>Ga0068714_10007717_pt1 | contig 10315 bp, 9 predicted proteins | sample MTBNYHSulfiMetaG_FD_62988 | JGI IMG/M metagenome (GOLD analysis project Ga0068714, IMG submission 62988) | Enrichment culture microbial communities from rom New York Harbor, USA that are MTBE-degrading - MTBE-NYH (New York Harbor Sulfidogenic)... | ecosystem: Environmental > Aquatic > Marine >...
GAGATCCCGACGGTTTCCTGGCTCTCGGTGAAACCCCACAGGTCCCGGGCGGTGAGGGGTGCCCCGGTGGGGTCGCCCTTGGGGAGCTCCCGGGTGTAGCCCAGGCCCCCGGAGCCCACGTAGCTGTGGTCGCTGTTCGGGGACAGGAGGTTCTCCTTCTCCAGGAAGTCGAGCTTGGCCAGGTTCGCGTCCCGCAGGAAGGCCATCAGGCGGTGGATGAGGGCGGGGTCGTCGTACACCAGGAGCATGACCCGCTCCAGGCCCACCAGCTTGGCGAGGTCCCAGGTCATCCCGAAGGTCCACCACCAGACCCCCCGCAGCCGCACGCGCAAGACATCCGCGAACACCTCCGCGGCTAGGGCCAGGGTCTCGAGGGTCGTGCGGTAGTCGACCCGGATCTCCGGGAAGCTCAGGCGCTCTACGTCGCCGGGGCCCTTGAGGGCTGCGTCCCAGACGTAGGACTGGCCCGAGACCCCGCCATGGTAGGTTTCCTCCACCCCGAAGCCGGTCTCGCTGTAGGTGTGTCCGACCTCGAAGAGGGCCTCGATGGGCTTGTCGTCCCGGGCCTTCTCGCCGGTGAAGAGCTCCTTGCGCAGCACCACCTCCCACCGGCGCGCCAGCTCCCCGGAGCAGCGGATCGAGTCGCGGGTGACGATTTCGTTCCAGCCGTTCTCCGGGTCGACCAGGACCAGGGGCCGAACCGGCTTCAGGGCATTGTGGGCGTACCACAGCTGCCGCTTCTCGGCCTGCTCGGGGCGCTCCGCGAGCTCCCGCACACTGATGGCCAGCTCCCGGAGGATCTCCCGGTCGCTCGCGGAGACGAACACCTGTCCCTGGATCCCGGCGCTGTACTTGGGGGCGTCCCCGAAGTTGGCGCTGGGCCAGAGGCCCGTGGCATTGTTGGGCGCGGACACCGTGTTCCCGCCGTTCCGCTCAGGCCGCGGTCGTGCCGAGGCGGCGGATCTCCCGGTCGATCCGGGCGGCGTCGACCGGGTACCGGCCATACTCCCGGGCGCTCTCGAAGAAGGCCAGGAGGTTCCCCGGAGGCATGTTGGCCTGTATGTTGTGCCCCGAGGAGAAGATGTAGCCCCCGCCGGGAGCGAGATCCCGCAGGCGGCCGAGGGTGTCGGCCAGAAGGGGATCGCGGTCGCCGTGGAACAGGCCCTGGTTGTTGGTGCCCCCGTGGAAGCCGATCCGTTCGCCGAACTCCCTCTTGATGCTCCCGGTGTCCTCGTTGCCCGCGGCGTTCGGCTGGAGAGGGTGGAGGATGTCCACGCCCATGTCGATCATGTCCTCCATGGCCCAGCGCACCGAGCCGCAGCAGTGGTAGGCGCACTTTGCTTCGGTCTTGGTCTTGAGGTGGGCGATCAGCCGGGCGATCCGGGGCTTGAAGACCTTTCGGAAGGTCTCGGGGCTGTAGAAGGGTCCGCCCTGGCCGCCCCAGTCGTCGCCGACCCAGAAGAACTCGATGTGCTCCCCGATTTCCTCCAGCAGGGCTCCGCCGAAAGCCATCTGCCACTCCAGGATGGCGTCCAGCAGGTAGTCCTGGGCCGGGGAGTCCTCGGCGGTGTCCATGACCGACTCCTGCAGGCCCCTCAGGATCCAGCGGATGTAGTCCAGGCAGATGATCGGACCCGACACGAGACCGTAGCCGGTGCTCTCGTAGAGGGAGCGGGCCTTCTCCTCGAGCCCCCGGAAGCGGGCCGGGTCCACGGGGTCGGGAAAGCGGTAGCGCTTGATCTCCTCGAGGCTCTTGCCTGCAAGCGGCGGGGCGACGCACTCGGCGTAGAACTCGGTGCGCCGGAACCCGGAGCCGAACTCGTCGGTCCAGGTGCCGTCCGGGCGCTCCCGGTACTCCCAGTGGGAGGGAGCGTTCGGGTACAGGTAGCGGGTGTCGACCTGGAGCGCCTCCAGCACCGCCTCGCTGTTCAGGACGATGCGCTGCACCGGGTCCAGGATGACCGGCTCCTCGGCAATCCCCAGGGTCCCCAGGAGGTTGCGGTACGCTACCTCGTGAATGCTCGAAACGATCCCGCCGCTGTCCACCGGGACCCGATCGGGCTCCTGGTGATTCAAGGCTTTCCGCAGTCTTTCTCTAGGCGTCATGGGCTCATTCTATGTCTTCCGGTCCGCGTGTCAAGGGAAAGCTGGATTCGCGAGCCGAAGGGCGATTTTCTTCTTGACAGCTGCCGGGTTCGGTGGTGTACTGGAAGCCGAGAGTCGGGTTCGAAATTCCTATTCAGAAGGAGGGAAAGTCAATGAAACGCCGGATTCTCAAAACCCTCGTGGTCCTCGTGGTGCTGATGCTCCTGGTGGCCACCGGGGCCTTCGCCCAGGACAAGCCGGGTAGGGGGATGTACTTCCGCCTGGTCACCCACGGCGGCAATGACCCCTTCTGGGCGGTGTTCCAGAAGGGCATGATGGACGCGGCCGCGGAGCTCGGTTGCCGGGCGGACATCGACCTCTGCGGGAGCGACATGAACCTCCAGGCCAAGCGCTTTGCCGAGGCCGTGGCCATGAGGCCCGACGGGATCTCCCTGGTCATCAACGATAACACGGTGTGGGACAAGCCCGTGGCCGACGCCATCGCCAAGGGCATCAACGTCATCGGCTGCAACAACGACGACCAGGAGGGCTCCGCCGGCAACGCCCGCCTGGCCTACATCGGGCAGGACGAGTCCCGCGCCGGGCTCATGATCGGCCGGGCGGTGTTCGCGGCTGCCAAGGCCAAGGGCTGGAACCTGAGCCGCATGAAAGTGGCCTGTGCGGTCGAGGTGGCCGGGGCCAACTACGGGGTGGTCCGCTCGAGCGGCATCAAGAAGGCGATGCAGGAGTACGGCATCCCGGGGGAGCCGGAGATCGTGGACTGCACCCTGGAGATGACCACCGCGGAGCAGCGCATCACCTCCTACCTGATCGGGCACCCGGACGTGAAGCTCATCTTCGGCCTGGGCGGGATCACGACCGACCGCCTGACCTCCGCCATGCGCAACGCCGGCAAGCGGGCCGGGGACGTCCTGGCCGGCGGCTTCGATGCGGCCCCGGGCACCCTCACGGGCCTCAAGACCGGCTACATGGTGGCCTCCATCGACCAGCAGCAGTACCTCCAGGGCTACTTCTCCGTGTACGTCCTGTACCTCATGAAGAAGTACGGCTTCGCGCCCCAGATCGACACGGGCGGCTACCTGATCACCAAGGACAACATCAGCCTGATCGAGAAGCTCTCGCCGCAGAACATCCGGTAGAGAGGCAGCGTCAGATTCACGGCTGGGTTCTCGCCTGCGGAAGGCGGAATCCAGCCGTTTCTTCTTCTTCACCTTAGGATCGAAGGGAACCGTCGTGGCCGAAAAGAAGCTCGTTTCCAGACTCCTGGCCTACAAGGTCTCGTTCACCCTCATCGTGTTCGTCGCCCTGCTGGCCATCTTTCAGATCTTCACGCCCAACCACACCTTCTTCCAGAGGGCCAACCTCTTCTCCCTGGCCCGGCTGGCCCCGGACCTGGGCATCGTGGCCCTCGGCGTGGGCATTCTGATGATCTGCGGGGAGTTCGACCTCTCGGTGGCTTCCACCATTCCCATGAGCTCCTTCGTCTTCGTGAAGCTCCTGGGGATGGGCGTGCCCCTGTGGATCAACCTGATCCTGACCCTGTGCGTGGGGGTGGTCATCGGGCTGATCAACGGGCTGCTGGTCACCAGGACCCGCCTGCCGTCGTTCATCCTGACCCTGGGGACCATGCTCTTCTGGCGGGGGCTCGTGTACGCCGCCTCGCGAATGATGCCCATCGGCATCCGCTCCTGGTTGGATTTCGGCTCCTGGTTGGAGAACATGTTCGTCGGGAGCATCGGCGGGATCTTCCCCGTCCAGGCCCTGTGGTTCGTGGGCATCGCCATCCTCCTCGGGATCATGCTGCACCGCACCCGGTTCGGGAACTGGATCTTCGTGACCGGGGACAACGAGACCGCGGCCCGGGCCATGGGCATCAACACGGACACGGTCAAGATCATCTGCTATGTCATCGTCGGGGTGCTGTGCAGCGTCATGGGGCTGATGCAGTGCCTGCGCATCGAGTCGTTCGCGGCCAACCAGGGGGTCGGTTTCGAGCTCAAGGCCATCGCCTCCGCGGTGGTGGGCGGAACGGCCCTGATGGGCGGGATCGGGAGCGTCCTGGGGATCGTCCTCGGCACCCTGACCATCCAGATCATCGAGAACGGCGTGATCCTGCTGGGCTTCCCGGCCTTCGGGATCGGGACCTTTATCGGCGCCGTGGTCATCCTGTTCGCCGTCCTGAACAGGCAGATCTCCCGGTTCAGCACCCGCTGACAGGAAAGACAAGGAGTAGCACATGGCTGATAGACGATCGGCAGCCGCGGAAGCCGCCGGGGAACACCGCAGGACAGGTGACGGCAACCTGGTCCGGATGGTCGGGATCGACAAGTACTTCGGCAGGGTGTGCGCCCTGCGGGGCGTGGACCTCGAGGTCAAGTACGACGAAATCCTGGGCCTGGTCGGGGACAACGGGGCCGGCAAGTCGACTCTGATCAAGATCCTCTCGGGGTTCTACACCGCGGATCGCGGCGAGATCTACTTCGAGGGCAAGAAGGCGCGCATCGGCACCCCCAGCGACGCCAAGGCCCTCGGGATCGAGACCGTGTACCAGGAGCAGGCACTGGCGCCCCACGTGTCCATTCCTCGCAACGTGTTCATGGGCCGGGAGCTCACCAAGGCGTTCGGCATACTGGACCACAAACGCATGCACGAGGAGAGCATGAGGACCATCGAAAACCTCGGCCTGCGCATCAAGGACACCGGGGCGATCGTGGAGGCCCTGTCCGGGGGCCAGCGGCAGGGGGTGGCCATCGCCCGGGTCCTGTACTTCAAGGCCAAGCTCGTGATCCTGGACGAGCCCACCATCGCCCTGTCGGTCAAGGAATCCCAGCAGGTCATGGACTTCATCCAGCAGCTCAAGAGCGAGGGGATCTCCGTGGTGTTCATCACCCACAACCTGTTCCACGCCTTCCAGATCGCCGAGCGCTTCGTGGTGCTCTCCCGGGGCGAGGTTCTGACCGACGTGCGCCGGGAGGACTCGTCGCTCGAGCACCTCAGCAAGCTCATCATCAGCGGCGAGCACGATGAGTAGCGATACGGGGGCAGCCACGGGCGCGCGCAGGGGGTTTGGCGGCTACATCGGACGAATCCAGTCGCTCTCCACCTTCGTCATCTTTGCCGCCCTGTTCATCTTCTTCGCCGTCATGTCTCCGGGCAACTACTTCACCTCCAGGGACAACCTGCTGATCTTCCTGGCCACGGAGGCGGAGTTCGGGATCATCGCCCTGGCGGTGGGGATTCTGATGATCTCCGGGGAGTTCGACCTCTCCGTGGGCTCGGTCCTGGCCTTCTGCAGCCTGACCTTCATCAAGCTCTATGGGACGGGCATGCACGGCCTGCTCGCCCTGGTCCTGACCATCGGCACCGGCGTGGCGATCGGCCTGTTCCACGGGATCGTCACGGTCAAGGCCCAGATCCCGTCCTTCATTACCACGCTGGGAGGCCTGCTGCTGTGGAGGGGGGTCACCCTGTTCTGGTCCGGGGGGCTGCAGGAGGGGCTGGACGTGGAGCGCATACCGGTGCTGTACAGCGTCCTGGGAGGAACCACGATCGGATTCGTGCCGGTCCAGTTCATCTGGATGATCGGCATCACCCTGGTCGCGGTGTTCTTCGTGAGCTACCACAAGGTGGGCAACTGGGTGTACGTGACCGGGGACAACAAGCTGGCGGCCCGGGCCATGGGCATCCGGACCGACCGGATCAAGATCGCCTGCTTCGCGGTCGTCGGGGCGGCGGTCGGCTTCGTGTCGGTCATGCAGATGTTCCGCTCCGGGACCTTCACGGCCCGGGCCGGCGACGGCCTGGAGCTGCAGATGGTGGCCGCCGCGGTTCTGGGCGGCACGGCCCTGACGGGCGGGATCGGCAGCGTGCTCGGCATCTTCTGGGGGGCCCTGATCATCGCCCTGATCGAGAACGGCCTGGTCATGATGCGGGTCCAGTACTGGTGGACCTTCACCGTGTTCGGTGCGATCATCATCATCTCGGTCATCACGACCAAGATGATCGAGAAACGGAGGGCCATGACCGGGTAGGGCCCGTCCGGGTCCCTTCGCGCCGCCGGAGCTCAGGTTCCTGTGGGCTCGGCCTCCTCGCCGGGCTGGCGGGTCTGCGTGAGGTCGGAGCCGAAGCGTCGGCTGAAGCGGGTAGCCGAGTACTTGGCCAGCTTCCACTGGGGGATCCCGCACACAGGGCACACATCCGTGAACCACTTGTTGCGCAGCCAGCGGGCGGCGCGGCTGTTGCGGGAGTTTCTGACCCAGAAGCTCTTGCCGCAGTGGGTGACGATCCGGGCCTGCTCTCCGGCCACGGTCATCGAGGCGATCCCATGCAGGATCCCCCGGCGGCTCGGCCAGAGCTTGATCTTCTCGATCAGCCGGAACAGCTCCACCCGCTTGCGGTAGTAGCGAAGCGGCTGCGGCTTGCCGTCACCGGCCGCCTCCCGAGGGTTCTCCCTCACGACCCCAGCGCCTCCATGAGCATGGTGGCCACGCCGATCTGCAGGGGATCGTGCAGGAGCCTTCCGTCGAGCTTTCGGGCGGCCTCCGGGGTCACGCCCAGCGGCACGCCCGGAGCGGCGACCCGGGTGTGCTCGTCGACGAGCTCTTCGGTGATGGTGCCGGCCGCGGGAGTGGCCTCCACGATCAGGCGGTGCCTGCGGATCGCCCCGGGGATCTCCGGCTCGAGGCTCAGCCGCCCGCGCAGGGGACCCGGGGTCGCCTCGATGAGCCGGGCTGCCCGTCCAGGACTGGGATCGAAGAGGCTCACAACGGCGCCGCGCCCGAGCAGGGCAGAGGCGGCGGCCGCTCCGACCTGTCCGCAGCCGAGCACGAGAACCTGGCGGCGGGCCAGGCCCCCGGCCATGAGCTCGAGGCCCGCCACGAAGCCCCGGCCGGTGGCTCCGGCGTTGTCCACGACCCGACGGGTGCGCGTGGACAGCGCGATGAAGCGCAGGTCGTCCGCAGCGACGATGAGGTCGCTGGCGTTCTCGTAAGCGTCTGCGAGCCCCGCCACGTCCGCCTCCGGCGTGACGTAGGCGCGGCATCCCAGGTGCGCGAGCACCGCCCGAACCGCATCGGCGAAGCCGGGGATGAGGCCCTGCCCGGAGTCCATGGGAACCACCGCGGCAAGCGCTCCCTCGACCCGACGGCGCGCCCGGCGCTCCGGGACCCCGGCGGCGCGGCAGGCGAGGCCGAAGAGCCCGCGGCCGGTGCGGGCCCGCAGCTCCTCGTCGTAGCGGGACAGTCCGGCCGCGATGCCGGTGAGGTCTCCGGCGCGGAGGCGGGTCACGGCGCCGGCTCCAGGTCGCGGTAGAGCCCGATCCGCTCGCGGTCCAGGATGGCGGTGATCACCCGCTCCCGCCGGGCAAGGGCTTCCCCGCGGGTCTCGGCAGCGACGACCAGGGTGGCGACCCACTCGTTCCCGGCAGCGCCGTAGTTGGTGAGGGCCTCCGTTGCGCCGAAGAAGCCCTCTTCGAGGCGCAGGGCGTGAGCGCGGGCCATGACGTGCTCGCCCGTGACTTCGAGGACCCCTTCCCTGACCTGGATGTGCTCGTACACCACTCCCCGGGGCCACCCGGGCGGCGGTGCCTCTGGAGGACCCGGGGTCGGTTGGCCGGGAGCCAGGAACAGCTGCGCCAGCATCTCCACCAAGTTCACGCCCGTGGACCAGAATACAGTGGTCGGGGTCTGGCTGGGAAGCCGGGCGTCGATCTCCAGGACCTTGAGCCGCCCGTCGTGGAGGATCACCTCCACGTCCATCAGGCCGCGAAGCCCGGCCCCTTCGGCCAGGGTGCGGGCGAGATCCTCGAAGGCCGCCACCTGGGGGACCTCGAGCTCCGTGGGCGCCACGACCCGCTTGCAGTCCCAGGAGCGATCCATGAACAGGTCCGTGACCTGCAGCACCCGGTAGGAGCCCGGGCTTCCCAGGATCTCCAGGGAATACGACGGGCCGGGGAGATACTCCTGAATGTCCCACCCCTCCGAGGCCCCGGAGCGTCCAATCCCGGTCTCCAGTTCTTCCGCGCTGCGAAAGACCCGTATGCCCCGGCTGCCGCTCCCCCGGTCGGGCTTGGCGATCACGGGAAACGGGCATCCCGGCCAGGGGGCCGGCGCCGGGACGCCGAGCTTCGAGAAGAGTCGGTCGGAGGCGAGCTTCGAGGCGGAGAGCTCGAAGGCCTCCAGGTCGCAGGCGGCGGGAATGCCTTTGCGCAGAGACCAGCGCAGCAGGCTCTGCAGGGACGGCATGTCCTCCAGGGCGGGCAGGACCAGGTCCACGCCCCCCAGGGCTGCGTCCAGGTCGCGCTCGGAGACGGCGTCGCCCTGCACGAAGGTGTCGCAGATTCCCGCCGCGGGAACCCCGGATTCCCGGTCGAGTACCACGGTCTCCCAACCCGCCTTGCGGGCAAGGTACACCGCTTCCAGCCCCTGCAGGCGGCCCCCGACGATTCCGATCTTCATCCTGCGGGCCTCGAGCCGCATGGCCGCCTCTCCAGGTACTCCGCGTATTGGCCTCGAGAAGCGGCGCTCAATCCCCTCGTCGCCAGCGTTCGCAGGACGCTCTCGATCGTCCGCCGGCCCTCCTCGATGTCCCGTTCCGCCTGCGCCACTCCGGCAAGCCCCAGCCCGGGGGGGACGATCGAGGTGACCACGTTGGCTCCGGCGTCCATCCGGGCCGCGAGACCGGCCAACCCGTCCACGTCGAGCGAGGCGGGGACGAGGCGATCCGGAAAGCTCAGGCGCATGAGGGCTATCATGAGAAGCTCGGTGCCTGGATCCGGGGGAACCCGTCCACCGAGAGGGATCCCCGGGTGTGGGACGAAGGTCATCGCCCGCACCTGGTCCGCATCGAGGGTCCGCATCGCCTCGAGGGAGCGGGCGAGGTCCTGGGGCCCCTCGCCGACGCCGCAGAGCACCCCCTCCTCCACCAGCAGGCCGGCCCTCTGCGCCTCCAGCTTGGCCTCCCAGCGCCGCTGGTAGTCCTGCCCGGGCCGCAACCTGGCGAAGAGGCGGCGGTTGTGGGTCTCCTGGTACAGGGCGTACCACCTCGCGCCGGCCTCCCTCAGGGCGCCCAGCTCCGCCGGGGGAACCACCCCAGGGGATACCATGAGGGGCAGGCCGGTCTCCTCGTGCAGGTTCCGAACCAGGCCGGTCAGTCGCCCCAGCCCCGGCTCCTCCACGAAGTAGGGGTCTTCCCCCATGGTGAGGTCCAGGAGGTGGACCCCCTGAGCCGCCAGCCCTCCCGCGGCTGCCAGAAGCTCCTCCGGCTCCCGGCGGTATCGCCGGCAAGACTGGCTGGAGCGGCGGTAGAAGCAAAAACGGCAGTCATTCCTGCAGAAGGTGCTGGCATACAGGAAACCGTACAGGAACACCCCGTTGCCGAAGTGGCGGCGACGGAGCTCCCGGGCGGCAGCGAACACCTCCTCCCGAAGGCCGGGGTCGCGCGCCTGCAGCAGCCGCAGGGCCTCCGGGCAGCTCAGGCCGCCTCCATTGAGGGCCCGATCGAGAATGTCGTGGATGTCTTGAGGGGCGATCCTACAGCTTGAGTCGAGTTCCATCCAGATATCCAAGACTGCGGACCCAGCGGCCCAGGTTTCCGCCTTCTCTTGCCATGAGCAACCGTTCCAGGCCGAAGCCGATGCCGACCCATGCTTCCGTTATCCCCCACGGACGATCCAGGGGATGGGGTCCCCACGCGCCGGAGCCGAGCTCCAGCAATGGTTGCGAGTCCTGGTCCGCTTCCGGGCCGGCCACTGGAAACACGATGTCCACCGTGGACCCGTACACGACCGAATCCTCGCTCTCCAGGCGGTAGCCCTCGACGCCCACCGCTGCCATCACCAGGGCCGCCAGCTCTCGGAGCCGCGCCCGGCAGCTCTCCGCCGGCAGGCCCATTTCCACCAGGTTCAGCATGGTGAACTCGGCGGCGTGCTGGGCTCCCCGAGTCTCCCGACGAAAGCAGCTGCCCACCTCGAAGAGTCTGATCGGGAGATTCCAGGTCCGCTGCAGATCCCGGAGCAGGGAATACAGGTGCGGGGCGAGCATGGGTCTGAGGGCGTGCCGCTCGTCCACCCAGAAGATCTTCTCGAGCAGGGGATGCCCCTCCCGAATGCCCATCCGGGAGAGCAGGGATCGCGACATCAGGGTCGGGGTAACCACCTGGCAGAAGCCCTCTGCTGTCAGGCTCCCCGCCAGCTGCGACTCCAGGGCACAGA
>Ga0068714_10007719_pt1 | contig 10312 bp, 6 predicted proteins | sample MTBNYHSulfiMetaG_FD_62988 | JGI IMG/M metagenome (GOLD analysis project Ga0068714, IMG submission 62988) | Enrichment culture microbial communities from rom New York Harbor, USA that are MTBE-degrading - MTBE-NYH (New York Harbor Sulfidogenic)... | ecosystem: Environmental > Aquatic > Marine >...
CGGCAGTGTCTTTTGAAAGATATGTCTCAGGGCTGCATGGATCAGGGGGAACTGCTGCCGGCCAGCCAGGCCCTGTTTTCGGCGGTAAAGAGGTTTTTGACGACAGAAAAGCGGTATATTTTGAGAAGGTCCTTTCCGGCATTGTAGAAGCAGCCTCGGTTGCTCCGCCAGGTTTAGATGCCGGAAAAATCAGCAGTATCGGTGGCAGTGAATATTTAAATAAGCATCTGCATAAGAACCTTGCTGATGGCTTAGGCTGTGCCGCGGGCCAGGCAGGTTTTTTCTTTTCTGAAATTAAAAGGCTTGCAAAATATCCTGTCTCAATGTATAGGGCTAAAGATAAGCATATCAAAAGGAATTTTTCACTGACTGAGCTGCTTGCCTATCTTTCCTGTCCGGCATACTACAGGTGGCGGTATGTATATAACATTCCTGAACCTTTAAATGCCACAGCCGGTATCGGACAGGATGTTCACAGGCACATACGCGCCCTAACAATGATCAAATATGAGAATGCCGTTGAAGATAGTTTTCACTTCGGCGATGGCATTTCCGCAGCATCATATCTTGAAAGCTTGAAAAATGCTGATGATAAAGAAAAAATATATGGCCTTGTCCTTAATTTTTATGACAGCCGCATCTTTAATCTAAGGGATATTTCTAAAATCCTGCTTGAGCAGCTTTTCTACTGGAATCTAAAAGGATTTGTAATAACCTGTAAAGCGGACAGGCTGGACATTATGGAAAATAATGGTTTAAGGATAATTGATTACAAATCATCAGGTTCCGGCTGCATCAGGAGTGGTAAAAGAAATATCAGCAATAAAAAACATAAGGGCTATATGAACCAGCTGAAAGCCTATACCTGCGGCATATCGGAAATTTACGGTGTAAAACCGCATCATATATCCAATTGCCTGTTTTATCTCAAGGATGGCTATATATTTGAGAAGATCTTTTTGCCCGGTGAGCTTGATTCTTTCAAGAATTTAATGCTGGGGGCCATAAGGGATATAAATAACCGCAGGTTTGAATCCGGCATAAAAGAGGGATGCAAAAATTCCTGCAGCTATTTCAGTTTATGCAGTACTGGGCATACAGGGCAGGCTTAAAATAAACCAAGATTAGATAGGCATGAACGATGTAAGATAGATATGTTTGATAAAAATAAAAACCGGGTTTTTATTATATAAGTCTATACAAACCCGCCGGGCTGCTCTGTAATCAGACCCTGGTGCACCAGCCGCTGTAGTCTTTTATTTTATTTTTTACAACCTGGAAATAAAGCTCCTGTATCTTCTTTGTTATTTCACCAATGGCGCCTGTGCCTATTCTCCTTTTATCGACAGTTCCTATCGGTGAGACCTGTGCTCCTGTTCCGCAGAAAAACAATTCATCTGCGGTATACAATTCGGTGCGGTCAATGGATCTTTCAATCGTTTTAAGGCCAAGTTTATCTTCTGCTATCTTAATAACAGTATCGCGTGTAATGCCTTCAAGAATATCATCAGAAACAGGTGGTGTCATCAGGGACCCGTCTTTTACCAGGAACACATTCATTGCGCTGCCTTCGCTTACATGCTGCCCGTATGATGTAAGTACGATTGCTTCATCGTAACCATTGATAAGCGCTTCAGTCTTCTGCATTGCGGAATTGACATAAGAACCCGATATCTTTGCGCGTGGAGGTATGCAGTTGTCCGGTATCCTGCTCCAGGAGGACACACAGACATTTATAGGTTTACTTAAGTCAAGGTATTCACCGAGTGGTATTGTGTATATAAAAAGATCCTGCTCGACACCGGTCATCTTGGGCCCTATCTTTAAACCGCTGTTGTATGCGAAAGGCCTTATGTAAGAATCTTCAGTGTAATTTTCTTTTTTTAATAATTTTAAGGTTGTCTTGCACAGCTCATCTATTGAATATTTTATATCAATCATCATGACGGAAGCATTTTTAAAAAGTCTTTTGTAGTGGTCCTGCATCCTGAAGACATAACAGCAATTATCTTCCACGCTGTAATAGTTTCTTATGCCTTCAAAGACTGCGATTCCATATTGAAGCGCGCTTGTCCTGATATCGACTTTTGCCTCTGAAATATCTACTATCCTGCCCTGGAAAAATGCAAATTTTGGATGTTGATGATTTTCCATGTTATTCCTTTTGCCAAAAAATATTTAATAAAATTTCCCTGTTTCAATTCTGTTGGATTTCCGGGTTTACCATATATTTAAACCAAGCCTGCCCGGAAAACACAATTTAATGGATATGCTGCTTTGCAAATGCCATACCAGGTTAAAATTGATTAACGGGTTTGCTGTTTTTCATGTTTAAATTTAGCATATTTTTACATATTTTATTTATTTTTTCAAAAAAATCAGTAAAGCCCGCAATTAAAGCAGCCATACGGTTATATGGCCGATGTTCATATCAATGTTTATATATATTTAAATGTATATTATAATCATAAATGAAACAATATTTATATATGGTAAAAATAAGAAATAACATCAAATAAAATGAACAATTCAGGAAGGAGGGCAATTAATTGAAAGTACCAGACAACTTTGAAAGTTTTATAAAATGTATATGCTTAAAATGTCCTTCGCATAATAAATGCATGAAACTTAAGGTACAAAAAGTATTCTGTGCAAAAGGACTGAGTAAATGCAACATTGAAAAGAAAGGATGTATTTGCAATTCCTGTCCTCTTGCAACAGAATATAATTTAAAAAGCCTTTATTATTGTATCTATGGAGCTGAAGAATAAAAGTTACTTATCTTTTTTGGATTTTATCCTGAATACTTTTGTTCCGCACTTTGAGCAAACTCCGCTTACAGCAGGACGGCCATTTTTCATTGTTACATCTTTGGCATTCTTGATTTCGGTTTTGGCTTTACATTTTACGCAGTACGCTTCCATTTAATTTCTCCTTTTGTGTGGTTTGATTAAATTATTGGTTATTATTATAGTATTTTAGTATAAAATTTAAAAAATAAAAATCAAAAAATAAAAAATTATTTAATAATAATATATATAATATCTTTTATAAAAAATTTATTTTTTTTACTATAAATAATATGCTTAATATAAAAGAAATAAAAAACAGGCACTTCTATTACAGTGACCTTTATTATGATTTCATTTTTAACTTTAAAAAGTTAAGGCACAATTATTTTTATGATTACAGGAGTATAGACCATTTTAAAAAACGTTCCTCTGACATTGCATCGGATTATGATAATAAGATAAGAGTAAATGTTGCAGAAATACTGAAAGATATTAACCTGAGATATGGCTGCAGCAGCAAAACTCTTGGAAATATAGAAAGCCTTAAAAAAAGCGATACCCTGGCCGTTGTTGGGGGCCAGCAGCCCGGGTTTCTTTCCGGACCTTTATTCATAATTTATAAATTAATCTCAGTAATAAAGCTTTGCCTGTTTATTTCGGATTCTTTGAATATGGATGCAGTACCGGTATTCTGGGTTGCATCGGACGACAGCAACTTCAGCCAGGTAAGCAGCACCTACCTCCAGGGTCCAGGCGGGAAAATAGAAAAAACGGCAATATCCCTGGAGGAGGCCGGACTTTCCCCCCGGGGCAAAAGATATTCGGATATTTATCTTGATGAAGGCCTTCTTACCGGGAAAATCCGGGAAATCCTGGAGATTCTTCCGGTAACGGATTTTACACCGGGCATTGAAAAATTTTTAAAAAATGCCCTGAGTTCCCTGGAGGAAACCGGGTCCGGAATCAGGCTGACTGATTTTTTTTCGGCCATAATTACAAAATTATTTTCAAAATACGGTCTTGTGATAATTGATCCTTCAGATGCAAGGCTTAAAAAAATGGCCCTTAAAACAGCTTATTTTGATATTGAAAACCACGGCATCCTGGAAGAAGAAATAAACAGATCCGGCTCAAGGCTCGAAAATGAGGGCTATCACAGGCAGCTTCCTGCCGGAAGAGATGCGATGAATTTTTATATTGTAAAAGACGGGATAAGGAATAAGGTGCGTAAAGTCAATAAAAATGCCTTTGATTTCGGCGGAATGAGAATGGATAAAAAAGAGCTTACCGCTTTTCTGGATATGAATCCATCCACTTTAAGCCTGAATGTGGCCCTGAGGCCAATTTTCCAGGACACCATACTGCCTGTCCTGGCAACAGTCTGCGGGCCGGGCGAAACCGCTTACCTGGCTCAATTAAAGACGGTTTATGAAGCTGCAGGCAAAAAGACGGGAATAATATACCCAAGGTTGTCCGCAACAATAATAGAAAAAAAATTAGAAAAATCTTTTAAGAGGGCACAGATTGAATTCAGGGAACTCACTACCGATAAAAAAGCTATGCTGGAAATATCTGCAGGCAGGGTGCTTTTCCCTGATATCGGTACGCTGCTTGAAGAATTTGAAAATGACATGCTTTCAAGGCTGGAAGCGCTTAAGGAAACGTTAAAGAATTCAACAGGAAAAAATGGAATATATGCAGGGAGCTCATTTGACAGGATTGAAAATAATATAAAAAAGGAAACTGCGGTCCTTAAGAAAAAAATAATTGCAGAGGCAAAGCATAAAGGTGATGATATTTCCGGTGATATCGATAAGCTGTCTGCAAATATTTTACCGGACAATAAACTCCAGGAGCGGGTATTTAATATTTTCAGTTACATAAATAAATATGATTTTCGCTTTATGGACAATATCTTTGACCTGCTGGATGTAAGAAGCAATTCGCATAAATTTGTTTTTTTTGACGGAAAAGGTTAAATTTTGGGATGGGATATTTGACGGCGGTATCAGCAAAACGAACCAGGGAGAAGGATAAATGCATATAGATGTGCTGGCTTTCAGCCCCCACCCGGATGATGCGGAGCTTGGATGTGGCGGGCTGATGCTTAAATTAAAAGATATGGGCTACTTAACAGGCATTATTGACCTTACGGAAGCCGAGCTTTCCACAAATGGAGATATAGCTACAAGGCATAAAGAAACAGAGGCGGCGTCAGTTATCTTAAAGCTTGATTTAAGGAAAAACCTGGATCTTGGTGACTCAAAAGTTGAAAACAGCCAGGAAAACAGGTTAAAGGTAGTTGAGGTTGTAAGAGAATATAAACCGGAAATGGTTTTAATACCTTATGGGAAAGACAGGCATCCGGACCATGAGAATTCCCATAAGCTTTTGAAGGATTCCTTTTTTATTTCGGGCCTGGAAAAGCTAGTGACGCTCAACAGCTGCCACAGGCCAGGCATAGTTTTGTGTTATATGCTTAATTACCAGTTTGACCCGAGCTTTATAGTCGACACCTCCAGTTATTACCGGCAAAAAATGGAAGCGTGCAAAGCATATAAATCCCAGTTTTACAGCATTGGCGAAGGTGACAGGTCAACCTATATAAACTCAAAATATTTCCGTGAAATGATAACAGGCAGGGACAGGTGCTACGGGCTGAAAATAAAGGCCGAATACGGCGAGCCATATTTTTTGGAGGATGATATAAAAATTGATGACCCGGTTGAATTCTTTAAATATCTTCGGCTTTAGATAAATATCCAGGACAGTAAAAAAATGGGCCTGACCGGCCAGACAGGAGCTATGATTGATCATGAAAATCGGGATTACATGTTACCCGACTTTTGGCGGAAGCGGCGCAGTTGCAGCAGAGCTGGGCATGGAACTAGCAAATATGGGGCACTGCGTCCATTTTATAAGCTACGGGCTCCCTTTCCGGCTAAGTAATTTTTTAAAAAACATCTCGTTTCATGAAGTCGAAGTCATGTCATATCCGCTTTTCAGGTATCCGCCGTATACTCTTTCCCTCAGTGTCAGGATGGCTGAAATAGTTGAATCAGAAAAGCTTGATATTCTCCATGTCCATTATGCCATGCCGCATGCCACATCTGCATACCTTGCGCAGAAAATAGTCGGTGATGATAAAATCAGGTTTATTACAACCTTGCATGGTACCGACATAACGCTGGTTGGTAACCACCACTCATTCTTTAAGATAACTAAATTCAGTATCGAGAACAGTAATGGCGTGACATGCGTGTCTGGTTATCTCAGGGATGCAACTGCTGAAATATTTGGCATAGCTAAAGAAAAAATGAAGGTTATTTATAACTTTGTTGACACCGGCAGGTATAAGAGAAACCCTGAGTCGGTTGCCGGGGAGAAAAAGAAACTGAATGAGTTTTTAGGTTCGAATTTTCTAAAAGAAGATGATCTTGTATTAAGCCATATTTCAAATTTCAGGCCCGTAAAAAAAGTCCAGAATATAATTAAGGCATTATGTAAGATAAGGAAGCATGTCAATGCCAAGCTAATTTTTGTAGGGGACGGTCCGGATATTGAAACAAGCAGGATGCTGGCCAGGAAACTGGGGCTTGAGGATAAAGTATGCTTCATGGGCCTTCAGGAAAATATTTTACCGGTACTGAATATAAGCGACCTTTATATGCTTCCTTCAAAAAGCGAGAGTTTCGGGCTTTCGGCGCTGGAGGCGCTGAGTTGTTCGGTACCTGTAGTGGGCACGTCAAATGGTGGGTTGCCCGAAGTCGTTGCTGATGGGGTCTGCGGTTTTTTAGTCAATCCCGATAAAGTAGACGCTATTGCAGATGCTTCGGTTAAAATACTATCAGATAAGAAATTAAAGGATAAAATGAGTTCTGAAGCACGAAAAAGGGCGCTTAAGTTTGATACAAAGATAATAATTCCTCAATATCTTGATTATTACACACAAGTTTTAAATTATGTATGAATCATATGGTTAAATTTATATTTAATTTTCTTATTGACTCTGCCGATATATAAAATATAATTTACACATAAAAGCAGCGTATCATATTATTAATTGTTATGTGGCATCAAAAAAGGAGTATTTATGAAAAAGAACCTATTAAAAATATTGGCACTGGCTGTGGTCCTTGTCCTGGTGTCTGTGATAAGCTTTACCGGTTGCTTATCCAATGCAATACAAAAAGCAGCAGAATCAATAGTGGCAGAATCAATGGCTGCAGAAAGTGGCGCAGTTCCGGATACGATTTCACAGGTTGAAGAAACTGCTGAAGTGCCTGCCGAAACAGCGGCAGCATACCAGCTTACTGGTAAAGATATGATAATACTGGCACAACCTGCGGTGTGCTCCATAGTAAGTTATTACTCCGCATATGTTTATGACCCGAACCAGCTGGATTATTTTGGCCCGTATTATTCATATTTATATTATGGCACCGGTTTTTGTGTAAATCCAAATACAGGGCATATAATGACTGCGGGACATCTTGTTGACATTCCGGAAACAGAGGTCAAATGGAAGATACTGGAGGACCATGTATGGGATTTTTATGGAGAGGATGAATATTACAGCCTTACAGATGAGCAGTGGAACTGGATATATAACAATTATAAAGTCGTCGGAGAAACAAGCGATACATATATGGACCATGAAGTATGGGTACAGTTCAATACTGCCACATCGGGGCTTGCAGACAGCACAAATGCCCAGTATATGAGGGCGGAGATAATTGATTTTTCCCCCTCGGAGCAAAGGGACATTGCTATAATAAGGATACAATCCATAACAGGCGGGGCCCTTTCAGGTGTACTTATAGCTGATTCTTCATCCATGGAAATCCAGGATGAGGTGACAATTATAGGGTATCCCTGGACCTCTGAAGTTGGCCAGGACAATATTTTAAATCCTACTGTCACCACCGGCAATGTAAGCGGGAAAATAATGCTCGCCGGGACTGAAGTCCTGCAGATACAGGGGAATTCTAGGCCGGGAAACAGCGGAGGGCCTGTCCTGGGCTCAGGTTCCGGGATGGTCATAGGTATGCTTACCATGGGAACGGACGAAACCAATAATTATTTAAGGCCTTCCTCAGATTTACTTGTAATGCTTAACAGGAACGGTGTGGAAAATAAGCTTGGAATGGTCGATAATGAATTCAAGAATGGCGTCATAAATTACAGGATGGGCAATTACCAGGAAGCAATTAATAATTTCAATGCCGTGCTTAACCTGAACCAGAAACACCTTCTTGCCCAGGAATACAGGTCAAAGGCGCAATCCGGCGTTTCCCAGTAGTCTCAGGACAAAGATTGCAAAATGTTTACAGTTTTGTTGGATATGCGTGTGATGCGAGTATGATATGCCTGTGATATATATGGGGTGTGGCATAATTATATGAACAATATAATAAGCAGCCTGTAAGCAGTAATAGTTATCGAAAGCAATATTGTTACGGATATTTAAAAATGTAAAGAGGTTCCCACAGGGGCCTCTTTACTTTATGGCGGTTTGTTCCGGGAACCTGTTTTTTAACGGACCTGTTTTGATTAAAATAAAAACAAATTTTATTGAGATTTTTACCCGGGTATTTGATGGTTTTAAAATATCGGATAAACATAAGGCATATCTGGAACATATACCTTTAAAATCAAAAAATAAAATAGAAAAATATATGAAAAAATATATTGTTTGAAAAAGATAATTGTGCTATCATATTTTGCCAATATAACTTAAAGCTTTTAATGACTGGTTACAGGAACATGGGCCATAAATTTAACAGGAATATTTTAACCTCATTATTTAAGGCCAAAACCTTAAATGGTTCAATTCTGTCTGTCATCATTATCCTGGTCGTCCTATCAGTATGTCTTGTGCTGTAGTGAAGTAGGATGATCGGTTTCCAACTTTAATTTTTTAAAAATCATCCGATTTTATTACAGCGGTAAACCTGTCGTATACTGCTGTATTTTTTTATATAATTTATTTAAGTAAAAATAAAATTCAGATACAAAAGATAAATCGAAGATTAAATTAAGGATTTTTTTAAAATATAAACGGTAAATATAATATTTATAAGGAGAAAAAATTTGAGAAGCGATAAAGTAAAAAAAGGTGTTACGAGGCTGCCCCACAGGTCTTTGTTTAAAGCTCTGGGCTATACCGATGCAGACCTGGAAAGGCCGCTGATAGGGATTGTAAATTCCTCGAATACGTTGATACCTGGGCACATGCATCTTGACAGTGTCATGGAAGCCGCCAGGGAAGGTGTCCTGATGTCAGGCGGAACGGCCCAGGTTTTTTCAACCATAGGGATATGTGATGGTATTGCAATGAACCATATTGGGATGAAATATTCGCTTGCCAGCCGTGAGCTCATAGCTGACAGCATAGAGGCTGTTGCGATAGCACAGGGCTTTGACGGGCTTGTATTGGTTACGAATTGTGACAAGATTGTTCCGGGAATGATTATGGCGGCGCTGAGGTTAAATATACCTGCAATACTTATCAGCGGCGGACCGATGCTTGCGGGAAGATTCAAGGATAAAGCTGTTGATCTAAGTTCATGTTTTGAGGCAGCAGGGAGTTACAGGACCGGTAAATATTCGGAAGAGGACCTGAAGGTCCTGGAGGATGAAGCATGCCCGACCTGCGGCAGCTGCTCCGGAATGTTTACCGCTAATTCGATGAACTGCCTTTCCGAAGCTATAGGCATTGCGCTTCCCGGAAACGGCACGGTACCTGCTGTCTTTTCAAAAAGGCTGAGGCTTGCAAAAAATGCCGGCATGAAAATACTTGAACTGGTCCAGAGGGATATAAAGCCGAGGGATATAATCAACGCCGAATCCATAAAAAATGCGCTTTCGGTCGATATGGCGGTGGGCTGCTCTACAAATACGATACTGCATCTGACAGCCATAGCAAATGAAGCAAAAGTGGATTTCTCGCTTGAACTTGTAAACAGCATAAGCAAGTCAGTGCCGAATCTGTGCAGGATTAGCCCGGCCGGAAGCTATCATATCGAGGACCTGTATTTTGCTGGCGGAATACAGGCAGTTATGAATGAAATGTTAAAAAATGGTTTGTTAAACGGCAACACCATAACGGTCACAGGTAAAAACATCAGTGAAAACATCAAAAATTCGGCAATACTTGATGAAGAAGTAATAAGGCCGGTTACGCGCCCATACACAAAAGATGGCGGTGTTGCGGTACTCTGGGGAAATATTGCCCCTGAAGGCTGTGTGGTAAAAAAATCTGCAGTGGACCCTGCCATGATGAAACACAGGGGATCCGCAAAGGTTTTTGACAGTGAAGAAGACGCGCTCAGCGCTATACTTGGCGGAGGTATCGTCAAGGGCGACGTCGTGGTAATAAGGTATGAAGGCCCAAGGGGAGGGCCAGGCATGAGAGAAATGCTTGCGCCTACTTCGGCAATAGCCGGAGTGGGGCTTGATAAGGATGTTGCCCTCATTACGGATGGGAGGTTTTCAGGCGCAACCCGGGGGGCATCAAT
>Ga0068714_10007720_pt1 | contig 10311 bp, 10 predicted proteins | sample MTBNYHSulfiMetaG_FD_62988 | JGI IMG/M metagenome (GOLD analysis project Ga0068714, IMG submission 62988) | Enrichment culture microbial communities from rom New York Harbor, USA that are MTBE-degrading - MTBE-NYH (New York Harbor Sulfidogenic)... | ecosystem: Environmental > Aquatic > Marine >...
CCACCTGCGGGTGGGGCGCCAGGTGCTTTACCACCGGGAGGCTTACCGCCTGCGGGTGGTAAAGCACCTGGCGCCCCACCCGCAGGTGGTAAGCCTCCTGGCGGTCCACCCCCAGGCGCTCCGCACGGAGGGCCACCAGGCCATTATGGTCACGATCACTATGATCATGACTGGGATGACGACTGGGGCTGGGGATTTGCTGCAGGTGCTGCAACCGCTTTTACTGTGGGAGCGGTCCTTACGGCTCCAGCCTTCTCAGCGCAGGCGTGCACACCAACCACAGTGCTCGTCAATGGCGTGACTTACTATCAGTGCGGTCCTACCTGGTACACGCGCGCTTATGACGGTGGGGACGTTACCTATGTGGTCGTTAACCCGCCACCGGGATATTGAGATGGTGCCGCAATGAAAATTTCCACAATGAAAGCGAATCAGCCGATTAAAAAGGACTACTGAAATGGGGCAATTTGCAAATTACGCTTCGCACGCACTCGGGATCAGAATTCCTGAAGACTACGCCGTTTTCATGGAAACTTATGGAAGAAAGCTGTCCGAGGATCCCGTGCACAAGGAAAGTTGGGTCGGCGGACTGGGTACCCCCGATTTTGTCATCGGGACCACTCTCGCTTTCCGCTCAACAATATCCAATTTTCGCAAAGAGAACTTGGTGATTGGCTATATCGGAGTCAAGACCATCGTAGTCAACAAGATGTACGAGGAAGTCGACGAATACCTCATGTTGGATACCAGAGACGGAAGCCTCCTGGCGATTGATTCAATCGGCGCCACGAACAAGATCGCGGCGAGCTTCGAGGAATGGATCACCCCAGACCTGTTGCGGGCAGCTTTGAGGGAAAAGTACACGAGCAACCTCACCGTCATCGTCTTCGATGACGAGCGCAAGGCCGACGAGGCGCGACAGAAGCTGCTGAAGCTCCAACGCGAAGGCTTTATTGAAGTTGAGGATGCTGTGGTCGTGGTGAAAGAGCAGGACGGCACAGCTCGATACCATCAGATGCATAGACCCGCGCGCAAGGGGGGACTTGCCGGGAGCATCACGGGACTCATCGTCGGCAGCATCTTCTTCAGTCCCTTGATTGGAGCGGTTCTGGGCGGTATGGCCGGAGCTGTGTCCGCTGCTCTTTCTGATATGGGAATTGACGACCGCTTCATGAAAGATCTGGCGCAAAAATTCAAACCGGGATGCTCTGCCCTGTTCACTCTGCTGCAAAAGGCCGATCCCGAGCGGGTGAGAGAAGAGTTCCTGGGCTTCGGCGGTAAGGTCCTGGTAAACTCGGTGAGCAAAGAACGAGAGGCCGCCATACAGAAGCTCCTCCAGGCGGCAAGGGAAAATGAGTAATAGGGACAACCTCTTTCTTGTAAAGTACAAAGCCTGGATGACGGTTAATACACTGCAATTTGATCTATCAGCAGACGTTTTTACTGATTGAACTTGCGTGCATTGCAGGAAAAAGGAGAAATCCTATGGACGCGGAACAGATGCGCCTGGTTGAGTCCCGGGACCAGGAGATTTCGTGGAAGAAGTGGGGGCCCTACCTGAGTGAGCGCCAATGGGGAACGGTGCGCGAAGACTACAGCGACAACGGGGATGCGTGGAACTATTTCAGCCACGACCAGGCCCGTTCCCGCGCCTACCGGTGGGGAGAAGACGGGCTGGGAGGGATCTGCGACGATCATCAGGTGCTTTGCTTCGCCCTGGCTCTCTGGAACGAGAAGGACCCCATCCTCAAAGAACGGATGTTTGGGCTCACCAACAGCGAGGGCAATCACGGAGAAGACGTCAAGGAATATTACTTCTATCTCGACAGCACTCCCACACATTCCTACATGAAATTTCTCTATAAGTACCCTCAGGAGGCGTTTCCTTATTCGGACCTTGTAGAAACCAACCGCAGGCGCTCCCGCGACGAGATGGAATATGAGCTTCTCGATACGGGTATCTTTGACGATGACCGCTACTTCGATGTTTTCGTGGAGTATGCCAAGGCGGCTCCAGAGGATATATTGATTAAGATCACCGTCTGCAATCGCGGCTCCGACGCCGCGCCGATCCACATCCTGCCCACCCTCTGGTTCCGAAACACATGGTCCTGGCCGGACGGCGGCTGCGAGCCGGTCCTGCGGGCATTGGAGGACACTAAGCACAAGGCCGTTCACGCCCACCACACGGACACTCTTTTCCAGGAATCGCTCCAGGACTACATCCTCACCTGTGAGGGCGAGCCGACGCTGCTGTTCACGAAAAACGAGACGAGCTCCGAGCGCCTCTTCGGTACGCCCAATGCGGGCACTTATGTGAAAGACGGGATCAACGACTACGTGGTGCACGGGAAAGTGCTCGCGGTGAACCCCGAGCAAACGGGGACCAAGGCATCCGCCTGCTACTGTCTCAATATCGGCGCCGGGGAAAAGGCCGTAATCAAGTTGCGATTAACGGCTGCAGCAAGCAATCTGAAAAGAAGCCCCTTCGGAAAAACCTTCGACGAAGTGTTTGCCGCAAGGCACCGCGAGGCGGACGATTTCTATCAATCGATTACGCCTCCATCCGTCAGCAAAGACGAGGCGAACGTCATGCGGCAGGCACTGGCCGGCATGCTCTGGACCAAGCAATATTACTACTTTGACGCCGACAAATGGCTGGAGGAGCATTATGCTCACCCGCTCCACGGCCACACCCGCCAGTTCCGCAATCGTGAGTGGTTCCATATGATCAACGACAACATCATCTCCATGCCCGACAAGTGGGAGTATCCATGGTATGCCGCCTGGGACCTGGCATTTCATACAATCGCCCTGTCCACGGTAGATCCAGATTTTGCCAAGGACCAGCTGGATCTCATGCTGCGCCAGACTTACCTGCATCCGAGCGGACAGATCCCCGCCTATGAATGGAACTTCAGCGACGTGAACCCGCCCGTTCATGCCTGGGCGACTCTCTTTCTCCATCGCAGCGAACAAGCGCTTCGTGCGGAGCAAGACATTGACTTCCTGAAGCGTGCTTTTGCCAAACTCATGCTGAACTTTACCTGGTGGGTGAACCGCAAAGACCGGTTTGGCAAGAATGTGTTCGAAGGCGGGTTTCTTGGCCTCGACAACATCGGCGTCTTCGACCGCAGTGCGCCCCTGCCCACGGGAGGATATCTCGAGCAGGCTGACGGTACCGCCTGGATGGCCCTTTTCTGCCAGAACATGATCGAGCTGAGCGTCGAACTGGCCGCCCACGATCCGGCTTATGAGGACCTTTGCTCCAAGTTCCTGGAACACCTCTTGTGGATTGCATCGGGAATGAACCGCCTGGGGAACGAAGGCATGTGGGACGAAGATGACGGGTTTTATTACGACGTGCTGAGGCTTCCCGACGGGACCGCCCAGCGGCTCAAAGTGCGCTCCATGGTGGGGCTCCTCCCCATGTGTGCAACGACAATCATCGAAGAGTGGCAGCGGAAGCGGGTGCCCCGCGCAACCGAGAACTGGATCAAGCGGGTGAAGCGCATGCCGGAGCTTCTTGAGAGCATCCATGTTACGGGACCAGGCCACCTTGGCATCGCGGATCGCGGCATCATCGCCCTTGTGAACCAGGGGAGATTGCGCCGCATACTGACGCGGATGTTGGACGAAAACGAATTTCTGAGCCCTTATGGCATAAGGGCGCTTTCCCGTTACCACCTGGAGCACCCCTATATCTTCCATGTGCACGGGGAGGAATACCGGGTGCAGTATCTGCCGGCCGAGTCGGACAGCGGGTTGTTCGGTGGAAACTCCAACTGGCGAGGCCCCATCTGGATGCCTGTCAATGCTCTTATTATCCGGGCGCTTCTGCAATATTACCTCTATTATGGAGACAATTTTATCATCGAGTGCCCGACAGGGTCGGGAAGAATGATGAACCTCTTTCAGGTGAGTAAAGAAATCGCCAACCGGCTCACCCGCATCTTTTTGCGGAATCACGAGGGAAGACGACCGGTGTATGGCGGGTCGGAGAAGTTCCAGAGCGATCCTCACTGGCGAGACCATATCCTTTTCTATGAGTATTTCCACGGAGACAATGGCGCGGGGCTCGGCGCAAGCCACCAAACCGGCTGGACGGGGTTGGTCGCCAGGCTGATAGAGTTGTTCGGTCGACTCGATCCGCACGGACTCCTGGAGGCCGGCAAAGCCGACGCTTTTGCACGCACTAAAGGAAGTTGATCAAAATTCTTTTGCGAACTGACATCTAAATCGGGGTGAAGAGCTGATGGTTGAAGACAGCTACCTCAAGCACGACCTAACCAAGACAACCCTCTCGGTTCTTTTCATCGGTCTTCTCATCGCCGCCAGCTTTTGGGTGCTCCGTCCTTTTCTGGCAGCGTTCCTTTGGGCAGCCATGATTGTCATAGCCACCTGGCCGATGCTGTTGGCTTTGCAGTCGAGACTCCGGGGTAGACGAGGGGCGGCAGCAGCTGTGATGACATTGTTGCTGCTGCTGGTCTTCCTGTTGCCCTTTTCCATCGCCATTGCCACTATTCTCGACAAAACGGATCAAATTGCCGATTGGGCCAGGTCCCTGGCTACTTTTTCTCTTCCACCGCCGCCAAGATGGCTCGCAAGCATCCCGTTTTCAGGCCCGAAGCTCATAGAGCGATGGCAGCAGTTCACCCTATTGAGCTCTGCCGAACTGTCCACACATCTTGCCCCCTATGCGGGCAAGCTGGTTCGATGGTTTGTGGACCAGATCGGCAGCATGGGCATGATGATTTTACAGTTTCTTTTGACGGTGATCATTTCTGCCATCCTTTATGTCAATGGGGAAAAGGCAGCCGGTGGATTAGAAAGCTTTGCCCGGCGCCTTGCGGGAGAAAAAGGTGAAGAGGTTGCCTTGCTGGCGGGAAAAGCCGTCAGGGGTGTGGCATTGGGAGTGATCCTCACCGCCATCATTCAATCAGGACTTGGCGGTATTGGTCTTATGATTACCGGCATTCCCGCCGCGGCAATCCTGACGGCTGTGATGTTTATATTCTGCATTGCTCAAATCGGTCCCGTGCTTGTTCTCGTTCCTGCTGTAATCTGGCTGTACTATCACTCAGGGACTTTCTGGGGGAGTGTGTTGCTTATGTGGTCAATCCCGGTTCTCATCCTCGACAATCTGCTGCGTCCGGTTCTCATCAGAAAAGGAGCCGACCTGCCTCTTTTGCTGATCTTCACGGGTGTGATCGGCGGTCTCATCGCTTTTGGGATTATTGGGCTTTTCATCGGTCCCGTGATCCTGGCCGTGACTTACACTCTTCTGACGGCTTGGGTATCGGGCGATACGCAACGCCCTGACATAGTTCCCGATTCAGAGGAGAAACAATTATGAATCCCTGGCCGCTTGTGACTGCTTTTCGCCGTGTTCTGCCCGAATCCGCGGAGCGGGACAATGTGGGTTCCCTTTACTGTGTGCGCCGCCTCAGCGTCGATGTCCACAATGAAACATTCAAATCTTGAGCATAATTGCAGACTTCAGCTTGAACGTCAGTTCGGGACCTAGTTTTTATCAATTTTCTGAACCGATATGGCGAGGGCCTCAGTATACGTGATCTCGATCTGATCTCCCACCTTAACCTTTTTCAGATTCTCTGGATTTTGCACTTTGACCTCGGTCAAATTCCCTTCCGGCCCTTTGAGGACTACTGAAGGCTTGTCCTTATCGATTGCCTCAATAGTAGCGGTCACCGTGATTTGATTCCTAACAACTCCCGCCGGCTTTTCACCCGGTTTGGCGGTGGTCAGGCTTGTTTCTGCTGTTACAGGGCCGGCCTGTTCGCCCGGCTTCATTACCCGAATCGCTATGGACTCTTCGTATTCCACCAACACGCGATCCCCGACCGCAACTTGGGGCAGGTTCTTTACGGCTTCATCCACCTTCAGTGTAACCGTATTCCCCCAAGGTCCTTTGATAGTGACTAGGCGCTTCTTGTGATCAACGGCCTCCACTATGGCCCTTGCTCTTATGATGTTGCCTCTTTTGATCTGATCCCCTGAGGCCTGTTCGGTTTTCCCCGATTTGGCAACGGACTTCGTTTCCTGCGCCGCTCTTGCCCCACTGACAGACAATGACACAATAGCCAGCCATGCCACTAACAAGCTAATCCATCTACTCATGTGGTTTCCCCCTTTGCCGTCCAGCTTAAATGACGATTTAAGGCTGTTGTTTGCCTTGCTGATAGCCGCTCTCGTAGGCTTTCTTTTCGGCCTCTTTGTGCTTGCCATAGAGATATCCGCCGGCCAAACCTGCAGCGCCTCCTATGGCGGCACCAATGCCGGCATCACCAGCTATCGCGCCGATCGCCGCACCACCGGCGGCACCGATTGCACCACCACTCAAGGTGCGTTGCTGAGTCTCAGACATGCCTGCACATCCACCGAGCATCAGGCTGATTACGAGTATTGATGCCATCAATGTCTTCATTATGGTTCACTCCTTTCTAATTTAGGCCTACGGAGTGCAAGGCCATTTCTCAATTAAAAACCTGAATTCCGTCTCAACCGGCAGCTCATCCATATACTGAGGATGATCGTTGGCCCACTCAATGAACATGGCGATGGCCTCACTTCGGGACGGCGGGTGGGCAGGCAGGCACACCAGTCGTTTTCCATCCGGCCCCGAATTCGCGGCCAAGTAATATTGGTAAGCTCCCACCAGGAAGCCGTGGCAGAAGTGAACGGCTTCGTTTCCCAGCGGATCGTTCTTAGAAGCGGTGCACAGATCTACGAGATCCTGAGTCGTCTTAACCAGGAAATCCTCTTCCGTGACCGCCTTCGCAATGCCGGGCGCCATTAAAACGACTGTCAGCATTATGCCAATCAGCTTTTGACCCATACTCATATCCTCCTTTTCTGTTGTGATTGTTCACTACCTCTGCAGTGCAGTAGTATTGTTGGCAAGTGAATAAAAATCTATTGGACCAAGGTCCAATAGACTAGCTCCCGCTGTGGCATACAATCGCTCCGATCTAGGGGGCTTCAGGTATATTAAATATTGGAAGAGCAATACACATGTCCGTTATCCGAAATCTCGCCAACTCCTACAGCCGAAGGCATTTCGCTTACCTTTTCTGTTCATTGCTGATCACCATGGCAGCCGCACCGGTGTTATCGGCAATGGGAATCAACACGAGATTTATGGAAATTCTTTTGGCATTCAACATCCTGGCGGCTGCGCTAATTACGCCGTTCAGGTTCCGCATCTACGTCGGTCTGGGGCTTTTCGGGCTGGTTGTTGCCGCACGTGTTGGCAATGCCCTGCTTGGATATCAATCATTGACGGAAACGAGCCTTGGAATCGGTGCATTGATTTGCCTGCTGGCAGCCTGCTCGATGATTCGTTTCATTCTGAGCCAAGGACATGTAACCTCCGAGCGTATCTTCGCCGCCCTCGATGTGTACCTTCTAGTCGGCGTCATGTGCGGTTTGCTCTTCTGCATCTTCGAGGAAATATGGTCCGATTCCTTCGACTTTCAAGATTCATTTCCCCCTGGGGGCAGACAAAGTCCACTGGCACATACGATTTACTTTAGCTTCGTGACCTTGGGTACTCTGGGCTATGGCGACATCACACCCATCGGCGGCCCCGCTCGAGCACTGGCAGTGGTTGAAGCCATAGGCGGTCAGATGTATCTGGTCGTGGTGGTAGCACGTCTGGTTAGTCTCTATGAAGGGAGATGCGTTCAGAGCACCAACCCGGATGTAGATGAACTACGGCAAAAAGACACCCAAAGCGAGGCGATCTCGGAATCCTAGCGTGCACCCTCTTGTTCAAAAATCTTCGGTATGCAATGGCCGGGTAAGATCCATGAAAACAGGGAATCAAGGTATATTTCGCGATACCGCATCTCGGAGATTGCAGGGGTGGCCGTCACTCCCGCCCGGAATCCACCTCCTCAAACAAGCTTAATTGGCTAAGGATATTCTTTGCAGTGGCAATGGCACGTCGGGCATCGTCGGCGGTCGGATATTTGAGCGGGAGCAAACCTTCTTCGGCTGGGCAGCGCCCCCTGTATATACTGTCCATGAAATCAATATCTTTATCCTTGCACATGATGTTCAGCCCGAATTCCTCTGAGATGCTGAGCAATCGACGAATGTTGTGAATTCGCTCGAGCTCCCAGCCTTTTTGCAGTAAAGCAGCTTTGAGCGCCTTCTCCACGGCCTGTTGGGCGGCAAGACAAGAACCCCTGTAGAATTCGCCGGCAAAAAGATACTCCGCTTGCCCCAGATCTTCCTTTGCCAATTGTACCCATTCCCTCACCGAATCGCGCATAAAGAGCAGCCTCCCTTCTTTCTGAACAACCGCGAGGAAAGGGCTCCCTTTCCGAAACTCTTCAGTTATTGTGTCGGGAGTAGCAACAAAGTAGTCGATGGAGAATCTTCGGTAGAATTCTCGCAGAGACGCGCCCACCCGCTCATACATGCCTTCTTGTTCGGTCACCACTAATAGGTCCAGATCGTTTCCAGATCCACTTCGAGCTGTGGAGCCAAACAAAATAATCGCAATCGGTGAGACATCTTTTGCCAGCTTGGCAACAACCTCTTTTGCTTCTTCAATAGCGGCCATTTAGCACCTGCAGAAGACTCCAATCGAAATATGCGGCGCTCACCCACCCTCGGATCACCAATAGCTCATAGATAGCACAATTTGTTCCGAGCATTCGACATTTTTGAGGCCTATTGGACCAAAGTCCAATATTGTTGTTTCCACATTCCAGGTAATCTATTCATCGACAGCTGTGACAAAGCCTTCAACTAATCACTGATGGGTTTAGCTTCGCTTCACTCATCCTGCTTTTTCCGGAGCAACGAGGAGAGCAGGTGAGGGCGTGCGATAGGCGGATTCACGAGCTTCGATAGGCCAAACTCATCGGCAAATCTGCTCAGGAGTGATCGTATGCTGAATAACAAACAATCTGCGGGGCTACATTGGAGGAGCCTGAGCTGCAAGGTCCAACCGTTTCTCGCGAGGAGCGCCTATTTCTCGATCTTGCTTGCCGCCATGTTTTTCGCCCTTGCTGCCGGATTGCAGCAGATGGCGCCAGCACAGACAGCAGCGCCCCCTGAAGTGGAAGTCATGACCGTTATGCAGAAAGATGTGCCCGTTTCTTCCGAATGGGTCGGCACCACCGAGGGACTGGTGAACGCAAGGATCCGCGCACAGGTCACCGGATATCTGTCGAGACAGGCTTATACCGAGGGCGCATCGGTGAAGAAGGGCGACCTTCTGTTCGAGATCGACCCGCGGACCTTCAAAGCATTACTTGACCAGGCCGAAGCACAACTGGCCATCGCCAAAGCGCGTTTGGGGAAAACCGCTCTGGACGTCAAACGCTACCGGCCGCTCGCCAAAGAGAACGCTATCAGTCAGGAGGAGCTCGATGATGCCGTCCAGGCCAATCTTGCCGCCAAGGCGGGGGTCCAGGCGGCTGAAGCCGCGGTCGAGCAGGCCAGACTGAGCCTTAGCTTCACTAAGATTACTTCCCCCGTAGACGGAATTGCCGGCAGTGCCAATGCCCAGATAGGCGATCTGGTCGGCCCCACCCTGACTGAAGAGCTGACCGTTGTTTCTACTGTTGATCCCATCAAGGTTTATTTCCCTATCAGCGAACAGGAATACATGACCCTGGCTCGGGAAGTCGCCAAAGCCGGGAGTAGGACGGAAACCGAGCGTCAGAAGCTGGATCTCATTCTGGCTGACGGCAGCCTTTATCCTCATCAGGGGGAGTTTTCCTTTGCCGAACGGCAAGTGGACGTGAAGACCGGCACGATCCGTATTGCGGCCCTTTTCCCTAATCCCGGCAACCTCCTGCGCCCGGGCCAATATGCCCGGGTGCGCGCGGTCCTGAATGTCAGGAAAGGCGCCATACTGGTCCCGCAAAGGGCGGTCATGGAGCTTCAGGGAAGCTATCAGGTGGTGGTGGTGGGGTCGGACAACACGGTAGCTATTCGTCCTGTTACGACCGGTGAGCGAGTAGACAATCTGTGGGTCATAACCAGCGGTCTCAAGCCGGGTGAACGCGTGGTCGTCGAAGGAGTTCAGAAGGTCAAGGAAGGCATGGTGGTCACCCCCAAGTCGAGAGAGGCTGAATCCAAACCCAAGGCAACGCCCTCACTGACCCCCGCTCCCAAGAAGGACTAACAAGCCATGGCCAAATTCTTCATCAATAGACCCATTGTGGCCATGGTGATTGCCATCCTGATGGTAATCATAGGCCTGGTGGCGATGTCTGGGTTGCCCATCGCGCAGTTCCCCAACATCGTCCCCCCGGAGATCCAGGTTAA
>Ga0068714_10007721_pt1 | contig 10310 bp, 10 predicted proteins | sample MTBNYHSulfiMetaG_FD_62988 | JGI IMG/M metagenome (GOLD analysis project Ga0068714, IMG submission 62988) | Enrichment culture microbial communities from rom New York Harbor, USA that are MTBE-degrading - MTBE-NYH (New York Harbor Sulfidogenic)... | ecosystem: Environmental > Aquatic > Marine >...
GCGGGGAGGTTCCCTCGTCCTCCGGGGACCTTCCAAAGACCTGAACCGGTCCCCGTCGTCCTGCGGGACCTCCGCCGCGGGCGCTTGCAGGCCCCACCGGAGCCGGACGTCGAAGGCAGTGCAACCTAATAGACGTAGGAATGGATGCCTACGATCAGGAGCCTGGGGACGGCCCGTCGCCCAGTGCGTCGAGGATCCGGCGCACGTCCGGCCGGTCCACCGGGGATCGGCTCACGTGGGCGAAGAGGATTATTCCGGTCTCGTCCAGCAGGAAGTCCCCGCCCAGCTGGTACACGTCCTGCGGTTCCGGGCTTTTCTGGGGCCGGCGGCCGTGCGCCGCCAGCTTCACGTACTTCCAGACGACCCGGGGGCTCCACACGGTCCAGAACGAGGCCTTACCGATCCCGTAGTCCCGGTACGCCTTCTGTTCCGGGTCCGAGGCCACGGGAAACGGGAGACCCAGCCGCGTGCGGAACCCCTCGATGGACTCCGGGTTGCCGAAGGAGATCACCAGGACCTGCAGGCGGCTGTCGGGGAGACCCCGGAGGTGTTCCTGCACCTGGACCAGGTGCTCCTGGCAGGGAAGTCAGGCCAGGTGCCGCAGGAAGATGAGGAGAAGAGGGCGGCCCAGGAAATCGTCCCGGCGGGCGGTCCGGTTTCCCGGGAGGAGAACGCGGAAGTCCGGGGCCTTTCGGCCCGCGCGCGGTGGCATACGATTGTCTCCGGGGTTGCGGATGTGTAGATTCAAGGGGAAAGCCTGTCGGCCGCCATCGTTCTCCAGCATGCCCAACCGAGACAGGGGAAGCAAGGGCGCTCCAGGGGCCCCCGCGACGACCGTGTTCGGGGCAACGGATCATGAGGAGCTTCGGGCGGGCGTACAAACGCCGAAGGAGAGGGGTGCATGGAGACGGTGGACCGGGCCTTTCTGGACCCCACGGAGATCATCGACAGCGGCCACCCGGACGTGGCCTCGTTTGCGGCGCGTACCGTCGCGGATTCTCAGGACCCTGTGGAGCGGGCCGTGAAGCTCTATTACGCAGTGCGGGACGGGGTCCTCTACGACCCGTACTCCCCCTTCTACCTCCCGGAACACTACCGCGCGAGCTTCATCCTGGAGCGCAAGCGGGGGTACTGCGTGTGCAAGGCCGTGCTGCTCTGCGCCCTGGGCCGGGCGTGCGGCATCCCTTCCCGGCTGGGGTTCGCCACGGTGCGAAGCCACCTGGCTACCCGGCAGCTCATCGAGTTCATGGGGAGCGACCTGTTCGTGTACCACGGGTTCACTGAGTTTCTGCTGGAGGGAAAGTGGGTCAAGGCCACGCCCGCCTTCAATCGGGAACTGTGCGCCCGGCACAAGGTGGCCCCCCTGGCGTTCGACGGCCGTCAGGACTCGCTTTTCCAGTCCTACAACGAGGAGCGGAAGCGGTTCATGGAGTACGTGGCCTATCATGGGAGCTTTGCGGACGTTCCTCTGGCGGAGATCCTTCGGGCCTGGGAGGAGACGTACGGCCGGGAACGGGTCCGAGCGTGGATCCGACTCATGGAGGCTTCCGGCTCCGGGGCCGCTCCGGACTTCTATCAGGAGGATGTCCTGGAGACGTGAATCCAGGGCCGTCCCGGCTTGCCGCCGCGAACACGTTCTGGGACGCCCTGGTTCCCTCAAGAACGTTGCGGGTCTCACCCGGGGAGGGTTGCAAAGCCGCCCTGATCCCGTTTCAGCGGGTGTTCCCGGTGCGCAGCGTGACCTTGTGCAGGGAGATCTCCACCCCGTCGAAGAAGACCAGGGTGCCGGCGTTGGCCGGGGGGATCCCGCACAGGATGCGGATCGCCTCCAGGGCCTGGAAGCTCGCGATGACGGCCACCACCGGTCCGAGCACGGAGGAGGGGGTGACCGCGGGGGGGACCTCCCCCGGGTACACGTGGTCCAGGGAGAAGGGGCCGTCAGGAAGAAATGTGGTGGTCTGCCCGGACCAGCCGGACACTGCGCCGTGGACGTACGGGATCCTCCGGGCCAGGGCCTCGGTGAAGAGACCCTTGCGGGTGGGAATGCTGTCCAGCCCGTCCAGGACCACGTCCACCCCCTGGAGGACCTCGTCGGCCCGGTCCGGGTGAAAGTGTTTCTCCCGGACGGTGGTCCGGAGCGCGGGGTTCACGGACCGGCAGAATTCTGCCGTGACGCGGGCCTTGTTCTTGCCGAGGGTTTCTGCCGTGGCAAGGATCTGGCGGTTCAGGTTCGAGGGTTCGTAGCCATCCCCGTCCGCCAGCACCAGGTGCCCCACGCCGGCCCGGGTGAGGAGGGTGGCCAGGTGGCCTCCCAGGCCGCCCAGGCCCACCACCGCCGCGGTGGAGCCCAGGAGCCGTTCCTGCTCACGGGCCGAAAGCGTGGGGTGGTTTCTGCTCAAGGCCGGAGGCCATCGGCCGCTCAAGATCCCAGGGGTCACGGCTTCCGCTCAGGGGAGAAGAACCCCGCCTTCAGGTATTCCCGGTTCAGCCGGGCGATGTGGGTGATGGAGATCTCCTTGGGGCACTCCGCCTCGCACTCCCGCTCGTTCGTACATCCGCCGAACCCCAGTTCGTCCATGCGGCTCACCATGGCCAGGGCGCGCCGGGCCGCTTCGGGCCTGCCCTGGGGCAGCAGGGCCAGGTGGGAGACCTTGGCGGCCGTGAAGAGCATGGCGGACGCGTTGGGGCAGGAGGCCACGCACGCCCCGCACCCGATGCAGGCGGCCGCGTCCATGGCCTCCTCGGCCGTCCCGGCGGGGATGGGCACGGTGTTGGCGTCCGGCACGCCGCCCGTGTTCACCGAAACATAGCCCCCGGCCTGGATGATCCGGTCCAGGGCGCTTCGGTCCACCACCAGGTCTTTGATCTCCCGGAAGGCCCGGGCCCGCCAGGGCTCCACCACGATGGTGTCCCCGTCCGAGAAGTGCCGCATGTGGAGCTGGCAGAGCGTGGTGCCTTTTTCCGGCCCGTGGGCGCGGCCGTTCACCACGGCGCCGCACATGCCGCAGATCCCCTCCCGGCAGTCGTGGTCAAAGGCGATGGGCTCCTTGCCTTCCACGGTCAGCCGCTCGTTGACCACGTCCAGCATCTCCAGGAAGGACATGTCCGGGGAGATGTCCGCGGCCGTGTAGGTTGCGAGCTTCCCCTTGGCCTCCGGGCCCTTCTGCCGCCACACCTTCAGGGTCAAGGTCAGCGTGCCGCTCACTTGTAACTCCTTTGCGAAAGCTTCACGTTTTCGAAGACCAGCGGTTCCTTGTGAAACACCGGGTCCTTGTCCGGCGTCCCGGCGAACTCCCAGGCCGCCACGTGGCAGAAGTTCTGGTCGTCCCGCCGGGCCTCGTTTTCCTCGGTCTGGTACGCCTCGTTCAGGTGGCAGCCGCACGACTCCTGACGCGCCAGGGCGTCCTGCACCATCAGCTCCCCGAACTCCAGGAAGTCCGCCACGCGGCCGGCCCGCTCCAGGCTCTGGTTGAGATCGTCCGCCGTGCCGGGCACGGTCACATCCTCCCAGAACCGGGCCCGGAGTTCCCGGATCATCTCCCGCGCCTTGGCCAGCCCCGCGTTGTTCCGGCTCATGCCGCAGTACTCCCAGAGGATGCTTCCGAGCTCGCGGTGGAAGTCGTCCACCGTTCGTTTCCCGCGGACGCCCAGGAGCCGGCCCGTGCGTGCGGCCGCCTCGGCCTTGGCCTCCCGGAAGTCGGGGTGGTCCGTGGACACGGACTCCAGAGGGGTGCCGGCCAGGTACCCGCCCACGGTGTACGGGGCCACGAAGTAGCCGTCTGCCAGCCCCTGCATCAGAGCGCTGGCGCCCAGGCGGTTGGCCCCGTGGTCCGAGAAGTTGGCTTCCCCCAGGACGAACAGGCCCGGCACGGTGCTCATCAGGTTGTAGTCCACCCACAGTCCGCCCATGGTGTAGTGCACGGCGGGGTAGATCATCATGGGGGTCTCATAGGGGTTCTGGGCCGTGATCTTCTCGTACATCTGGAAGAGGTTTCCGTACTTCTTCTCGATGGCGCTCCGGCCGTCCCGGCGGATGGCGTCCTCGAAGTCCAGGTACACGGCCAGACCCGTCTCGCCCACCCCCTTGCCCATGTCGCACTGCTCCTTGGCGTTGCGGGAGGCCACGTCCCGGGGGACCAGGTTCCCGAAGCTCGGGTACTTGCGCTCCAGGAAGTAGTCCCGCTCCGCCTCGGGGATCTGGTGCGGCGGCCGCCGGTCCCCGGGCTTGGCGGGCACCCAGACGCGCCCGTCGTTGCGCAGGCTCTCGCTCATCAGGGTGAGCTTGGACTGGTAGGTCCCGTGTACCGGGATGCAGGTGGGGTGGATCTGCGTGAAGCAGGGGTTGGCGAAGAAGGCCCCCTTGCGGTAGGCCCGGTACGCGGCCGTGACGTTGCAGGCCATGGCGTTGGTGGACAGGAAGAACACGTTGCCGTACCCGCCGGTCGCCAGCAGCACGGCATGGGCCGCGTGGGTCTCCAACTCCCCGGTGATGAGGTTGCGGGCCACGATCCCCCGGGCCCGGCCTCCGGCCAGCACCAGCTCCAGCATCTCCCGGCGGGGGAACAATGTGACCCGGCCCAGGGCCGCCTGGCGCATCAGGGCGCTGTAGGCGCCCAGAAGGAGCTGCTGGCCGGTCTGGCCCCGCGCGTAGAAGGTGCGGGAGACCTGGGCACCCCCGAAGGACCGGTTGGCCAGCATGCCCCCGTACTCACGGGCGAACGGGACCCCCTGGGCCACGCACTGGTCGATGATGTGGTTGCTCACCTGGGCCAGCCGGTAGACGTTGGCCTCGCGGGCCCGGAAGTCGCCGCCCTTCACCGTGTCGTAGAACAGCCGTCGGATGGAGTCCCCGTCGTTCGGGTAGTTCTTGGCCGCGTTGATCCCGCCCTGGGCCGCGATGCTGTGCGCCCGGCGCGGGCTGTCCTGGATGCAGAAGGTCTTGACCCGGTAGCCCAGCTCCGCCAGGGACGCGGAGGCCGAGGCGCCGGCCAGGCCGGTGCCCACCACGATGATCTCGAACTTGCGCTTGTTGGCCGGGTTCACGAGCTTGAGTTCGAAGCCGTGTCGGTCCCACTTCTCTTCCAGGGGTCCGCCGGGGATTTGGGCGTCGGGAAACATGGGGCATCCTTTCAGCAGGTGGGGGGGGTGAGACGCGGCGGACGGACGTTCTTCCCGTGGAATCCCCCCTAGGAGAGGACCAGGAGGTAGAGCGGGATGGACCCGAACCCCAGTCCCAGGACAAAGCTGAAGAGCCATCCGGCCCCCCGAACCGCGGGGGTGTATTGGGGGTGCGACAGGCCCAGGGTCTGGAAGGCGCTCCAGAAGCCGTGGCTCACGTGCAGGGCCGCCGCGATCATGGCCGCCACGTAGAGGGTCACGGTGAGCGGGTCCGAAAAGGCCTGGGACACGATCCGGGAGATGGTCCGGTCCCCCTTGTCCACGAAGTGGAAGTTCACGAGGTGAATCACCACAAAGGCCAGGAGGAAGAGGCCCGTGTAGGGCATGGTGCGGGAGCCCGGGGTGCGGCCGCCCGCGGACCGGTTCACGGCGTAGCGGGCCGGGCGGGCGCGCAGGTTCTTGACGAAGAGGGTGAGCCCGGTCAGGACGTGCGCCAGGGCCAAGAGGAGCATGCCCAACTCCGCCACCGTGAGCACCGGCCCCAGGCTGTGCAAGTGTTCCGCGTAGCTGTCAAACACCGAGAGGCCGGCGTACAGGGTCAGGTTTCCCACCAGGTGCACGGCCAGGAAGGCGCAGAAACAGAGGCCCGTGGCGGCCATGATGAGCTTCATTCCGATGGAGGCGAGCAGGAGGTCCATGAGCCAGCGCATCTTCCTTTCCCTCTGCGTATGTCCTTTCAGCCGTCCGTGTCGCGACGGGAAGTATAGAAGACTGGACGGAAGGGGTCAATCGGGGAAGGGGTGGCGGACGGCGGCGGGCGCCATCATCATCCGCTGGAGAAAATGAGATAGATGATGATGGCGATCGCCGCTGAAACCATACCGGGGGCGACGGCAAGGATGAGCCCGTTTGCTGCCAGGAGATCCAGGAATTCGGCCGTGTCGCCCGAGAAGGTGTCGGTGAGGACCACGAAATCGCCCACCGCGGTCAACGGCCCCACGGGACCGGAGGACTCGCTCCACATGCCAGGGAGTTTGCGCCAACCAAACGGGAAGCGGGAGGGATTCCCTTCTTGGTCGGTGAGTTCGTCGGTGAAGGTCACCCGGTGCGCGCGGATCCTGAGAAGGTCGTTGTGTTCGTCCACGGCGATGGCTATATCCCACAAAGGATTGTCCGTATCCGGGGGCATGTAGTCGAAGTCGGTCGACCCGAATTCCTCGTATCCAATCGTGGGTTGGTACGTATCGTCCGGGTTCAGCAGGGGGCCCTCGAAGAAGACTCCCTTGACCAAATCAGACGGATAGTCCTCCTCCTCTTCCAGAGGGGCCGTATAATCGTGCCCGGGAAGCGCGAACGGTACGTTCCGGAAGTGGCGCAGGGCCAGGTAACGCGCCGCCACCTCGGTCTTTCCGCTGATGGCAAACAGCTTGGCGATCTCCGTCGTGCCCAGGAACAGGAGGAGCAGGACGGGCAGAAGGATCAGCAGTTCCACGAGGGCCTGCCCACCGGTTTTCGGTGCCTGGTTTCGGTTCCCGCGAGAGCGGATCATGGGCTCGTTCCGTTCTCCTGTTCAGTAGAGGAAGAAATCCACCCAAAAGTCCCAGGGTGGGTTTGACGGCGGAAGGAGGACGTTCTGCCGGAGAAACTCTTCCGCTTCGGAACCCAGGCGTTCACCTGCCTGGGCGACGATGTCGTCGTAGGCCACCCTCCCCGCATAGCGCGATTGCCGTCCCTGTTCGAGACCCGGCTCCAACGGGAAGAGCCTGGCTTCCCAGTCCGTGATCGCCGGCACCAAGGGAATGGGGTAGATGGTCTGGTATTCCAATCCTCCATCGGCCTCCAAACCATACAGGTGCCAGTAGAACTGGGCTACGGACGGGCTGTAGGCGTGCGCGGATGCGAAGCTGAAATGACCCGCGCTGGTGCAGGGAAACCAGTTCTGGGAGTCCGGCGGGGACTCGCAGTCCAGTTCCCCCCGGGTCACGTTGGTTTGCCAGAGGTGCAGGACCGGAGGCTGTCGCTCCCGGTACACCCCCACGGTGATGGGGAGCACCTCTCCCGGGTTCGCGGGAATGCAGCAATTATAGTCAGCGGGACAGCAAGGGTGGTTTTGGAATGTGCGCAGCACGTAGGGGAAAAGGCGCTGGAGTTCCTCGATGTCCTCCCAGAACGATGGGACGGTGCTGCCCAGGCAGATACCGGTATCACTGTACCAGTCGTTCACGCCCCCTCCCGGACCGGCGGCTATGGCCGCATACGTGGTTTCCATGCACTCTCTCCAGGTGGTACCCCCGCCCGGAAGCTCCATGAGGCCCCTGGCGCAGTAGTTGTTGAAGATTCCCAGGATCAACTCGCACCACCCCCCCCGCTCCAGCACGTAATCCACACCGGGCCCTCCAGCCTCCTCCAGGAAGAGGTTGCCGTTGTTCTCGTGCAGATAGAGCAACACCTCCGTGTCGATGTCTTCCCTGGCCGTGTTGGGCTTGAAGGCGTAGTTCAGGTTTACCACGGAGAGGAGGTCGTCCTGGATAAACTCCCTGTCAAAGGAGCGGATGACGCTGTCCTGCAACTCGGTCGTGATGAGGTACGAGAACAACATCGTCAGATCCGCGAATATTTCCCACGAAAGGCCAAAGATGCAGAGCAGGCACAATTCATCATATCCAAGATAGCACAGGCCCCCGCAAATCTGTCCGGTATAAGCCGTGAGAAGGCTTGCGATGGGCATGGTTACCCACCAGTCCAGGATGCTCTGGTTGAGGGCCGAGACCGTGTTGAGCACCCGGGCCTGCCAGACCGCACCGGACAAGGCCGCGGCGTCGGCCGTGTTCTGGTTCTTGATCTTGATGTGGGCCACCTCGGCCAAATTCATGGTCATGGCAAAGAAGAGGAAGAGGAGCAGGCCCACCATGGCCACGAACACCAGGGCTTGGCCTTCCTGGGAGTGGAGCTTCTGAATCTGCCGGCTGAAGACCCTGATCATCGATTCGCTCTCGTCATGGGATCAATGGGGAGAACGTCACCAGCGGATGGAGTGCCCCTTCCACCGTGAGCGTGCACCGGGCCCTGACCGGTATGGGGTACCACTGCCTCTGGTTCAGGATGTCGGCGATCCCCGCGGTCCTGGATGGTTCGGCGAAACCGTAATTCGTCATCACCGCGTTCACCATAAGGAGGACGCTCCACCGATACCGCAACATGGACGGCAGGGACCGGAGAGGGAGTGTCATCACGTCGCCGATATCCCCACTCGGCTCCTGAATGGGCAGGAGTCCAAGGGCGTCCTGGGCCACGGAGCTGAAGTTCACGAAGATGCCGTAGAAAACCCGGTTCACGATGGGGATGCGCATGGGGTACAGGAAGGTGACCTCCAGACTCAGGTCCTTGGCGGACGGAGGGACGTTCTGCTCGATGGGATCGTACTCCTCGGTCGGGGTATCCCAATTCGCGCAGGGCATGCCGGGGCCGGGCCCAAGGTCAGCGGCTTCCCACGTCACGGGGTCTGTCTCGAGAGGCTCCACCCGCCGCACCGCGGTGAGGTAGGCCGCGTTGGCGTACTTGGCCTGGCCCGTTCCCTCCTCGAAGTTCAGCCCCTGAACCTCGAGGCTTTCGGCAGGCAGAACGGGAAGCCAGCCATACGGCAGCTCCCCAAAGAGTTCCTGCGCCGGTGCCGCAGCCAGGGTGGCGAGTACCGCGGCAGAATAAACCGTGGGGGTGAAGTGGGCTTCGGCCGCGTCGTTCGGGTGAAAGGCCATGCAGGGGCGCACGATGGCCGCCCGCGTGGCGGCGAAGGCGGCGTAGTGGACCACCTGCTGTGCAAAGGAGAGCATACTCAACTGTACCACGGCCAACAGCAGGAGGAAGAAAAGGGGAATGACGAGGATGAACTCGGTCAAGGCCTGCCCCTGGGTCTGGGGCCGCGTGCACCCTGTCTTCAGGATGTGCCGAATTCCGTCATCCCGGGGCGGGGTTCTCTCAAGGAAGGTCACATCAATCAACCTCTGGTATTTTGGACAACACGAAGCAGTCTCGGGCCCCTTGGGCGGAAGAGTACCGTTACACGCTCCGCTCCCCAATGCCTCACGTGTCATCACGGAAAGACCGCCTATACGATTGTAGTGGAAGGGAACAGGTGCGTCAACGATGAATCAAAACCAAATAGAAATTTAGAATTACGTTTCATCCTTCTGGGAAGCCCCTGTCCATCGTCGGTACAGGTCGTGGTCCAGGCCCAGTTGATCCAAGATTCTTCCCACCAGGAAGTCCACCATGTCGTCCAAGGTCCTGGGCCGGTGATAGAAGGCTGGCGAGGCCGGCAGAACGATCACGCCCTTTCGGGCCAGGCTCAAAAGGTTTTCCAGGTGGGTCACGCTGAAGGGCGCCTCCCGGGGTACCATCATCAGGCTTCTTCGTTCTTTCAGGGCTACGTCCGCCAGGCGGTGGATCACGTTCAAGGTGATGCCGTGGGCCACGGCGGCCACCGTGTTCATGGACGCGGGCACGATCACCAGAGCCTGGAAGCGCCGGGACCCGCTGGAAAAGGCTACGGCCATGTCGTCGGCGGGGTACGGGGTGATCCGGCCTCCTGTTTCCGACCGGAAAAAGCCCATGGGAAGGGCGCCGCCCTCGGGGGAGCGAGGGCCCACCTCGTGCTGCATCACCGTGAGCCCGGAGGGGCTCACGATGAGCCCCACCTGCCGGCTGCAGGGGGGGCTCGCCAGGGTTTCCGCGAGCCGGAGGCCGTAGAGGCTTCCGGACGCTCCGGTGATGGCCACCAGGATGGGGTCGTTCATCTCGAGAACCCGTACCTCTCCCAGTTCCGGTCCACGTCGTTCAGGACCGTATCGTCCATTCTCACCCGCGCGGGCATGGGGCGACGCAGGCCCTCCTCGGGCCACTTGGTCGTGGCGTCCAGGCCCATCTTGGCACCCACTCCCCGAGGGAAGGTGGAGGGTTTTTCCATGTCTGCCATGCCCGGGGGCGTGATCATTACGTCCTGGTCCGGCCGGAGGTGGATGGACACGGCCCAGAGCACCTGGCCCAGGTCGCGGATGTCGATGTCCGCGTCTACCACGATCAGGTTGGTGACATAGGTGTTTTGGGGCACCACGGACCAGAGAAAGTGCATCAGTTCCTGGGCCTCGTACGGCCGGGTCTTGTTCATGGCCACGATCATGGTGTAGAGCGTGCCC
>Ga0068714_10007723_pt1 | contig 10309 bp, 16 predicted proteins | sample MTBNYHSulfiMetaG_FD_62988 | JGI IMG/M metagenome (GOLD analysis project Ga0068714, IMG submission 62988) | Enrichment culture microbial communities from rom New York Harbor, USA that are MTBE-degrading - MTBE-NYH (New York Harbor Sulfidogenic)... | ecosystem: Environmental > Aquatic > Marine >...
CTGCTCCGCTGATGATTCTGACACAGAGCCTTGTGATATCGATTCATAGAATAGAAGAATTCTTCCGCTGAAATAGTCTTTTTACATTCATTGCAATAATATTCCATGTATTCCCACCGGAAACCACCACGCTCATACCAGAAATCTTTTTTACAACATCTCTGTACTATTCCATAGCATCAACCAGTACTCCATATTAATACCTTACAAGCATGCTTGATATCATCAGGAGTCTCTGTTCGCGTTCCTTTTTCACAAGGCCCTGCGTCTCATCTCATGACTGCTGTGTACTTCCAGTTGTGATCTTTTTCCAGAGCGCCTGCAAAATGATTTGTGAGAACACATCTCCATCAAGAAACCTGTACTCTTTTTTATCGCCAACGCCCAAACTCTTGACCAGTCGTTCGCGTGCTTTGTTCTTATAAAAATATCTTTCTTTGATGGTCGTCCCCAGATGGAAATGCTGTTTTACGATGAATTCATCACAGGTCATTTCCTTTACTTTCTCCCTGAAATCCCCGGATACTGTTTTCAGGATGTCATCAAGGACATCGTCCACGGTCGGATACCCAACTTTCTTCATTGTTGTTTCACCATATCGGAGTACTATTCACATCAGTGTATCTTTACGCCCTCTCCTCAGAACCTCATGAGGTGGGAAAACGGTGATACGGTTTTTATGACTTGTTTTTTTTATGCGAATCAAAATCACGATCCCGATCACCGACAATTTCAGATATGATTCTTCATTGTATTTTCAAGACAGCATCGACAAACGTATCTATGGTTTGTTCTCCATCGACAAGGGTCCCTCTTTTAAATTGTACTGCGAGAAAACCATCAGATGCTTCCAGTCCTGCCTTTTCTAGGGTACGAGTAATGCTCTCTTTGAATAGATCTCTCTGAGTAATGGGACTAAGACCAGTACTAAAAACAGCGATCTTTTTTCCCTTGAGGTTTTTTGCTGTATTGATGAACGTCATGATAAAGGGGGACGGTCTTTTATTCCATGTCGGGGAACCAGCAAGGATAACATCATAGTTTCCCATGTCAAACTCGGTGTTTTTCATGGGGAGTTCCAGTTGTTTTGTTGCTGCTTTGCCAGCTGTGAAAAAACCAGGTCTTTTGACATGTTCGATTTCTATGATGTTCACGTCAGCGTTTTTTTCTTTCAATTTCTCTTCTAATGTTTTTGCCACGTGTCTTGTGTTCCCTGTTCTTGAATAATACACGATTCCAATTTTCATGACCTGTGCCGCCACCATGTGACTCTGTAACAATTTTTTCTTTATAAACGTATAGCTGATCTTTAACGAGGTACAAACATAAAAAAGATGGAGAGGAGGAACCTGACGGGGTCCTGTTAGGCCTTCCGTCCGTATCGGGCTGGTCTTTATGCATTGCAGTCTCATTTACAAATTCTTTGAATAATTAGCATACAGGTCTTATGAACATACCTCCCGGGGTTCACCTCCCTTCCCCTGCACTTCTTCAATTACGGACCCCCTCCCCAAACAAGTCAAAAATTAAATATGAGAACTGCCGAATAGCGGAGCAACGAACCGAAAAAGAAATGGGAGAGACGACTAGTGCAGTCCACCAGAAACTATCTTTTTTTTACCTCATATGGTCTTTGTTTTATCCGTTCCTTTTTATGGTATTTACAAAAGAATGCTGGTATTGGTTCGCCTTTGCTTTTTAACTCCTCCTCCCCTGCATAGCAGAATGGGATTTCGTTTTTCATTTTATACCCGCTTGCACGACACAACCCTTCACCAGCATACTCTCCAGAGTATTCAAAATATTTGCACTCTCTGCACATGTATTCCTTTATACTTCCGATTCTCATAGTGTCACTTCTGCTTTCTGCTTATAGCCTATCGCTTTTTACGTCTTTTCCTTGTCTGATCACTCTTCAGAAGATCCATTCACGGACAGCTCGTCTCAGATGACACCATCAAAATCGTGTCCTTCTCCTTGATTTCTCACCACGGTGTGGTGAATCTGCTTCAGGGGGTCTTATTTCTTTTTTGTTTTGAGTTTTTTGATATCCTCTCTGAGTGTTTCTAGGAAGACCATGAGCGCCTCAAGAGTGTCGAGATACTCTTTCGACCCCTGCGAAAAGTTGTTCAACTCAAGGACCTTGCAGCCGATTCCCACGAATCGTTTCGCGATCGGTTTTGGTAACAAGAAGAGGGTGTCTTCTGAAAAATCCTTGATGGAGATATCCTGTATCTGCTTGGGTAGCCGTTCTTGTATCGTTTTCTGCAGCTCATCATCAGAAATGGTTGGGTTGGCCTTTTTTGCTTCAGTGGCAAGCGACCGAATCGTGTCAAGGACGTGATGGAGGTCATCGATGAAACAAATCGCCTCGTTAAAATCTGGTTTTTTGTGTTGCATCTCTGACTGCCCCATGTCGTAGAGCGAATCGAAATCGTTGAACAGCTCTTGAAATTCTTGTTCTACATCCATGTCGACACACCAATAGTCATAGATGGTCTCTTTTTCCTTTTCAAGGAAATCTTTAAAGAACGTAGCGGTACTGTCTTTCGTAAGGCAGAAATCAGCGAAATCAAACAGCGTCTGGTACGCCATGGAACATTCTGCATTGGAGAGATCTTCGTAGTCCAGATACTCGGTCATTAACTGGTCGATGTGTTTTTTCGAAAAACCGGTCACCGGGATGTGTTGTTCTGTGAAAAACAGTGCAAGATCATCGAAAAACGAAAGCATCTCATCAGCCATCACCCCATATTTTTCCTTGATGGTCTGTTCGAACTCGCTAAAAAATTGTTCATTCTTCATTTTTTTATGGCTCCTGGGATCGCCTCCTTGAGACCTGTAATCGAACGGGGTTCATTTAATGGTTTTGCCGTTTGGTGTCTTTTCGTTGCTAAGGTGTCTTACAATAACCCAAGGTTCCTCTTGATGATGGTGTAATCCACGAGGTGTGCATCAGGTCTTTTTGTTTTTATCGCATCGTCCTTGATGCTCTGCAGCAGTTCAATCAGTTGCTTTTTCCCTTCTGGTGTTTTGGCTACCTCTATCGGTGTTCTTCCAGCTAAGATGGGCAAGGGTCGATAACACCAGGCTAGAAGTATACCCTGCAGTTCAGCCTGGATGTCCTCTTTCGTTGGCGGCCAGCTGATCCGGTGTTCCGCCATTCCATGGTCTTGCTGTTCACTCCATATTTTTTCAAATCCATACACACAGGTATCCCGGGTGCATTTCTTCTCTGATCTTTGTTGCCCACAGCATGAGGCATAAATCGATTGGTGGACTACAGGGCATACACGTTTTGCGCTTCGTTTCTTACATGGTGGGCAGATCTCTTCCTCTTTCTTTTTCATATCTCTCTTGCTTCATCGCATGTTTTTCTCAATCGATATTTACTAATTCCTCCAAGACATTCCGAAACTCGATAGGGACGAACGCGACCTTGTAGGTTCTTTGTCCAATCCACATTTTTCCTATGAACAACAACCCTTTCTGCCGTAACACCCCAATGGGTGATGAGATGGGTTCGTCCTTCCAGAGGAACCGGAAATCATCGTCATAGCGATTCAATAGCCTGTATTTCACGACCCCGCTCCGTTTCATGCAGAGTTGTAATACCTCCTGGGATTCCTTCGGCAGGTTTTGAACGATAGTCGACAGATCAGACCTCACCTTCTGCTCGATTGCCCGGATCTTCTCCTTCTTTAACCGCTGTGTGATCTCGTACTGCTGGCACATCCAGTTGACCCAGTGCGACGGGTAATTGTTCATCACGGACTGAAACGAAGAGCGTGAACGCAAGAGGATATCCTCGATTCGATCAAGCTGGTCGGCATCATACGCGTTCATAAACACATCTACATCGAAGAGAAACGGGGATGTATGGAGAAAGAAAAAACCGGTGGTGCGATAATGGTCACCAAAAGGGAAGATACGCCCGGTTACCACGGCATTCAACGGATATCTCGGACCATGTTTGTATCGTTTCACAGAATAGATTTTTTTGGTATGGATGTCCTTGAACTGTATTATCATGCCTTTTTCTGATACGATCCGGAAATCAGAACGGATTACATGCCGCATGGAGAGAGCATGATGCTTCATCTCTTCGGTCATCTCAAGGGACTGTTCTGCGAATTCCTCTGCGATTGTCTTTCCGGTCTGTGGTAATACTTTTTCATAAATTAACCAATAGAGGAAATTCTTATGCCAATCTTCATCGGGTAACACACAATCCTTCTCCGGGAACTCCTCAACGTATTTCTCACATAGTCCTCCTATCTGCTCGTCATACTTCTTCATAGCATAATCAAAAATCGCTTGAGGCAGATCATCTTCATCGATCATACAAACCACCTACCCTTCTGCTCACCCTCTGGATACATCCATTGTCTAGGTATTCGTATCTCATAATAAAGGAGTATCGTCTGATAGCCATGGTGTGATGAGGAAGTTATCGATTACTCTTTTTAAAAATCAAGTAAAAAAAGACCTAAAAAGTAAACTAAAAGGAAAATTATATAAATAAGTTTTAACATATAGTTTACATCTATGATTTCGAAAAACGAGATACACGCCTTTAAACACCTCCCCACAACCGTAACAACCCTCTCCAAAACATTACACATCTCCCCGGCATCCGCCTCAAAAATAAGCGACAAACTCATCAACAACGGTCTTGCAACCAAACACAGAAATGGAAAAACAGTCCAAATAAAAAAACAAACAACACCACTGGCACAAAAACTCGAAGAAACACTACGCCTCTTCCCACGACTCCCCCTAGAAAACATCCTCACACACTCACAGCTCACGGTCATCGCCACCCTCACATTCCCCCTCAAGACCGAGGAACTCCGCACCCTGCTTGGCGTCACTAGACAATGGATCCATAAAACAGTAACAAATCTCAGCACATATGGAATACTGCTAAAAGACGCCCAGGGATACTCCATCAACCCCACCCATCGCCCCCTGCTTGAATTCGCCACTTCTTACTTTGAATTCCAAAACTACAAAACCCTTTCAACCATCACAGACGACGCAATACTCCTCTGGCAACACGGCACCGAATTTCTCTTTAAGACCAGACAAGAATTCCCAACGATTCAAAAAACAGCGGTCAGCATCTACGCCACCTATCAACTCCCATTACTCAGTGAAATGACCTACTATTACCACGCACAACGGACCCTTGATGTACGAGACACAATACTTCATACCATCCTCATAGACCCACACAGTAAAACCTACAACAGCTATGCCTTGCTCCTCTATGAACAAACCCACCCGAACAACCTTCTGGAAAACGCCCGGTTCTACAACCTCACAGAACACGTCCACAGCCTCTTTAACTACCTACAGGATCAAACCGCCTCAGCACCGTTTCATCCCGCATGGACCGACTATCAAGCATTACGAAAACAATACAGGGTTGATACAAAATGAAACACTTTAATAAGACCTATATAGAAAAACAACTTGAAATCATCGATGGGTATCTTCACCAACCAATACATCTTTATGTCATCGGCGGGGGAGCCATGGGATTCTATGATTTGAAAACAGCAACCAGAGACATAGACGTGATAGTAACGAAAGAAAATGAAGCAAGACTACTTTTAAAAGCATTACAGAAAAGCAAATACAAAAACATAGAAAAAATCACCCAAACATACATGAAAATGAAAACACGTGCCGTCATCGAAAATGATGAGGGTTTCCGATGGGATATTTTTGTCAATATTGTATGCGGTGGACTGACATTATCAAAAGAAATGAGATCACGAGCGCAACTATTCAAAAAACTCAACCATATCACGATACATCTTGTTTCACCCGCAGACATATTCATTTTCAAAGCAGTCACCTCTCGACCACGCGACCGAGAAGACATGTTTGCATTATTCTCGCATGGCCTCGATATCAAGATCATAAAAGAAGAGATACGCAGACAAGCACGATTAGACACGAACAAAGCCTGGCTTTCATATTTCTTTTTCGGCTTAGACGAACTTACCGAGGAATACAAAGTGATATTCCCGGAATACGACTGGTTCCTAAAAACCGCGGAACACGAAATGATGCAACGACTTATCATTGAATTCATAAAAAAGAAACCACGAACAATCGACGATCTCGTTCTACTCTTAAAATGTGAGAAAAAAGAAATCAAACAAGTTCTAACCAACCTCCAAAAAAAAGGAGAGATACGAAAAAAAGATGATACATATAGTGAGCGGACTACCTAAACCCAGTCTTGAAATCGTTTTCCCGCACACACGTTCACATCAACCAGATCCCATCAGCAGCACCTGCCTATTTCTCCCAAAAGTTGGTTTTTTAAAGATACCAACGCTTCCACCTACACAACATCCCTGCCATAAGCAAGTGACACGCTATGAACGCATCAAAGAAATATTACTGCAAAATATGCAAACGAGAATTACTGCCAAGAGATTCCTTTACGCAAGACGCTGAGAAACCAATGGTTTCCTTACATCACATTGATTACAGAGACAACATCGCGATACGGGTGTGCAAAGACTGTCACAATAAACTGCATACGACCATGAAGAAACACCGGTATGGCTACCACAACATCATCAGGAAGGACGGCACGAAAAAAGGGCGGCTATCCCCAGGTCCGTACCCAAAGAAAATACTTGACTGACCACCCTCCCAGACTGCCCGGTCCATCTCATGACTGCTCCGATGCAAACATTCTTTTTCTGCGTTCTGTTATCCATCTTCCGTGGACAGAGACCGAACCGACGTGAGTAACGAAATCAAAGAGCTTACCAAACGCATCAGTGAACTAGAGTCCATGCTTGCAGCCTTACTCAAACCATTTAACGATGCACGAAAGACCACGGAACGCTACCTCAAACTCGCAGGACTGCTCTTAGACCATGGCGGCCTGACCCCAGATATCATCTTCCCGGACCTCAAAGACCCGATCTCCAAGGACATCATCAGGGTCCTGTTGGAACGACCAGCGCAGAACGTCTCCCAGATCACAGACCTGGTGAAAAGCAAACGAGGCAGCGCCTCCCGACGCATCATCAGAAAAAAACTCTTAGATTTAGAAACAAGGAACATCATCCAGAAACAACAGCAGGGCTCCCGCACCGTCTACAGTCTTACACCAGAAGTGATCAAAAAGTGGACACAACTGCTCGGTTTAACTATATGATATGACCACCCTACCAGGAAAGTAGAACCTGAAATGGAGGTATCAAAACTATGAATCATCATGAAGAAATGCCAGACCCGCAGAAAATAAAGGAAATCCTGGATGTCGTCGCAGAAAAAATCCCAGGGTTGCTCAAAACCCTCAGCGAACTGCTCTATGGAGCGCAGAGCGCGAAACAGTACGCAGCAGCGGCCGCGACCTTCTACAAGGAACTCAAGGCAGCAGGCATGACCGAGGAGCAAGCATTCGAACTCACCCAGCAGTACATGAGCACGCTGAACCTGGGTAACCTCATGGGCAAAGCAATCAAACACGACCACGATTAGAGAGAATCACCATGACAAGAGACGCGGAATCAGATCTGCCAAAAATCGTCGGATCCCTGCTCCTGCTCCTACCAAAACTCACCATCCGGTTTGGCATCCAAGCGTTCCGTCTGAAACACCAGGCGTACAAGGCAGCACGCATCTACCGAAGAGAGCTTGCCAGACAAGGACTCAACGACACCATGATCGAGCGGCTCACCCAATCTTACCTAGAAACCAGCGACCCGTTCAAACTGCTCAGAGCGTTTCGATAATCCCTTTTTTCACTTTTTTTTCTTTAAATACATGAGACAAAAAAGATTTAAATCACAAATAAATTAGGAAATAAGATTAAAACATCTGGGAGAATCTATATGAAACTAAATGAAAAAGAGACAAGACCAATGAAGAAAGACCAACATCTTCTCGAAGAACTCACAGCGGGAACAAAAGATGTTGAATGGCTCAGCAAAAACTATCATGCACTACGAAAGAAATACCCGAAACAGTATATTGCAGTCAAAAATCAAAAAGTCATCATCGCACACAGAAACCTTGTCACCCTGATTAACACCTTAAAGAGGCAATTTGGTGACCCAAACGATTACTTAATCGATTTCGTACCGGATGAAAACTATACACTTGTCGTGTAAACAATACTGGGAGGTTTTCTTATGCACATTCATGGTTTTTTGAAAGGGACGGCACCGTACATACTTTTGAGCGTCAGAGCAGAAAAACCAAAGATCCTCAGACAAATCCCATTCTTAATAGACACTGGCTCTGACATCACTGGTATTGCTTTGAAAGATTGTTTGGCCATGGGGATATCATTTCACTCATTGGGTCGTCCGGTAGGAAGTATACGTGGTATCAAAGAGAAAGCGCGACGTTGGGAAATACACGGAGAGTTACGAGCCATAACTCAAAAAACCAAGGTAGAACGATTCGGACCGATGAAACTCTATATCCTTGAAACGAGCGCAGACTGCCCAAGCCTGCTTGGGAGAGATTTTTTAGAACAATTCGGATTTCAACTTCTCTACAATATCAAGAAAAGAGCTATATTTCTTGAAAAATAAAAGCATCATGTAGTGACATTACCTCTCTGTGTTTTCTTTTTTTTCTTTTCATCACCGGAACTCACATTCCAAGCATCCCCTCCGAAGAATTAATATGAACAGAACAGATAATCCATCGTGGTGGTGAAGACACACGGAACTTTCTGATCTTATCCCCCAGTCTGCAAATGATAGTGGAGCGATCCTCTTCTGGGTCATCCTCTTCCTCCTGATTATTGTAATCGTCGCATTCTACTACTACGCAAAACGGATGAAGAAGAAAGTCACAAAGATACAACAGGATATGACCACGCAGCTGGACACTGTGAAAAAATCAAAAGACAAAACCATGCAGGACCTCTCCGAGGTAAAAAACAAGGTTGACAAAATCCTCAAAGAAGACCAAAAACAGTAAGACCCTGACAGTCAGCTAGTGTTTTTTTAAGGCAGCTACCGTCTCCTTCACCCGGTACATCACAATCTTTTTCACCAAGTCATAGGGGAGTGGTTCATCAAAGGGGAACTGCACTGAGCCTTTCCCCTGTTTATATGCAGACAACTCTTTCTTGAACGCTGCAATCCCTGAGGGGGTTGGATAAAAACCGATATGATGCGCAAACGCGGCGAAATGCACCAGGTTCTTCCCTGCAAATCGGAACGTCGGCATCTGATACCGCATCGCTTCCTCTGCATCCGGGGCAACCTGCAAGATTACCTGCCGTAACCGTTGTAATCGTTCCCGGGTTTCCTTTGGAAACCCGGCGATGTACGCATCGATTGTCTCCGGTGATTTTCCCTGCGTCATTCAATCACGAAAAAATGAATACCACGGTCCCTCTTAATCCTGCCGTTAGGACCCTTTTCCTAAGAAGGGATTTATCCCGTTTTCCTGCACTTTTCAGATAAAATACTATTTTCATAGCTAACTTTTTTTGATTTGCACAAAGAACCCAGACGAACCTTCATATCTTATAAAACTCATTAAAAAAAACAAAGATGAGGGATAATCCTATGAAGAACACACAAAAAAGAAGATATCAGGCAGCCGTAGTCCTTGTTTTATCAATGCTCGTGGTTGGGTTAATTTCGGGCATCAGTGCAGCACATTTAATGCCACCAACCAAGTTTTCCATGACCACCACAACCATCCCTTTTTCTCCTCTGAATCGTGGAGAAGAGGAAATAAAATACTATAACCCTGACGGTCTTGTCAACGTCATCGGCGTCGAAGACGTCGAAGTTCCGTTCAAATGGCAATCCGCGATCCGTCTCACAACCGAAGAGTTAGGACCATATGCGGATTGGACGCTTACCAAGGTCAATGCAGGGTACAGCGCGGACAACGGTCAATTCGAATGTTACGCGACCGTTATCATCTACGACAAAGGAGACGCGACCCATCCAGGGCCGGTCATAGTAAATGACACAACCTACCATTTCGATTCCTCAGGTGTTCATACGATACCGCTCCTCACCCCGGTCCCCTTGGAAGGATATGAGGAACTCTGGGTCTCTGTCGAATGGGAACAAACCGAGCAAAATGTGTATCTCGCCCTGATGGATGAAGGCCCTGCAGTGGATGGAAAAGGCGACTGGGGCTTTGATGGAAATTGGTCAGAGCTGCAGATCTACGGATTAGATTACAACTGGGCGATCGGAGCCATCGTCGAAGGCGAGGGAAACGCGGCACTTTCCATTCTCAACATCCAGGGACCCGTGGGCGTAAACGCCGAAGTCAAGAACATCGGAAG
>Ga0068714_10007724_pt1 | contig 10309 bp, 10 predicted proteins | sample MTBNYHSulfiMetaG_FD_62988 | JGI IMG/M metagenome (GOLD analysis project Ga0068714, IMG submission 62988) | Enrichment culture microbial communities from rom New York Harbor, USA that are MTBE-degrading - MTBE-NYH (New York Harbor Sulfidogenic)... | ecosystem: Environmental > Aquatic > Marine >...
CCCCGCCAACATCGAACTGACCGGGTTCATCAAGACGGGGAAGATTTTCCTGGCCAGGCAGAGGAAGAAGATGCCGGCCTGATCGGCATAGGGCGTCACAGCAAGGGATGACAAGGACTCGATAGATGCTCAGAGATATCACGGTTTCATTCGCACCGCACATCAGCAAGCGGCTTTCGACGCAGCGGGTCATGCTGGACGTGCTTATCGGGCTGGTCCCGCTCGTGGCGGCGGCGGGTTTCTACTTCCGGGTTCGCGCCCTGCTGCTCATCGGCCTCTGCGTCCTCTGGTGCGTGGGCATCGAGTGGGTCTGCAACCTGATCCGCAAGAAGCCCAACTCGCTCTGGGATCTCAGCGCCATCGTCACCGGCGTCATCCTGGGTCTGTCACTTCCACCGGCCCTGCCCTTCTGGACGGCAGCCATTGGCTCGGCGATCGCCATCGGAGTCGGCAAGATGGCCTTCGGCGGCCTGGGGGCCAACGTCTTCAACCCGGCCATGGTCGGCCGCGCCTTTCTGACCGCCTCGTTCGGCATGCTGATGACGACGTGGACCGTGCCGGCGTCGATCGACAGCACCATGCCGAAGCTCTCTCCGGCCGACGCCGTGGACACGCGGACACAAGCCACCCCGCTGGCCTGGAGCAAGACGGCCATCAAGAACCAGGCCGAAGCGAAGACGTACAACAGCCGACTGCTTCTGTCGACGATCACCGGCGAGGTGGCCGGCAGTTTGGGCGAGACCAGCGCGATTGCCGCCCTCCTCGGCGGCGCCTATCTGCTCTGGCGTCGGACTATTGGTTTCCACGTCCCGGCCGCCGTGCTGCTGGCGGCGTTCGTATTCAGTGGAATCGCCTACCTGATCGACCCAGACGCCTACGTTTCGCCGTTTTACCACCTCACGAGCGGTGCCCTGCTGTTCGGCGCGTTCTTCATCGCGACGGACCCTGTGACCGCCCCGCTGACGCGCCGAGGGATGTGGCTCTTCGGCTTGGGCGTCGGGACCATAACGCTGCTGATTCGCATCGTCGGCACATATCCGGAGGGCTTCATGTTCGCGGTCCTGGTAATGAACGGCCTGACCCCTCTGATCGACAGACTGTGCCGGCGGGTGCCGGCGGGAGGATTGCCTCGTGTTGGATAGTCTGAAGCGATTCGTACGGGAAAGCTGGCTGCTGGTGGTCGCCTCTGTGCTGTGCGGGCTGCTGCTGGCCGCGACGAACGCCGCTCTAGGGCCACGGATCGAGGTAAACAAGGCTCTGAAGCTGACCAGTCTGGCGGGTGGTCTGCTGCCCGCGGCCCAGGCTTTCGTCCCTCTGTCCAGCCCCGTGGAAGTCAAAGGCCTCGATGGCAAGACGGAGTCGGCCGTGGTATTCAAGGCCACAACCGATGACACCGTCGTGGGCTGGGTCTTCAAAGTCGTGGGATCGGGATTTGCCGACAAGATCGAGTTGGTCGTCGCGGTCGATGCCTCATTCAGCAAGCTCGCCGGCTACGACGTGGTGACCAGCAGCGAGACTCCGGGGTTCGGCGACCAGATCAAGGACGCGTATTACCGCAATCAGTTTGCCGGGGCGCCGGTCGGGCAATTCTCGCTCGTGGGGCTCGGCGCCGCCAACGAGCGGGACGTCGACTCGACCATCGTGGCCATCAGCGGCGCGACGATCAGCAGCACCGCCGTCGTCCAGGCCATGAACCACTACCTGCCGCAACTGAAGGACCAACTCCAGCAGAAAGGGCTGATCGGCCATGGCAGCAACCCCTGACGGACAGAACATGTATACAGAGGCCGTCGCCACGGGTTTGTGGCGTGAGATCCCGGTCTTTCGCATGCTCCTGGGCACGTGCCCGACCCTGGCGGTGACCGCCGCGATCAAGCCGGCGCTGACCATGGGCCTGTGCGTGATCTTCGTCCTCGTGTGCAGCAACATCATGGTCAGCCTGATGCGAAAGGGTCTGCGTCCGCACGTCCGCATCCTGCTGTTCACCCTGACGATCGCCACCTTCGTAACCATCGCGGACCTTTTCCTGCGGGCCTACCAGCCGGTGATGAGCGAGGCCCTGGGCCCTTACGTTCCGCTGATCATCGTCAACTGCGTGATCATCTGGCGGGCCGAGGCCCGGGCCAGCAACAGCGGCGTCCTGCTGAGCATCGTGGACGGCTTGGCCATGGGCGCTGGGTTTACCATCGCCCTGTGCGTTCTGGCCACGATCCGCGAAATCCTCGGCACCGGCCGCCTCTTCGAGATCCAGGTTCTGCCGAAGACCTTCCCCGCATGGGCGGCGATGGGCATGCCCGTGGGCGCATTCCTGACGTTCGGGTTCGTGCTCGGGTTCATCAACTACGTCAGCCGGAAACGGAGCTAAGGGAGTCGCAAGATGGATTTGCTGTACATTCTGCTCACGGGCTTCATCTCCGTGGTCTTGATCAACAACCTCGTGTTCACGAAGTTCCTGGGGATCTGCCCGTACATCGGAGTCTCCGGGCGCATCGACATGGCCTTCGGCATGGGCTTGGCGGTCACGTTCGTCATGACCCTCAGCGGCACTCTCACCTGGATGATCGACCACTGGCTGCTGATGCCCCTGAACCTGGAGGTGGCCCGATACGTGGCCTTTATCATGGTGATCGCGGCCGCCGTGCAACTGGTGGAGATGTACCTGAAGAAATTCTTCCCGCCCTTGTACGAGAGCTTCGGCATCTTTTTGCCATTGATCACGACCAATTGCGCGATTCTGGGCCTGTGCCTGTTTCTCGTCGTCTGGGGAACCAGTACCCTGATTGAGGCGGCGGTCCTGAGCTTCAGCGGCGGCATCGGCTTCACCATCGCGATTTGCATCATGGCCGGGATTCGCGAGAACATGCAGATGGTCGACGTGCCCGAGTCCCTGCGCGGTGCTCCGATCACACTGATCACGGCGGGACTTCTGGCCCTGGCCTTCATGGGATTTGCAGGAATCATATGATCATGTTGACAGGTGTTCTGGGAGCGATGAGTGGCGTGTGGCTGGCCGGTCTGATTATGCTGGGCCTGGGCCTGGTCTTTGCGGTTGTTTTGCTCGTCGCCAGCGAACGACTCAAGGTTCCCGTCGACCCACGGGTCACCCATGTCTATGAGGTCCTGCCCCACCTTGACTGCGGAGCCTGTGGCTATCCCGGTTGCAGTGGATACGCCAAGGCGGTGATCGCCAATTCCGAACTGCTCGGTCAGTGCGCGCCGGGCGGGGCCGACGCCGCCAGCAGAATCGCCGCTATCCTGAACCTGCAGATCAGCGAGTCCGGGCCGGCCAAACGACCGATCATCCATTGCCGGGCCCACACGGTGGACCGGACCTACTTCGCCCAGTATCAGGGCATTCCGAGCTGCACCGCCGCCAACGCGCTGGCCAACGCCCAGGCGTGCAAGTTCGGATGCCTCGGGTTCGGAGACTGCGTACGCGCGTGCAAATTCGATGCGCTGCACGTGGTCGATGGTCTGGCGACCATGGACTACAGCAAATGCACCGGCTGCGGCGCCTGCTCGAAGGCCTGCCCGCGAGGCCTGATCGAGATGGTCCCCTTCAGCCACGAGAACATGATGACCGTCGCGTGCAGGAGCCGGGAGAACGGCAAGAGCACGCGGGCCTTCTGCCAGGTCGGCTGTATCGGCTGCGGCCTGTGCGCCAAACAGAGCGAAGCGTTCACCGTCGCCGACAACCTCGCCCGCATGGACTACACTAAATACGCTCCCTGCGGCGAGAACGAAGCGGCGTATAACAAATGCCCCACCGGCGTCATCGTCTACCGCGGCAAAACCGCCCCACCCCCGCGCGAGCCTAAAGCCAAGCAAACCGAAGCAGCTAAAGGCTGACGATAACTTTCGGCAGTGCCACGTCCGGCGCGCTACCTGACATAGGCTTTCGCTCCGCTGCTGAAGATCGGCTGAGCGTCTCGGCCGACGGGAATAAGGATAGCCTCAACCTCGGGGATACTCTCGATCAGGGCCAGGCCCGCGTCCAGACCAAGGACGTTCACGGTCGTTGAGAGTGCATCGGCGGTGATCGCATCCGGCGCGATGATCGTGTCGCTGACCAGCTTGCGTGCGCCTTTGCCCGTTCCGGTGTCTATGATGTGGCTCTCCTTGGTTCCCTGGACCTTGACGAACCTGCGGTAGTCTCCGCTGGTAGCCACGCTCTCGTCCGTTATCGTGAGAACCAGCAAGAGCTTCGAGTCGCCCAGTTCATCGGGTGCCACGTTCGGGTCCTGCAGGCCGACTCGCCAACACTCCTGTACTCTCGGGGGCGGTCCGAAGCAGCGGATGTTGCCGCCAAGATCCACCATTCCCCCGGCGGCGCCTCGCTTCTTCATCGCCTCGACCGACTTGTCGACAGCGTAGCCCTTCGCTATCCCACCGAGGTCGATTCTCATTCCCTCGACCGCAAAGCGGACCGTCCGCGTGTTCGGATCGAGCAGCACCTTGTCGTAGCCCACCTTGCTCCTGGCCTCGGCGATTTCGGCCTCCGTGGGCGCGGTGTCGGTGGCAGCGGCGTGGCGCCATAGCTCGCCCAGAGCGCCGACCGTGACATCGAAGGCGCCGCCCGAAAGCTCGCTGAATTGCCTGGCTTTCTCCAGGACCTCGAAGGTTGCTTTGTCGACCTCGACAGCCCTTTGATAGGCCTCCTGATTGACCTTGTTCAGCTCGGACTGCGAATTGTGATAGCTCATCAGCTCATCGATGCGCTTCTGCTCTTCGAATGCCGCGGCGATACAGGCGCGCGCCACCCTCTCGCTCGGCGCGATGGCTACAGCGCGGGAGAACGTGCCCATAATGACCTTGTAGCCGCTGTCGATCTGGACCATCTCCCGGGTCCTCAGGCCCACATAGAGAGTACCCCCAAGCAGCAGACAGAGGACTCCGACAACAATTCCACGACCGGTTTTGTTCATGGCAGCCCCACGCATCTTCCAGCGGGACATACCCCGCCGGCTCTATCAAGACCATGCGAAACCCGGTATAATAGCCGCATGACAGACAAAAAGATAGAGATACTGGCCGACCGGGTCGAGCGTGAGTTCCTTCCCTTCGTGCGCCGGCCGGCTCGCTATATCGGTGGCGAAGTCAACCAGGTCCGCAAGAACCTGTACCGGTGCGCACTGACCGCGGCGCTGTGTTTTCCCGACGTGTACGAAGTGGCCATGTCCAACACGGGCCTGGCGCTAATCTATCATGTCCTCAACAGCCTGGAGGGCGTCGCGGCCGAACGCGTCTTTGCGCCCTGGGTGGACGCCGAGGCGATCCTGCGGGAGAAGCACATACCTCTGTTCAGCCTGGAATCGAAGGCGTCGTTGGCCAGCTTCGACGTGATCGGCTTCAGTCTCAGCAATGAGCTTTGCTACACCAACGTGCTGAACATGCTCGACCTGGCCGGCTTGCCTATCCGAAGCGAGCATCGCACCAACGATGATCCGCTGGTCATCGCAGGCGGCGGGATGGCCAATTGCTGCGAATCAATCGCCGACTTCATCGATCTGTTCGTCCTGGGCGAGGCGGAAGAAGCCGTCGTCGAACTGGCGGAGCTTCTGATCGCCGCAAAGAAGGATGGAAGAGCCAGGGACGAGGTCCTGTTCGAGATCGCACAGCGGTTCGACTGGGCCTATGTCCCCCGCTTCTACGAGTTCGAATACGACGATTCTGATATCACCTCCTTCAAAGCCCGCAACGAAGCACTCCCGACTCGATTCCACAATGCCGTGGTCAGCGATTTCGAGAATGCACCGGTCTCGACGCGTCCCATCGTACCTTTCGCCGAAGCAGTTCACGAGCGGGTTAGCATCGAGATCATGCGAGGCTGTCCCGGCCGGTGCCGGTTCTGCCAGGCGAGCTTCTGCCGACGACCGATCCGCTACCGAAGCGCCGAGAAGGTCTTCGAACTGGCCAAGGCCTCGCAGGAAACGACCGGATTCGACACCGTGAGCCTGCTGAGCCTGTCGAGCGCCGACTATCCGCCTCTCGAAGAGCTGGTCGCCCGATTGAAAGGGTACTTCGAGGATAAGCAGGTGGGTCTGTCCGTCCCGAGTCTTCGCGTGGATCAGCAGCTTCACATGCTGCCAAAGTACTTCACCTCGGTGCGAAAAAGCGGCTTGACCATCGCAGTGGAGGCGGCCAGCGAGAAGTTGCGCCAGATCGTCAACAAGCCGCTGAAAGACCAGGACTTGTTCGCAGCCGTTGAAGCGGCGTATCAGTCGGGCTGGCACAAGCTGAAGCTCTACTTCATGATCGGCCTGCCCGGTGAGACGCTCGATGACGTCAAGGCGATCGTCGATCTGTCCGACAGGCTGGCGAGACTCCGCAAGAGCGTCGACCACCGGATTGCCCAACTGAATATCACCGTCAGTTGGTTCGTGCCGAAGCCTCACACTCCCCTCGGCTGGTTTCCGCAGCGTCCCAGAGAGTACTTCCAGCAAGCACGGGAATTGGTCCTCGACGAGAAGCAGCGGCGTCGCGCGAACCACCTGCGTTTCAAATTCCACGACATCCACCGGAGCCTTCTCGAATCGGCTATCGGTCGGGGCGATCGGCGTTGCGGCCAAGTCATCGAGGCCGCGTGGCGTGACGGCGCGCGTTTCGATCTCTGGGACGAGTGCTTCGACTGTGAGCGGTGGCGGACCGCTTTCGCCGCCGCGGGCATGGAGCTGGAGGCCGCCGCACAGAGAGCGTTCGAGCCGGACCAGAAATTACCCTGGGCCCACCTCGGAGGTCCCGACAGAGAATACCTCCTGAGGCACTACTACGACGCCATACGCTCGCGGTGAGAGCGGGGCCATTGCGAATGATCCATACCCTCGTCGGCTGTTCGTCACATCGAGACGAGACATCCACCGGGGTCCGATAACGCCTTCCGGCTTGGCAATCTCTACAGACATTGCACAGAACCTCAATAGCTCGGAACATCACATCCTCTGACATCCGAGCTGGTACGCGACTGTAAAGCCTTCGTGGCCTGTCGTTTACGTGAGACTAGCCCGAGTTGCATCGGAGCACGGCCGGGGCCCCCTGCGTGCCAGGGCCCCGGCGGACTCCGAGAGGCCTTTCGTGACTGAATTACACTGGAATCGAGGCACGAATGTGTCGATAGACCCTTGGATGCAGGTGGGGGTGGAAATCACCGCAAGTCCAGACCCCCCACCGCCCACAGAATAGGACATCCAGGCCATGGAGATGAATCTGGCGTCTCCCGATCCTGGTAGATGAAGAGGGGAGAGTACATCGTGCAGGTCATACAGAAGCGATGGATAGAGAAGATCGGATGGCAGGCGGTATCACCCAATGGCCTTAGCGACAAGGCGCAACTGGCTCTGGTGTTCGGCGAGACTTCGCTGCTCCGTCAACCGGAGCGATTGAACGAGGTCAGGAAGTCCTTCCCTCAGGCACGAGTCTTCGGCTGCTCGACGGCCGGGGAGATTGCCGCCGGCCAGGTTTTCGACAATTCGCTTGCCGTCACCGGTGTGTACTTCGAGAACACACGACTACAGTTTGCCGAAACAACGCTGGATGGCATGGAACACAGCTTCCGTGCCGGCCAGAAACTCGCTGAAGCACTGGATCCCGAAGGGCTCACCCACGTGTTCGTCCTTTCGGACGGCTTGAACGTCAACGGCAGTGCCCTGGCCAAAGGGCTCCAGAGCACGCTGCCAGCCAACGTCTCGGTCACGGGCGGGTTGGCGGGTGATCAAGACCGGTTCAAAGAAACCCTGGTATTCCTGGACAACGTCTCAGGGCAGAATACGATTGCCGCGATCGGCTTCTACGGCAAGGCCATCCAGATAGGCTACGGATCCAGAGGAGGTTGGGACTCCTTTGGCCCGGATCGTCTGGTCACGCGGTCGAGGTCGAACGTCCTCTATGAGCTGGACGGGCAGGCCGCTCTGGATCTCTACAAGAAATACCTCGGAGAACAGGCTAAAGGTCTCCCGGCGACGGGGCTTCTGTTCCCCCTGAGTCTGGCGCTGAATGGAGGTGACAAGCGACTGGTACGAACCATGCTGTCGGTCAATGAGAAAGACAGCAGCTTGACGTTCGCGGGAGATGTCCCCGAAGGCCAGTACGCGCGGCTCATGAAGGCTAACTTTGAGAGATTGGTGGACGGGGCCGCCGAATCAGCCAAGCAAACGCAGGATGCAGGCGCGGCCACACCTCAACTGGCCATCCTTATCAGTTGTGTGGGCCGGAAACTGGTGCTCAGGCAACGTGTCGATGAAGAGGTGGAAAGCGTTCAAAACACCCTCGGCGAAAACACCGTTCTGGCCGGCTTCTACTCTTACGGGGAGATATGCCCAGTGGAAGCAGATGAGAAACAGGCGGAACTACATAACCAGACGATGACCATCACGACCCTTTCCGAACGACGGAACTGAAGCATGAACGCGTTGCTGAAACGCCAAATCAAGAAGTTCGTAGAGGATGGGGATTCGACCCTCGGCAGACTGCAACCGCTGCTCGACGCCATAAGCGACGCCTATGATGCCTTCGACGTAGACCGCAACCTGATCGAACGCTCTCTCGACGTCAGTTCGGAGGAACTCACCGAAATCAATCGGAAGCTGCGACAGGAGATTCGCGACCACAAGGATACAGAGGCAAAACTCAACCATGCGGTTTCGCTTCTGACCGCCACCTTGGAGTCCACGGCCGACGGGATTCTTGTCGTCGACCAACACGGACGAGTCGAGAGCTACAACCATCAGTTCAAAACCATGTGGCGGATTCCCGACTCGATTATCGAGTCAGGAAGGGACGAGGATTTGTTGTCATTTGTGTTGGGCCAGCTACAGGACGCCGACACGTTCATGGCCAAGGTCCAGATGCTTTATGCCACGCCACGCGGGACCAGTTCCGACGTCGTTCCATTCAAGGACGGTAGAGTGTTCGAGCGGTATTCCCAGCCTCAGGTTGTCGGAGAGGAAATCGTGGGGCGTGTCTGGAGTTTCCGCGACGTCACCCGGCGTGTTCAGGCTGACCAGGAGCAAAAGAGGCTCGTCGCCGAGCTGGAAGACGCAAATCGCGAGTTGGAGAAGGTCAACCGGGAACTGGGGGAGTTCGCCTACGTCGTTTCGCACGATCTCAAGGCCCCGCTGCGGGGTATCAAGACGCTGGCCGACTGGATTTCCACCGATTGCGCAGACCGGCTGAATGAGGAGGGCAAGGATCAGTTCCGTCTGCTCCTCAATCGGGTAGATCGCATGCATAATTTGATCGATGGCATTCTCCAGTATTCACGCATAGGCCGCAAGAAGGAGGCGAGAGTCCTCGTCGATCTGAACAGACTGCTGCCGGAAATCATAGATCTGCTGGGTGTTCCGGAGAACATCGAAATTGTTGTGGCCGGTCCGTTACCGATCCTTGAGTCTGAGCCCACGCGTCTGATGCAGGTCTTTCAGAACTTGTTGAGTAACGCTATCAAGTACATGGACAAACCCAGAGGCCGGGTGGAAGTTGGCTGTGAGGAACAAGAGAATCTCTGGACGTTCCGCGTTTCCGATAACGGGCCTGGCATTGACTCGAAGTACTTCGAGACGATATTTCGGATGTTTCAGACTCTGTCAGCTCACGACGAGTTCGAAAGCACCGGCATCGGGCTGGCGATCGTCAAGAAGATCATCGATAGCCACGGCGGGAGAATATGGGTCGAGTCCGAACCGGGCCGTGGAAGCACATTCCTGTTCACGGTGCCCAGAAGGCAAAAGGATATCCGCGATGCGCAGCTGCAAACCCATTCTGCTTGTTGATGACGACACCATTGACGCCATGACGGTCAAGAGGGCGTTCAAGGAATTGAGGGTAATCAATCCCTTGGCGCACGCGTTGAACGGAGAGGACGCCCTGGCCCACCTGCGGCAGGAAGGCAGCGAGCATCCCTGCGTCATTCTTCTCGATCTGAACATGCCGAAAATGAACGGCGTCGAGTTTCTCAAGATCGCCAAGGACGATCCATCCCTGAAGAAGATCCCTGTGGTGGTTCTGACGACATCGAATGAAGAGCGGGATATCATCGAGAGCTTCAAACTGGGCGTGGCCGGCTATATCGTCAAGCCGGTGGACTACCGCAAGTTCGTCGAGGCCATCCGGACGATCGATCTCTACTGGACGCTGAGCGAACTGCCCGACGCCGACATCGCAGCGCAGCCGTCGTGTGGCCACAGTCCCCTTGTCGCAGAGCGATGAGACGCCCCGGCGATTCCCACCCGTGTGCCCGCGTCCAATCATCTGAAGACCATTCTGCGAATGTGTGTGGTTGACGACCGCGCCGACCCCCTTATAATGCCCGGCGGTT
>Ga0068714_10007725_pt1 | contig 10308 bp, 9 predicted proteins | sample MTBNYHSulfiMetaG_FD_62988 | JGI IMG/M metagenome (GOLD analysis project Ga0068714, IMG submission 62988) | Enrichment culture microbial communities from rom New York Harbor, USA that are MTBE-degrading - MTBE-NYH (New York Harbor Sulfidogenic)... | ecosystem: Environmental > Aquatic > Marine >...
GAGCGCCCGTATCAGGGTGGATTTGCCCGCCCCGTTGGGGCCGATCAAGCCCAGCACCTCGCCGGGAGCGACGGTGAAATCCACACCCTTGACCACCTGAAAGCCATCATAGGCCAGGCAAAGCTCCTTGACCTGCACTGATTTCACCAGAACACCTCGCGCTTGGCGCGCCGCAAGATCCACAGGAAGAAGGGGGCACCGGCCAAGGCGGTGACGATCCCGACCGGCAAAGAAGAGGGCGCCAGCAGCACGCGGGCGAGCATATCGGCCAGCAGCAGCGCGGCGGCGCCTCCGATAATGGAGAGCGGAATCAGCTTGCGATAGTCTGGCCCGCCCAACAACCGGAAGAGGTGAGGCACGATCAAGCCCACAAAGCCGATAACCCCCGAAAAAGCGACCGCCGCGGCGGTGGTCAGCGAGGCGATGACGATGACGTAAATCTTCACCCGCTCGACGGAAACGCCCATCTGCTTGGCCTGCTCCTCGCCGAACTGCAAGACGTTGAGCGGATGGCCGAAGAAAATCAGCGAGCCGAGGCCGAGGATCACGTAGGGCAGCACGGCCAGCACTGGGTCCCAGCCGGTCAGCGGTGAGCCGCCGAGCAAGAAGGAAATCGCCCGGTAGATTTGGGCATCGGAGCGCAGCATCAGGAAAGAGGTGAGCGCCGAGGCAAAGGAGCCGACCGCCACGCCCGCCAGGATCAAGGTGGTGAGCGGGACGATGTTCCGCACCTTGGCAAGCTGGTAGACCAGCCAGATGGTGAGCATGGCGCCGAGGAAAGCAGCAGCAGGGATGAGGTAGAGGTTCCAAAGCTCGGTGGGCCAGTGGATGGCCATAGCGGCAACCGCCCCCAGCCCGGCGCCAGAGGCAACGCCGATCAAATAAGGGTCGGCCAGAGGATTGCGGAAGAGGCCCTGATAGGCCGCGCCGCTGCCAGCCAAAGCCGCACCGGTGAGGGCGATCAAGATAGCGTGGGGCAAGCGGATATCGAGCACGATGGCGGCGTGGGCTGCAGACCAAACCTCGGACAACTCGACCCCCGGCAAGGCATCGGTGATAATCTGCAAGACCGAGACTGGGGAAATCCATACCGCGCCAAGCACCACGCTCAAGATCAGCGCAGCCAGCAAGACGGCAAAAGTGAGGGAAAACAATCGCACGGTAAAGCCCGTTTCAGAGGTTGGCTGGGGCGTCAATGCACGACACCCCAGCCAATTCTATCTCATTCGAACAGATCGGGATGCAAGAGAGCGGCGATGATTTCCAGGCCATCGACCATGCGCGGCCCAGGAACGGTGGTCAGATAGGAATCGATCGGGAAAACTTGCCCATTCTGCACGGCAGCGATGGTGTCGTAGCCGGCACGCGCCGCAACCGCCTCAGGCGTGATGCCCCAGTCGGCATCGGCCAGCAGGATCACATCTGGGTTCTGATCGATCAGGAACTCGGAACTGGCTTGCGGCCAGGGGCTGTCGATGCGGGCGCCGAGGTTCTCGCTCTTCGCCAGGGCGAGCAGGGTATCCAGGAAAGTGCCCACACCCACCGTGTAGGGGTTATCAGGGTCGGTAGCATCCAACTCGACAAAGACGAGCGGCCGGTCTTCGGCCCCTTCGAGGGCGCTCTCCACCGCGGCAACCCGCGCCTGAATCGAAGCGATCAACGCCTCAGCCTGCTCGCCGCGGCCGGTAAGCACAGCCATTTCTCGCAGGTTAGCGTATAAATCGTCAAAATTGATGGGATTGGCTTGCCAGAAGATGGTCAGGCCCAGGCCCTCGAGCGCGGTGACCTGCTCTGGGGCAATGGTCTCGGCGGCGATGACCAGATCGGGCTCTAGCGCCAGGATGGCCTCGGCGGGCAATTCGCCGAACAGGCTGCCGATGCTTTCCACCTGGAGGGCCTCTTCGGGGTAAGTGGAAAAGTCGTCGCGGCCCACAACTTGATCGCCAGCGCCGATGGCGAACAAGCTCTCGGTGATGGAGGTGGACAGGGCGACCACGCGGGTTGCCGGCTCGGCCAGCACGACCTCCCGGCCCAAGCCATCGACCAGGACGATGGGCGTAGGTGTGGGCGGAGCAGAGGTGGCGGTGGCTTGAGGGGCGGTGGTGGCCGTGAACTCCGGGGCAACGGCGGGCGTTGCCCCTCCGCCGCAGGCCGCCAGCAATAGGGCGAACAATACAAGCAAAGCCGGTAAGAACGATTTACGAGACATGCTATTCTCCTTGGAATTCGAAAAGTCGCAATAAACAGAAAACCCCTGCCACTATCGGACAGGGGAGGTGAAAAGGTGATCAGGTACGCTGTTCACACCTCCCTTCCACGAGGTAGTGCTGAACTGGACTGAGGCGGTCGATCTGACTTTCCGCGTAGGAGCGGATCACAGCTGCGGGACAGCGCCGGACTTTCACCGGCTTCGCCATTACGCCTGCCCATCCGGGAGCAAGGCACCTCAGCCACTATCGTGTATTCAGTTGTTAATGCACTCGCATTTTACAGAACTCTCACCGGCTTGTCAACATAGGCTGGGTAAACAAGCACGAGTCGAAGCGGTTAATCAGACGTCAGCTCCATTCAGCAAAGCGGGGATCTGCTCGGCAATGTCATCGCGCACGGCACGGAAAAACGCCAGCACCTGCTCTTCGCTACCGGTGGCCTTAGCCGGATCGGGGAAGCCCAGGTGCAGCTTGCCTCCCTGCCCCAGCCACAGCGGGCAATTCTCGGCGGCCGCATCGCAGACCGTCACCACCAGGTCAAAGTCGACCTCGCGAACCTGATCGACGTGCTTGGATTCGCCCTTATGAGATATGCCGATCTCCCTCAACACGGCAAGCGCCTTGGGATGGACGTAGCCAGCCGGCTCGGTCCCGGCGCTGTAAGCCTGCCAGGCATCCCCCAGGCAGGCGTTGGTGATGGCCTCGGCCATCTGGGAGCGGCAGGAGTTGCCCGTGCACAGGAAGAGGACTTTGCGTTGCGCCACCTGCACCAGCCCTCAATCCAGCCCGAAGTTATCGGCCAAGACCTCGTCATCGGAGGATTTGAACTCGAAAAGCTCACCGGTGACCACGAAGATGGTGCGCTCGCAAATATTGATCACTCGGTCGGCGGTGCGCTCCAAATTGTGGGCCACCCAAAGCAGGAAATTGGCCTGATCGTTGTGCTCCCCATCCTCGCCCATCAGCTTGATCAGGTCACGATAGGCCTGATTGTAATAAGCGTCCACCTTATCATCGTCCGGGGGGATGGCTTGAGCGGCAGCCACGTCCCGATCCAGGAAGGCCTGGAGCGCCCGATGGAGCATATCAACCACCAAGCTGGCCATTTCAGGAAAATAGGACATAGGGCTCAAAGCAGGCTCTTCACCCAGCATCAGGGTGATGCGGGCAATCCCCTTAGCGTAATCCCCCATGCGTTCCAGGTTAGAGATAATCTCCAGAATAGTCGCCAGAATCCGCAAGTCGCCCGCCAAGGGCTGCTGAGTGGCAATCACAATCAAGGTGCGATTCTCTATATCGAAGCGCTTGTCGTTCACAAAGCGGTCATCGGCGTAAACGCGACGGGCGGTTTCCAGATTACGCTTCACCAGGGCGCTCACCGAGTCCAGCAAGGCCTGCTCGACCATGCTACCCAGCAGGACCACCTCATCCTGCAACTCTTCTATCTTGCGTTCAAGTGTCTCTCTCGTCATAATGGCCTCGTCGGTTGCGCGGCTAGCCGAAGCGCCCGGTGATGTAGTCCTCCGTGATCTTCTTCTCGGGATTGGTGAAGATCTTTTGGGTGTCCCCATATTCAACCAGATAGCCAGCACGCTTCTCGTCGATGGAGAAGAAAGCCGTGTAATCAGAGACGCGCCCGGCCTGCTGCATATTGTGGGTCACCACGATGATGGTGTAGTTCTTGGCAAGCTCGCGCATCAATTCCTCGATGCGCAAGGTGGCGATGGGATCGAGGGATGAGGCGGGTTCGTCCATGAGCACGATATCCGGCTCGACGGCGATGGCGCGAGCAATGCACAGGCGTTGCTGCTGCCCGCCGGAAAGCGACAGGCCGCTCTGATCGAGCTTATCCTTGACCTCCTCCCACAGAGCGGCGTCGATCAAGGCCTGCTCGACCAGGGCATCCATATCGCCTCTGAAGCCGTTGATACGCGCCCCCCAGGCGACGTTCTCGTAGATGCTCTTGGGGAAGGGATTGGGCTTCTGGAAGACCATGCCAATGCGACGGCGCACCTCCACCGGGTCGATATCGGGCTGGTAGATGTCCTGGCCGCCAAAGAACACCTGGCCGCGCGTCCAAGCGGTGGGCACCAACTCGTTCATGCGGTTGAAGGAGCGCAGCATGGTGCTCTTGCCGCAGCCCGAAGGGCCGATGATGGCGGTGATCTTGCGGCGCTTGATGGCGAAATCCACATCCTTGATCGCCAGGAAATCCCCATAGTAGATATTGAGACGACGGGCTTCGATGGCGTATCTGCCATCCGGTGATGCGAATTCAGCAGGTTGGCTCATATTCATTCCTACGATCTTACAATCCTACAATCTCCGGCTGTAACGATTGCGCAGAAGCACAGCGGTGGCGTTGAGCGATAGCAACAGCACCAGCAGCATGAGGATAGCGGCGGCGGCGATGTTGCGGAAGACATCTTGCGGCCGCGCCGTCCACTGGTAGATTTGGATGGGCAGGGTGGTGAACTTGGAGAACGGCCCGTCGGGGTCGAAGGTGATGTAAGTGGAAGCGCCCACCACAACCAAAGGGGCAGTCTCGCCGATGGCGCGGGATACCGCCAAGATTGTGCCGGTCAGGACGCCGGAAAGCGCATTGGGCAGCACGTGATGCCACACGGTTTGCCAGCGGGTGGCGCCCAGCCCGAAGCTGGCCTGGCGCAGCGAATTGGGCACGGCCTTGACGGCCTCCTGGGCGTTGATGATGATGAGCGGCAGGATCAGCAGGCCCAGGGTGAGGCCAGCGGAAAGGATCGTGCGGCCATTGGCGGTTGTGGGGTCGGTGAGGCCAAAGATGGCACCGCTGGTGAGCTGCTCGAGCAAGCGCACGAAGATCGCCAGGCCCAACATGCCGTAAATGATCGAGGGCACGCCAGCCAGATTGTTGATGTTGGTGCGGATGAGGCGATTGAGGAAATTGTCAGCGGCGTATTCTTCGAGATACAGCGCCGCCCCAACGCCTATGGGGAAGGCGAACAGGAAGGCCACCAGGATAGTCCACAGCGAGCCTAAAATGGCAGTACGTACACCAGCCTGCACCGGGTCACTGGATTGCGGGGCGGTGACGAAGTGGGGATCGAACCAGCTCTCGAAGCGAAGCTCGCCATCCGGATAATCGCGAACCGCCTCCTCAAATATCGCCGAGCGGTTGAACAGCGACTGATACAAAGTCCATTGCTCCACCGCTTTTGGTTCAGCCACCCGCTCGATCACCAGGCGGTAGACGTTGGCCTGAGAGCGGTCTGCAAACGGCTTCAGGTCTTCCAAGCGGCGGAAGGCCCCATCGGATATGTTCTCTTGCAGGATGGCAATCAGCGTCTCTTTGGGCAGCTCCTCCAAGGGGACATCCCCCCCGGCGAGCTCTGCCGGATCAATGTCGTACTCGTAAATCACGTAGCCGAACGCGCTGTTGGCAATCGAGAGCAACAAGGCAACCAAGGCGACGATGCCCACGATGGTGGAAGCCTGGAAAACCACCAGCCATATGCGGCCCAAGCGGTGGCGACGTGCCAGTTTTGTGTCGAAGGGCTCCTCTTGCGAAGAGGGGCTCGGCTGGGATTGCTCTTTGGGCTGCCTCATTCGTATTCCTCACGAAAACGCCGCACGATCTGCTGGCTGACGATGTTCAGGAACAGGGTGATGAAGAAGAGCATCAGCCCGATGGCGAAGATGCTGTTGTAATCCAGAGAGTTGTAACTCAGGTCGCCGCCGCTGATGCGAACGATGTGGCCGGTCATGGTCTCGGCCGATTCGAAGGGGTTGAAGGTGAAAGCCGGGCCGGCACCAGCGGCGATGGCCACGATCATGGTCTCGCCGATGGCGCGCGAGATGGCCACGATGAAGGCAGCGGCGATGCCGGAAATCGCCGCCGGAACCACGACCTTGACAGCGGTCTCCAATTTGGTGGCGCCCAGCCCGTAGGCGGCCTCCCGCAGGGAACGCGGCACGGCGCTCAAGGCGTCCTCGCTCATCGAGCTGACCAGGGGGATGATCAAGATGCCGATGACAATACCGGCAGAGGCGGTGTTGTAGATATCCACGACATCGCGCCCGAGGATCGAGCGCAACAGCGGGGTCATGAAAGTCAAGGCGAAATAACCGTACACCACCGTAGGGATGCCCGCCAGGATCTCGAGTATCGGCTTGAGAAGACCGCGGGCGCGATTGGAAGCATATTCGCTGAGGTAGATGGCCACGCCCAACCCCAGGGGAAGGGCCACGAGCACGGCGATGAAGGAGGTCATCAGTGTAGCGTTCGCCAAGGACCAGATGCCAAATTTACCGATCTGTGGATTCCACTCCGTGGTGGTGAAGAACTCGCGCAAGGTGACCTGTTCGGAGAGGGAAATCTCAATTCCGGCGGTGTGTGAGGTGGCCTGACTATCCTGATAGCCGCGTTCTACGGTGATCGCATCCCCTTGGACAGCGACCACGCGCATGATCTCGTCACTGATGCGGATGACGTCGTCGACCTCCAAATCGCTGCCGGATTCGCCGACCTGAAAACTGGTGACGCTTGCATTGATATCGACAGCCAGGGGCTTGTTGGTCAATTCCCACTGCTGCCTGGTGAAGAAGAGCAATGATTCCTTGCCCAACTCGTAAACAATTCCGATGGTCACCAGGATCGACAGGGCGCCACACAAAAACAAAAAGGTCTGGATGATGGTCTCACGAATTCGAGGTCGCTTGCGCAGATTCAGTTTGGCAGCCGGGGAGCTAGATGACAAGATGGCGTTCGGGTCGGCGTAGGGCTCTTCCATCGGTGTGCTCGTTTGGTTTTGTGTTCAAACAAGATCAGTGATCGGCCGAAACCGCCAACCGATCACTGGTTATTGTAGCACCTCTTCTCCCCAATATCGGCTTGGGGAGAAGAGGGATGTAAAGGAGAGAGAGGCAACCAGAAGAGAGGCGAATGGTCTTGCGATTCGCTCGTACCTACTCGCCCACCGCGGCGTTCAAGGCTTGAAGGGCCGCATTGAGTTCGGCCTCAGGCGCAGGGAAGTACCCGACATCGACGACCTCGTCGTTGACGTTCTCCAGGAAGAAGCGAATGTATTCCGCCACCTGGGGCTTCTCTTGCAAGATGGTGGCATCGGAGTACAGGAACAGCGGACGAGCCAACGGGTAGCTGAAGTTGTCCACATTGGCCTGCACAGGCTCCACACCGTCGATCATCAAGACGGTCAACGTATCAGCGTTCTCGGCATAGTAAGCGTAGCCGAAGTAGCCGATGGCGTAGGGGCTTCCCAAGATACCCTGCACCAGGACGTTATCGTCCTCGCTCAACTGGGTGTTGGAGGCAGACAGATGGGGCTCCTCATCCTCGTCGAAGACCTTCTCGACGAAGAAGTCGAAGGTGCCGCTATCGGTGCCGGGGATAAAGCGCTGGATAGGCTCATCGGGCCAGTCGGAGCGCACGTCCGCCCAAGTCTCGGCGGCATCGGAAAAGATCATCGCCAGCTCCGCCAGGGTAACCTCGGTTACGAAATCGTTCTCGGCGCTGACCACGACAGCCACGGCATCCGTTCCAACACGGAACTGGATCGGCTCGCGCCCAATCGCCTGGCAGGACTCAACCTCGGAATCCTTGATCGGGCGGCTGGCGTTGGAGACATCCGTCTCACCAGCTACGCAGAAGCGCTCGAAGCCTGCGCCACTGCCGATGCTATCGATGGTGATCTCACCGGTAAAGCCTTCTTCCTGAAAAAGCTCAGCCATGCGCTCGGCCAACGGGTAGACCGTCGAACTGCCAGCGCTGACGATCTCGCCCTGAAGCGCTGTATCAGCACTACCGGAAGCGCCAGACGCGCCACAAGCGGCCAGAACCAAGCTGGCGATGATAACAGTCACGAGTAAAGGGTGAAACTTGCGTTTCATCAGGAAAATACCTCCTAAGGGTTCGTTATCTATTCTTGCCGACATAGTAGCACGGCACAATTAATACAAATCGAAGGCCAGTTAAACATCGCGTCAAGGGTTGGTTAACGTCTGGTTAACCAATCCAAGCCCCAACTACACAACCTAGATCAATTCGATAAGGGGATGGTGAGATAGAAAGTGCTGCCCTGGCCCTGCACACTCTCAGCCCACAAACGACCGCCGTGCGCCTCGACCAGGTGGCGAGCGATCGCCAGACCCAACCCTGTGCCGCCTCCTGAGCGAGCCCGGTCGGCCTTGTAGAAGCGCTCGAAGACGCGCGAGAGGTCCTCGGAAGGTATGCCGACGCCGTTATCGCGCACCGCAAAACAGACCATCCCATCGTCGGCCAAGTGCGCCGAAATCCACACAGTGCCTCCTAAGGCGGTGAACTTGATGGCGTTGTGGATCAGATTCACCAGCACCTGCTCGAGGCGAGGCGCGTCGGCCAATATGGGAGGCAGATCATCGGGACAGTCAAGCTGCACGGAAAGCCCGGCCTGCTCGGCTTGCAAGCGCAGCCGGTCTACGGCGCCCTGCAATACATCGCCGGGCGATACCGAGCTCAGGTTCAAGGGCACGCGGCCAGACTCGATGCGGGCCAGCTCGAGCAACTCGTTGACCATGAGGATCAAGGCGTCGACCTCGGTCTCGATACGCTCCAAGAACAGTTCGGCAGTAGTCGGGTCCTCGAGGGCTCCACTGCGCAGCGTCTCCGCCAAGGCCTTCAAAGAAGCCAGCGGCGTGCGCAGTTCGTGGGAGATATTGCTGATGAAATCCCGCCGCACGGTTTCCAGGCGGCGAGTCCGGGTGAGGTCCTGCAAGAGCAGCAGAGTGTGATCGGCCAGGCCGCCCTCGAGGGGAGAGGCCACAGCCTGCCAAAAACGCTGGTTGGGCAGTTCGAGGGCGACGACCTGCTCGTGCCCGGTATCCCGGCACTGGCGCCACAGATCGACCATCTGATAATAGCGCAGGGCCTGCGCCAGGGAACGCCCGACAGCCTCGCCCTCCCCAATCTCAAACAACTGCTCGGCCGATTTGTTCAGCAGAACCACCTTGCCTTCCGGGTCGGCGATCACCACGCCATCGTGCATCTGCCCGAGGATCACCGCCAGCTTGCTGCGTTCAGCGCGCAGCGACTCGATCTGCTCCTGCAAGCGATCCGCCATACGGTCGAAAGCTCGCGCCAAGTCGCCCACCTCATGGCGAGCGGCGACGTCGGCACGGGCCTCCAAATCTCCTGCCGTCAAAGCCTCGGCGGCGCGGCGCAGATGGCGCAAAGACCGGGTAGCGCGGGAGGCAATCCACGCGGTGAAAAGCCCCGCCAGCACGGCCAGGACGCCGGTAACCCAGAAAAGCGTCAGACGGAGTCTGGCATAACCGGCTTCCACTTGCTCCAATGAGTGAGCCAGACGAAGGAAAGCCACCGTCTGGCCATCCTGCAGCACCGGCATGGCGATGTACAGCGCCTGGGAATCGAAGGCCGGGCTGTAGCCGAGCGTGCTGCCCAGCCCCTCAGCCGAGGCGGCCTGGAACTCGGCGCGGGACAGGTGATTGTCGCTCAGGCTCGGCTCCTGGAGCGATTCCCCCAACACGACCCCACCTGTATCCACAATAGTCACGCGCGTTTCAAGGCTTTCACCCCAACGCACGGCCCAACCCTCAAACCCCCCGGCCTCAGCGAGCGCCTGCCAATCTTCCGCTAGAAGGGCGCGCAGGGCGGTGGTCTGGTTTACGAGGCCTGTTCGGATGCTTTCAATCTGATTGTTTTGCGCCGAGTGGAGCAGGTAGACCCCCAAAGCCGGCATGGCGACTAGCAGGAGCAGAAAAGAAGGAATCGCTACACGCCAGCGTATAGTCTTGAACATCTCACATTACACAGGTTGTCGATTTTCAACCATCAAAGCGATAGCCCATGCCGCGAACAGTGATGATGCGGGTGGGGTTCGAAGGGTCAGGTTCGATCTTGGAGCGCAGCCAGCGCACGTGCACGTCAACCGTGCGGGTGCCGCCGCCGAAATCCCAACCCCACACGCGTTCGAGGATCAGCTCCCGGGTGAGCACCTGCCCGGGGTGACGCACCAGGAAGAGCAGCAAATCGTACTCTTTGGGCTTGAGCATGAGCGTCTTCCCATCCAGGCGCGCCTCGTGACGGGTGGTGGAGATGGTCAAG
>Ga0068714_10007727_pt1 | contig 10306 bp, 9 predicted proteins | sample MTBNYHSulfiMetaG_FD_62988 | JGI IMG/M metagenome (GOLD analysis project Ga0068714, IMG submission 62988) | Enrichment culture microbial communities from rom New York Harbor, USA that are MTBE-degrading - MTBE-NYH (New York Harbor Sulfidogenic)... | ecosystem: Environmental > Aquatic > Marine >...
GCCGGGTCTTTGAGAATATGATTGTGCATGGCCGTGGTGACCCCGCATTTGAGTAACCTGACAGCAGAAAGCGCAATGTCATCATAAGTCGAGACAGGAAGATATTTCCTGGTGTCCAACAGCCACGACTCGAGCGTGTTGTCCAGAGCGCCGCGCTGGAAGTCCGTTAAACCCCTGCCGTGGCCGTGGCCGTTGATCAGTCCGGGAATTAGCAGGAAACGTTCTCCTCCAATGGCTCTTGCTCCGGGATACAGCTTCAAAAGTTCATCATGTGAGCCCACCGCCTCTATTCGTTCGCCTGAGACGGCCACGGCGCCGTTCGGGATCGCTGGCTGATCGTGAGCCGGCACAAGGATACCGGCTCTGACTATCATGATATTTGACATAGCTTCCTCCCAAAGTTGTCTGATTTCGATCCGTTGCCAGATCTCTGAAAAGAAATAACGGGGATCGGAACACCTGAATAGCCCAATTCGACCTTAATGTAAACAACCTTAGGCGAGCACCCCATTTTTCTTGACTGAATAAGGTTTTGTGCTAATGTCGACTCGAAGACAAGGGCTCATCCTTGCATGCCGCCATGACGAATTCCAGTCCGCTTTTCGAAGCCATTTGTAAGCCTTCATCGGGAGAATCCCATGGGGTTGAAAGAAGACGCCACCCCAGGAAAGCGTCCAGGATTCCCGTTGCCTACGTTACCGCGGGAAAACCCCTCAGAGATTTCATCCTCAACATCAGTTCAGGGGGGGTGTTCATCGGGAAGCCCGACGAAGCGTGCTGTGGCGGCGAGATACTGATGAGCTTTGTCCATCCCGGCACCCGGTGCCACCTGTCCATCGTGGGAAGAATTGCATGGTTGAGTTCGAAGGGAGTAGGGGTACGGTTCAAGCGCCTGGCAGAAAACGGAGAAATGTCGAAAGTGATCTCCGATAGGAAGGGCAGTCAATACAGAGGAGAGATAAAGGAGGGAGAAGCGATGGGTAAGATCAGGAAGAAGAGGATTAGATGGGAGCCCTCGATGAGCGGCGATGTGGCGAAGTACAGACTTTACTGGTCCGAAGACGGCACCGTCGGCTATGCGTCCAGGTACATTGACGTGGGCAAAGTTACGGAAGTCGTGATTCCGGACGACGTGCCGTCCCTGCCTATGGTGAAAGGAAACCTGGCATTCGGCATCACGGCTCTGAGCGAAGCGGGGAACGAGTCGGACATGACGAAGACGACGGCGGAAGTCGACTTGGTAGTGCCGGACGCGCCCACGAATCTCATGATTGAGGATGTGTGAGAAAGGCGCACAGCGCAAGGCTCACGGAAACCAGTGATCAGTGAGATATGTGATATGCGATGCCGGATTACTCCAAGACTTGCCGAGGCAACTTTGCGCGTCTGGCGGTCTCTGCGGTGAGGCCCGAGGGAAGGAGTCCATGAAATGAAAGTTGTTATAGCCGGCGGCGGGTGGTCGGGATGCGCCGCGGCATTGTCGGCCCGAAAGCAGGGCGCCGAGGTGGTGCTGCTCGAGCGCACGGACATGCTGCTGGGGACCGGTCTCGTGGGCGGGATCATGCGGAACAACGGCCGGTTTACCGCCACCGAAGAATTGAAGGCCATGGGAGGCGGCGAGCTTTTCGAACTCACCGACCGGAACAGCCTTCATCGAGACGTGGAGTTTCCGGGACACCATCACGCTTCGCTTTACAATGTGGCCAAAATGGAGCCCATGGTGAAGGGACTCCTTCTTACCAGGGGCGTAGAAGTCCTCTGCCAGGCCCGAATGACGGATGTTGAAATGAAGGAGAACCGCATCTCTGCGGTCTCAGGGAAACAGGGAGACGAGCCTTTCCGTGTGCATGGCGACGTGTTCATAGATGCGACTGGAACAGCAGGCCCGCCGGCCAACTGCAACAAGTACGGGAACGGGTGTGTGATGTGCATCCTGCGATGCCATTCCTTCGGGGGGCGGGTGAGCCTGGCGGCCAAAGCAGGCGTGAAAGAAGTGCTGGGCAGGAGAGGAGAGTCTTTCGGCGCCATGAGCGGTTCCTGCAAGCTCCTGAAGGAATCCCTGGCTCCCGGGATTCTAGATGATCTAAACAGGAGGGGTGTGGCGGTCGTGGCTCTTCCGGAGTCCAAGATTTTTAAAGGGAAACTGGCCTTGAAGTGCTGCCAGCAGTACGCACTTCCGGAATTCGAGCGTAACGTGGTGCTCCTGGACACGGGCCATGCAAAACTAATGACGCCTTTCTTCCCCCTTGACGCGCTTCGGGAAATTCCAGGTTTTGAAAACGCCCGGTACGAGGATCCTTATGCGGGAGGAAAAGGCAATTCCATCCGTTACATCGGCATGTCTCCCCGGGACGACTCTCTGAAGGTGGAAGGGGTGGAGAATCTTTTCTGCGGCGGGGAGAAAGCGGGACTTCTGGTAGGGCACACTGAGGCCGTCTGCACCGGAACTCTGGCAGGGTACAATGCCGTGAAACACATGAGGAGGGAAAAGCCGATTGTCCTGCCGGACAGTTTGTGCATCGGCGACGCAGTCGGCTATGTTCGAAAGCAGATGGAAACAGATGACGGCCTGAGCCTCAAGTACACTTTCTCCGGTTCCGTATTTTTCGATCGCATGAAGGCGCGGGGTTTGTACACCACGGACATCAAAAAGATCGAGGAGCGGGTCGGGAGGGCCGGTCTGACCGAGGTCTTCACCGGAAAGAATTAGCCACAGACCCACACGGACAGAGACATACGGAAAAGCCCTTGATCGATCAAGGGCTTTTTCGTATGTGCTTGCTGTTGTTTATTATTGCCAGCAGGCTACAGAGTGTCCGGGGCTACGCTCCGTCATGGGCGGGCTTTGCCTTGTGCAAAGGTCCATTCTCCGAGGGCAGCGGGACTGAAATCTGCAGCCGGGAGGGGGGCTGAGGGGATTCGGAGTTTCCCCTTTGTATGCTATCCGCCTCCGTGATCGCTGAACTTTGGGGTCGGGTACCGGAACGGCCGACAGGAGCGCTTGGGTATAAGGATGGAGAGGGTTTTCATAAATGTCATCGCGGCCCGCGAGTTCCATGATCTTGCCGGCGTACATGATTGCGATGCGCCTGGAAATATGCCGAACCACGGCCAGGTCATGGGCGATAAAAAGGTAGGTCAGACCTAATTCGGCCTGGAGATCCTGCATCAAATTGATGATCTGCGCCCTGATGGAGACATCCAGCGCAGACACCGGTTCGTCCGCCACGATGAATTCGGGATTGAGAGCGAGGGCCCGGGCGATACCGACCCTCTGGCGCTGCCCCCCGCTGAAGGCATGCGGGTAACGGTGGCCCGCATCCGGCGGAAGGCCGACGCGGTCCAGAAGTTCCGATACCTTCCCCGTAGCCTCTCTGCTGTTCCTGGCTAGGCCGTGGACTATCAAGGGTTCGGCCACGATGTCGAAGATTCGCATTCGCGGATTGAGACTTGCGTAAGGATCCTGGAAAACAAGCTGCATGTGGCGGCGCAAAGGCCTCAGGTTCGCTGTTTCGATCCGGGTAATATCGCGGCCCCTGTAAAAGATTCTGCCCCCGGCCACGGGCACCCGTCGAAGGATTGCCCGGCCCGTCGTGCTCTTGCCGGAACCGGACTCCCCTACCAGGCCCAGCGTCTCTCCGGGGAGGATGTGGAACGACACATTTTCCACGGCATGGACCAGCAGTCTCTTCCTCCCCCAGAACCCGGTCCTCCCTCCTTCGAAATGGACCGTGATATCCTCCACTTTCACAAGGGGATCATCATGTTCGGTTTTTGCTGAAGAGCCGGTAGTATTCAATTCTTCCATCATTCCATTATTCCTGCACTCCGGGCGCTTCGCATGCACACCAGCAGGAAACTCTCCGGTTGGATCCGAAAGAAACGAGCGACGGCCGGCGGCAGCAACTGTCCCGAGCATTCCGACAGCGGGGAGAAAATGAGCATCCGGCCGGAGGTGAAATGAGGTTGGGCGGCACGCCGTCGATGGCAACCATGCGTTCGGTGACTTCGTCGGGACGCGGCGTTGCGCGGAGGAGTCCCTGCGTGTAAGGGTGGATAGGATAATCGAATAGGTCGCCGGCATCTCCCACTTCAATGATTTCGCCTGCATACATCACGGCAACGCGGTGGCAAAGCTGGGCGATTACGCCCAGGTCGTGGGTGATCATGATCACGGAAAGATGAAGCCGCTGCTGCAAATCGGCCATGAGCTCAAGGATTTGCGCCTGAATGGTCACATCCAGGGCGGTGGTCGGCTCGTCCGCGATGAGCAACTGGGGTTCACAGGCGAGAGCGATGGCGATCATGACCCTCTGCCGCATCCCTCCCGAGAATTCATGGGGGTGCTGACCCAGGCGCTTTTCCGGCGCACTGATATCCACTAACTCCAGGAGTTCTACGGCCCGGCTGAGTGCCTGCTTCCTGTTCATGCCCATGTGGTGGCGCAGCACCTCGGTGATTTGAGCTCCCACGGTGAAGAGCGGGTTCAGGGAGGTCATGGGATCCTGGAAAATCATGGCAATTTCTTTTCCCCGGATCTTCTGAAGGAGTTCCTTTCCGCGGGGGCCCAGCAAAGACCGGCCCTTCCAGCGGATGTCTCCGGCAACGATCTCTCCCGGCGTCGTAATGAGGCCCATGACGGCTTGGACCGTGACGCTTTTTCCCGAACCCGACTCGCCCACGATGCCCAGGGTTTCCCCGTATCCCAGATGGAGGCTGACACCACGCGCACCATGAACGATGCCGCTTCGGGTCGTGAAATGAACTTCGAGATTTTCAATTTCCAGGAAGGGTTCCTTGATCACAGCACAGCCGCCTCCTTTCTTCTGTGTTTTCGCCCCCGAGCCGCCATCTGGCGGGCGAACTGCTTTTCCCGCTCCTGTGGATCGGAAATAAGGCGCATCCAGCTCGCCACCAGGTTGATGGCAAGCACAGTGATGGATATTGCCAGGCCTGGGAAGGTGACAAGCCACCACGCACGGAACATGTAGTCTTTTCCGGAAGAGACATCCAGCCCCCACGACGTGGCGGGCGGTTGAATGCCGAGGCCAAGGAAGGACAGGGCCGCTTCTGCCAGGACTATGCGTGCGAACTCGAGGATTGCCAGCGTCAGGAGGGGGGAGGTCAGGTTCGGAAGGACGTGGCGGAAGATCACTCTCCGGCTGTTGCAGCCGAGAACCTCCGCTGCTTCCACGTAGGCGGTCTCCCGAACCGAGAGGACCGCACTGCGGGTCATGCGGCCGTACACCATCCAGCCGTTGATGGAGAGAACAATGATGACCGTGATGAGACTCGGCCCGATGACGGCGAGGATGATGAGGGCCAGCAGAAGGCCGGGGAAAGCCACCTGGGTGTCGATCCATCGCATTATGATGTTGTCGGCCCGGCCTCGAGCATAGCCCGCGATCAAACCGAGCATAGTGCCGAAGATCCCCGCGACGAGTACCACCGCGGCACCTACAAGGAGCGAGACCCGAGAGCCGTAGATTACCCTGGAGAGGACGTCACGGCCCAGATGGTCGGTGCCCAGAATGTGGTTCCATGTTCCCTTTTCGCTCCACACCGGAGGCTTGAGCCTCGCCATGAGGTCCTGGTCTGCGGGGCTGTGAGGCGCCAGCAGAGGGGCTGCCAGGGCCATGAACAGAAGCGCCGCGATCATCACCACGCCGGTAAATCCCGCCTTATCGCGCCACAATTCCAGACCCAGGCTGCGAAGGTTTTGCAGCCGTTCGCGCCAACCCGTTCTCCACATTTTCTCGAGCGCAGATTCCATGTTACGCAAGTTTCAATCGCGGATCGATGAGGGTGTACACCAAGTCCATCAGGATATTGATGAACACCACGATGACTGCCACGGTAAAGACAATAGCCTGCAGCAAAATCAGGTCTTCCCGCTCGATGGCCTGAATAGCGGTAAGCCCCAGGCCGGGCCATGCAAAGACGGTCTCGACCACCACCGAATAGCCCGCAATGGCGCGGATCAGTTCCCAGCCGCATAGCGTCACCACAGGAAGTGACGCGTTTCGCAAGGCATGAACGCCCACCACCCGGTAGATAGGCAAACCCTTCGCCGTGCAGGTCTTGACGTACTGCTGGTTGAGTTCGTCGATCATGGAGGAGCGAACGATCATGACCATCCGGGCCAGGGCGGGCAGAGCCATTGTGACGGTGGGCAGGATGATGTGAGCGGGAGTGTCTACGCCGGAAGTGGGCAACCAGCGCAACTGAACCGCGAAGATTACTATGAGAAGGAGGCCCAGCCAGAACTGGGGAACGGACAACCCGATGAGACTCACGAAGATGGTGGAGCGGTCTGAAATGCCGCCCGGCCTCAAAGATGCGACTATGCCCAGTGGAATGGAGAGGACGAAGGCCAGGCCGATTCCTAGAAACGCCAGCTCCAGGGTGAGGGGCAGTTTTTCGAAAACGATCGTCATGGCCGGACGATGCTGCCAGAGCGAATCGCCGAAGTCGAGCCTCGCCAGGGCGGTCATGAAGTCGACGAATTGAACCCATATGGGCCGGTCCAGCCCCAGTTGTTTCTCAAAGGCGGCACGCTGTTCGATCGTGGCTTCCAGAGGAAGCATGACTTTCACCGGATCCCCGACCAGCCGCGTGACCACGAAGACGAAAATCGTGACACCGAAAATAACGATCACGCCGTGCCATAAGCGCTTGATTATGTACCGGCCCATCCAGGTCTCTTATTTCTTGATTTTCATCTCGCTGACGAGGATTTTAGCGTCCACCCTGCCCGACCAGTCAAGTTTCTTGCTGACTCCATAAATGTCCTCGATATTCAAAAGCCAGACAAAATAAGCTTGATCGTAGGCCCTTTTGACCGCCTGGTGATAAAGAGCGGCTCTCTTGTCCACGTCCGTTTCCGTTCTGGCCTCGTCGATAAGAGCGGCGAGTTCTTTGTCGCTATTCGAGGAACCTACGCCGCCTGCCTTGTAATAGGCCGAGAAGCTTTTGTCCGCATCCATCAGTTCATTCGAACTGACCACAAAGATGGCGTCGGCTCGGGTCTTTCGGTCAAAGAGCCGGTTCAGGTATTCGTTGAACTCGAAGATTCTTACCTTCGTCTTGACGCCCACCTTGTCCCAGAATGAGGCCACCGCTTCCACGATCTCACGGTCCTTCAGCCATCGGCCCGCGGTTCCAACCAGTTCGACGGTCGCTCCGGTCGCGCCTGCTTCCCTGAGCAAGGCTTTGGCTTTTTCCGGGTCATAAGGGTATGCCTCGACATCCTTGTTGAACCCAAAAAAGGACGGGCTCAGCAACTGGCCCGGCGATATCTGGGCGAACCCCTCGAAGAGCCCGTCTGCCAGGGCTTTCTTGTCAACTGCATAGTTGAGGGCCTGGCGCACCCGCACGTCCTTGGTTGGGCCGCTGTCGGCGCTGAGGATGATGATGGGAAACTCGAGCCCCATGATGTGGATCGCTTGAGGCACTTCTTTGGTGAATTCCGGCAGGAGGTTGGTGATTACATCGAATTCGCCTGCTTTGAGGCCTGCGAGCCGGGTGCCCGGATCGGAGACAAAGCGATAAGTGACTTTCGTGATCTCGGTCTTCGGCCCGCAGTATTCCGGGTTCGCTTCGAGGACAATTGTTTGTCCCCGGGTCCATTTTACGAATTTAAAGGGTCCGGTTCCAACCGGTGTTTCGGCGAACTTGGGGTCTTTGGAATGAACCGGAGGCACCATTTTCATCCAGTAGAGCCGGGACAACAAAATGGGATCAGGGCCTGTGGTGAAGATCCTGACCGTCAGATCGTCGACCTTTTCAGCGCCCTTGATGGTGTTGAAAAACGATATTTGTTCGGAATTGAACTTGGGGTCGATTATCCTCTGGATGCTGTAAACGACTGCGTCGGCATTGAAAGGCTCCCCGTTGTGAAACTTGATCCCCGGGCAGAGCTTGACCTCCCAGGTCGTCGGATCCAGGAGCTTGGGTTCCGAAGCGGCCAATCCGGGCACGAGCGTCCCGTCCGGGTAACGGGCCATGAGGGTCTCATAGATGTTGTCATTCACTGCCCTTTCCCCCCCGTCTTCTCTGAGTTGGGGATCGAGGGTGGTCGGCTCTGAGCCCAAGGCAATCGTGATTTCGTGGCCAAGAACCGGGGCGGCGGTAAAACCGACCAGGCAGACCGCCAAACTGACAATAAGCAACCTTTGAATCCTTTTCATCGTGGTTCCTCCATGAATTGCAGTGATCGATCGTTAAGCGGCCAAAACTGTGATTCTTCTATATGAGAAGCCGGCCCCCCTGTCAAGGCAAACCCCTCGTCCCTCTGCCTCAGACGGAGGAGCCGGATTGGTTCCAGCGAGCCAGGCAAAGAGGCGTGCCGGCGTTCAGTGTTAAGAGTTCACCATCAGTCGCATGGAGATTACGGGGCAGACGACAATGAAGCCAGAAGAGGGCTGATAACGCACCTGTCATTCGGAGGTTGGACGATTTTTCGGGTCAGCGCAGGAAGGGCTTCTCCTCCTTTCGTTCGGCCGCTGTCGGCCGGCCGAACGAAAAGACTGTGCGGGTTCGCGGCAAGAACAGCCTAAGCGAAACCCTTCAAGATCAGTAATTCTCCATGAACAGCTCGAAAAATGCCCGGGGATGCTGGCAGGTGGGGCACTTGGCCGGAGCCTCCGGCGCCTCCACGACCCGGCCGCAGTTCAGACATTTCCAGAGGGCTTTCTGCGGCTTCTTGAAAACCGTTGCGCTTTGAACCGCTTCGATCAGCCTGTTGTAGCGCCTTTCATGCCACTCTTCGACGGCAGCAACCTGCTTGAAGGTGTTGGCGACCTCCTTGAATCCTTCCTGAGCGGCCATGTCCGCGAAACCGGTGTACAGGGTGGTCCATTCCATTTTCTCGCCCGCGGCGGCGGATTTCAGTTGTTCCAGAGTGCCTCCGGAAACGCCCGCCGGATAGCCCGCGGTGATCGTAACTTCACCGCCCTGGAGATGGTTGAAGAAAAGCTTGGCATGCTCCTTTTCGTTGTCCGCCGTTTCGATGAAGATTCGGCTGATCTGTTCGTACCCTTCCTGCCTGGCAATGTTCGCGGCCAAGGTGTAGCGGTTCCGCGCCTGGGACTCGCCGGCAAAAGCGGCGAGCAGGTTGTGTTCGGTCTTGGATCCTTTCAAGACTGGCATAGTTCACTCCTTTCTTTCTTCGGTTTGATTTACACCATGTCCCCACTCCAGTTTTTTACCCCAAAATAGGGATGGAAGGCGGGGTCGGGGATGGGGGGTCGGCAAAAATTAAAACCGAAAACACCCTCTGTCAAGATTTCAGACCTGGACCTCATCCTAAGTCTCCTCCCGATTTCTTCTTTTATTGCCCCTCCTGCCATACACTTCCGCAAAGATTTCCGTTGGACATGCCACCTTCTGTGCCTTTGGCCTCTTCAGGTTTTTGCGTTGATTTTTCATCGACTTTTACTTAACCTGGCGTCCGACATGAAAATGAGACTTTTTGCGAGTTCGTCTTTTTTAATAGAGGTTTCTATCAGGTTTACACCCATGATCCAGCCGCACAAGCTGGAAGGATGGAATCCGTCATGACCCTGATCGAAGGGCTTTTCATGGTGTGAGTTTCCCGGACACGGAGAATCACTGGACGATGGAGAAATCTCGGTTTGAGTCACTCGAACAGATGGCTGACTCGACGGCTGCGGGACTGGCACAGGCGGCCGCAGCTTCCGCCTTTAGCCTGTTTCGGGACCAACAATTCAGGAGAGTCGCAGGCTTCGAGCGGTTGAGTGAAACCGAGCAGGACAGGACCTTCAATGAAGTGGTGGTTGCTTATCTTGTCCTCATCATGCTGTTGCTCGAGGCACCAGACCTCCGGGTTGCGGAGGAGTTTCGCTCTTATCTGAGGGGCCTGCAAAAGAAGATACCGAAAGCATACGTGGAGTACCTGAGGGAACAGGGTGTGGAGCCCAGGTACCTTCCGGACTGGGAAAAGCTCATCACCATGCGTTACGACGAATTCGGACGGGACAGGCATGACGTGCGAGCGGCTGCCATGGAGATCGAATCGTCTGAAAAGAGCCTGACACTGGACAGCCTTTCGAATATCCAAATGCTCGTCCCGGTTCAGGCCGTTGCCATAGGCTGCCACCAACACATCTACCGCGGAGTGACCGACGGGCGCGATGAACTTTTCAAACTGATATTGGAGGCCCTCTCCAAATTCTACGTCGATTTCAGGGTGCGGATCGAGGGCCGCAAAAGATCGCCACTAACGAAAACCCGGGCGGCGGTGAAACGGATGTTTCGCCGAAAGCACAAAAAGAGGAAATGAAGT
>Ga0068714_10007728_pt1 | contig 10306 bp, 8 predicted proteins | sample MTBNYHSulfiMetaG_FD_62988 | JGI IMG/M metagenome (GOLD analysis project Ga0068714, IMG submission 62988) | Enrichment culture microbial communities from rom New York Harbor, USA that are MTBE-degrading - MTBE-NYH (New York Harbor Sulfidogenic)... | ecosystem: Environmental > Aquatic > Marine >...
CTCCAGCAAAAGCTCGACGCACAACACATCGATCCCCATTGTCCCTGGCTTAACGACCATGCGCTGAGCTTCTCATTCAAATGAGAGGTGTATATTAAATTAGGCCTGAATTATTGCTGATAATTTTGAGAAGAAGGCGATGTGTGACATGTATGGGAGAGTTTGACGAACGGATTGTCTGAAGGCACAGGGTGCATTCCCTGTTTGTACAGCCGGATTTCAGCAGCTTAGTCCTGACTGGCCTAGTGTCATGTCTCAAAAATTCCTTTACAAAATCCAGACGAGCACCCCCACCCATCTTCCCCCACCAAGGGGGAGGAGACTCTTGCCATTTCCGGTGCTTCTCCTCCCCTCGTGGGAGGGGCAAAGGGAGGGGGAACATGAGATGGCTCATGAGGAGAAACAGGGAACGCAGCCAAGGTATAATGAAAACGGGAAGCTGGACTTTTGTGAGATGGCTTTATGTATCAAACGAAGCCGAAATTTCAGATAGTCTATTAGAGATTTGAGTTTTGACATTACAAAACAACAAGAACATTGCACGTGAGGGTTCAGGAAGCAGCATTGGTGGAAGTGTACGCCGTGATTCAGAGTTTGTAGCAAGGTTGCGTCAGCGTGCCCGTATTTTGGTGAAAAAGCCCCCGACGGCTTATTCAAGAATCATTTTGGCTTTGTACCGCTGGCGCTGGCTGCGTCCTTTCATTTTTTTGTGTATCAAGCGTATGGAGGGGAACGTCATGTTTTCCCCCACTTGGCGGATCATCGCCCGCATATATCACGGCGTGGTCTTGGGGGAATACTCATATGCGGTAGGCATCAGGCCTTGGATGCTTCCACCCGGCACGGTGATTGGGCGCTATTGCAGCATCGCCGAGGGCGTTTTGATCCTACGAAGGAACCATCCGGTCGGGTTTCCCTCTCATCATCCCCTTTTCTTCAACGCGAAAGTCGGTTTGCTGGATCATGACACCATTTCCGAGGTCGACTCGAACCCTTTGCGGATCGGTGATGACGTTTGGCTGGGGGCCCGGGTAATCGTTCTGCCCGCCTGCAAGGAAATCGGGAATGGCGCTGTGGTCAGTGCCGGCGCGGTGGTGAGCAAAGACGTGCCGCCGTATACGGTCGTGGGTGGCAACCCGGCGCAGGCGATCCGCAGGAGGTTTCCATTGGAAGTGGAGGCTGTTGTGGCGGCATCCGAGTGGTGGCGGCATCCGATTGAGGAGCTTGTAGAACACATCGATCTCTTCACTCAGGAACTGACCGTGGAGATGCTAGAACGCTTTCGCAAAGCCTTTCCTCCCTGGAATGAAAGGACGCAGGGTACCAGCAGGGACGATAAACTCCCGATCTGATCATTCACCTTTTCAGAGTTGTAGTTGGAGCCATGTTCTTGAATGGAGGTTTGCTAGATCAGCTCTGAGTGCAAAGCGGGAAGGAGTGTCATAGGCAGTGAGCGTCCGGGTTCGGGCGGCTAAAGGCAGCCTTTGGGTAGGTGTCGGCAACGTGGTAGGGTATGCCGCGTCGTTCATACGCAATATGATTTTGGCGCGGGTGCTCAGTAAGCCTGACTTCGGCATAGCCGCCACATTCAGTGTAGTGCTGACCTTGATGGAGTTCACGGCGAAAATGGGCATCAACCAGCTTGTCGTGCAGGACAAGGAGGGTAATGAACCGGGATTCATTGCCTCGGCACACCTGGTCCAAACGTGCGTGGCTGGGATCAGTGCGATGTTGATCGTGGCCGCTGCGCCCATTCTGGCGCAGTGGTTTGGTATTTCCAATCACACCCGGGCGCTCATGCTGCTCGCACTGGTGGCGGTATTAAGGGGACTGGAGCACGCGGACGTGCGGCGTTATGAACGGGAGCTGAGGTTTGCACCGGCGACCGCAGTGGAAAACATCCCCCAAGTGATCATCACCCTGGCGGCTTGGCCGGTGGCGGTGTGGTTCGGGGATTTTCGTGCGATGCTGATGCTGTTGTTGGCGAAGTCTGCGTTGAGCTGCGCGCTTTCCCATCTCCTTGCGGAGTGTCCCTACCGCTGGGCATGGCATCGGGAACGCCTCTCGCGCATTCTAAAGTTTGGGTGGCCGTTATTGGCCACCGGTTTCCTGATTTTCGGCGTGATGCGTGGGGATCAATTTCTCGTGGCGGCCTTCTATACTATGTCGGACTTGGCGGCTTACGCGGCGGCGGCGGCGCTGGCGTTTGCGCCGTCGTTTCTCTTTGGCAGTATACTGAGCTCGATTCTGCTCCCGCTGCTTTCGCGTGTCCAGGACGACCGGGCGCTGCTGCGCCGCCGTTATGCGCAAACGGTGGCGCTGGTCACTTTGGTCAGTGCGGTGATCAGTGTGGGGATGATTGTGGGCGCCGAGGCGTTGATGGAGTTAGCCTATGGTTCCAAATATACCGGGTCAGGCATCATCCTTGCGTGGCTGACAGCCGCGGTTGCTTTTCGGAATTTGCGCGTTGCGCCGGCAATCGCTGCGTTGGCGCGCGGGGACTCCCAAAACCAGATGATTTCGAACTGTTGGCGGATGGTGGCCTTGGCCCCCATGTTGGTCCTTGCCTTCAGACATGAGCCGATCTGGGTGCTGGCGTGCTGTGGGCTTTTGGGAGAGGTGTTTGCGTGCTGGTTTTCCATTGTGCGCCTTCGCCGACGCGACGGGGTGCCGGCAGGCATCACTTTAGGCCCGGCGATTTGGTTGCTGGCGCTCGTGACCGCTGGTGGTGGCTTGGCTTGGGCGGGTGCCCACGTGTCTTCAATGCTCGGCGGCTTGTCCTTGGCGGCGGCTTGCGCGCTGGCGGCTGGCATTGGCACGATGGCATTGCTTCCGGAGTTGCGGCGTGAGGCCCATGCGGCGTGGCAGGGGTACCGTGCGAAGGGGTGGCGGGGAGCATTAGCGCAGTTGAAGGGCGAGCGGGCACCGGCCCGTCCCTCTGGGGCTGGCTGAAATGGAAGAAGTTCCGTGTCATTTGAGCAGGGAAGAAACTCAGGAATCATGTCCACCATTTTGATCGGCGGCGATCTTTGCCCTATCGGTGAAAACCTGGAGCTCTTCGGGGCCGGGGATGCCGACGGACTGTTCAACGATTTGTTGCCTGAAATGAGAGCGGCAGAGCTGGTGATCGGGAACCTGGAATGTCCCTTTATTGAATACCCTTCGCCGATTGCCAAGACGGGACCGCATTTTAGCGCTCCACGCTCGTGCATTACCGCTATTCAATCGGCCGGGGTCGACTTGTTGAGCCTCGCGAACAATCACATTTTGGATCACGGCGAGGCGGGGCTGAGACACACACTAATGGTGTGTCAGGAGGCTGGCATAGCCACGGTGGGCACCGGCCCGGACCTGGAGACGGCGGCAAGGTTTTGGATCGGTAGGGTGGGTGAGTTCCGTGTGGGCGTGGCGGCCATGACTGAACATGAGTTCTCCATTGCCGGCCGCAATCGTTGGGGGGCCAATCCCCTGGATCTGATAAGATTTACCAGAGAGCTGGCGGCGCACCAAGCCGAGTTGGACTATCTAGTTATTCTTTTGCACGGAAGTCAAGAATTCTTCGTTCCCACGCCGCGTATTCAGGAAATTTGCCGATTCCTCATCGAACTGGGTGCGAACGCCGTGATTGTCCAGCATTCCCACGTGCTGGGTGGATGGGAGGAGTATCTCGGCGGGCACATTGTGTACGGGCAAGGCGCGTGGATCATGGATGAAGCCATCTATCGCACGCATGCCGCTTTTCATGAAGGCTTTTTACTGAAGTTGGTGTTGCAGTCCCAGCCCGTGACTGATACGGATGATCACGAGCCGGGCTGGCTCGGCCCGCGGGGTCGTTCCGGGGTCGGCAGCGAGATGGAGGTACTGCCCTTCATACAATCGCAGCCGCCACCCGGCGCACGACGGCTGACGGGAGATGCAGAAGCGGTGTGGCACGAGCGCATGACCGCTTTGGGCGCGCGGGTTGTGGATAGCGAGTGGGTGCGGGAGCAGTGGCAAGAGTATTGCCGGGAACACCGGCACGATGCATTCAGCGCAGTGCTGGGCCACAACCGGCTCCTGAGTTTGCTGAATCGGCGCGGATGGTTGACTAGGTGCCTCTACGGCAAGCAGACGCTATTGGGCGTGCGCAACATGGTTTTGTGTGAGAGTCATCGAGAGATTTTGGAAACCCTTTTTGAAGAATTTAGCGGATTCCGTCGAATCCGCAGAAGTGATCCGAGCGGCGTTTGACATGGCGCCGATAAGTGAGGCACTGTGGCTGTCTCCTGCGAGAATGAGGGATGCTCATGGGGCCGAGTTCATTCACGGTGTCACCGGAGAGTCGGCATGAGCACAGCCTCCCAATACCAGGTGAAGGTGGCCTTTGTTGCAGGAAAAGGAAGCGACGGGTCCTTTCCATTCCTGAGGGCTCTTGCTCAAGCGAATGGAGTAGAGTTGGTTCTGTGGGATGTTAACGCGCCAGCAACGGTCTCAGGCATTCTCTCTATTATTATGCCCGGAGGTGAGGAGCAACAGCTTGATTTTCCGTCGAACTTGTCCTCCTTCAAAATCGAAATCGTTTTTTCCAAAGAGGCGGGGTATGAGGTGAAGTTCTCCGAAGCGCCCCTACTCTCCGCCATGTTGCGGGGGAGAACGATCACCATGGGTGACGCGGCACCCGTCGGGGGCAAGCAAGCAAACGGGGAGGTCTTGGCCTGTGTTAATGGACGCCCGGTGTGGAAAAGTCAGATTCAGAGTGGTGCCCGGCATGACGTCAGCATTCAGGCCTGGCCGTGGATCATAGGCAGCGATCTCGTTTTTGAGCACTTGAACGGGAAATGCTTGATGCGTTTGCTGCCGCTTATCGGCTGGTTCCGATGGATCTCCGATTGGACGCAGTGGCAGAAGCCAAAACCCAGAGCGTGCTTTATGTTCGATGACCCGAATCTGCACGCTGCTTCCTATGGGTACCTTTCCTTCGCCGAGTTGGCAGAGAAGGGGCGACGACAGCGCTACCACACGTCTTTTGCAACCATTCCTATGGACCAATACTATGTCAACAGGGAGGCAGCGCGCATTGTCCGCGACCACCCTGATGAACTGTCTTTGCTGGTGCACGGAAACGACCATGTATATCGGGAGCTGAATAAGAATGACTCACCTGAACGCCGTGCTGCACGAATGTATCAGGCCTTGACCCGTATTGCGAGCCTTGAACGTCGAAGTGGCGTGAGGGTGGCGCGGGTGATGGCGCCTCCTCACGGCGCATTCGGATCCGGAATGATGAGAACCTGCGCAGCCGTTGGCTTCGAAGCGGCTTGTGTGTCCTGGGGTTCGCTTTGGTCCGCGAACCGGGATCATAAGGAAATTTGCCTCGTTGGGGCGAGAGCTGGTGAGGTGATTGAGGGACTCCCCGTCATACCAAGGTTTGGGTTGGCGTCCGGCACTGAGAGCCAGATTCTTCTGTCGGCCTATCTAAGGCAACCGATCATCCCGGTTGGACACCATTGGGACGTCCGGGAGGGCCTCGATCTTCTTGCCGAGGTGGCGGGATTCATCAATGGGTTGGGAGAAGTGCAGTGGCGGAATATGGCCGCAATAGCGCGGGGCAATTACTGGTGGCGCCGGGAAAGGGATACCCTTTTGGTGCGACCCTTTTCGAGGGTTTTTGAACTGACTGTGCCAGAAGGTGTTGATCAGGTGGAAGTTTCCGCAAAGTGGCTGAAGGATGACCTGTCTGTCTCAGCTCTGTGCGCCGAGGCCATCGGCACGGGGCTTCGGTGCGAAAAGGCTGCGAATGGGACCTGGTTAATGCCCTTCCGCGGCCCGGGGCATTTGACCGTCAAGATGAATGCACAAGTTGAGGAACTCCCCTTGGACTATGCGCTGCGCCGATTCGAGGCCATTCCCGTTCTGCGGCGGCTGTTGTCGGAATCCCGCGACCGGTTGATGCCGATGGTACCGCGCCGGTTGCAGAGGAGGTTGCTGTGAAGATGCAAGTGGCCATCATGGGGACGCCGGTGAGCTCGGGGAACCGCGGGGTACTGGCTTTGGGTACTTCGCTCATTAATCTGTGCGTCGCCGATAGACGCGAAGTTTTACTTATGCTGGGTCACTGGGACAACCAACCGGTTCCCTTTCCTATTGGCGGGCAAGTACGGCCTGTCAGGGTGGTGAACTGCCGGCTTTCGCCTAGTGCCCATTTGAGCGACCACCTGGCGTGGATCCTTGTCGCCGCCTTGCTTTACAGGTCCCTTCCCTTACGCAAGTTGCGCCGCGCTTTAAGCCGTTGGACTCCTTGGATCGGCGCCTTGGAGGCGGTCGACATCGTAGGTGACGTCCGGGGAGGCGACAGCTTCTCGGATATATACGGAATTGGACGGTTTTTTGAGGGCTTCCTGATGGCATGGACGGTCCTGCTCGTAAAGGGTTCTATGGTGCAGTTTCCCCAGACGTATGGACCTTACCGTAACCCTGTGGCTCGTGTTTTGGCGCGGTACCTTCTAAGACGGTCCTCAGTGGTGATCGCACGCGACGAGAAAAGCCGGCAGGTCGCACAGGAGTTGATAGGGTCGAGACGGCAGGTCTGGTTGAGCCCGGACGTGGCTTTCTCCCTTGAGGCCATTCGGCCGGAGCATATTGCGGTAGACCCCCCCATGGGTGGCCCGATACCACCCGGAGTGATCGGAGTGAACGTCAGCGGGCTCATGTACAATGGCGGACATACCCGGGACAACATGTTCGGCCTGAAGCTGGATTACAGCAGTATGCTGCCCACTCTATTAACCGCTCTTTTGACGGTGCATCCGGGAGAACTTTGGCTGGTGCCCCATACGTACGGACCGCCCGAGAGCGTGGAAAGCGATCCGGAGGCGAGCCGGAAGGTCCGGGCGGCGCTTCCGGAGGCGTTTCAGTCGCGGGTGAGGATCGTTACCGGTGAATACGATTGCAATGAGATTAAGGGCGTCATCGGCCAGTGCGACTTCTTCGTTGGCTCGCGCATGCATGCATGCATCGCAGCGCTCTCCCAGGGAATTCCCTGTGTGGGTATTGCGTATAGCCGGAAGTTCGAAGGAGTCTTCCGCACGATAGGCTTGGGGGATTGGGTGGTGGATGGGCGGGTGTCGACCAATGAACAGACTGTTGGCCGGGTCTTGGAACTTTACCGGAAGCGGGGCGAGGTGCGCCAGGAGCTGGGAATGAGGGCGGAGGACGCCAGAAGGAGGTTGCAAGATGTCTTCGCCAGGCTGTTCAGTGAAACCAGGAGAGTGTAATTCGCAAGAAGGATGAAAACCGTAGCTGACGTTGTCCGGTGGCGGTTGTGCTTGGGGTGCGGCGCGTGCGCGTCAGTGTGCCCAGAGCGCAGGTTGAGACTGGTGGATTTCCCCGCGGAGGGCATCCGGCCGGTCCTGGATGTGGGGGATTGCGGCACCTGTGACCTATGCCTGCAGGTGTGCCCGGTCGTGCAGACCGACTTTGTGCCGGTTCGGGGGCTTTCGGGCAGAGTGGCCGGACTTGGGGCGGCGTGGGGTTCGGTAGTAGAGATCTGGGAGGGCTACGCTTCTGACCCGGCGATTCGGTTCACGGGAGCGTCAGGTGGCGCCCTCAGCGCTCTCTCGGCCTATTGCCTGGAAGTATTGGGAATGGAGGGCGTGCTTCACACAGGCCAGGACTCCGAAGACGCTGTTCGTAATCGTACCCGTCTAAGCCGTACCCGTGACGAACTTATGGCGGCAGCCGGGTCCAGGTACTCGCCCGGGTCGGTATGCAACGGGCTTGGCTTGATCGAGTCGGCTGGCGGTCCTTGTGCCATGGTCGGGCGGCCCGCCGAGGCTGCGGCTCTTCGAAATGCCCAGAGAGCATGTCCGGAGCTGGACCGCAATGTGGCCGCGATCTTTTCCTTCTTCTGCGCCGAATCTCCGTCCACCCGTGGGACGACCGACCTCCTGAAAAAACTCAGTGTAGCCCCGGCCAATTTGGACAACCTCAGGTACCGTGGAGAGGGGTGGCCCGGCCATTTCACGGCTTTGCTTAAAGGCGAGCGAGACCCGGCTGTCAAGATTCCCTATCGTGAGAGTTGGGCCTTTCTTCAGGCGTATCGTCCGTGGGCAACACGTCTCTGGCCCGATGGGACGGGGGAACTGGCGGACATCGCGTGCGGCGATCCCTGGTACATGGCGCCCGATGGGGAGAACCCAGGGGCCTCACTAATCGTCGTGAGGACGGAACGAGGCCGGGAGATCCTGCACGGGGCTATGGAACGGGGCTATCTGGAATTGAAGACGGCGGAACCCTGGAAGCTCATCAAGTCCCAGGAAGGTCATATCGGGAAGAAGGGCGCGGTGTGGGGGCGACTGCTCATTATGCGGCTTTTCGGGCTTCCCGTGCCGCAATTTCACCGTGGCCGTCTGTTTGAATGTTGGAGGCGTTTGTCCGTGGAGGAGAAGGCTCGGTCAACGCTTGGCACTATGCGGCGAATTATTTCAAGAAGGCTTTACCGTCCCATGGCGCTGGACCTAGAAATGGGGGTGCTTGTGAAACCCGCAACGCTGGTAGGCACAGAACGATCTGAAGGTCGCCGGCAGGCCTGAGGGGAGATTCCCGTGAGCGTTGTAAAGAGATACCCCTAGACTGAGGAGCCGCAAAACAAAAAGGACGTAAATCAGAAGCATACTTATGAAAGTTTAAGAAAGATAAAGGGTGTGGAAGGATAGACAATATGAAAGCTCTTGAAGCGGGTTATACTTATGAGGTTGACAATATCAATAGCGACCTTTGGAACGAGCTTATCCTTCATTTCGAAGATGCGTCTTTGTACCAGACGTGGTCGTACGGAATTGTCCATTCAGGCGAAAAAAGTCTCAGCCATATTGTCCTGAAAAAAAATGATACATTTGTTGGAATGGCTCAGGCCCGAATTGCAAAACTCCCGGGATTGCCTGTCGGTATAGCGTACATCAATAAACCGATGTGGAAGGCGAAAAATGAAAAAACAGAAGTCGGTCATATTATGAATATGGGAAGAGCCCTGTATAACGAGTATGTATTAAAACGGAAATATTATTTGAGAATTATTCCCAATTTGATTGATTCCACAGAAAATGCATGGATAAAAGACGTATTCCACGAAGAAGGATTTTCGCACAGTCAGAGCCGTGATCAGACGGTGGTGTTGGACTTGTCCCCACCCTTAGAGGACATAAGAAGAAATCTGAGCCGGAAATGGAGGCAGACCTTACAGCGTGGGGAAAAGAATGAAATGGGTATCCTAGAGGGTAAAGACGAAAAATTGTGTCAGATGGCCTTAGATATCTTTAGGGAGATGAAGGATCGCAAAGGTTTTTTTGGAGAAGAGCAAGCCGAGGCGATTAAAGTTCACAAAAAACTCCCGGAAAACCTGAAACTGAATTTCATGGTGTGCACAGATGCTGGCGAGCCAATTGCGGCGTTGGCGTGGGTCACATTTGGGTCAACTGGGTTGCCTTTGGTCTCTGCAACTGGAAGTAAGGCACTTAGGTTGAATGCGGCTTATGTACTGTGGTGGAAAATGATACAGTACTATAAAGTCAACGGTTTTTCTGCTCTTGATGTAGGTGGAGTTAACGAGGAAAGGAATCCTGGGGGGTATTACTTCAAGACCCATATTCTAGGCAAAGGATTCAAAGGGCCGAATCGTTATTTCGGGCAATTTGACGCATGCAGGAATCCCTTGTCGAGAATTCTTTTCAAGGGCATCTTTGCCATGAGGGATAGATATCGGGATGAGGGACGGAAAATGGCAAAGCCGAAAGGTAAAGCGGAAATTGAAGAGTGACCCATTCCAATGATCTACTTGAAAAATCCGATAGCGGTTAACGTTTACGAGATCACCCTCTTAGCAAAGGGTTAACCTCTGCTCCCAAATGAGAGATCCATATTTTGAAATAAATTGGTATCACAGTTTTTCAAGGAACTGGAGGGAATGGGTATTGAGTGAGAGATTGATGCGGTTGATTGGTCTTCACCTGTTTATGATTTCTTTGGTAATTTTTGGTTTCGTGAGTGAATCTCGATCTGCAAAACTTCAGGTTGCTGGAGGACTAAATCATACCTTGTGGGTGAAGTCGGATGGGACGCTTTGGGCTTGGGGGCTTAATGAGCATGGCCAACTGGGGGACGGCACGAATATTGATAAGACATCGCCTGTTCAGATCGGTTCGGACAATAAGTGGATAGCTGTTTCAGCCGGAGGCTCCCACAGCCTTGGTTTGAAGTCGGACGGGACGCTCTGGGCTTGGGGGGCTAATGGACATGGCCAATTGGGGGACGGCACAAACACTGATAAGAA
>Ga0068714_10007729_pt1 | contig 10306 bp, 7 predicted proteins | sample MTBNYHSulfiMetaG_FD_62988 | JGI IMG/M metagenome (GOLD analysis project Ga0068714, IMG submission 62988) | Enrichment culture microbial communities from rom New York Harbor, USA that are MTBE-degrading - MTBE-NYH (New York Harbor Sulfidogenic)... | ecosystem: Environmental > Aquatic > Marine >...
AGGCCCTGGCCGGGGTGGACCCTCAGCTCGTGGGAGCCCTGGGGGCGGCGCTGATCGCCGGGGACTTCGCCGGGCAGGCTCCCGGGTCCGGGGCGGGGTTTCCCACATGACGGCCCGGGAACGGGAAACCGAGGCAGGCCCCGGCCCGGGCCCGCCCCACCCGGAGCCGCCTACCCTGGGGGACATGGCCCCGCTGATCCGGCGCCTGCGGGAGTTGATGGAGAAGCGGGCGGACCGGACCACTTCCTGTCCGTCCCCGCTCGACGCGGACGCCTTGCGCGGCCGGTTCGGCTTCATGGACAAGGGCAAGGGACGGACGGAGATCATCCTGGCCGAGGACGTGGCCGTGGAGCTGGGACACCCCTCCACCGCCTCCCGGGCCACGGTGCTGTGCACCTTCGACCCGGGGGCCGTGGTGAAGGACCGGGTCTCCATCGTGGGGCCCGACCTTGCCGGGATGGCACCGGGCGGGCGCCCCCCCCTGGGGCAGGCCGTGATCCTGGCGCTCCGGCCGGACGCCGTGCCGGACCCGTTCGAGCTGGAGAACACCCAGTACCTCACCAACCGCCTGCCCGGATTCATGGTCCGCTCCGTGCCGGGCAAGCTCTGGGTGCGCATCAGCCAGAAGGCCCGCGCCGCCGGGCTGACCCTGGAAACGGTGGGCGCGGCGCTGGTGGCGGCGTACACCGGCGCCTTCCCGGGCGTTCAAAAGGCCGAGGTGGTCTTCATCACATCCTCGGCCGAGGACGTGGAGGAGTTGGGCCGCATCGCGGCCGAGGCAAGCATCCTGGCCGGCCGGCACAAGAAGCTGGTGTTGGGCGTGGACGGCGACGTGGAGTGCACCTCGCTCGACTGCGACGTGTGCGAGGACAAGCCGGTGTGCGACAACCTGAGGGACATCATCGTGAAGCGGCGCCGGCCTCCATCGTCCCGCTGACCCGCGCGGCGTCCCGTCACGGCTCAGGCGGCACCGAGCCCCGGTGCAGGTGCGGGGAGGCGCACGCCACGACGCCCCCCCATCGGTGAGCACGCCGGCGCAGGAAGGATGCACACAGGTTCCAGAGGGTCATGAAGATGCTTCCCCCCGTTTTTCAGGACCTGTTGGACCGGCCGCTGCACGGATGGGCGGGCGAATCCAAGGCAGCGGGCAACCGGATCATCGGCACCACGTGCAGCTACATCCCCCGGCCGCTGGTTTCAGTGAAGGGCCTCACGCCCGTGCGCCTGCGCGCGCCCGGGGTGGCGGGCACGCCCATGGCGGACACCTACCTGTCCAGCGTGCTCTGCCCCTACACGCGAAGCCTCCTGGAGTTGGCGCTGGACGGGAGCCTGGACGTCCTGGACGGGTGGGTCTTCACCGCGAGCTGCGACCACCTGCGGCGCCTGTGCGACAACCTGGAATACCTCGTGAACCCTCCCTTTGTGCACATGCTGGACCTGCCGCACAAGACCGGGGACGAAGCCCTGGCGTGGTACGTGGAGGAGCTGGAGGGGCTGGCCGGGGCCCTGGCCGCCCGCTTCGGGGTGGACACGAGCCGGCCCGCGCTGGCCGCCGCCATCCGGGAACAGAACGAGTACCTGGCCCGGGTCCGAAGGATCGGGGACCTCCGCAGGCGGGAATATCCCCCCATCTCGGGCACGGACTTCCACCGGATCCTGGTGGCCGGGGAGACGGCCCCCCGGGATCGTCTGGCCGGGCCGCTCCGGGAACTGGGGGAAACGCTGGAGAGGGCCGAGGGGATCCGGGATTTCCGGGCGCGCGTCCTGGTGGTGGGCAGCCAGCTGGACGACCCCGGGTACATCCGGCTCCTGGAATCCATGGGCGCGCTGGTGGTGGCGGACCGGTTCTGCCTCGGGTCGATCCCCGGCCTGGAACCGATCCCGGAACAGGGGGACCCCCTGCAGGCCCTGGCCGCTCACACCCTGCGCAAGACCGCCTGCCCCCGCATGATGGAAGCCTTCCCCCAGCGGGTGCGGACGATCCTGGACGCGGCCGGGTCCCACCGCGTGGACGGCGTGGTCCTGGAGGTGATGAAGTTCTGCGACGTGTGGGGCGTGGAGGCCTCCCCACTGGCCGCGGCCCTGCGGGAGGCGGGCCTGCCGGTCCTGCGGCTGGAGCGGGAGTACGCCCTTTCCGGGGAGGGGCAGGTGCGCACCCGCGTGCAGGCGTTTCTGGAGAGCATGGGAAGATGAAAACGGTCGTACGCAAGGTGAAGAACCCGAGCGTCCGGGACGTCCTCCTGTCGGCCCGCTACAAGGGGGCCAACCTGGCCAGGATCGGCGAACTGGGGTTGAAACGCGGCCCGCTGCAGACCCTGCGGGACTTCCGGCGTTTCCCGTGGCTCAAGAGCCTGGCCCGGGCCAACGACCTGCACGAGATGATGACCCGGGGCCGGACCGGCGTCTACCGGGAGGCCAACGCCTACGTGATTTCCAAGATCATCTCCAGCATCACGGAGATGATCCGGTCGTTCCTCGGCGCCCCGGAGAACACCGTGATCCACGAAGACCTGGTGCCCCCCGAGATCCTGTACGGCATGGGCTTGAACCCGTGGATGGCCGAGTTCCTGGGGATCATCGTGCCCATGATCGACTCCGCCACGATCGAGGGGTACATCGACGTGGCGGAAAACCACGGGATCCCGCCAGACGTGTGCAGCCTCCCCAAGAGCACCATCGGCCTGGTCCTGGAGGGCCACCTGCCCCGGCCCGCGGCCGTCGTCTCCTCCAACATGCCCTGCGACGGCGGCATGAGCCAGTACACGATCATCGAGCGGCAGTTGGGCGCGCCCACCTTCCGGCTGGACACCCCGCACCGGTTCACCAGCGACCGGGCGGTGGACTACTTCGCCGGGGAACTCCGGCGGCTCATCGCCTGGCTCGAGGCCCACACCCCCGGCCGCATGGACTGGGACCGCATGCGGGAGGTGTGCCGGGAGCGGAACCGGGCCACGGAGCTGGAGTTCGAACTCTGGGACCTGATCCGGGAGCGGCCCGCGCCCCTGGCTGCGGAGCCCATCTACCTGCCCCACCTCATGTACATGATCGCCCAGCCGGGCACGGTAGAGGGCACCCGGGTCTTCCGTCGCGTGGTGGAACTGGCCCGGAAGAACCGGGAACGCGGCACCGGGGCCCTGCCGGAGGAGCGTCACCGGGTGGCCCTGTGGAACCCGCCCACCATGATCTTCGTGGACCTGTTCGCCTGGGCCGAACAAGCGTACGGCGTCTCGCTCATCATGGACATGCTCACCTACCACCGGCACCCGTTCATCGACACCACCAGCCCGGACACCATGCTCCGGGACCTGGCCAAGGTGATCATGCAGGGGCCCATGGCGCGGCACACCCGCGGGCCGGCCGAGAACTTCTTCAGCGACCTGTTTCACTTCTACGAGCAGTTCGACCTGGACATGATCTGGATGGCGGGCCACATCGGGTGCAAGAACACCCAGGCCCTGAACGGCATGTTCCGAGAGAAGTGCCGCTCGCGGGGGATCCCGCTGCTGGTCATCGACTACGACCTTTCGGACGCGCGGGTGGTGCCCCCGGCGGCCATCCGGCGGCAGGTGGAGCACTTCATGGAGACCGTGATGCGGGCGGAACGGATGGACCTCTGAACGTGAAGGGGGAACCGGCGCCCGTGCGGATCGCTCGGGCCCCGGGGGAGGGAGGCCGGCCGGGCCGCTGAGATGGCGGTCCCGGACGAGCAAAGGGAAACACACGACGGAAGAAACGAGAGGAACCGCGGCATGAAACGATACTACGGCGGCTGCGACATCGGCTCCACCACGGGCAAGGCCGTGATCTTCGACGACAGCGGCCTGGTGGCCTCGGCCATGATCCTGAGCAAGATCGACCCGGTGGAGACCTCGGAACGGGTGCTGGCCGAGGCCTGCGGCGCGGTGCCGGGCCTGGGCGGGGTCCGGGACCTGGCCTACCTGGTGGGCACCGGGTACGGCCGGAACGAGGTCCCCGCGGCCCGGGAAAACATCTCCGAGATCACGTGCCACGCGGTGGGAGCCCACTTCTGCGACCCGGGGATCCGGACCATCATCGACATTGGCGGCCAGGACATGAAGGCCATCGCCCTGAACGACGACGGCTCGGTCCGGGAGTTCGCCATGAACGACAAGTGCGCGGCCGGCACAGGCCGGTTCTTCGAAGCCATGAGCCGGACCTTCGAGATGAGCCTGGAGGAGTTCTCCGACCTGTCCCTGCGGGCCCGGAGCGTGATCCCCGTGTCCTCCCAGTGCAGCGTGTTTGCGGAGACCGAGGTGGTGAGCCTCATCAGCCGGCGCAACCCGCCGCCGGACATCGCAGCCGGGATCCAGGCTGCGGTGGCCAAGCGCGTGTTCAGCCTGGCCCGGAGGGTGGGCGTTGAGCCCAAGGTCACGGTCACCGGCGGGTGCGCCAAGAACCGGGGCCTGCTCAAGACCCTCCCCGGGATCCTGCGCGTGGAGATCGTGACCCTGACCATCGACCCGCAGCTCATGGGCGCGGTGGGGGCCGCGGTCCTGGCCCGCCGCAAGGCCTCCTGACCGCCGTTTCCCACCCCCCCCACCACCCTGTTCCCTGCGGGCCACTTCTTCCTGAAACCCATGGCAAGGATACCCACCCTTGGCGGAAGCGTTCCGTTTCCATAATTGTTTTTGTTTCTTGCGGAACCGCATGATGTGATACACTTTTTGGCAGGGGCACGCCTGGATCCGGGGAGGGGCATCGCGTCCCGCAATGAAAGACCCAGGGGAAGACAGGAGGGCGCACATGAAGCGCTCGACCGAAAAGGGCAACCAGGCGGGCAACCCGGTGCCCGACAACGCAGAAACCCGGAGGCAGCGAGCCGAGGAAAGACGGAGGACCCTGGAGGCGCTGGAGCCGGAGGCGCTGCGGGGGCCCGGGAAGATCCGGCGGCTGCTCCACGAGCTTCGAGTGCAGCAGATCGAACTGGAGGCGCACAACGAGGAACTGCGCCGGGCACAGGCGGGCCTGGAAGCCTCGCGGACGCGATACGCGGACCTCTACGACCACGCCCCGGTGGGCTATGTCACGGTGAGCCAACAGGGGATGATCCTCACAGCCAATCTCACCGCCGCCACGATGCTGCGGGTGGCCCGGGGCGCCCTGCTCGGGAAGCCGCTGAAGCGGTTCATCCTTCCCGCGGACCAGGACATCTACGGCCGCCGCCGCGAGGTGCTCTTTGCCGCGGGAGAGCCCCAGGTTTTCGAACTGCGCGTGAAGCGGCCCCACGCCGCAGCGTTCTGGGCCCGAATGGACGCCACCTTGGCAAAGGAGCCGGCCGGGGAGCCTGTCTGCCGCGTTACGATAACGGACGTCACCGAGAGCAAGAAGGCCACGGAGGAGCGGGAGAAGTGGGAGGCGAAGCGGAGCCGGGCCCGGAGGATGGAATCCGTGGGCCGGCTGGCCGGCGGCGTGGCGCACGATTTCAACAACCGGCTCGGCGTGATCCTGGGCCACGCGGAACTGGCCCTGCAGAAAACGGATGCCACCGACCCCATCCATGCCCACCTCCAGGAGATCGTGAAAGCGGCCGCGCGTTCCGCGGATATTACCGGACAGCTGCTGACCTTCGCTTGCAAGCAGAACGCCTCGCCCCGGGTGATGGACCTCAACGAAACCGTGGAAGGCCTGATCAAGACGATGCGGCCGCTCATCGGCGAGGGCATCGACCTGGTCTGGCTCCCCGAACCGGGCCTGTGGCCCGTGAGGATGGATCCCACCCAGGTGAACCAGATCCTGGCCAACCTGTGCCGCAACGCCGGCGACGCCATCGGCGGGGCGGGCAGGATCATCATCGAGACCGGAAACGCCGTCTTCGACGAACCCGCAGGCGCCGATCCTCCGGGCTTTGCTCCCGGCCGGTTCGCACGCCTGGCCGTGACGGACGACGGCTGCGGCATGGACAAGGCGACCCGCGAGCATCTCTTCGAGCCGTTCTTCACCACCAAGGAGGTGGGCCGGGGCACCGGCCTGGGGCTGGCCACGGTCTACGGCATCGTCCTGCAGAACAAGGGGTTCATCGACGTCCGGAGCGAACCCGGCAAGGGGACGACGTTGAACGTCTACGTGCCCCGGCACGAGGCCTCGGCCGTCCAGGTCCCGGCCGCGGCGGCCCCGGAGGAACCCGAGGCGAACGCCGGTTCCGGCCGGGGCGAAACGGTGTTGGTGGTGGAGGACCAACCGGAGATCCTGGAGATCACCCAGATGATCCTGGAACTCCTGGGCTACCGGGTCCTGGCTGCGCGCACGCCGGGCGAGGCCCTGCAACTGGCCGAACATCACGCCGGCGAGCTTCGGTTGCTCCTCACCGACGTGATCATGCCCGAGATGAACGGCCCGGAGCTGGTCGCACGGCTTCGCCCCTTGTGTCCGCACCTCAAGCACCTGTTCATGTCCGGCTACACGGCGGACGTCATCGCCCAACGCGGTGTGCCGGACAGAAACCTTCACTTCCTCCAGAAACCGTTTTCCATGAAGGACCTGGCCGCCCGGGTCAGGGCCGCGCTGGACAAGGAATAGCCCCGGTGATGCCGACACGCTCCCGTTCGCACAGCGCCCCGTTGACCGGCAGGAAAGGGGCCCGATGAAATCCACGTCCTTCTCAAGGGCAACCCCGGGGAGGAACCGAGCCGTGCGGTGGCTTCACCTCTTTTTGCTCGCCGCCCTCTTCTCGTGTTCAGGCGCCGGCGGGCCCCCCGGGCCGCCGTGCTCAGAACCCGAAGGAGGGGCAAGGCGGGAGTATCGCTCCGGGATCTTCTACGAGATCTTTCCCCGAAGTTTTCAGGATTCGGACGGGGACGGGATCGGCGACCTTCAGGGGATCCGGCAGCGGATCGGGTATCTGCGGGACATGGAGGTGAGCGCGATCTGGCTCAACCCCATCCACCCGAGCCCGCTCTTCGACTCCGGATACGACGTGGCCGACTACCGAGCCGTTCACCCGGACCTGGGAACCCTGGAGGATTTCGAAGCGCTTCTGCAGGAGGCCCACCGAAACGGGATCGGGATGGTTCTGGATCTCGTGTTCAACCACACCTCGGAGCAGCACCCGTGGTTCGTCTCCTCCCGCTCTTCCCGCCGGAGCCCGCATCGGGACTGGTACCTGTGGGAGGAACCGCCCTTCTCCTTCGACTGCCCGGATCCGCTGGCCTTCCAGTTCGGGACCGAGCGATGGACCCTGGATCCCCGGACCGACCAGTACTACTTCCACCACTTCCGTCCTCAGATGCCGGACCTGAACTTCGGCAACCCCGCGGTCCGCGCCGAACTGCTGGACGTGGCCCGGTTCTGGCTCGAAAAGGGCGTGGACGGGTTCCGGCTGGACGTGGCTCACAAGTACCTGGAAGACCCCGAGGGTTGCGCCCATCTCCCCGGCACCCATGCCTTCCTGCAAGAACTGAGGGCGCTCACCGATGCCTATCCGGCCCGGCACATGGTCGGCGAGGTCATGGGGACGGCGGAGGAAACCGCCGCCTATCTGGGAAACGGCCGGGATGAGCTTCACATGATCTTCAACTTCAATCTGGTCTACACCCTCTACGCAGGCCTCTGGCTCCAGGACGCGCGCTGGGTCGAGGCCGGTTTGCGGGAGACCTGGGCCCGGTTTCCCCAGGGCGGGTGGCAGGCCGTACTGCTGGGGAACCATGATTTCTTCCGGGTGCGGGATCTCATGGCCGGGGACGTTCAAAGGCTCAAGCTGGCGGCCACGCTCCTCATGGCCTTGCCGGGAACCCCGTTCCTCTACTATGGGGATGAGATCGGCATGGCCAACGGCCGGACCACGGTGATCGACTACCGCGACGCGGCGCGGACCCCCATGCCTTGGGACGAGAGCCCGCAGGCAGGGTTCACGGACGGCACACCCTGGATTCCCCTGGCACCCGGCTGGGAGACCACCCACGTGAAGGCCCAGCAGGAGGACCCGGATTCCCTCTGGAACGCCTACAGGCGTCTGCTCCGGCTGCGCAACCGGACCGCAGCCCTCCACGGAGACGAAGCGGCGTTCGTTGCGCCGGAGCGAAGGAACCCGCTCCTCCTGCTCCGCGGAAAGGGGGAGGATTCCGTGCTGGCCGTGCTGAACCTGACCGGACGGGAGATCCGGGAGTTTCTGGACCTTCGTCCGATCCCCTGGCCCCAAGGTCCGGTGCGAGACCTGCTCCGGGACGAGGCCGCCGCGGCCCTGACCCCCGAGAACCGGGAGGCGTATCCGATCCACCTGGGACCGTACGGGGCCGCCCTCCTTCAGCCGGGGCCGTAGAGAGGCTCCGCGGACAGGTCCTGCCCCACACGACGGTCATGCGCAAGACGGGGAGAACCCGCCCGTCCACCACGCCCCGGCCCGCGACGGCCCGCCGGGAACGAGGCTTTCAGGAAAGACACTGTCTTGCGGCTTGACGGGGCGGGGTGGATTCTCTAGCTTGATACCCACAGCACTCATTCCGGAGGTTTGATGCAGAAGTATACTTTTTTCCAGGATTTTAAAGGGTGGGACGCGTTCAGGAACCGGCCCCTCCAGGAGCGGCTCCCGCTGTTCTTTCGGGAGGGAAGAATCTACGATGTGCTCTTCTCCCAGCAGTTCGACCGGCCGTTCCTGGACAGCCTGTACGATCTGACCAACCGGATCCGGCGGATCGCCAAGGACCGGCAAGGGATGAACTGGCTGCACGGGCTCCACGGGCATCAGCGGGCCATGCTCTACTTCGTGCAGCCGTCCACCCGGACCTTTCTTTCGTTTCTCAACGCGTGTCACATCCTGGGGTTCCACACCAGCGAGATCCGCAACCCTCAGACCTCCTCCGAGATCAAGGGGGAATCGCCCGAGGACTCCATCCGCACCTTCAGCAGCTACGTGGACCTGATCGTCATGCGGCACCCCCTGGAGGGGTTTTCCGAGAAGACGGCCTGGCTGCTCAACGCCTATTCCGACCGGCCGGTGCCCGTGATCAACGCGGGATCGGGAAAGGATCAACACCCCACCCAGGCCCTGCTGGACGTGTACACCCTGCAACGGTCGTTCGAGCACCGGGGCGGGATCGACGGCAAGGTGATCGCCATGGTGGGGGACCTGCGGCGCGGACGAACCGTCCGCTCCCTGAGCTACCTCATGAAGAACTACTCCGGGGTGAAGCTCCTGTACGCCTCTCCGCCCGAGTTCCGGATCGGGGACGACATCAAGGAGTTTCTCTCCGGTCTGGCCATCCCTTTTGAGGAGCACAGCTCCCTGGAGAACATCCTGGGCGAGGCGGACGCCCTGTACATGACTCGGATTCAGGATGAACACGACGATGGGGGCACATCCGAGTCCCATTACAGCGCGTTCTCGCTGGTCAGGGAGAGCCTTTCCCGGATGAAGCCGGACGCCGTCATCATGCACCCCCTGCCCCGCCGCGGCGAGATCGACGTGGCCGTGGACCGCGACCCCCGGGCTATGTACTGGCGGCAAGAACGGAACGGAATGTGGATCCGGGCGGCCCTGATCAGCAAGATCTTCGGAACCGACCGGGAGGTGATGACCGAGGGAGAAGCGTTCTTTTCCTGATGCGGCGAACGTGGGGGCAGGACGCTCAGAAACGGGAGCGGTGCTCCCCGGCGCCCGGGTTGCCCCGGAAGCATTCCCCCGACGCCTTTGTCCAGGAGGATCCCCCGGCCCGCCGGCTGACCCCGAGTGATTTTTCGAGACCTGAACCGGCCCTTTCGTCTTCAGAGACCCCTGCCGGGCCACCGGGGCCGTGTTCAGATGTGCGGCTCCGCGCAGGAAACGTCCCTCGCGAAATGGACGGGCCCTCCCTCATGCTGCCCCCCCCCGGAGAACCGTGCAGGACCCCGCCGCCCGGCGGGTCGGTCCGCACGACCCGCACGCGCACCCTCTGGGTCGCGGACCTGGGGCTGGCGCCCTACCCCCGTGTGTGGGGTCTCCAGAAGGCCCTGGTGGAGGCCCGCCGCCGCCGGCACGTCCCGGACACGCTCCTGTTCACGGAACACCAGGCCGTGTTCACGCTGGGTAGACGCGGCATCACGGAGAACCTGCTCGTTCCGGCCTCCTTCCTGCAGGAGCGCCAGATCCCTTGTCTCACCACGGAGCGGGGCGGAGACGTGACGTACCACGGTCCCGGCCAGTTGGTGGGGTACCCGGTGCTCGGGATTCCCGGTGGGAGCCGCAAGGTCCGTCCGTACGTGAACACGCTGGAAGAGACGATCATCCGGACCCTGAGCCGGTTCGGGATCCGCGGGGAGCGGACCCCCGGGCAACCGGGCGTGTGGGCCGGGGGGGGCAAGATCGCCTTTGTCG
>Ga0068714_10007730_pt1 | contig 10304 bp, 8 predicted proteins | sample MTBNYHSulfiMetaG_FD_62988 | JGI IMG/M metagenome (GOLD analysis project Ga0068714, IMG submission 62988) | Enrichment culture microbial communities from rom New York Harbor, USA that are MTBE-degrading - MTBE-NYH (New York Harbor Sulfidogenic)... | ecosystem: Environmental > Aquatic > Marine >...
TGGACTCCATGGACATTACGCTGACGGATGTCAATGCCGGTCGTATAATCCAGTAAGTCCTGCAGTGAAAGGGCCGGAGAGTTTTTTATTTCATCCCCGGAAATGATGGTGACTTTTCCTGTCATCCCGTTAAAGGGGGAGGGAGTACTGTGGCCAATAACACTGACTTCTTCAAGTTTTATATTCGCAGGATACCTGGTAGTATCCTTCATCTGCGCCAGAGAGCCGGCCGGTCTTATCAGAATTAATCCTGTAAGAATAATATGGGCGAGTGTTCCCTTTTTCCAGGTGTAAATCATTTTTTTAATAAAACTCATAATTGATCCTGAAAGGCAAAGTTATCTTAAAATTTGGGTCAGAAGAAAAATTTTGATTCCTGTCCGGGATAAAAGGCCATGGTGACCGAAGCTGAAATTTCCAAACGGGGAGCATCATTAATTTAGTATGAAGAAATAGTTTTTTTGCACCCGATTGTTATTTTACATAAATTTAACTTATTAAATTATTTTCAAATCTTTTCAATTGTTTATGACTGCTTTTTAAAAAAGAACATAAAAATTCCCCGGAAATAACCAGTATTAACGAAGGAAGAACTAATTACCGATTTCATGACTATCACCCATACGAGGTTTAATTTTTTTTTAGTACATCTTTTTACAGGTATTTTTTTCTGTACAGTTTCTCTTTCACAAACCGGAGAAAGTATATTCAGAAAGGTAGTCATAAGTGCAGAGGAGAAAAAGATCACAGATGTAAGCCCATCATTTGATATAAAAGGATTAAGTTTTCAGGATCAGGATAGCAACCGGCAGATCGAAAACAATGAAAGAGGAATACTCATGTTTTACATCATGAATACCGGCCTGATCGAAACAAATGATTTTAATATCAGCATAAACGACCTGAATAAAACAGGGGGATTGGATTACAACAATTCATTCGAAATAAGGTCTGTCAGAACAGGAGATTCAGCATTGGTGGAAATCCCTGTCCAGGCCAGTGACAGCCTCACAGATGGATCGACTCTTTTTAGTATCAGTGTTTCTGACAGTAAACAAACGATGATAAAAACAGCTGAAATCTCAATCCCTGTCAAAGATTTGTATTCAATACCGGTATTCACCTGGATCACTCCAAATGTAGAACTTGAAAGAACGGATTATCCCGTATACGAAATTACCGGACAGGTGAGATCAAGATCAAGGCTTACCGGTTTAAAGGTTTATATTAATGGGATGTTACCGGAAGATAAAATGACTTTTACGGTAATACCTGCTGGAAATCCTGAAGAATACCTGATCAAAAGAAATCTTAGCTTGCAGGCCGGTTATAATGAAGTCAGGATAGAGGTTGAAAACAGCAAGGGGAAAGTAATGTCTGAGGCACGGGTTATTAACTATAATGTTCGAAAAATTGACCAGTCGTACCGCGAAAAACGACTTGCCCTGATCATTGGTAATTCCAATTATATAACCGGCAATATCCTGAAAAATCCGGTAAATGATGCTGAAGCAATGTCTTCTGTTTTAAAGGGACTTGGTTTCGATGTGTTAAACTACCTGGATACAGATCAGAAAGCTATGAAAAAGGCCATGGATGAATTTGGTCATAAATTGCATAATTATAATGTTGGCCTGTTTTATTTTGCCGGGCATGGATTGCAGGTGAATGGGATTAATTACCTCATACCGGTTGATGCATCTCTTCAGATAGCTCAGGACGTCGATTATGATTGCATTGATGTTGGCAGGTTACTTGGAAAAATGGAAGAAGCAGGTACGGCTACTAATATAATCATACTTGATGCATGCAGGGATAATCCATTTGAACGTACCTGGCGGGGAAGAAGCGGAGGCAAAGGCAGTGGTCTTGCTTTTATGAATGCCCCTTCGGGTTCAATCATTGCCTATGCAACATCCCCGGGTAATACCGCATCGGATGGTACTGGCAAAAATAGTATTTATACTGAAGCCTTACTTCAATACATCAATATTCCCGGACAACCAATTGAGGAATTCTTTAAAAATGTGCGGGCAGCTGTTGAAAGAAAATCAAATAAAACACAAACACCCTGGGAGTCGACCTCTCTTAAAGGAAGTTTCTTCTTCAGGATGAAATAATAAAAATATGGCTCTCCGTGATCAATGATAAATAAGGGATATATGAAAACAGGACACCTTCTTTATTTCTTTTTTATCCTGAGTTTACAGGTAATTTCAGCCCAGCTTAATATGAAAATAAGCGGTGTAAATTTCCGGCTTGGGGATGAAGGAATTGTTGTTCAATATGATATTGTGGATGGTTCACCAGGTAATCAATATTTTATTGAATTGAAATTTATCTCTGATTCAGGTGACAAAATAATTCCTGAATCGACAACCGGTGATATCGGTAAAAATGTTAAAGCTGGAATGGGGAAAACGATAACATGGGATATAATAAAGGATCGGTTTGAATTCTCAGGGAATTTAAAGGCTGTTGTTACTGCAACTCCCTTATGGATGCACCTCGGAGGACCTTCAAATGCTTTCATGTCGGCTGTCGTACCGGGATTGGGCGGTTACTTTGTCGAGGAAAATAAACTACGTCCTGCAATCACCACAGCTGTGACTTTAGGATTAATATCTTATGGAATTTACCAGAAAACTGTTGAAAATAAATATTATACCGATTACAAGGAGAGTTATGAAATGGATGAAAAAGAAACCTTGTTCAGTAAAGCCAACAATGCTCATCATAAATATTTCATTGCTACCAGGTTGGGTGCTGCACTGTGGATTGCTGATATTGCCTGGGTTGCTCATAGAGGGAGCAGGAATATGAAGGAGAAACAGTTATTGAAGCAATCATCTTCAGAATCGGGATTGAAATTGAACCATCACAGTGGCGGAGTACAATTGGGATATGTACTCATTTTTTAAGGTTCAGACATTGACAACATTTTAAAAATGATAAACAAGTTGACAGAATTCATGATCAGGTTTTTAAACAGCATATTAAAAGCGGTTTTTCTCAGTATATTCCTATTCTCATGTGAAGGATATAATATTGAAAAACTGCCAGACTTAATTGTAATAAATACTAACCTTACTCCTTCTACCATCAGTAAAGGTGCTGATATTGTTGCTTCCAGTCAGGTAAGGAATCAGGGAAATGCAGAAGCGGATTTCCCGCTATTGCAGGACAAAGGACTTTATTATTACCTCTCAGTCGATATGCGTTATGGTAATGATACAGAGCTTGGGAATTCAAATATCGATGATATAATTGCAGATGCACTGCAGGATGTATCCGGAAAAAACCTGACCATTCCTGCCAGTACAGCTCCGGGGCGTTATTATATACTTTTTTACGTTGACAAGGCAGGGGATATAGAAGAATCCAACGAAAAAAACAATATCAGTTACTATGAAATAGAAGTTTTGAATTGATTTTATAATTTCTTCATCTTCAAAGCAATAATTTCATATTTAAATATTTGTCCGGGTATGCAGACAATGCTGCTTAATTTCTCCTAAAACCTGTTAGATCTCATCTGTAAATAGGCGACATCAAGTAGACTTATACTCAGCTATAAAATTCCTGGCAGGGAAGAAGTATGCAAAATATAAATAATAAAGAGTTGTGCGATGGAAAATACAATAAATTGAATTAGTGAGAATTAGTGTTTTTGTGGCAATACTATATTCTGCTAATACTCAAAATCTCCAAATAACACAAGAAAATTTAATAAATAATCTCATTTCAAGCTTCGTAAATTACCCGGTTAATATTGTTTCTTTATGATTGTTTTAATCGCAAAAGGCGTTAAATAATAATAAAATCTTTTATTTGACGAAAAAGAAATATACCTGTCACACAAGTACGTTCAGGATTATTTTATAATATTGCTTATTAAGAGATCAGGTTAAATTGTTCTTTACAAATCATAAACCGGTTATTGATTCATTTTTGAATTAACAAATTAAAAAAAGAACCATGAAAAAATATTTTTTATTGAATTGTGCGCTGATAGTATTCATACTTTCAGTTTTCACACTCTCCCTGTATGCCCAGGCACCCCTGAAAACAGATAATTTCGAACCATTTAACGGGCAGAATGGCAAAGATGTGGTATGGGTGCCTACGCCTGAATTACTTGTGGAAAGAATGCTTGACATAGCACAAGTCACTTCCGAAGATTTTGTAATGGATCTCGGATGCGGTGATGGTCGACTTGTTATTGCTGCGGCCAAAAGAGGTGCAAGGGCATTCGGCATAGAATATAATCCTGCTATGGTAGAGCTTTCAAAAAAGAATGCTATAAGAGAAGGGGTCAGCAGTAGAACTGAATTTATTCAGGCTGATTTGTTTGAAACGGATCTGTCAAATGCCACTGTGATCACACTGTTTCTGACTACACATCTGAATCTCAGGTTAAGGCCTACACTCCTAGAGCTTAAGCCTGGTACACGTATTGTATCCAATACATTCACTATGGAGGACTGGGTGGCAGATGAAACAGTAATGATAGAGGAGGACTGCTATAACTGGTGCAATGCACTGTTATGGATCGTGCCGGCTAATGTGGAAGGCACATGGAAGCTTCAGCAGGGAGAACTGGTTCTTCGCCAGGAATTCCAGGTCGTATCCGGTACGATGAAAAATGACAAGGAATCAGCAGATTTTAATGGTGGACGTTTAAGGGGAAATGAGATCACCTTTCATGTAAATGGCTTACAATACAAGGGCATCGTGAATGGAAATAAAATAAACGGAACTTTTACAAGGGGTGGAAATAATTCGGAATGGAGTGCAATACGTATGGGTTTATAAATATTGGAATTTTTAATAATCCTGTTTTTGAAATATTACTGCTCAATAAAAAATTGTTAGTCATTCTGAGTGAAACGCAATGTTTAGTTTTAGTAAATTACCAATAATTAAGATAAAAAATGAAAAACAGAAAAATTGCCATGCTCGGTGGCGGATTCATCGGAGATTTTTATATCTCTGCACTTCATGGTCAACGCCGCACAGACCGTGTCAATGTTGTTTACTCGAGAAGTGAAGCGACTGCAAGGAAAGCAGCTGATCGTTGGAATATACCAGTATGGACAACCGATATGAAAAAAGCCGTTACAGATCCCAATGTGGATACGGTTGTTGTCGCTCTTCCGAATTTTGAGCATTTACCCGCAGTAAAGCTGGCCGCTGAAGCGGGTAAAGCTTTACTGGTAACAAAACCCCTTGGCAGAAATGCGTCTGAAGCCAAAGAGATGCTTGATATCGTTGAAAAATATGATATTTTTCATGGATACCTGGAAGACCTTGTTTATACTCCAAAAACTTTGAAAGCCATTGCCTCGGTGAAGAATGGAGCATTGGGTAATGTCCTTTGGGTAAGGTCCAGGGAAACCCATCCGGGTCCTCACAGCGATTGGTTCTGGAATGCTGAATTATCCGGAGGGGGTGCGATTGTTGATCTCGGATGCCATTGTATTGAAATCGCAAGGAGTTATATCGGCAAAGATATCAGGCCGCTTGAGGTCGTATGCTGGGCAGACACACAGGTAAAACCCATTGAAGCTGAAGACCATGCCATTGGCCTGGTAAAATATGCAAATGGAGCAATTGCCCAGTTTGAGGTAAGCTGGTGCTTCCGTGGAGGGATGGATCTTCGCGATGAGGTGATGGGTGTCGAAGGTACGATCCTTCTTAATCATTTCCTTCGTACCGGGATTGAAATTTTTACTGCCGTAGGGGAAAGCGACTACCTGGCAGAGAAGGCAGAAACTGCCACCGGATGGCTCTTCCCGGTCGGAGATGAAGTAAATGCACTGGGATATGATCATATGTTCACAGATATGTTTGATTCCATGGATTCGGGTAATGATCCGAAGGAGACATTTTATGACGGTTACGTAGTAAATGCGATAATCGATGCCTGCTATAAATCGGCAAAATCAAAAAAATGGGAACCGGTTAAGCTGGATATCTGGAGGGGAAGTGAGGAAGAAAAACATGGGCCGGTATTAAAAGATTTTGATGACCGGTATTACCTGATCAAGGAAGAAAAGATGCCCCACGGGACAGTTAAACTGATCCTGAAGGACAAGAAAACAGGGAAAATCATACAGAAAATCAAATAAGCTTTATTAATTGATTATAAGATATATTTTGTAGACCCACACCATGGTGTGGGCCTACATAAGCTAATCTATAATTTATTGTCATAGTTTTACAGGACAACACTAATTGCTTATAACGGCTTTCTTTTCATTCTTATTCTTTTCCCTGAAAAGTATGGTAAAAAATACCAGGACAACGATAGCTATGATTGTCGGTACGTACCAGATGTTCTTCCATTGAAATATCTGCTGTCCGTTCACAATGGTGGTGTACATATTGACTATTACGCCGGAAAACCAGGTGCCGATAAACATTCCCAGGCCGTACGTGGCAAAAGTGATCATTCCCTGTGCTGAACTTTTTAAATGGCCGGGAGCCTTCTGATCCACAAAAATCTGTCCCGTAACAAAGAAAAAATCGTAACATAATCCATGGAGGATAATACCCAGGTAGAGCATCCAGACCAGCGGCCCGATATTACCAAAGGCAAATAACAGGTACCTCGCTATCCAGGATACCATTCCGATAATGATCATCTTTTTTACTCCCAGCCTGATAAAGAAGAAAGGCATGATCAGCATGAAGATCACCTCTGACATCTGTCCCAAACTCATCTTATTTGCTGCATATTCCATTCCAAGATCGTTTAAGAATGGGTTGGTCCAGCTGTAATAAAAGGACAGTGGGATACAGGTAAGAATTGATGCAATGAAAAGAAGCAGGAATGACCTGTCTTTAAGAAGCTGAAGAGCATCCAGCCCGATTATTTCCCTGAAGCTGACACTGGTTCCTTTCCTGGGTGCGACATAGGGTAATGTGAAACAGTATAAACCAAGTATGACAGAGGAGGTGGCTGCAACATAGAATTGTCCGACCGATGCCTCCAGTTTTAAAATCCCGACAACATTCATGGCAATGATCCATCCAATGGTTCCCAGAACGCGAATGCCCGGGAATTCTTTCCCCGGATTTTCCATCTGATGAAATGAGAGGGAGTTTGAGAGGGCCATGGTTGGGGCATAACAGATGGTATAAGCAAGCAATCCAGGATAAAATAAACCAAAAGTTTTAAATGTGGATGTAATAATTAAGATTATTCCCCCAAGTATATGTAAAACTCCCAGCACTTTGTTGGAAGAAAAATATTTGTCTGCAATCAATCCAACAAAAAATGGAGATATCATGGAAGCAATGGCAAATGTACCGAAAGTGAGACCTACTTCAACCGGTTTAAAATCAAGGGTTTTAGATAAATAGGTACTGATTGTGACATACCATGCTCCCCAGACAAAATATTGCAGGAACATAAGGGTGGAAAGCTGAAGACGGGTTTTAATCACCATAGTTTAAAAGATTATTATTCGGTTTTTTTAATCTAATAATTGTATAATGATCAGAAATATTATTTATGGACTAGAGGGATTAAAAAATTTGTCATGAATTTAAAGTCATGCGAAAAAATATTCTCGAGTAATTATCAAAATAATTTTAATAACATAAATAACTAATTGTTATACAGACACATAATGTGCACATCGTCCCTGGTCAACATCTTTCACTAAAAGAAACAAGAATAATGCATTAAAACATCTAAAGCAAACTTATTGAGATTCTCCTTTTTTTATTGATTGAGTCCACTCCGAAAAATCAAATTACATCAAAAATTGCCACAGATTCACAGATTTAATTTCGTTAAGTAATTAAAAATCTTTGAAATCAGTGGCAATATTTTTCGGAAATTTTGACGAAATATATTTTCGGAGTGTATTCTTAATTAAAATTTAGCCGGTCATAAACAGATCCGGATATATTTATTATATGATCACAGAACCTCCTTTTTTTAGTTCATTCCGGACATCAGCATAAGAAATGTTTCGGGTTTTCTCATTCTGATTTAATGCAAGATAAGCGGTCGCTCCTGCTGCTTCTCCCAGCTGGTTCATATTCACCATAACCCTGATCCCTGAAAAAGCGATAATACTTGCATCCAGCATCCGGCCGGCGAGTATCAGGTTATCGATCTTATGAGGGATGATCGATCTCAGCGGGATCTGGTAAAATGTAGGATCAACAGGCAGTTTATCCCGCCAGCGGCCAACCTCATCAGGGAAGTTAGGGCGTGAATATATTTCAGTGCCATCGAGGTACCTGAAGGTCAGGCCGGGTTTCTCCTGGTGGTGGATATCCATCCTGTAACTGCCGTTCGCAATGGCATCGTCAAATCTTTTACCATATAAGGCATCATCATCGCTCACCTGATACAGGCATTTTATATGTCGTGTTTCCCTGATCCCGATATGAGAGGGCAAACCTACCAGACCAACATTAAAGTTCTTTCCATATTTACGGATCATATCCATGATTGCCCTTACCTGGCGTCTGCCTTCCATCTCAGCCCTTGTAAGATCATCAGCTACCGAACAGTTAACTCCGAAAACTCTTGTTCCTGCCAGCATGTAACTGTTTGTCCGAGGAACAACAGCACCCCAGACAAATCCTTCCGGGATGTTGAATTCTTTTCCATGCTGCCTAAGCAGGGAAATAAATTGCTTATTGTCCCATCCGTCAAAGTATGCACAGGTTGTGGGAGGTTGAAGAAGATCATATGTATAGGATTCAAGCCCGGCCCTGTTACACAAATCTCCGTCCCCTGTTGCATCTATGAAATATTCAGCCTTAATAATTCCCCTTCCTGACTTATTATCAACGATCACTCCGGTAAGTTTTCCATCATCGTCAAATAGTGGTTCGGAGAACAAGGTGTTCAGGTATGGTATCACTCCAGATTCTGTTATCAGCTCATCCAGTTCAATCTTCAACTCCTGGGAATTAAGTTTCACTCCTTCACTGGCACTTCTTTCCATCCTGATTACAGCATTTCTCGATGCTAAACGCTCAATGACTTCAACAGTCAGCCCTGCAATGATCTGCTGTTTGAATTCAGTATCCAGCAAGGAATGCCAGATATTGACAAGTGAATTGGTGGCAACTCCTCCGAATGCATTTTGTTTTTCCACTATTGCTACACTGGCTCCCAGGCGGGAAGCCCTGACTGCAGCAAAAACACCAGTACAGCTCCCTCCTAAAACACAAATGTCAACCTCTTTGATAACCGGGAGTTTGCTTCCCGTGCTTTCAGCTTTATTTTCTTTTGAGGGGGAGGTGCAGGAATAAAGTGCGCCTATTCCAATACTTCCACCTATTAGTTTATTGATAAAACTTCTTCTGGAACGATTTTTCATGATATGATGATTATTTGATTGGGAATATCGAGCCGGGAATTTGAATTTATATTTAGGTATTAATCATGATCAGAACGAGTTTAATAATCGTTCATTGAAATTACTAATTATTTCAGAAATGTAAGGGTGATGGATTAAAATTATTAAGGAATTATTATATTCGTAGGCTCACGACATGGCGTGAGCCTACCGAGATAATAAATAGAGATTACCGAGATAATAAATAGATAAGATAAAAAATTGTCCTCAGCAGAAGTGAGGTATCATTTTATGTGAATTATTCAGATATAAAATCAGTTGTTTTTATTTTCACTGGCACAGATCATTGATCGCTCCTGGTGTGCCCAGGTCTCCCGTATTGTAAACTGAAGTGGATAAACACCATGAGGATCCTGAGACCGCATCTGAAGCATTTAATTTAGTTGGATTCAGGCTGATTGATGCACCAGCAAGAGATGGAAAATTGTCTCCTCCGTAATCGACGGAAAATATCAATGTTCCTGGATCGGCTTCCGTCCCCTTATTAAATATTGACAGGACAGCTCCGGTGTTGGATAATGAAATGTCTGAACCATAAGTATAGCTGTTAGCAGCATCCGTGGCTGTGTCATTGCGTTCAAAAACGAAGTAAGCCCCCGGTAACAATACAATGGAATCAGCGATGGTATGTATATTTACAGTATCTCTTGACAGTATGAGGTTTTGCAGGTTCACAGGCTGGCCTGAATTATTATAGATCTCAAACCATTCACCGTAGGTATCAGTTAAGGCCGAGGGGTCAAACATGATCTCGGTGATCAGCAGTTCTCCGTATCCGATCTCATCTACAGGAGGATCAACGGAAGAATCGGACAGCTGGATAATTTCCATCAGGGCCTCCGTCGTATCCATTGAAATCAGGAAGCTTGCCATACCCTCATTTATTGAGGAGTTCACAAGGATCTGGTAATG
>Ga0068714_10007737_pt1 | contig 10298 bp, 7 predicted proteins | sample MTBNYHSulfiMetaG_FD_62988 | JGI IMG/M metagenome (GOLD analysis project Ga0068714, IMG submission 62988) | Enrichment culture microbial communities from rom New York Harbor, USA that are MTBE-degrading - MTBE-NYH (New York Harbor Sulfidogenic)... | ecosystem: Environmental > Aquatic > Marine >...
AGCGCATCCGAGGAAAATCAGTAATCAGTGATCAGTAAGGCAGTTCGTAAGCTCATGAGTTCATGAGCGAAAACAGCTAAGGGCCTATACGAAAGCAATTATCCGTGTTTGCCCCATCGTAAGACGGGCCACCGGGAAGACACGATTCATTGCCCGTCTTTCTGCCCCTCACTGAGCATCGAACGCGTAAGTTTCCTCCTACCTCGGTTGCTGAACCCTGAACCCTGAACACTAAATATTTACTGTTTTTCGGCGACCGGAAGCTTCACCGTGACCTTGGTCCTGTTCTTTTCAACGGTGATGTCGATATGCCCTCTGAGTAGCCGAACGATACGGTGAGTAATGTAAATGCCTCTTCCCCGGCCTTCTCCCTGCATGAGTCGCCGCCGTTCTTCTTCTGGGATCAGCCCGGAGTTGGTGATCTCCACATAGGCCCAGTCGTTTTGGAGATAGGTTCGGGTTGAAAGGACGCCGCCCTTGAGAGGGATGGCGTTGGTGGCATTGTTGAGCAAGTTGTCCAAAACCCGCTCCACGTGCAGGGGATAGCATTGGACATAGAGCGGATCATGGTAGGGCCCTTCCTCGACGGTGACGTTCTGCTTGAGCATCTCCCTGATCGCCTCCTTGTTGATATCAAAGCGATTGATTACAATGCTCGTGAGGTTCACCACCTGCTCCTTGCCCACGTGGTAGATGCTCAAGGCCATCTCCTGAAGCCGGCTGGTCTCTTCCAGGAGGATCTCGGTGTATTTGCGGATGGTTTCAGATTCCTTGAGGGACTCCTGGTTTTCGAGAAGCCTTTTCAGTCTGCGGGCAAAGCCTGCCGTGGCAATGGCAGGGTTCTTGAAGTCATGGAGAATGTCATCCAGCCGTTCCATCCTCTGGGCTTTCATAAGTTCCCGGCCCAGAAATACGAAGATCTCGATCTCCCCTTCGGAGTAACGTTTCCTCTGATCCACCGCGTCAAAGGTCATGAAATGGGTGATTCCCTCGCCCACTGTGAGAGGCACGTACAAAATGGAATTGATGTTGTGATCGCGGGCAAAGGCCTTCATATTTTTGGAAATATAAGCACTTTGCAACGGGTCGATAATGAGCACATAGGAGGGGGTGACAATTTCGTAAGGGGACTCGGTTTCATAATCTTCACGTCTCAAAACCAGCTCAAAGGCGGGTTCGCTCTCGATGGAAAAAGACTTGCCGATGCCGTGATAACCGGCCGTGTCGGGGTAGCCTGCCTCGAGGAAGACGTGTTCTTCATCCTCGGTCACGGCAAAGAGAGCGCAACTTTGAAGGCTGATGATATCTGCAAGCTCCGGGATGACCCGGTTGAACACGTCCTGCATTTTGACCCCTTCCCTGGAACCGAGCTTGAGAAAGATCTTCTGAACAATGGCTTCCTTTTTCTCATTGATCCGGTAAAGGGAAAGGATCCTCTTTCGGGCCACGACAAAGCTGAGCCGGCGGGCCATGAGTTCCGCCATTTTCACTTCAAGGGGCAGGAAAACCCGGTCCTTTTCCCGATAATAGATCTGGATGACGCCCATGGTCTGCGGTTCATGAGGGGATAAGCGGGGAAGGGAAATGGGGACGGCCATAACAGAAAAAGCGCCTTTTTTACGAACTCTTTCGTTGTCTTTGTACAGTTCTTCCTTAAGGATGTTGGGGACCACGTAGTGGCGCCCCGTCCTCAACACCTCACCGGCAAGGGTCCCTTCAAGGGGGATGTAGGTTTCCCGTGATTCCTCCTCGGGCGGATAGGAACCGTAGGAAAGCATCTGTTCCGTGGCAGGATCGTAGATCCTCACCGATGCGGATAGGGCCCCAAGAAACTCCACCATGTGGCGCGTAACAAGGGAAAGGATCTCCTGGTCCGAGGAGTCCGGATCGATCTCGGTAATTTCATCCACCTGCCCTGAGACTTCGCCGAGAAAGTCGGGGAGGAGGGAGTCCTTGATCCATTCAACCAAAAATCTCCAGAAATCCTGCTCCTGACAGCTCTGGGCCCAGGGCTGATTTCGAATGGATTGGACGAAACGGTTGGGGATCTGCCACATAGTTCTCTTTTCCAGTCTGCTCCATCTTTAGTGGCTTGGTAAGCAGTCGCGATATTGGACGGCACAGTGTAAACGGCTCACGGCGCAGGGGGCACGGTTCACGGTTTTGGTTTCTTTCTCCCTTGCACCGTGCGCTTTTCAGTCATCTGCACCCCTTGAGCCACGTGAAATCCAGGGCCCGGCGGCGAGACGGATTCTTCAGGGAGCAGACAGGTCTTTGATGCCCTGAAGAATGGTATCAAACAGTTCCTGCATATCCTCTTTTTCTACACATGAAAAAGCGACTCTCAGGTCCTGTTTGCCGAGAGAAATCAGGCCTACGCCGTACTTGTCCAGGAGATGAACCCGCAGTGGCTCTGCGTCCACTGCCTTGAGTTTCAGGCACATGAAGTAGCCGGAATTGAAGGGATAGACATCCCAGGCATCCCGGTATTTGGGGCTTGCCAGGACTCTTTTTACCTCCTCGGCCCGTTCCTGCATGATCCGGTACTTCTCTTCTTTTTCAGCCGCGTAGGTCGTGGTCCGGAGCGAGTGCAGGGTGATGGACTGGCTGAGGTGGGAGGCATTGGAGATGGAACCCCGGACCGCGCCCCCGGTTTTTCTTTCCAAGGCATTATAGACCTGTTCGTGATTCTTTTCAAGAAAAGCGCCGTAGGTGATAAACCCCACTCTCAATCCCCAGACATAGTTCTCCTTGGTCGCACCGTCCACCTTGACGGCAAGGAGCCTCGGGTCCCTGCCCAGGAGCCGGGAAAACATGGATTCCTTGAGCGCGGTGTCATCATAGAAGAGACCGAAATAGGCGTCGTCGCTAATGGCGAGAACGCGGGTGCCGCCGCGGGCCACCCGGGTCATGACCTCTGCAATCCCGTCCGCCTCCGAGGGCGAGACGGTGTAGCCTGTCGGGTTGTTGGGGAAGTTGAGAAGCACGATCACCTTACTCCGGTCCCCTGCCTGTTCGACCAGGCTCTTTTCAAAACCCTTGAGATTGAATTTCCAGGCCTCGTCAAAAAGAGGGTAATGAACGATCCTGGCACCCCGTCGCACGGAAAAGATGAGGTTGTAATTGCCCCAGGTTTTGTCGGAAAGGAGGATCACGTCGCCCGGGTCCACCCACATATCGGCAAGAACGCTGAGCCCGTGGGTCAGGGCGTGGGTCACCACGGGGAGGCTGATCCGGGCCTGTGAAAGAGAAGGGTTCTTCTCGATCATCACCTCCTTCCATGCCTTGCGAAGGGGCATGATCCCGAAGGATGGCGCATAGGTCAAAGCTTCCTCAGGCTCTATGCCCTTCAACAGGGTCATGACGGAAGGCAGGTGCATGGTCCGGCCTTTTTCTGTGGCCATACCGATGGTGGCGTTGAACCGGTGGGCTTTTTCCTTGGCTTCGGCGCCCTGGGTCAGAATCCCTTTAGGGAAAAAAAGGTTTTTCCCGACTTCAGAAAGCATTTCGTAAACGTGAATGCTCTCCTGCCTAATGGTATCGTTCAGCTCGACGGCGAGGGGGTTCATGCTCTTGTTCCTCTGAAAAAATGTTGTTTTGAAGGCCGTGATAAAGGCTCTATTTATCGGGGGACAAGGTTGAGTGTCAAGGAAAAACCCATCCCTTGTCCGGCGAATTTGAGAGGCTTTTGTTCAGCAAGGGTCGGATTCAAGACATGTTTTGGATCGCTGAGCGGACTTTTAGATCTTGACTTCAAAAGCGCACCCTTTGTATAGTCCAATCAAGGTTGTGAGCCCTGTGGGATAGGAAAAAACATAAAAAGGAGAGAGGAATTATGGTGGATGTGGTCGTTGTTTCCGGTGCAAGGACGCCGGTCGGAGCTTTTGGTGGAAGCTTGAAAGGGACTCCTGTGGTTCAACTGGGCGCTTTGGTGTTGAAAGAGGCTCTCAAGAGGGCCGGGCTCAGGCCTGCGGCCTCACCTGAGGTGAGCCGGCTTGCTCCGGAGCCCTTTCAGGGAACGGGCATGACGGATCTTGAAAAAGAAGCTTATGACTATGGGGACTCCCTTCAGCCCGTGCAGGTGGATGAAGTCATCATGGGCAACGTGGTGGGCGCCGGGCAAGGTCAAAATGTGGCCAGGCAGGCCACGATCCGCGCGGGTATCAACAAAGAGACCAATGCCTTCACGATCAACAAGGTCTGTGCTTCCGGTATGAAAGCGGTTGCTCTTGCCGCCCAGTCCATCCGGGCGGGTGAAGCGGACGTGGTCCTTGCAGGGGGCATGGAAAACATGAGCCTCATTCCTTATGCGCTTCCCGCGGCACGATGGGGCGCCAGGATGAACAACGTGGACCTGGTAGACCTGATGGTTTTTGACGGTCTCTTTGAGATCTTTTACGGCTACCACATGGGGATCACGGCCGAGAACATTGCCGAGAAATACGGGATTTCGCGTCAGGAACAGGATGAACTCGGCGCCCTGAGCCATCTGAGGGCGAGAAAGGCGATTGCGGACGGTCTTTTCAGAGATGAGATTGTTCCTGTGGTGATCCCCCAAAGAAAAGGGGAGCCCCTTGTGTTCGACACGGACGAAAGGCCCATGGACACGAGTGTGGAAAAAATGGCCAAGATTCCGACCGCCTTCAAGAAGAACGGGACGGTCACTGCGGGCAACGCATCGGGAATCAATGACGCAGCTGCAGCGCTGCTCCTGATGTCGGACAAGAAGGCCAAGGAACTGGGCCTCAAACCTATCGTGAAAATCAGGGCCTGGGCCTCCGGCGGGGTGGATCCCGCTTACATGGGTCTTGGTCCGATCCCGGCGGTGAAAAAAATCCTGGATCGAGAAAAGCTCACCATCCATGATTTCGGGACTGTCGAACTCAACGAGGCTTTCGCTTCTCAGGCCATCGCCTGCATCAGGGAGCTCAAGTGCGACATGGAAAAGACCAACCTTCTGGGTAGCGGCATCTCCATCGGCCATCCTATCGGATGCACAGGGGCCCGGATCCTCGTGACCCTCATGAACGAAATGGTCCGCAAAGGGCATGCCCTTGGCCTGGCGACCTTGTGTATCGGCGGCGGTCAGGGGATGGCCACCGTGCTGGAACAAGCTTGAGAAATGGATAACCGTTCACGGGTTCAAAGGTTCAGAGGTTTACCCGCCTTCGGCGTGGTTCAGGGTTTCGTTGAACCCGGTACCTGTGAACCCTTACCGAAAGGAGTCAATTGTGGGTTACCAAACCATCATCTATGAAAAACTGGGGAACGTGGCCGTCATTCGCTTCAATCGACCCAAAGCCTTGAATGCCATCAACCCGCAGGTCCTGGAGGAGATGAGCGACGCACTGGATAAAATACAAAGCGACGGCTCGGTCAAGGTCCTGATTCTGACGGGCGAAGGCGAGAAGGCTTTCATTGCCGGCGCGGACATTTCCCACATGGTCAATCTTTCTCCCCTTGAGGCCCGAGAGTTTTCCGTCAAGGGCCACGATCTCGGGGTTCGCCTCGAAAACCTCCCCATCCCGGTCATCGCCTGCGTCAACGGTTTTGCCCTCGGGGGCGGAACGGAAATGGCGCTGGCTTGCGATTTCATCTACGCTTCCGAGAATGCCAGGTTCGGCCAGCCGGAAATCAACCTTGGAATCATACCGGGGTTCGGCGGCACCCAGAGGCTGTCCAGGCTGGTGGGAAAAGCAATGGCCAAAGAGCTATGCCTGACAGGTGTCATGATCAGCGCCCGGGAAGCCAAGGAGATAGGCCTTGTCAACAAGGTTTTTGCGCCGGATAAACTCTGGGAAGAAACGCTCAAGGCGGCCGATCTGATTGCCTCAAAGGGCAGGGTCTCCGTGCGAGCCGTGAAACAGTGCATTGACCGGGGGTTTGACACGGATCTTCGAAGAGGGTGCCAGATGGAAGCGGATGCTTTCGGCCTGTGCATGGCCAGCCCGGATGGAAAAGAAGGAATGAGCGCGTTTCTTGAAAAGAGGAAGCCGGATTTCAAAGGGGAGTTGATCTAGAAAGAGGTGTGCCATGGATTTTCGATTGAACAAAGAACAGGAAGCGATTCAGAAGGCGGCACGGGAGTTTGCAAAAGGCGAGTTTGACAAGGATGTGGCCCTGGAGCACGAACGAACCCACACCTTTCCGAGATCCATATGGAAAAAGGCCTGCGAGCTGGGTTTCGTGGGAATTCATTTTCCTGAGAAGTTCGGGGGCCAGGATTACGGGATCCTGGAAAACGCGCTGGTCACGGAAGAATTCTGCCGACAGGACTCCAGCATTGGGATTGCTGTGACCCTCGCCGACTTTGCCTCCGAAATCATTCTCAGACACGGCACGGAGGAGCAGAAAGAGAAATATCTTCTGCCCATCACCCAGGGTGAAGCACTGAGCAGCGGAGGATTCACGGAGCCGGATCACGGCAGCGATATCACCTTCATGAACACGAATGCCGCAAAGGATGCGAACAACTATGTCCTCAATGGGGTGAAGACCTTTATCACCAACGGCACGATAGGGAATTTCGTCATTGTCCTCTGCCAGACCGACCCCGATGCCAAACCGAGCTACCGGGGGCAATCCACGATCATTGTTGAAAAAGGCGAACCGGGATACACCCAGTCGGACGTTGGGGAAAAGATGGGCATCAAGATGACCTCCACGGCGGAGCTTTCTTTCAACAATGTGAAGGTTCCCCTCTCCAACCTGGTGGGCCCGGAAAACAAAGGCTTTTACCAGGTCCTTGAGTTTTTTGACGAGAGCCGCGTCGAGATTGCCGCACAGGCTTTGGGAATTGCCCAGGGAGCCTTTGACCGGGCTCTGGCTTATGTCAAAGAGCGAAGCCAGTTCGGGAAAAAGATCGCCCAGTTTCAGGTGACCCAGCACAAGCTCGCGGACATGATCACCAAGATCGAGACCGCAAGGCTCATCGTGCACAAAGCAGGATGGAACTATGACCAGGGTGTCATTGATCCCAAGCTGACCTCCATTGCCAAGATGTATGCGGGCCGGGTGGCCGTGGAAGTGGCTGACGAGGCCATTCAACTCCACGGCGGATACGGCTACATGCTCGAATACGAAGTGGAGCGCTATTACAGGGACGCCAAGATCATGGAGATTTACGAGGGCACGCGGGAGATCCAGAAGAACACCATCGCGAGCGCGCTCCTTGGGAAGATGTAAGGGATAACGAGGATAGCCCTCCGGGGGGTAAGTCGGCGCTGAATTTTTCACTCACACCAGAGCACACTGCGGTCCGGGAAGCGGCCCGAACCTTGACGCAAAGGGAGATCCTTCCCAGGATGGCCCACCCGGACCAGGCTTTTCCTGAAATCATCCAAAGCCTGGCGGATAAACGGATGATGGGCATGAGCGTGCCTCGGGAATACGGGGGCGGCGGCCGCGATGAAGTCAGCCATGCCCTGGCTCTCATGGAGGTTTCCGGCGGAAGCGCTTCGGTGGGCGGCTTTCTTGCCTGGAACAATGCGTTGTACTGCTTTCCCATCTTGAAGTTCGGTACCGAGGAGCAAAAAAGGAAGTATCTCCCGCCCTGTGCAACAGGGGAAAAAACCGGTTCCTTCGCTTTGATCGGGAAGGCCTTTTCCGGGTCGAACCGCTTTATCCCAGTTGCGGGTGCAGGGGAGGGGCTGGTGAACGGGGAGGGGAGTTTTTTCCCGTGCGGCGTTTCCTTCGGCATTGCGCCGGTCGCTTCCCAAGAGGGCAACGGCCCGGTCTTTGTCATCATCGACCTGGAGCGGACACCCGGTTTGAGACGGGGAGATCCCCTTGAAAGGGGCGGCCTTTTTTTCTTCGGCATCGCTGAGGCGATCTTTGAAAATGCACGGATCAATGTTGACGGCCTGCTGGGCAGGGGAGAGGACGGGAACATCCTGCTTCAATCGGTTTTGCAGGAGGCATGGATGGCTGTCGGCGCTCTGGGCGCCGGAATCGGGCAAGGAGCCCTGGAAGAGGTCCTGAATTCTGTTGGAAGGCAACAGGGCCACGACTTCATTTCCCAGTCCATGGAGTGGAAGCTTGCGGATATGGCGGTGGACGTGGAAGCTGCCCGGCTTTTTGTTCTGAAGGCTGCATGGCTCAAGGACCAGGGCAAGACCTATGAAAAAGAGGCTGCATCGGCCAAGGTTTTTGGGGCCGGTGCAGCAGTGAGAGCCGCCTGCGAAAGCCTTGAGATCCTGGGAGACAAGAACCCCCTTTGCCGGGCTTCCATGGAAAAGCGCATGAGGGACGCCAAGATGTGCCGGGTCTTTTTCGGCACAAGTGAGGAGGCGGGTTTTGTCGTGGCCGACCATGCGATCGGTCGCGCGAGAATGACAGGTTTTTGATGAGGGAAAATCCTATGTCTTTGACCTACAACCAAAAGATCATGGACGACATCAGGAAAGAGCGTGCGAAGTGGGAGAGAAAGATCGAGGAGGTTTTCGCGCTAACGCCTGAACGGCTGGAGAGATTTTCCACGGTCTCGGACCTTGAGATCAAACGTCTCTACACTCCGGAGGACGTGAAAGACCAAGATTTTCAGCGGGACATGGGGTTTCCCGGCGAGTACCCCTTTACCCGGGGGGTGCAGCCGTCCATGTACCGGGGCCGCCTCTGGACCATGCGGATGTTTGCGGGCCTGGGTACGGCCAAGGATACGAACCGGCGCTTTCATGTGCTCGTCAATGCCGGGCAGACCGGTCTTTCAACGGCCTTTGACATGCCCACCCTGATGGGTTATGACACGGACTCCCCGCGCTCCAGAGGAGAGTGCGGCAAGTGCGGTGTGGCCATTGACACCATTGCAGACATGGAGGACCTTTTCGATGGGCTCCCTGTGGACAGGATCACCACCTCCATGACCATCAACCCTCCGGCGCCGGTCATCTGGGGCATGTACATCGCCATGGCGGAAAAGCGGGGCATCGACCGGCGAAAGATCGGTGGAACCATCCAGAACGATATGCTCAAGGAGTTCATCGCCCAGAAGACCTTCATGTGCCCGCCCATCCCATCCCTTCGCCTGATCACGGACACCGTGGAATTCGGGACCCGGGAGGTCCCGAGGTGGAACACCATCAGCATCAGCGGATATCATATCCGGGAGGCCGGTTCAACGGCAGTCCAGGAACTGGCCTTCACCCTGGGTGACGGCATCGCTTACACCCAGGCCGCAATTGAACGGGGGCTCAAGGTGGATGATTTTGCCCCCCGGTTCTCCTTCTTCTTTAATTCCCACCTGGATTTTTTCGAGGAGATCGCAAAATTTCGAGCGGCACGGCGTCTTTGGGCCAAGATCATGAAAGATCGGTTCAAGGCCCAGGACCCTCGCTCGTGGTGGCTGCGATTTCATACGCAGACAGCCGGCTGCTCGCTCACGGCCCAGCAGCCCTACAACAATATCGTGAGGACCGCACTGCAGGCCCTGGCCGCAGTGCTCGGAGGCACCCAATCGCTGCATACCAACTCCCTGGACGAAGTTCTCGCGATCCCCACCGAGGAGGCCGCCACCATTGCGCTGAGGACCCAGCAGATCATTGCGGAAGAATCGGGTGCAGCCAACACCATTGATCCTTTGGGAGGCGCTTTTTTTGTGGAGGCCATGACCGATCGTATGGAGGAAGAAGCGCTGGGCGTCATCGAGAAAATCGACGGTATGGGCGGCATGCTATCCGCCATCGAAAAAAACTACCCCCAGCGAGAAATCGCCGACGCCGCATACCATTATCAAAGGCAAATCGATGAAGGTGAAAAGACCGTGGTAGGCGTCAACAAATACGCCACCGAGGAAAGGCTTCCCGTGGAAATCCTTGAAATCGATGAAGCCCTCGAAAGAATTCAAATTGAAAAAACCGCTCGAATCAAGACGGAACGGGATAACGGCAAGGTCAGGGAGTGCCTTGAGAAGTTGGGGGAAGCGTGTGTGTCCGGCGAGAACGTCATGAATCCGATTATCGAGGCGGTCACCTCGTACGCCACGCTTCAGGAAGCCTGCGATGTGTTTCGCAAAGCCTTTGGCGAATACCGGGATCCGGGAATTTATTGAGGAAAGGAAGGATGGAAGGATGGAATAGTGGAATATTGCGTTCCGGAAACAGCGCTGTTCCTGCAAACCCATTATTCCAGAATTCCATTATTCCAATGGCGCTTGGCGTTTACTGCCTGCTGATTACTGCTTACTGTTACGACTGGGGGAATGATGGTGCGAGAACGAAAACTCAGGGTGATGGTTGCAAAACCGGGATTGGACGGACATGACCGTGGGGCGAGGATCATTGCCAGGGCATTCCGGGATGCGG
>Ga0068714_10007740_pt1 | contig 10294 bp, 4 predicted proteins | sample MTBNYHSulfiMetaG_FD_62988 | JGI IMG/M metagenome (GOLD analysis project Ga0068714, IMG submission 62988) | Enrichment culture microbial communities from rom New York Harbor, USA that are MTBE-degrading - MTBE-NYH (New York Harbor Sulfidogenic)... | ecosystem: Environmental > Aquatic > Marine >...
CAAGTTCTTCCCGGTCTTCGCTCAGGCGTTTCAGGATCCGTCGGGTCTCCTCTGGCTGCAGCCGTATGATCCGGACTCCGTTGGGGATCGGCGCTTCTTCGTTCTCGACCTTTCCCATGGTTGGGTTGCCACCGTGGAAATTCCTGCCGGAACGGTACAGCAGGTTGGTGAAGACTTCATTCTCTTCACCAGGATCGACGACCTCGGGGTATTCCGGGTGGATCTCCATGCGTTGATGCGGTAGTGCTGAGGGCCCGACTGGCGGGAGCTGAGGAGGTCCGCGTGTCCCCTCCCGACGGTGAACGCCATTCGTTCTGTGGGGTGGATGTCATGGGCATCGCTCGCCTCTCTCCAAAGGACGCGCTGCCCCTGTGACGCCTATCCTTTACCCTTACCCTCTGAGCAGTCTTCTCGAGAGTTGGAAAGGTCCACACCCGTTGGCGTCTGCATCGCCCCAAAGGCGTCACCGGGTCCGCCGACACCACCAGGAGGTGCAGGATGAGACATGAGGAGATGCGCCCGACGAGAGGCCCCGCCCTGCGCGCCCATCGTGCGGACGTGTTGAGGGCCACTCTTGCGATACTCGGCATACTCCTGTGCTCCTCGACGCTCGGGGCGCAACAGACGCGGCCCCCCCGGGTCCAGTATCCCGGTCTGCCGAGCGAGACGCCGGCCGACCTCCAGGAGCTCACGGACGCGTTCAATTACGTCAGGCGTGATGTGATGATCCCCATGCGTGACGGGGTGCGGCTGCACACGGTGATCCTGGTCCCGAAGGGCGCCGAGGGAGCGCCGATCTTATTGACGCGGACGCCGTACGACGCCACGGCCCTCACGACCCATGCCCCGAGCGCTCATCTCGGACCCGTCCTGCAAGGGTACGACAACGCCACCGACGTCATCATCGAAGGTGGGTACATCCGTGTGGTGCAGGACGTCCGAGGCAAGTACGGCTCCGAAGGTGACTACGTGATGAATCGCCCCTTGCACGGGCCCCAAAACCCGACCCCGGTGGATCACTCCACCGACACCTACGACACCATCGAATGGCTGGTGAACAACCTTCCCGAAAGCAATGGAAGGGTCGGCATCCTGGGGATTTCCTACGACGGATTCCTGCCCCTGATGGCTCTCGTCAACCCGCACCCGGCGCTCAAAGTCTCGGTGCCGATGAATCCGATGGTCGACGGCTGGATCGGAGACGACTGGTTCCACAACGGCGCCTTCCGCCAACAGACCATGGCCTACATCTACCAGCAGGGTGCGACGCGATCGAACGAGGCCCTGTGGTGGACGACCCACTTCGACGACTACGACATGTTCATGGAGGCCGGATCGGCGGGGGAGCTGGGGCGCCGACGCGGCCTGGATCAGGTCGGCTTCTGGCGGAAGATCCTCGAGCACCCGAGCTACGACGCGTTCTGGAGCGATCAAGCCGTGGACAAGGTCCTCGCCAAGGAGCCGCTCCAGGTGCCCGTGATGCTGGTGCACGGCCTCTGGGACCAGGAGGACATCTACGGCGCCATCGCCGTCTACCAGGCCCTCGAACCCAAGGATGTCGAGAACGACAAGGTGTTCCTGGTGATGGGTCCGTGGAACCACGGGCAACAGATCGGGGAGGGGAGCTCCCTGGGCGCCATCAAGTTCAACAGCAACACCGCGCTGCACTTCCGCCAGGAGATCCTCCGGCCCTTCCTGGATCAGTATCTGAAGGACGGCGCCCCCAACGCGGACCTCGCGCCGGTGTCGGCCTTCGAGACGGGCACGAACAGGTGGCGGCAGCTGAGTGCCTGGCCTGCCGGTTGTGCCAGCGGGTGCACCGTCGAGCCCACCCCCCTCTACCTGGGCCCGGGCCTGACCCTGGGGTTCGGCGCACCCCAGGCGGGAACGCCCGCCTTTGAAGAATACGTGTCGGATCCGGCGAAGCCCGTGCCGTATCGAGCACGTCCCTCGAGGCCCATCGGGTACGACATCGCGGCCGGTCTGACCTGGCCCCTGTGGCTCGTAGACGACCAGCGCGAAGCTTCGGGCCGGCCCGACGTCCTGGCCTATGTCTCGGAAACCCTGACGAGCCCGGTGAAGATCAGTGGCCAGCCCGTCGCCAACCTCGTCGCATCCACCAGTGGCACGGATGCCGATTGGGTGGTCAAGGTGATCGACGTGTATCCGGACGAGGTGGCGGAGGATCCCCCCATGGGCGGATATCAGCTCATGGTCTCGGCCGACATCTTCCGCGGCCGTTACCGGGAGAGCCTGGAGACGCCGAAGCCCATCCCCTCCGGCGAGCCGCTCCTGTACCGATTCGCCCTTCCGACGGCGAACCACGTGTTCCTTCCGGGGCACCGGATCATGGTACAGATCCAGTCGAGCTGGTTCCCGCTGTATGACCGGAATCCGCAGACCTTCGTGCCCAGCATCTTCTGGGCAGAACCGGGGGACTACCAGAAGGCCGTCCAGCGGGTCTACCACGGGCCCGGCCAGGCGAGCTTCGTCGAGCTGCCTCTGGTCAGGACGCGCTGAGCGGGGCGTCATCGCGGCCCGACCGAACCGGACACCAGCCGGATCCAGGGAATCGTTACAGACTTGGAGAGGGAGGGGCTGCTACCTCCCCAGACGCTCCAGGGCCTGCCGGGCCTCCCGTGCCTGCGGAAGGTCCGCGTCGCCATCCCGGATGAGGGTGAGGAACCGCTGCCAGTAGCCGATTGCCTCGTCGGGGCGACCTGCGGCTTCGCTGAGGCGGGCCAGCTCCAGGACGGCCCTTGGCCGCTGATACCCGACCTGGCTGGCCTTGAAGTGCCGGATCGCCTCCTCCGTTCGTCCCTGGGACGCTTCCATCTCTCCCATGGCCAGCCTGGCCCTCTGTCCCACGGCGTCGCTTCGGGTCCTCAGGCTCTCCAGCGCTGGCCGAGCCTCCCTGGTATCGCCGTGACGAAGGCCGCCGTACGCTCCGAGGAAGTCGGCCACAGCCTGCGGGTAGGCCACGTCGGCCGCCGGGTCCTCTCGCATCAGGGACTCGACCCTGGCCCGGAGGCGCCGGATCACCTCCCCGTGCCGGTCCCACATCTCACCGCGGGCGAAGGCGGAGCCCAGGAACAGGTAGCAGGTGGCGTTGGGGGACGGGTCCTCGCAGAGGTCGGGGTCCAGAAGGTCGGTCCGGCTCGGGGGGGGCAGCGTTTCCCAGAGCTCGCTTGCGTGACCCACCTGGATGCCCTTGTTCGCCCCCGAAAGGGCCAAGGAGTCCAGGTATCGGTCCGCCCGCTCCAGGGAGCCGGTGCTCGTGGCCATCCACATCCGGAAGGGATCACGATTCGAGCCCTGCGCAGCCTCCAGGGCGGGGTCCAGAAGGGCGGTCCTGTCGAACTGATCCATCCGCAGGCCGAACGTGCCGCTGACGACGGGCGATAGCTGGGGATCCTCCCGGCGGAGGGCCTCCGCTGCCTCTTTCGCCTCGTCATCGGTGCCGTGATAGATGCGGATGGCGTACTCGATGTGCTCCAGCTCCCGGACCGTGCTCGTGAGGGCGCGGTACCTGGCCGAGTAATCCCGGGCCCGTTCCAGGTCTCCCCGGATGACGGCCTGCTCGATGACGTGGATGTAGTAGGGGGCGAAATCCGGATCGAGGGAGACGGCCCGGTCCAGGGCTCGGGTGATGTCGTCGGAATCGCTGTAGGTGGCGTCGCCGATGTGGATGTAGGTCTCCGCCAGCAGCCACCAGGCCTCCGGGTCGTCCGGGTATTTCTGGACGGCATCAAGGAGGACCCCCACTCCGTCGGCGGACCCGTGGTTCAGAGCGTCCCAGGCCGTCATGACGAACTGGTATCGTGGAGAGAGCCTGTGGGCGTGGGCCTTGGCCCTGTCGCCCACCTCGACCATCCGCTCCGACCCTTGGCTCTCCAGCCAGCCGTACCCCTCGGACAGTCGGATGAGGGCAATGGCGAAGGTGGAATCGGCGGCCACGGCCCTCTCATACTCCTGGACGGCCTGAGCGAACTCCCCTCTTCGGTAGTGCCGTTCTCCCAGGAGAAACGCTCGAAGGGCCGGGAGGGACGTGGTCGTCATGGATTCGGCCGTGACATCGCCCCCCTCCCTGCCCGTCGCCTGGAAGAGGGCCCGCATGGTCTCCACAGCCAGCTCATCGGCCAGGGCAAGCACGTCACCCTGGGATCCCTCTGCCCTCCCCTGGGCCACTTCCTTTCCCGTGTCCAGGTCGTAGAGGTTCGCCACCAGGCGAACGTTCTCCCCCAGCCCCACCACGCTTCCGGCGATGGCATACCGGGCTCCGGTGGCCCCGGCAGCACGGAGAGCCAGCTGCAGGTCCGGCACCGCGTCCTCCCCGAACGCCTTCCGCCACCGCGCCATGACGGTTCGGGCGTCGATGGTCCGATAGCCTCCCACCCCGTCCAGGTTGTTGGAAAGGAGGTCCATCATTCCTTCCCGCCAGATCTCGAGGCCGTCGCCCCTGACCTCGAAGGGGATCACCGCAATCCCTTCCGCGGCCGAGGAAGCACCGGCCTCCGCGGGCCCGAGGGAGGACCGGCTGCCCGAGAAGGCGACGAACAGCCCCGAGGCTCCGAACAGGAGGCTCAGCGCCACGACACCCCCCAGGACGGCCCGACCCCAGGTCAGATGGGGAAATCTCCCACGGGCCAGGCTCCGTCCCAGGTCCCCGGGAGCGATCTCCCAATCCCCTGGAACCTCTCCAGCCTCCTCCCTTGCCGTGGTGGAGGGAAGGGACTGCACCCAGGCGGTGGCGCCGATGATGACCAGTCCCACGAGAAGGAGGATCACGACGAGGGGACCCACCCACTCGGGAAGGGCCAGGGTGCCCAGGAGTACGTCCACCACCTGAAGGGTGGCCCAGGAGGCGCCCAGGTAGACTACGACGACCCGGGCGATCCTGACCCTCTTGATCCGGGTCCAGAGATCGGGCTCTTGCATGGCACCCATCGCTTGTGGGGAGGAAGGGAGGAGCCCGCCAGGAAAGGGTACCCGAGCTGGGCACGGGGGATAATATATCATCGAAACGGTTTCTTGGGAAATAATTGTTGCGGAAACGATAAGCGCTGCAGGGATTGCGGTTGGAGTCGACCCGAGAGACCCCCAGCACTGGTGAGCGCGGACCTCTGCCTACTTGCCGGACCGCGTCGCGGGACGCCTTGCGGTCCGCTCTGCCCACCGGTGCGCAGCAACCGGACCCTGATGGGGCCAACCGCGGCGCCGGGAGCCTCCCGGTGGGGCCGGACAAGCCCGCGAAAGCGCCCGGCCGGCCCCTCGGGGGCGCCGCAGCCGGACCCGGTGGGGCCCCACCGGCGCCGGGAGCGAGCGAAATCTCGAAGAGGACGCGGTCTCGCGGAACGATTTCGACTTCTCGCTCGGGATCCGAGATGAACCTCGAAGGGGACGGCGCGCAGCTACATCGCCATCGAGATTTCGCTCGTTATCCGAGACGATTCTCGATACCGATTCTTGGGAGGCTGTCCTTTTCGACATTGGTCTCGCCTGCGTGCCTCGCCTGCCCGGAAGCGGAGGTGAAACGCGACACCACCCCTGCGCTCCGGCCCGTCCCCCGCTCTTGCCTCCTCACCCGCTGCACCGCCTCCCCGCGGCACCGGGATCAGCGCCTCAGGGCGTACCCGACGCCTACCCTGAGACCCAGTCCCTGCCAGGATGCCGCGCTGGTGTACCAGGCGCGCTCCAATTCCGCGTAAGCCTCGAAGGCGTATCGGTCGTACCCCAGAGCCGCGTGGGCAGCAAGCCGGTTGGTCAGGAGCCACTCGAATCCCACGGTGGCCCCGACTCCCAGGCCAAACGACGAGAGGGTCACCTCGGGCGTCCCGAAGGAGTTGGACACCAGGGTGAACGCTCGCCTGGCCACCAGCCCGCGCAGCGCCACCATGGGGCGGAAGATCCTCGTCTCCCCGAAGGTGAGGCGGGCCTCGGGCCCGAGAACCCACAGGGCGAACGGGCGCCGACCCGGCGGCAGGACAAAGGGGACCTGCTCCAGAGCGCTCAGGGTCTCCTCCATCCGATCCCCGGCGATGTGGTGGGACGTGCGCCGGAGCAGCACGCCCAGGGCGAGGTTGCGGTACGCCAGCGCGTGCCCCGTGATCTCGATCCCCACCCCGGGGCCCGGGGACAGCTTCCCGGAGAGGTCATAAAAGGCCAGCGCTCCGTTCAGCCTCTCCTGGGAAGGGGGAGGGGGAGGCAACTCGCCGAAGTACCCGGTCCTGGGCCAGAGGGCCACCACGCTGCAGAATACCCTCCCGCCGGTTGAGAGGTCGGACAGGTAGATGGGGATCTCACGGAAGGCGGCGGGCGCGTCGCTCTGGTTCCGGTAGAACTCCACACCTTCGAAGAAGCTGGCCGGGGTGTCCAGCCACTGGTCGGCCACGTCCTGGGAGAGGACCAGGCGCCCGTCCCAGTAGACCACCCGGCAGCCCGCGTCGGCGATGATCCCACCTCGATCGGGGGGCTCCAGCCACAGGAGCACGTCCCTGGGGTTGGTGGCGTTGACCATCTCGGGGTCGATGCGTGTCGCCACGCGCCCGAATCCCAGCCCCTGCGTGAACATCTTCTGCCGGGCGTAGAACCCCTCGATGGTCGAGCCCATCCGCGGGTCCTGGCGCCGGCCGACGATCTCCAGGGGTTCGAGGAGTATGACCGTGGTGGTAAGGATGAGGTTCACCGTCACCTCCTGTCCCCCCTCGATCCGGAACGGCTGCGTCGTGACCGGCTCATAGGCCAGGTGGCTGGACTGGATGCGGTACTCCCCCGCCTCCACCGTGACCAGGTGGAAGCCCCCATCGTCCCTGGATAGGGATTCCGACACCGTCCTCCCGTCGGCCGACAAGAGGACGACCCGGACTGCCGCGATCCCTTCTTCCGACTCCGCGTCGACCGCCCGGCCCCGTACGCTCTGGGCCAAGACGGGGTTCACGGGAGCCAGGAGGGCCAGGAGGGCCAGGAGCAGCAGCCCCGCGAAGAGCCCCGGTGAGAGCTTCATGGGATTCTCAAAGGTCCTTCCACGCTGCGGGACCCCACCGAGCGTCGATCTGGGCCATGCGGAACTCCGAGTGGCTGTAGCTCCTCCATGCGGGCACTGTGCGCAGGAGAGTAGGCGGGGGAGGCGGCGCCCGACAAGGGGGCGCTCTCATCCTCCAGGAGGACGCGCTACCCCAATGATGCCCAGCCTTCCCTCGGCCCCCCCTACTCCGCCCGGAGCGCCTCCAGGGGATTCACCCTCACCGCCCTCAGGGCCGGGACCAGGGCCGCCGCCATGGCGGCCACCAGCAGCACCAGGGTGGAGCCTCCCAGGGAGAGGGGATCCGCCGGCGCCACGCCGAAGAGGAGCCCCCGAAGGAGCACGGACACGCCGGCTCCCAGGGCCAGCCCCAGAGCGATCCCCACGCCCACCATCCTCATCCCTTCGATCACGATCAGCCCCAGCACGGCGTTCCGCCCGGCCCCCACCGCCATTCGGATCCCGATCTCGTGGCGGCGGAGGGTCACCAGGTAGGCCAGAACCCCGTACAGGCCCACCGCCGCCAGCAGGAGCCCCACCAGGGCGAACGCGCTCACCATCCCGGTGCGGAACCGGGGCTGGGCCAACGTAGCTCCGATGCGGTCATCCATGGTCTGGATCTGCGACAGGGTGATGTCCGGATCCTGCTCCCTGAGGGCCGCACGAACGGCTCCCGCCACGGCCAGAGGATCGGCACCGGCGGTCCGGATCGCCACCCTGAGACCCTCCTGGGGAACCTGGTCGGCAGAGAGGAAGAAGGCCGGCCGACCTTCGTCGCCCAACCCCGCTTCATCCACCCGGGCCGACACCCCCACCACCCGGAAGGGCTGGCCCCAGAGAATGACGGGCTGCCCCAGGGGATCCTCCCCGGGAAAGAGAGTGGAAGCGAGGGTCTCGCTCAGGATCATGACGGGCTCGGGCCCGGGTCCGTCCTCGCTCTGGAACGCTCGGCCCGCCACCAGGGGGATGCCCAGCACCCGGAAGTAATCCCGGCTCACGAACTTCCTCCGCCCTGGCGTCTGGCCCTGGACCTCCCCTTCCCCGCTCCCGGGACGGGCAAGCGAATTCCAGGGCCCGCTCCCCGGCGTCACGGGGAGCCAGTCGGCGGCCGCCACACCCCGGACGCCCGGGACGGCCTCCAGACGCCGGATCGCCTGATCCCAGGCCAGGCCCAGTTCCTCTGGAGAGGCCACCTTGTAGGCCGGGAGCTGGAGTGCCGCCGTCAGCAGAGAGCCGACCTCGAAGCCCGGATCGACTTCGTTCAACCGGAGGAAGCTTCGATAGAGCATGCCCGAGGTGATGAGGAGGGTCAGGGAGAGGGCCACCTGGGCCACCACCAGGACGGACCGGGAACGGCCTCTGCGTTCCGCACCACCCCTGCCACCGCCGAACCGGAGAGTGCTGGCCAGGTCGAACCCTGCCCCGCGAAGCGCCGGCAGAACGCCGAAGAGGGGGACGGTGAGGAGGGACACCAGGAGCGCAAAGGTGAGGACCGTGGGGTCCACGCCGATCTCGTTCAGCCGGGGGAGGGAGGCGGGCCCCACGGACCGTACGACACCCCCGCCCACCTGGGCGATAAGAAGGCCCAGGGCCCCACCGCCCAGGGCCAGGAGAACGTTCTCCACCACCAGCTGTTCCACGACACGGCGCCGGCTGGCGCCCAGAGCGCGACGGGTAGCCAGCTCGCTGGTGCGGGCCGTGGCCCGGGCCAGCGCCAGGGAGGCCACGTTCGCGCACGCCACCAGGGGAACCAGGGCGACGATCCCCAGGAGGACCAGGAGGATCGTCCTCGTGTCCCCGAACAGGACCGTATGCAGGGGTTGGAGCCAGTGGAACCATGCGGCGTAGTCGGGATGGGCCTCCTGGATCTGGGAAGCCACGGCGTCCACCTGGGCCTGGGCCACGTCCAAGGCGACGCCGTCTTTCAGTCGCCCGATCACGAAGAAGTTGTTGTTGCCCCGCCCGAGCGTCGCTCCCTCGCCCTCCCGGGTGGGGAGCCAGAGCTGGACATTCGCCGAGGGGAACGCGAACCCCTCGGGCATCACCCCCACCACCTCCGTAGGCTGCCCGTCCAGGGAGATGACCCTCCCCACGATGCCGGGATCGCCCCCGAACTGCCCCTGCCAGAAGCCGTGACTCAGGATCGTGACGGCAGGCCCTCCGTCCACCGCCTCCTCCCACCGGAAGGCCCGGCCCATTGCGGGGGGGACGCCCAGGACGGAGAAGAGGTTGGGCGTCACCTGGTTCCCCTGCACCCGGATCCCCGCCTCGGATCCGGAAAGGAGGGGCCGGGGATAGAACAGCTGATACGCAGCCAGATCCTCCATCACGCCCAGCGACCCGCGATAGTCCCGGAAATCGTCGTAGGAGACGGAGTTCTGCTGCACCTCGTCACTGGCCTTCCACAGCCACACCAGGCGATCCGGCTCCGGAAACGGGAGCGGTCTCAACACCGACGCGTTCAGGACGCTGAACATGAGGGTCACGGCCCCGATCCCCACCCCCAGAATCAGCACCGTGATCAGAGCGTGGAGGGGAGAGCGCCGAACGAAGCGCAGCGCGAAGCGGAGGTCCCCCAGAAGGTTGGACATGACCGTACACGGTTCCTGGATCGAAGGGTCTCGGCTCGGACGGGTGCCCGCCGACGGTGACGGCATCCAACGGGAGCACCCACCCCGTGAACTACGGTATGGGACGCTCAAGGATTCGATTTGGTTTCAGGCCGGCGCCTTCCGGTGGCGGTGGCTGGCGCGACTGACGGCGGGAGTGAAGGTTCAGGTGGAGGCGGAATCGTGCACGCGGGATAGCAGGAGGAACGATGAGGGCTCCGGACGCCGCGCTGGATCGCCTGGCCCACCGGCCGGGCCGGGCCTTCCTCGTCCTCTTCGCCCTCTCGCTGTCCGTCCAGGGCCTCGTCCTCACCAAGATCCCCCGGGAAGCCATCCGGCCCGATACCCGCTGGGAGGCTCCGGCCATCGCCGTGGCGTTGGCCGAGCGCGGCTCCTTCGCCGATGCCTACGCGCTTCCCACCGGCCCCACCGCCCACCTCCCCCCCATCCCCATCGCCCTCACTGCCCTGTGCTACAAGCTGTTTGGAACGGGCCTGGCCGGAGGCTACGCCGCCTGGATACTGGAATCGGCCATCCAGGCGACCCTGTGGGGGATGCTCCCCTGGGTGGCGGGTGCCGCGGGGTTGGGTGGGGGGGCAGGCCTGCTGGCCGGCCTGGTGGGGAGCTTCATCCCCCGCTGGTCCGGGCACGGCGAGTCGCTGGC
>Ga0068714_10007741_pt1 | contig 10293 bp, 7 predicted proteins | sample MTBNYHSulfiMetaG_FD_62988 | JGI IMG/M metagenome (GOLD analysis project Ga0068714, IMG submission 62988) | Enrichment culture microbial communities from rom New York Harbor, USA that are MTBE-degrading - MTBE-NYH (New York Harbor Sulfidogenic)... | ecosystem: Environmental > Aquatic > Marine >...
TGCTCGTCACCGGGGAAAGCGGTACCGGCAAGGAACTGGTGGCCCGCGCTGTCTATCACCACAGCCGCCGCCATGACCGGCCGTTTCTGGCCGTCAACTGCGCGGCGATCCCGGACACGCTTTTCGAGAGTGAACTGTTCGGCTACGAGCGTGGCGCATTCACCGGCGCCAACCGCACCTACCTGGGGCGGTTCGAACGGGCCGACGGCGGCACCCTGTTTCTGGACGAGGTGGGCGACCTCACCCCGTCCACCCAGGCCAAACTGCTGCGGGTGCTGCAGCAGGGCGAGATCGAACGGCTGGGCGGCTCGCAGACCATCCCGGTAAACGTGCGGGTGATCGCCGCCACGAACAAGGACCTGAAACTCGAGGTGGACGCGAACCGCTTCCGCGAGGACCTGTACTGGCGGCTCCGGGTGATCTCCATCTCCCTGCCGCCGTTGAGGGACCGGGGCGACGACCTGGTGCTGCTGGCCCACCGCTTCGTCAACGTCTACGCGGGACAGCACGGGAAGACCATTCGTTTCATCAGCCATTCGGCCCTGGACAAGATCCGAACGTACCCCTGGCCCGGCAATGTTCGGGAACTGCAGAACTGCTGCCAGCGCGCGGTCCTTCTGTGCTCCGGCGACGTCCTGCTGCCGGAACACATCCGGCTCGAAACCCGCCCCGAAGCCGGCACAGGGGGCGGCGGACCATCGTCCTCCGAAAGCGAATGGAAGGACCGGCTGGAACGGGTTCTGACCGAAATCCTGGCAGGGCCGGAGAAGATTCCCGGGGTGGAGATCCTGCATTGGGTGGAGAAGATCCTGATCCTCAACGTCTTGAAGAAGTGCGATTACAACCAGGTCAAGGCCGCCAGGGTGCTCGGGGTCAGCCGGAACACCCTTCGACAGCGAATGAAGGAATACCTCATCCCCTCCCCGCCCACGAGTTGACCGCCGGGGCCCCGGCGTCCATCCGCCGGGCGCATGGAGGCAAGCAGCACTCGACGCGGTGCCCCCTGTTGTTGCGCAACAGGAGACCCCCCGGTCTCTGACCTCGCCTTTCCCTCCGTCCCCTGCCTGACCGGGGATGCTCAAGAACTGAACAGCCGCGACAACCTCCTTATTCCATTCGTTTCTTTTCGCGATTTGCCCTGTCCACGGGCCTGTCTGCTGTTCAAGCTCTGCGCCGATGCCCATCCGGCCGCATCCTCCAAAACAGCCACAGAGCAAAAAAAGCAAGTAAAATCGTATGCTTGGACAATCGGGCACACTTTCGGCACGCAGGTTGCTGTCTCTTCTTGTTATGAGATCCCGGGATGGCACTGCTCCGTCGCTGGAGACCGAAATCCGTCAGGAAGTGGACCGTTACAACGCCGGGTTGCGCCACTGCGCCGCCGTGGCCACCGGGGTCTTGGAACAGGCCTGTGATGTGTGGGAAGAACTCTGGGCCCATTGCCAGGATCCACGGTCCCCTGAGGAGATCATCGAAGGCAAGCCCCTGGACCGGGGCGAACTCCCGCAACACGGCTGGCCGTCTTTTCTGGAACGTCTTCACTTGCTGGGAACCTACCTGGACTACACACGAAGGCTGCTGGAAGGGACCCGAGTTCCCGAATCCGGAAGCCCCCAAGGAGAGAACCACACGGAGGGACACCCATGAAGCAAGAACTCAGTGTGATCAGCGGCGGCATCCAAGCCGCCAAGGCGCAGACCCAGACGAAGCTCTCGCAGGACCCGGAGGTCCTGTTGCGGCATTTCCGGAACGTGGCTGCCTCCATGACCGGTGAAGCCCTTCGCCTGTGGGCGGAGATCTACGGCGAGTTCGACGGCACCGTCACCTACGGCACGATGATCACCGCGGACTCGAAAAAGGGGTTCCATCCTCGCTCCGGCTGGCCGGAATTCCTGGAGAAGATGCGCCTGCTGGCGCACCACCTGGACCACCTGAAACGCCTCGCCGAGGGCCGATGCTGACCCCCCCCCGCCTCCGGGGCCGAGCGTCTTCTGCCCCGGAGGCGGCCCGGACCCAAACGGTTGGGGGATGAACCTTGCACGTTCCGATGCACCCCTTGCCTCACCCGGCCTTTCTGCAAAACATCAACGCCACGGACCCTAGACATTGCGGATCAGGACTCCGAAGGAACCCCGCATGTCGCGGTACATCCCGGAACCCGACACCGGCCTCGAAACAGACCGGCTCCACCCACCCCACGAAAAGAGAAGGGCGAAACCATGTCAGAGACGAACCCGTTTGCCATCGCGCTCAGGCAGATCAACGATTGTGCGGACATCCTCAAACTGAACGAGAGCGTGCGTGCCATGATCTCGGTTCCCATGCGGGAACTGCATGTTTCGATCCCCGTGCGCATGGACGACGGCCGGGTCCGGGTGTTTCAAGGGTTTCGGGTCCAGTACAACGATGCCCGGGGGCCGTGCAAGGGCGGCATCCGCTTTCACCCGGATGAGACCATCGACACGGTTCGGGCCCTGGCGTCGTGGATGACCTGGAAGTGCTCGCTCCTGGACCTGCCCCTGGGCGGAGGAAAGGGCGGCGTGATCTGCAACCCCAAGGAACTCACCCCGGGGGAGCTGGAACGGCTGAGCCGCGGCTACGTGCGGGCCGTGGGCACGTTCATCAGCCCGGAGAAGGACGTGCCTGCGCCGGACGTCTACACCACCCCGCAGATCATGGCCTGGATGATGGACGAGTATTCCAAGATGGCGGGGGAGAACAAGTTCGGATTGATCACGGGCAAGCCGCTTCCCCTGGGGGGGTCCGCCGGGCGGGGAGACGCCACGGCCCGGGGCGGCATGTTCACCCTGCGGGAGGCGGCGCGGGGTCTGGGGGTCAACCTGAAGAACGCCACCGTGGCCATCCAGGGGTTCGGCAACGCCGGCCTCTTTGCGGCACGGCTCGTGGAGTCCATGTTCGGCAGCCGGATCGTGGCCTTGAGCGACTCCAAGGGCGGCGTGCTGAACCGGGACGGGATTCCCGTGGACGGGGCCTGCGTGCACAAGAAGGAAACCGGTTCGATCGTCGGCCTGCCGAACACCGTGCTGATCTCCAACGAAGAGGTGATCGAGACGGAGGCGGATATCCTGATCCTGGCCGCCCTGGAGAACGTGGTCACGGAGCGCAACGCGGACCGGATCCAGGCCAAGATCATCCTGGAACTGGCCAACGGCCCCACCACCCCCGAAGGCGACGACATCCTCTACGCGAAGGGGGTCCACGTGGTCCCGGACTTTCTGTGCAACGCGGGCGGTGTTACGGTATCCTATTTCGAGATGGTGCAGAACATGTACCTGTACAGCTGGGGTCTGGAGGAGATTCACCGGCAACTCGACCTGCGCATGACCCAGGCCTACCACCAGGTCCTGGAGGCGTCCAACGCGCACCGCATCCACATGCGGCGGGCGGCCTACCTGGTGGCGGTCCGGCGCGTGGTGGAGGCGATGCAGCTGCGGGGCTGGGTCTGATCCGTCTCCCGGAGGGGGAGCGGCACAGGGGGATGAGAGCTTCCCGCCATGGAAACGTCAACGGTCACCAGCGGTCTGGCTTCCCTCGACGAATTGCTGGGAGGGTTGCGGCTCGGCGACAACGTCGTCTGGCAAGTGGAGAAGCTGGAGCACTACGCGCTGTTTGCCCGGGCCCTGGCCGACCGGGCCCTGGAACAGGGCCAGCAGGTCTATTACATCCGGTTCGCTTCGCACGCCCCGGTGCTGCCTCCCCTGCAGGGGCTCCGGGTCCTGCCCATCGACCCGGGGCCGGGTTTCGACGCCTTCAGCCGGGACGTCCACCGGCTGATCGGCGAGGCGGGCCGGGGGGCGTACTACCTCTTTGACAACCTGTCCGCCCTGGTGGCGGACTGGGCCACGGACGCGCTCCTGGCCAATTTCTTCCAGGTGACCTGTCCCTACCTGCGCGAACTGGAAACCGTGGCCTATTTCGCCCTCACACGAGGGCGGCACTCGTACGACGCCATTGCCCGCATCCGCGACACCACGCAGGTCTTGATCGACGTGTACCCGGCCAAGGGCAAGGTCTATCTGCATCCGATCAAGGTCCAGCACCGCTTCTCCCCCCGGATGTACTTTCCGTACCGCTTCGAGGCAGGAAAACTGTTCCCGGTGTATCAGAGCGGGGAGGCCTCCGCCATCTCCGCCAGTGCCCGCCAGTCCCTGCTGCGTCAGCGGGGCGATTCCATCGCTCCGTGGGACAGCGTGTACCGCCGCCTGCTCCGGTCCTCCCCGCAGGAATGGGAGTCGCCGGAGCAGGCCCCGGAGCTTTACTGGCTCAAGCAGGAATTCGCCCGCATGCTGCTGGGCAACCACCCGGAGTTCAACCGTCTGGCCGACACCTATCTCACCCTGAACGACCTCATCAATGTCCGGGGCCGGATCATCGGTTCGGGCCGGATCGGCGGCAAGGCCGCCGGGATGCTGGTGGGCCGGCGCATCCTGCTGGATGAGCCGGGCGAGATCGACTTCTCCCAGGTCCTGGAGGAACACGACTCGTTCTATCTGGGCTCGGACGTCTTCTTCACCTTTCTCGTGAACAACGACCTGTTCCGGCTGCGCCTCCGGCTCGCCCACGCCGCCCACATATCCATGGAGGAATACCAGGAGGTGGAAGGGCTGTTCCTGCAGGGCCGGTTTCCGGACGAGATCCTGGAGCCGTTTCGGGAAGTCCTGGACTATTTCGGTCATGCCCCGATCATCATCCGCTCCAGCAGCCTGCTGGAGGACAGCTTCGGCAACTCCTTTGCGGGCAAGTACCGCAGCGAGTTCCTGGCCAACCAGGGCGGCCCCGAAGAGCGGATGGAAGCCTTCCTGCACGCCCTGAAACGGGTGTACGCCAGCGCGGTGAACCCCGACGTGCTGTCCTACCGCCGCCAGCGCGGCCTGGGCGATTCGGACGAGCAGATGGCCATCCTCATCCAGCGCGTCTCCGGGACGGTTCACGGCCATTGCTTCTTCCCCCCCCTGGCGGGGATCGCCTTTTCGCACAACCTCTATCGCTGGACCGAGCGGATCGACCCCTCGCAGGGGTTGGTCCGGCTGGTAATGGGTCTGGGCACGCGGGCGGTGAACCGGGTGGGCAACGACTACCCTCGGATGATCGCGGTGAGCCACCCCGAGCTGAGGCCCGAAGGCGGCCGGAACATTGCCCGGTATTCGCAGAAGAGAATCGACGTGCTGGACCTGGCCGAAAACGCCCTGGTGACCCGCCGGCTCTCCGAGGTGCTCGGTGCCCAGTACCCCAACGCCTACCTGTACCTGTCCCGCTGGGAGGACGACCTGCTCCAAGAGACCGTGGGCGAGACGTGCGACCCGGAACACGGCGTGGTCACCTTGAACCGCCTGCTCCGCGAGACGGACTTCGTGGCGATCATGAAGGAGATGCTGGCCAAGCTGGAGGCCGCCTACGGGTTTCCGGTGGACACGGAGTTCACGGCCTTCGTGACCTCGGCCGGGACGGTGAAGATCAACCTGCTGCAGTGCCGCCCGCTGCGCCTGCCCGGATCCAGCGGCTCCATCACCCTTCCCGCCGAGGTGCCGCCGGAACGGCTCCTCTTTCGGGCCTTCCGTGCCATCTCGGGCGGGATCGTCCGGGAGATCCGGTACCTGATCCTGGTGGACCCCCAGGCCTATGCGCAGCAGGTCCCCCCGGTCACCAAGAGGTCGCTGGGGCGCGTCATCGGGCAACTCAACCGGCACCCCCTGATGTCGCAGAATCGCTTTATCCTGATGGGGCCGGGCCGTTGGGGCAGCACCAACCCCGACCTGGGCGTCAACGTGACCTATGCCGACATCCACCACGCCGCGGTGCTGGTGGAGGTCGCCGACGACTCCCTCGGACACGTCCCCGAGGTGTCCTACGGCACCCACTTCTTCCTGGATCTGGTGGAGGCCGGGATCATCTACCTCCCCGTGTTTCCCCACGACCCGGCCGCGCAGTACAACCGGGAACTCCTGCGGTCCGCCAAGAACTTCCTGGCCGAGTTTCTCCCCGAGGCGGCGCCGTTCGATTCCTGCCTGAAGGTGATCGACGCCCAGGCCCTGTCGCCCGGAAAGCGGTTCACGGTCCTGGCCGACCCGCAAACCCAGCAGGCCGCCTGTCTCTTGGAGCCGTGAGCGTCCGCCCAGGCGTCCCCAAGCCGGGATCTCCCCCGGCGGCGCCGGGCCCGGCCGCCGCGTGATTTCCCTGCCCTTTGCGTGGAACGCGCTTCCGGCCGTGGGTGTCGCTTACGCCGCCTCCGCCTTCCCGCCTTCCGGCCCTTTCGTTTCCCCCGGGCCCGGGGCCCCCTCCCCGCCGCGTTTGCGGGACAGGGCCTTGATCAGCGCCTGCACCAGGGTGGCCAGCGGGATGGCAAAAAACACGCCCCAGAACCCCCACATCCCGCCAAAGACCAGGATCGCCACGATGATCGCGATGGGGTGCACGTTCACGATCTCGGAGAGGAGCAGCGGAGCCAGCAGGTTGCCGTCCAGCAGCTGGATCACCACGTAAGCGCCGGCGGCGTAAGCGAACGGCGGCCCCCATCCCCACTGGAAGTAGGCGATCAGAACAACCGGTACCCCCATGACCGCTGCGCCGATGTACGGAACCAACACGGAAAGCCCCACGAACAGGCTGAGGAGCATGGCGAAGTCCAGACCGAGAACGGCAAACGTCGCATAACTCGCCGCCCAGACGATGAAGATCTCCCACACCTTCCCGCGCACGTAGCTTCCGATCTTCCGGTTCACCTCTTGCCAGACTTCCCGGACCAGCCCCCTGTCCTCGGGCAGAAACCCCGTTGCCCACTGCAACAGGCGCACCTTGTCCTTGAGGAAGAAGAACACCAGGAGCGGCATGAGAAAGATGTACACGAGGATCGAGATCATTCCGGAAACCGAGGACACGGAAAGGGAGAGAATGTGCTGGCCCATCTGGGTGAGTTCAGCCTTCAGCACGGCGAAGAGATCCAGAACCAGCTGCTCGGAGATGAACTCCGGGTACCGTTCGGGCAAGCGCAGGAGTTCTCTCTGCGTCCACCCGATCATGGAAGGCAGTTGTTGAAACAACTGCCTGACCTGCTGCCAGAGGAGCGGGAAGAGACCGAAGAGCAGGAAGAACAGGAACACCATGAAGAGAAAAAAGACCAGCAGCACGGCCGCCAGGCGTGGGATCTTCCACCGGGCCAGCAGCCCCACCGGCCCCTCCAGCAGGTACGCGATCACCACGCTGGCCAGCACCGGCGCCAGCATGTCGCCCAGAACCAGAAGCGACCCGACCCCGATGGCGATCAAGACGACCAGCAGGACCACCTGCGGGTCGGAAAACCGACGGCTGAACCAGTCACGGATCACGTGCATCGGAGGGCTCTCGAACGAATCGCGTCGGCGGGGGGACGGGTCGTCGAACCTCGTCAAGAAGGGATCGACCCATGGTACGGAGGGGGACCCGTCCCGTCAACGGGCCGGTGCCCGATTCGGGTGCGGAACACGAATCTGGTCACGCACGGGTGCCGATGATAAGATGATGCCCCTATGGGTGCCCAGAGAACCTCCGATGAAACTTGACCTCCGCAAGGCCTACGAACGGTTTCTCAAGATCCGGGGCGAGCCCCGGGAAATCGCCCTGGGGCTCGCCCTGGGCATCTTCATCGGCATGCTGCCCGTTTTGGGGCTGCAGACCGTTTCGGCCATCTTCTTCGCTTCCCTGTTCAAGTGGAACAAGTTCTCTGCCGCGCTGGGAACCTTGATCAGCAACCCCCTGACGATCCCACCCCTGTACGCCCTGACCTACTGGTTGGGGAGCAAGATCCTGGGCCTGGGCCAGCGCCTGCCCCACCTCTCGGACTCCGGGATCGAAACGCTCATCCATCTCCTGCAGAAAACGCCCGAGATCCTGCTGGCCCTCTTTATTGGAGGCATCCTCCTGGGGCTCCCGGCGGCCGCGGCATCCTACTTCCTCTCGTACGAGGCCCTGAGGCGGTACCAGTCCAGAATCCGGGAGAAACTGGCGCAGGAGAGGGAGAAGCTGGCCCGGAGACGGGAGGCCCTTGCACGCAGGTCCCGGCAGATCACCCACCGGATTCACGAGCGCACCGCCCGCAGGAAGAAGCAGAAGAGCCGCAAGACCCCGGCCAAGAGCCGCTCCCGGAGTGGTTGAGGGTTCCGTTCACGCGGGCACGATTTCAGAACCTCGGCCAGGATTCTCGCGTGGGTGCGGACCGGTTCGGTGCCGGTTGGTGAACGGAGGGACCCTTCCCCCGGCCGCAAGAGAGCCTCGGCAGGGGCGATCCCGGGGGCGATGGTACCTCCGCACCCCCGGGAGACATCGCCCTGCGGATGGCCGTGGCCCGTCACGGCGTGGAGAGGCGTCACCCCGGAAATCGCGGGACAGATCCGGGAGGGGAGGGCCTGCAGGATCCCCCACTCCAGCGATACCTCCCGTGGCTCATCCGCACCGTCCGCTTCGACGTGTGGAGTGAGAACGGATCGGTCGGCTGCAGACCGCCAGGCCGCAAACGGCGGTCTTCTCATTCCGGATACCCGGTGATTCCCTGAATCTCCCGGAAAAGCCCCAGCAGCTTCTTGTAGATCTTTCGATAGACCCTCTCGTAGACGTCCCGGTAGATCGCAACGTGCTGATCCACCGGTTCAAAAACGGTTCCCACCCGGGTCATCTCCTTCACGGCGGCGGGGAAATCGGGGAAGGCCTTCAGACCCACGGCAGCATCGATGGCGGCGCCCAGGACGGAAGACTCGTGCGTGTGAGGCCTCTCGGCCGGCAGTCCGAAGATGTCCGCGATGATCTGCATGGTCGAATCTCCCTGGGAACCCCCGCCGGACACGCGCAGTTTCTGGATGGGCGTCCCGTTCTTCCTCTCCGACAGCCGGCCGCCCTCCTTCATGGCAAACACAATCCCCTCGAGGATGGCGCGGTAGAGATGGGCCCGCTTGTGCACGTCGCAGAACCCGATGATGGATCCCCGGGCGTATCGGGCTTTTTCCGGCGCAGGAGTCCAGTACGGCTGCAGCACCAGCCCTTGCGAGCCCGGCGGCACGTCCCGGATCAGCCGGTCCAGCAGCTGTTCGGGAGACACCCCCTTCTCGGCCGCCTCCAGCCGCTCCTGGAGCCCGAACTCCTCCGTGAACCAGCGGATCATCCAGCCGCCCCGCAGCACCCCCACCTCCGTGTAGTATTGATCCGGTACGGCGGCAGGAAACGGGGGCCACAGCGGCCGAAGTTCGACGTACTTCGTGCTCTGGATATTGATCGTCGTGGTGGTGCCGAAGCTGATGCAGGCGATTTCCGCTGTGGTGCAGCCGGCGCCGAGAATCTCGCAGGCCTTGTCGTTGGCGGCGGCCATCACAGGGAGGTTTTTCGGGATCCCCGTTTCCGACGATGCGTTCCCGCTGATCCGCCCCAGGAACTCGGCCGGCTTCACGAGGTCGGGGAGCTTCTCCTTCTCCATGGGGAACAGCCGCCATTTCAGGTCCCGCTTGCCGGCCCATTGCCCTTTGCGGATATCAAAGGGGACATATCCCACGATGTTTCCGGTGGAATCCACAAATTCACCGGTGAGCCTGTAGGTGAGGTATCCGGAAAGAAAGAGGACCTTGTGCGTTCTTTCCCACACCTCAGGCTGCATCTGTCGAATCCAGTTCGTCTCGCAGTCCTGAAGGACTTCCCGGATCGGTGCCAAAACCGGAATGCGTCTGGACAGGAGGCTGCCCACGGCGGGGAGAACCCCCCGGATTTCGGCTTTTCGCCGGTCGAGCCACACGATCGCCGGCCGCAGAGGGGTTCCGTCCTTGTCCACGTTGATGACCGTGGCGCGTTGCGTGGTCAGGGTCACGGCCCGGATGCGATCCCTGGATTTCGCCGTTGTCTCGAAAAGGCGCAGACACGTCCGGCAGAGCATTTCCCAGTAGTACGCCGGGTCCTGTTCCGCCCACCCCGGGCGGGGGGAAACGTAGGGCTCGATCGGCGTCTTGACCAGAGCACCGAGGTTCCCCCTGAAATCCACAAGGGCCCCCCGAATCGACTGCGTGCCCGCGTCGATGGAGAGGATGAGGTCCTCCCGCCCTGTCTTCCCATGCGTCATGACGAGCCCCCTGTCCGGCCGCCCCGGACCGCCATCTTCTTCGCTGCGCTCATCCTTCGTCCGTCAACGGAGTGCTGAACCCGGGGGTCGCCCCGTGGGCGACCCCCGGGGCGACCCGGGACTTCGCGCGTGCTCGCCATCCGGCACGTTCTGAAAGGCCCGCATAGAGGGGCTTCTTGGACGGCGGCTACGCGTTTCGGGCC
>Ga0068714_10007742_pt1 | contig 10292 bp, 11 predicted proteins | sample MTBNYHSulfiMetaG_FD_62988 | JGI IMG/M metagenome (GOLD analysis project Ga0068714, IMG submission 62988) | Enrichment culture microbial communities from rom New York Harbor, USA that are MTBE-degrading - MTBE-NYH (New York Harbor Sulfidogenic)... | ecosystem: Environmental > Aquatic > Marine >...
ATTTTGCAAAGGCGGCTCGAGGAATTAAAATCCCTGAATCCTTTGCGTTGAAGAATGGAGCCGGCGCGCGGACTTGAACCGCGGACCTGCTGATTACGAATCAAAAAAATTAACCTTCACATATTTTCACAAAACCCCACAAAACCTTTGACATATCAATGCGTTTTCGCTATTTTACCTTCACATAGTTTCACAAAAAAACATTCAGTTTAAGCGAAAAAAGCGGGACCAGAGCGGGACCAGAACTCAAAAAACGGCGACCTGCTGATTACACTCGATGCTATTCCCTCTCAAACAAGCGTTTTTCAAATCTGGTCCCGTTCTGGTCCCACATGTGAAACCATTGCTCTGTTTTTACAGCTAAAAAAGCGGGGGGTATGACATGGCGCGTCAATGGTTCAAGACCCAATTTCCGGGGGTACGGTATCGAAAGCACCCAACCCGAAAAAATGGCGTCAAGTTTGATCAGTATTTTTCGATCCGATACAAACTTGATGGGCGAGACGTTGAGGAAGGCATCGGATGGGCCAGTGAGGGCAACACCGCCAGTGGCGCCTATAAGGCCCTGGGGGAGCTGAGGAGCAACCACAAGTTGGGGAAAGGCCCCCGCACCCTGGCCGAAAAGCGGGAACTTGAAGAGCAAGAGCGTCAAGAGGCTGAACAGGCCAAGACGCTTGAGGCGGCCCGAAATATCACATGGGGGGAGGTGTGGCGACAATATATCGAGCACGCCAGGGGAACCAAGGCAAAAAATAGTGTTCGGACCGAAAAGAACATGAAGGCCGTCTGGATCGATAAGGCGATTCCAGAGGCAACCCCGATGCATTCAATCTCACCATTTCATCTTGAAAAGGTTCGTAACACCATGACCAAGGCCGGGAAGGCCCCCCGGACCATCCAATACACCCTTGCAACAATCCGTGCGGTTTTCAATTTTGCCCGGCGCCATGATCTGTTCAACGGGGAAAACCCTACAGGCAAGATCAGAATGCCCAAATTCGACAACCGGCGAATGCGGTTTTTGACCAGGGATGAGGCTGACCGATTGCTTGAAAAGCTGGCCGAAACGTCAAAGGACGTTCATGACAAAACCTTGCTTTCCCTGCATGCCGGTTTGCGCCTGGGGGAAATCAATTCCTTGACCTGGGGCGATGTGGACATTGACCACGGCGTCTTGACCTTGCGCGATACCAAAAACACCCGAACCCGCGCGGCATACCTGACCGGCCAGGCAAGGCAGATGCTTGAGGCCCGTCGGCCGGGAGAGGCAAAGCCCACGGATCTTGTTTTTCCGGCCAGCGGGGGCAAAAAATCCTATTGGACAAGCGCCACCTTTTCGCGAACCGTCAAGGCCCTGGGCCTTAACGATGGCGTCACCGACCGCCGGCAGCGGGTTACCTTCCACACCTGCCGGCATTCGTTCGCAAGCTGGCTTGTTGAAAATGGAACCGATCTTTACACGGTCAAGGAGTTATTGGGCCATTCTGATTTTCGAATGACCGCCCGGTATAGCCACCTATCGAATAGCAGCCTACGCGCGGCCGTGGCCCGGCTTGAAGAAACCACGACGGGCGCTGTGGTTGAACTCGATATGGCGAAGGGATCCCGATGAACACCATTGAGTGGGTTGAGGCGACATTTCCGCATGAATGGACAAGGGCGGCGTCTGCGGTTAAGGGGATAAATCAGCCGCGCGCGCGTGGCCGATGGGAACACTTGCGGCGCTATCCAGAATATCGGGACGAATGCGACAAAATCATAAACGCCCGGATGATTGAAGCGGAAAAGAAATGGAGCAAATACAGTAGCGATGTGGCGCGGCAGCGCGCTATACAAGAATTTCCCGGTATCCTGCATTGCTATGATGACATGCGGCGATTTTGTTCGAAGTGGGACCTGTCCCTACTTTGTGAAGATGCACCGCCATTGTTTCTTTGTTATTTGGAACCTTTCGAAAGGATTTTGCATGCGATTTGCACTCTTTTTTTATTGTCGGGCGCCAACCCTGCGCGGGCAAGGTTGATGACGGAGAGGTGGTGTGATGACTTTTATTCGATGGAAGACCGTTTCCTATTCTCCTTTAAGTGTTCAATTGTAGGCCCGGAAAGTGCTTCTGGAGATTGCTGCGATATCACACAGAGTTTGCACATAGAAGTTTTGTTCGAGGGCCTTAGTCTGGACCAGAGAAAAAAATTTCTGTCTCGTGTCGAACAATCAGATCTTCCCGTTTTTAAAATGATTTACCCCCAGGACACAAACAACCTTGTTTTAATGGTTGCATTGCCCGGTCTGCCCTTTGGCCGCCATGGGGTGGACCCCGCGGACCGCGCGGCGCCTGTAATAGAAAAAATCACGACGATTGCGCGCGATACTATAGCGGTCAAACTGCCGGCGGTGGGTCCCCCGATTGAGAACCGGCCGAAGGCGTTGGGCCGCCAAATTTCAGAGCTTGATGGTGGTGGTACTTTAGGGTCCAGGGTGAAGCAACAAGTCAAAGCCAAAAGGAACTATGCCCTCACAAACGTTAAAAAGAGGGCCGAGATATTGAAGAAGTAAGCCACCGCAAAGACAATTTAAAAACACTTTCAGGGGCCGATAGGCCCCTTTTTTTATTCCAAACTGCAAGCCATTTCTTTGCCTCCACCTGCTGTCCCAAGGCATATAACGCACATGCAGGATCACATATCTATGGAGGTTTTTTATGTCAAATCTATGTGAGGCCCTCGAACAGCTCAGGCAAACCATGCCGCCGGTTTTTGCCGGAACCGCTCTTGATGAACTAACCGGCAACGCCTACCGGTGGCGAACCCTTCAAAACGAAAAGTGTATGAAGAAGGTCGGAGAAGAAGTGTTCTTGCGGAGTGGGCCGCGCAAGCTGTTGGTCGTGCGCGATCCATTTCTTGACCACTGGCAGGCGAAAATTGACGGAAGGAAGTAGCTCATGTTTCGGGGATCAAAAAAGCCCGCCTTTCTACCACTGCGACCTGAAAGCATTCCCGATGAGCTTAAATCCTGGCCCCAATGGGTGCTATGGAAGGCCGAAAAGCGAGACGGCAAAGTAACCAAGGTTCCGTACAGGGCCGGAAGCGGCAAGCGGGCCAAGGTCAACGATCCATCCCATTGGTGTGATTTTCAAACGGTCATAGAGGCATACAACAAGGCACCTGGTCGATGGGCCGGTATTGGCTTCGTCTTAACTGAAGGCGATCCTTTCGTAGCCATAGACCTTGATAAAGTCACCGATGGCGGTCAACTTGATTCTGGGCAGTTTAATGCGCTTCCGGCAGCCGTTCAGGGCATTTTAAGGGGTGTTGATTCATACGTAGAGGTAAGCCCATCAGGTACAGGGCTAAGGGTGTTTTTGGTCGGATCGCTGCCCCCTGGGGGCCGCAAAAAAGGGACCATAGAAGTATATGACAATGGTCGATATGTCACCTTAACCGGGCACCACCTGGAAGGCACGCCAAGAACCATTGAACAGCGCCAGGCGCAAATTGAAGCGTTTCATAAAAAGGTTTTCGGATCACCAAAAACAGCGAACAAGCCCCCATCCCATACCCCATCTTGTTCTCTTCCCGATGATGACATCATGCAAAAAATGTTGGCATCTGTTTCCGGTAGCAAGGTTTCCCAGCTCATGGCCGGCGACACGACCGGCTATCCTTCGCATAGTGAAGCCGATGCCGCTCTTTGTGGTCACCTTGCCTTTTGGTGTGGCCGGGATGCCCAAAGGATGGATGCGGTTTTTCGCTCTTCTGGATTGATGCGGGAAAAATGGGACAAGCGCCACCATGCGGACGGCCGCACCTACGGCCAGGCCACCATTAATCGTGCAATAGAGCAATGCCAGGAAGTCTACACCCCACGCGGGGGGCATGAAGGGCAGACTTCTGATGAATCAAACGCCCTATCGGATGAAGCGTTTTTAGAGAAGTATAAAGAAATTTCCGATCCAGACGCAGATCAGATTGCACAATTCAAAAAAGCCGTGGTGAAGTACTTTAACGACAAAGGCTATGCCGCGATCATGATTGACGGCAAATTTTGTGTCGTTCTGGAATATAAAAACCCCACCACTGGCCGAAACGATCTTGCCTACATGCGCAAGGTCGATTTTCTGAACAAGTTTGAAAATAGGACCGGCATCACCGGCCGGAACAAAAACGGCTTTATCTACTCATCATGGGCACAGATTTGGTTAAAAAGCCCCGATCGCAGACAATATGAAGGCATCGTTTTTGATACGACCGGGAAGGCCAATGGCCGTTTCTTTAATATTTTTAGACCCTGCACCCCACCGGCAGGCCCGGCCACTTGTGAAGAGTATTTGAGCCATGTCAAAACGGTTATTTGCCGTGGTGATGAGAACGGCTTCGAATGGTTGCTCGATTGGATGGCCTGGCTTTATCAGAACCGGGGAAATAAGCGGCCAGGAACAAGCATTGTGCTGCGGGGTATGCAGGGAACGGGCAAAGGGAGTTTTGTTCTGCCTTTTGGTCAGCTCTTCGGGGATCACTTCTTACACATCACGACGCAAAGCCAGTTCACCGGCCGATTCACCGAGCATTTAAAAAACGCGATCCTTGTCTTTCTCGATGAAGCGCTTTGGGCTGGTGACCGGAAGTCAGAGGGCCAACTCAAGGCATTTATCACCGAACCCTATATTTTGATCGAGGGGAAATTCATAAACCCCTATACCATCAAAAACCATGTCAATCTGATTTTTGCTTCTAACTCAGAATGGATTGTTCCTACAGGTCTGGGGGAGCGTCGGTTTTTCGCCCTGCACGTATCGGAAGATCACAAACAGGATTACCCCTATTTCAACCGCATAAAAAACCAGATGCAAAAAGGCGGAACGGCAGACCTTGCCCGTTTTCTTCTCGCTCGAAAAGTGACCCACAATTTGAGGGAGGCACCCCGAACAGATGAGTTTCTTGCCCAGGTGTTGGAGTCGATGGACCCTGAGCAATCCTTCTGGTTTGAGGCGTTGAAAAGTGGGCTGCTCATCGATCCCCACAACATATCTGAAATTCCCCTCGATTGGCCTGAGCTGATGAGCAAGCGCGGGCTTTGGGACCAATACCGGGCCTATTGCCAAAAACTAAACATCCATTCCCGCTTTCTCACCGACGCACAATTTGGGCGCCGGCTGAGGGCTATTGCCCCGATTCAGGATGGTCCCCGATGTGTTGATCATGACGAGCGGGTGAGCTTTTCGGATCGGATGACAACCTATAGGGTGCCTCCCCTGCAAGTGGCAAGGGAAAGGTTCGAATCGTTGATAAGGTATCAAATTAATTGGGATAGTGATGACGAAACGCCCTTTTAAATGCGGCTTGTTCCGTCATGGCGCCGTCATAGTTCTGTCATGGATAAGGGGTGTTGTAACTTATTGATATTATGAAATCCGTCATAGATGTCATAGATGTCATAGTAAAAAGTGTCCCACGAAAAAGAGGGAAGGGTGAGGCCGGCTGGCGACCACCACAACGACCACCTTTCCTTCACTATAGAAAATTTTCCAAAAATACCCTGACATCTATGACATCTATGACGCGCCCAATAATTTCAATGGGTTACAAAATCGGTATCTATGACGGCGCCCTGACATCTATGACGCATTCACCGCCCTTTTTGACCGGCGCTATCGATACCCAAAGCGAGGTGCAATCCGATAAAGACAATACCGGTGCCGACGTGGCCACCGGCCGAATATTGCAAAACCTTTGGCCGACCTTCTTTGGGGGGCGCCCGGCCGGTCCCAACCAAAAGCGTCCATCGTATTCGGCCAAAATTTCCATGGTTCAGAAATGGGCGCATGGCCGGGGAGTATGTCGTAGGGGCGCCGCTTGGACGGGGCGCCCCAACGGTCTTGCGCGGGGGGTGTGGTGCGGGTCCTTTCTATGGGGTGCCCGTAATTGCAGTTTCAGCGAGCCCGGCTATCTCGCTCACGCAAGATTTCGAAAATAAACGGACAAAGGACAAAACCACCATGACAACTAAAATTCCCGTCGAGAATTTGCCAAGTAACTTCAAGAGCATATCCAAGCTAGCCGCTTGGTGTATGAAAAACAGGATCGGGCTATATGGACGCAACACGGCCCAGGCCAGAAGTAAGTTTTTCGAAGATTACAAGCGGGGAGTGCTGGTGGCCCAGGATCCCAAGTGCATCACGCAAGAAGAGGCCCTGCAATATTTCGCCGTGGCCGGCCTCACTGTGATCGAGAAGGGGAATTCGGCCCATGACGGCGATTTGTTCACGAGGAAAACTCAGGCGGAGGTTCGGGCCTTGGAGCTGCGGGCGAAGAAGTTTGAGTTCGAATTGGAACGGGAGCGCGGCAAATATATTCTGAGGGCTGAGGTGGAGTTGCAGACGGCCATTAAAATTAACCTCTTCGAGGCAGGTTTCAAAAGCATGATTCGAACCAATGCGGCGGACTGGATTTATAGAACAGGCGGTAACGCGGGAAAGGCCAACATGTTTTGCGAATTGGTCTATGCCGAGGTCGATGCTCTCTTAGATGAATTCGGGAAAATGAATGAGATCGATGTAATTATCACCAAAGACCCTTTACCCTGGAACCCTGGCAATGAAAAACGCGCGGAATATTGTCCGTGTGAGGGTGAAAAAAACGAAGAATTCCAACACAAAGGGGGGGATGATGTGGACAAATGAGATTTTTTGAAGGCTGGAAGAGTTATTGGAAGATCGAATAAAAAAAAGAAAGGAAAAACTATGTTGGTGCACGCATTTAATACTTTGAAGGACCGGAAGGCTACTGTTAATCAGTTGATCGGCGCTTATTTGGATTTTGATAGGCGCCTTGGCGAAATCAAGGAATTGCATCCCCCCCTTCGCCAAAAGTGTGTTGCGCTTAAGCAAATGATGATGATGGGCGAGGATCCGGGAGATTATCAAAAAGTCCGTACCGAGTTGGAAGAGATTGGCATTGAGACTGAAGTGATTCAAGATGCTATTCAAACCATCAAGTCTGTGCTCGCCAACCGAATTCCCATTGAGAATGCGAATCGGATCGAAGAGGCGGCGGCCAAGCTCAGGGAGACACGGACGCGGGAGAAAGAGGAAACCAAAAAATTCTTATCGATGGTGGGCCGGGCTATGGCTTTCAAAGAGGTCATATTCGGCCGTCCGAAGATGGTGTTGCCCATGTCCGATGGGCCGAAGGTATGCGACGACTTCCCGGTACCGGGAATTCGATCACAGTCGGAGGTGGGCGTTTTGCATAATGCTGGCTTTCCGAGGCGGCAGGACATTTATATGGACGATGAGCTTGAAAAGCATTATCTCGCAGAGATTCAAGCGGGCCGAGAAGAGCTGGGTATCCAGGCGGATATTGTTTCTATTCAAGAAAAGGAGAGAAAACTACAAAATGAGATCGATAAACTATCCGAAGCCGGGAAGCTCGATCCTCAGGTTGCCGTTGAGAAAAGCATCCAAGCTGCGCGCAAGGCCCTTGTCCAAGAGGAGTTAGAAGCGCCGACCAATAGCTAACTGGGCGTCTCTAAAGTAACAACCATCGGCGCGGCCGGCCTCTTGCCGGGGGCGCGGCGACCGTGCCCGAACGGTCAACAACCCCATCTGAGGCGCCATCCTCTCATGCGGTTTTCTCCATCCGCCTGGGAAGGTGGCGCCCAACCACCAAGGAGCGTTGGCCATGCGGAACGTCCGTTGCCCTCAATATTGTCAATGCCTGGGCGCTGTCATAAGCCTTGGCCTGGATGGGGTTGACTGTGATGGCTGCCAGCATGCCAGGGGGGCCGGGCCGGTCGATCCGACTGAGATCGAGGGATCAATCATGTTGTTGTGGGCAATATTCCGGCCGGCGTTGTATCGGGCCGCGCGAGGCGTTAAGGCCCTGGAAAAATGTTTGCAATCCAAGCCATGATTGGGCTAAATTGATTTTGCCTAAATTCAAAAGCGGGGGCCCTCCGTTATGCGGCTATTTTTGTTTGTGGTCGATGACTATTTGAATCCTGCAGTGTCCGGTATCCGCGAGGACCGGGACGGTTCTTTTGACCGTAGGCGCACTGCAGGATTTTTGTTTTTATGGAGGTTGCCATGATTTTAAGCGAGGAAAGGAGAAAAGTTTCATCTCCCCATGAAGCGGCTGCTCTTGCCCGTGAGGTTTTGTCAAAAGACGACAAAATAACACGGGATAGAGAACATTTTTACGTGTTGGGTCTTAATGCGGCGGGGGTAACAGAATATGTCGAGCTTGCACACTTGGGGGGCGCCAATGAGTGCCCCGTTTATCCTCGTGAGGTTTTTCGAAGAGCCGTTACCGGGGGGTGTTCATACATAATCACAGTTCATAACCATCCATCGGGAACCCCGGCCCCAAGCAGGAAAGACCTTTCTGTCTTTGAGCGCCTGAACAAGGCCGGCCAGCTCCTTGGGATGCCATGTCGTGACCATATTATAGTCGGGGAAGGTGATCAGTACTGGAGCGAGAGGGTTAATGGTGCGCAGCCGGGACCTGAGCATATTGTTTCCAGCGGACCAAGTGGCACGGAAGTTTTTGCGGGACAGAGTTTCATAGACTTCGGCGTCAAAGATATTTTGGATATAGCTCGGGAGTCACAAGCCGGGGGGACAGGCAAACCCAGGCTAAAAGCATTTTATAAGCATTATCGATTTTTGGTGGGCAGCTATATCAGTTTTAAGAGGAGACTCCAAAAGGGTGTCAAACGCAATGGCGAGCCCCTTAAAGAAAAAACCATTTCCAGTTATAAAAGCGAAATGCGGTCTTGTCGTAGATCCATGAAAAGAAATAAAGCAATTATAAAAATCCTTGTTGATGCTGGCTTTATGGGTTCGCGACCGGGAGAAGTACGCTCGGATAGCGCACAGATCTTTAACTGGTTGGTGCTCCAGGCGATCCAACAATAAAACTACATACGTTCAAAAATTGTGACCCGAAACCCAATGAAACCAGTGTAAGCCTTCCCCGGCTTCGGCCGGCGATCAATACAAGGCCCTGGGCGATGCCTGGGGCTTTTTGTTTTCCTGAATTCCATGGCCCATCCGGGTGGGGCAATGATTTTGGATAGGGTACCAGCCGGCGTGTGCCCCATTGAGCTGTGACTTCGATCCTGGTCAGCGGTTATACCGGGCAGAAAGTTAATTTTTGCTCGATCGGCGGCCGCCACGAAATAACGCTTGATATATCCCATTAATGGTATATTATTTAATTTATGGAATGGACTGTAAAGGTCAAACCAAGGGCCGCAAAGCAGGCCGAGAAGCTACCGGGCAAGGTTCGGGATGCCCTGCTTGCCCTTATTTTGGAAATCCGAACCGAAGGCCCTTACCGTTCAAACTGGCCTAATTACGGATGGCTAAAACAGTCCTCATGCTACCATTGCCACCTGAAAAAGGGAAAGCCGACCTATGTCGCCCTTTGGACGGTGGACAAACAGCAAATAGCCGTGGAGGTGATTTATGTTGGCACTCACGAAAAAGCGCCATACTGAGAACGGCCATTCGGTTGATGATGAAAGCATCGATTGGCGTGAACTGTTTGGCGAATATGAGGATCACGAGTTGCAAGGGGCGGCCCTGCGTGGTGCCCGCACCAAAGAGGGATTGACCCAAAAGCAGCTTTCCGAGTTGGCCAGCATTCCCCAAGGGCATCTTTCCGAGATGGAAAACGGTAAGCGGCCTATCGGGGTTGTTATTGCCAAAAAACTTGGAAAGGCGCTGAACATTTCCTACAAGGTTTTTCTGTAACTCGACTGTCTCCCAACCGGCGACCGAAAGGCCCTGGGCGCGATGTCTGGGGCTTTTTTTGTGGCCATGACCATGATGGAATTGCAACCCTGGTTATGGTATGCTGCCCCGCTGTGTGGAGCGGGACCAAAACCATTGAATTGAAAAAAGCGGGACTAAAACGGGACTGTGAGCAAATTTGACAAAAAAAATAGGGTTGCAAGAAATCCTGCAACCCCTTGTTTTTACTCTGGAGCCGGCGCGCGGACTTGAACCGCGGACCTGCTGATTACGAATCAGCTGCTCTACCAGCTGAGCTACGCCGGCCAATAAAAAAAAATCAACTACTGTTTTTATGCGACTAAATCAAGAGGAAATTTCCTGGCAACAGCTTTTGGCACAGCTTCCCGAGATCCGGGGGGCGGTCGATGTGATAGGGCTCAATCCGACGGCAAGCGCCTATGCACTCGCCCAGGTCTATCGTGCCTGCCGGTCCCCTTTGTTGGCCATACTGCCGTCTCTAAAAGCTGCGGAGCATTTTTATGCTGAATTGCGCCTT
>Ga0068714_10007743_pt1 | contig 10292 bp, 5 predicted proteins | sample MTBNYHSulfiMetaG_FD_62988 | JGI IMG/M metagenome (GOLD analysis project Ga0068714, IMG submission 62988) | Enrichment culture microbial communities from rom New York Harbor, USA that are MTBE-degrading - MTBE-NYH (New York Harbor Sulfidogenic)... | ecosystem: Environmental > Aquatic > Marine >...
ACCGCCGCTCTGCAGTTCGCTCATGATCGCCCCTGTAGCCGGGTTCGCCAGCAGCCAGTTGGCTCCCTTCTCCTGCGAGAGGATCACTTGCCCCGGCGCACCCCCTTGGACCCAGGCAAAGACACTAAAGGACCCTTTGGACGGATCGCAAACGAACCCCGTTGTCACACAGTCATCCACGCCATCAAGTTGGAGGGCTCCGCCGAACTTGCCGCCGGTCGGCTGCCAAATCGGACCGCCGACCAGGACACCGTCATTCGCCCCGACACTGTCGACAGCAACGATCCCATCGCCTTCATCGAGCTTCCAGTGGGCTTTGAGCGTAACGTCTTGAATCTCCTGCCCCCAGTACCCCATCAGGACCTCCAGGTCCGCCGCATCGACGATGCCGTCTCCGAATGGGGTCGGCCCGATATCGACGGCGCGGTCGTCGGCGCCCCAGGATCTGATGAGCCGCAACAGGTCTTCGATGTCAACCACGCCGTCGGCGTTGAAGTCCACAAGCGGCCGCGGGCGAAAGAAAGCCAGACCGCCGTTGGCGGTCCCCACCCACGCGTTCCCCTCGGCATCGAAGGCCACGCAATACACGTTGTTGTCCGGCAGACCCGAGTTTGTCCTGTTGAAGACGGTCCACCGGATGCCGTTGAACACCGCCAGTCCGCCTTCGGTGGCCGCCCAGACATTTCCGTGAGAATCGACCGTAACATTCCAGACCATGTTGTTCGGCACCGCGGAGTTGGAGTTGGTACACGTCGTCCACACGCTGTCGGCAAAGTGGATCAGGCCGCCGCCATAGGTTCCCATCCACAGGCTCTGGTCCGGGGCAACCGACATGAACGAGATGTTGTTGTGGGTCAGTCCGGAGTTGGACGTGTCGTAGAGGGTCCAAGTCTGCCCGTCGAACTTCACCAAACCGCGGCCGAAGGTGCCGACCCACACGGTCCCTTGGGCGTCGAGGGTTACGCCGGTGACCAGGCCGGCCGGCATGCCGGAGTTGGTCTGGTTGTAGACGGTCCACGTCTGTCCGTCGAATCTCGCCAGGCCACTACCGGTGCCGATCCAGCCGTTTCCGTCGGCATCGAACACAGGGGCTCCCGCCTGATTGTCGGGCAATCCGGAGTTCGACGTCCGGTACACGGTCCAGTTCTGACCGTCGAACTGCGACAATCCGGTCTCCGTTCCACTCCATACGTTGCCGTCGGCATCGATCGAGAGACTGATATGATCGTTGCCGGGCAGAGGGGAATTCGCCGTATTGTAGACGGTCCAGTTCTCGCCGTCGAATCGGGCCAGTCCGCCGCCGTCAAGCGCGTACCACCGCCCGGTGCCGACCCATAGGCTGCCGTCGGCGTCAATCGCGAGGGCGGTGACGCCGTTGTACGGCAGTCCAGAATTGGCTGTGTTGTACACGGTCCATTCCCCTGTCTGAGACCATACCGCAGACGCCACAAACAGTATGAGGCCGCCAACGGCAGAAAAACGCGTCCGCTTTGACGTTGTCCCTTGCATTCTCATGGTGATGTCCTCCTTTTGAAGACTGTCCGCACATTCGTTTCGAGCTATTTGGCAGCCTTTACGACAATGGTCGGCCAACGCCGGCGATGCCAAGAGCAGGGGCGGGCTCTGTAGCCGCCCCTGCTCTGCCTATTCTACACCAATGCGGTTCATATATAGCTCGTCCCGATCAGCATCTTCCACATACCATCGACTGCACACACCGACAATCGCCCCTCGTCTACTGTTCTGGTAACGCGATGCCGTCAATCATCCCGCAGCCGGCATACACAGCCTCTCCCCGTTTCGTAACGCCTGACTCAATCCACCATTCGGTATGGCCCGTCAAGTAGAACGCACCGATTGCCTTCTCAAAGGCGCCGGTCCCGTCGGCAATCATGTCGATACCACTGTAGCCATGCTTGCGATGGGTCTCGCTGACGTCGTCAAACGTCGTCTTGGCCCGTTCCCATATCTCCACCGTGCCCAGGTCCCCGAAGTCGTAGGTAGCCTTGCCGCAGCCATACCAGCCGTCGGCAAGCATGTGCCCTTTGACACTCTGCCAAGCGGCAGTCCCTTCGTATTTCTGGCCGTCAATAGTCAGGGTGACCACACCGTACCAGTTGGGATCACCCTCGGCTTTGCAGGGTTCCCCGGGCGAAGGTTGCTCCGTGTCGAAATACGCTTCGAAGGAGACGACACTGTGCAGCGGCTGTCTCTGGGCTACGCCAATCGCGGCAAGACCCAGAATGGCCAGACTACTACCCACAAGTACCAATACTGTTTTGCTTTTCGCGCTCATGTTTGCCGTCCTTCCCGGTTTGCGATAGAATGGTTCATCCTTGCGCCGGGCGGGCAAACCGACCGTTCGGAGCAGGTCCGGGCTGGTGAGGATGTTGCCGACATCGAATGACTCACCAGCCCTTACACTACGTTTGATGCCCTTTTGACATGCTTTCCAGTGCCCTCCGTGCTCGCGCTATGGGAGAAGCGCCCGATTATAGATGCGGACATCGTCGATCAGGCCGGACCAGAAGGTCCCAGGAGCGAGAGTACTGCCGGTCCCGATGTGCAGGCCACCCGTCGAGCTCGGCACGTTCGCTTGTATGTCCCTCGCGACCTCGACATCATCAACATAGAGAATGCGCGTCTCACCATCCCACGAGAGACCCACACGGTGCCATGAGTTGTCTGTGACAAGAGCAGTGGATACCAGTGTCTTGCTCTGACGCCCCGAGGATTTCAGGTCGGTCATCAATGTGCCGTCTGTGGAACTCGTCACCAACCAGTTGGCCCCGCCCGCTTGCGATAGAATGACCTGCCCCGGCGCACCGCCTTTGACCCAGGCGAAGACGCTGAGCGGACCTTCGGACGGATCGCAGATAGACTCCATCGTCACGCAATCATCCACGCCGTCAAGCTGCACAGCCCCGCCGATCTTCCCACTGGCGGACTGCCAAACTGGTCCTCCAAGCAGTATGCCGTCGTTGACGCCCGCACTGTCCGTTGCGATAGCTCCTTCCGTCTCGTCCAGCTTCCAGTGGGCCTTGAGCGTGATGTCTTGAATCTCCTGTCCCCAGTAGCCCATCAGCATTTCCAGATCGGCGGCATCGATCTTGCCATCACCGAAAGGTGACGGGGCGATATCGACGACGGGATCATCTTGGCCCCACGACTGGATGAGTCTCAACAGATCTTTCATATCCACGATGCCGTCGCCGTTGAAGTCAGGTGGTGGAGGAGTGAGGTCGTATTCTTCCACGATCGCAAGAGCCGGCTCCCAGCCTGCGTTGGGAACTCCTCCGATGGCATAGATCCTTCCATTGACTATGGCGCTGGCCAGCCCCTTCCGCCTGAATTGCATGTCGGGCATCCAGCACCAAGTGTCCGTGGCGGGATCGTAGGCTTCCACGCTGGAAAGCTCGCTCGAATCGTAGGCCCCCAGACAGCCGCCAAGGGCGTAAACCCTGCCACTCGTTGCGCAGATCGAGAAGAATGCTCTGGCCGTCAGCATGGGGGCTGTGGTCATCCAGGTATCTGTGGCCGGATTATACGCGTCGACGAGCGGCACGCCGCGGTCCGTGCCGGTCCCAATAATAGGGGCATCCCCTCCCCCCGCATAATAGATGATCCCATCGGTCACGCAACAGGATCCCGTTCCTCCTGGCCTCGGCATGTCAGCCTTCTTCGTCCAGGTGTCGGTAGCCGGATCGTACACTTCCACGGACTGAAGCGCGAGCGTCGGGAGACTCACAGATTCGCTCCGAGTTCCTCCCCCGATGACATACATCTTGCCGTCAACTGCGACGGTGGAGAGGAAACATCTTGCGGCGGACATACTGGCCTTGGGGGTCCACGTGTTCGCGACCGGATCGTATTCCTCGCAGGTCGCAAGGTATGCGCCGCTCTGGGCCCATCCCCCAACAGCGTAGATCTTGCCGCTGACCACACTGGCCCCGAAGAAGGCCCTTGGCGTGTGCATACTGGCTTTCGGCGTCCAAGTATCGGTCCCCGGGTCGTATTGTTCGACCGTCCCAACGACCACTTGATTTCGAGGGGCACCACCAATGGCGTAGATCTTTCCATCGACAGCACAGGCGGCCAGACCGACCCTTGCCGTGGGCATGTCCGCTTTCCGAGTCCAACCGGCCTGGGCCGACAGACTCAGGAAAGTCGCAGTCATGAACCCGGATGCCAGCACAACTCCGAAAGCGCCTCGCGTTTTCATTCTCTGTCGTCCTTCCCGGTTTGCGATAGAGCGTTCGTCTCCTGGCTCCGAGCGCGCAAACCGACTGCGCGGAGCAGCTTTGGACTAGTGAGGATATGGCCGACGTCGCGTGGCTCGCCAACACTCACCTCAAGATCTGCAACAATTCCAGCAAGTGGTTTCTACTCGACGGGCCCGAGGTATCGATCGAGCCATCCGAGGACGTCTCCTCGAATCTGCTCGAAAAACAGGCCGAACATCCCGTGTCCGCCGGGATAGAGCTTGTGCTCCTTGTGCTCCTTCGCTGTCCCCAGGAGCTCGTACAGCGGGATCTGTGTGGTCTTCAGAGGCAGAAGGACATCTTCGCCGCCGTTGACCATCAGGACTGGGGCTTTGACTCTCTGGGCATAGAGAGCCACATCCCAGGATCGGGGCAAATCGATCGGCGGCAGGCCTCCCACCACGAAGATGCCTGTGTCGAGACGATCCTCCACGGCCAGCATGATGGGTCCGAGCGTCGCGCCCCAACTGGCGCCATAGAACGCGATCTTCGTGCTGTCGATGTCCTCGCGCGTTTCGAGGTAGTCGATGCACCGGCTCAGGTCTTTTGTCACTTGGATCAGCCAATCCCGATAAGCCAACGGTGTCTCCACGACGCTCTGAAAACTCCAGATGCGGCCGCGTGAAGCAGGCCGCTCATACGTGCCCTTGTAGATAGGATAGAGCAAGGCCCGGCCGCTCGTGATGATGTACTCCGTGAGGTCACCATAAGGCAGACCGTCGAAGTGCTCGGTCATGATGGCTCCCGCCCCGGGCATATAGATGACCGTCTGATACGGTGCTTTACCAGTCTTGGGCAGGAACAAGTACGCAATCACCCGTTCGCCCCCATAGGCAGCGTCAAGCGTAATCTTCTCTCTCTTGTGCCAAAAGGGCGAACCGCTTTCCGCATTCTCGACGACGGCATTCAACGGCATCGGGTCATATTTGAATTGGGCCTTGAAACTGTGGAACTCCTCATCAGAAAACGGTTTGAGATTCGACAGATCCCGGGCCAGATGCAGAGTGACAGGCTGCAGCAGCGCCCGCGGCAGTGCGGCTTCTCCCTGCGGATGCCGCACACACCGAAAGCCGTTCAGGGGGGATCGGTCCCACGGCGACCGGGCGTCCTCTGCCACGAACATATAGGTCTGCTCGCCCCAGCCCCCGCCGAGAAGATAGCGACGAGCTTCGGCATCATCGGCAGCGTTGAGGCACCATTCCTTGACGTTGCCTGCCATGTCATATGTCCCTGTGCGTCCAACACCCTGGTGTACACCCACGGCCGCCGTGTCCCGGCCGAAATTGCTGAAGGGAATAATCATGAGGGCGTCATCCAGGCTGGCGGCTCTTCGCCAGTGATGGACAGTGGGCAAACTCTTGCCGCGATACGCGGCATACGCATTCGCCTCGAACCAACTGACGCCGGCAACCGGATGGTTGTCTTGTCCTGGCGGGTAGGTCCCTTCCGCCCACGTGGAAGGACCGGGTCGGCCCGTGCTGTCGCGGAAGTGCGCGACGGCCTCCGTCCAATCGAGCTGGCGTCCATCTCGGACGAATCTGAGTCCTTGCCAGTACCGGGGCTCGCCATATCCGCCCTCATTGAGGAATTGCTTGAATTGGGCGTTCGTGACTTCGTACTTGTCCACCCAATAGGCGGGTGCCTCGATCCTCTCTACTTCGGCAAACCCTTTGCTGGGGATCTCGGTCGCCAGTCCGTCAATCCAAACCATCTCGGCTGCGCCGTCCACCTCGGAAAGCCGGACTTGGAAGGAACTGTTGCTTACGCATTCGTGCACCGCAAATCCCGCCTTCTCGATCTTCCAGCGATAGATGCACTGCGCCAGGGTGATGTTCTCCAGCGGAGACCGTCCGAGATATTTCCAGGGCTCCTCCATCTTCGAGTACTCCCGACACCAGATCTCCGCGCCGGGGGGTGTCGTCGTGATGGAGAAATCCTTGCAGATCCGCGCCCACAACTCAATGAGTGTGTGGTCTTGTGGGATGTACTTCCTGGCCTTTTGCGCCAACCCGAAGGCGGCCCGATAGTCCATCTTCTTGACGAGTTCGATCACCTGCGGCAGGGCCTCGCCTTTGGCCCACTCGAGGTTCGCAGCCTGCCGATACTTCACGCCCGTCACGGCCAATGCGGCCAGGAGCACCGCAACCACGCCCGTGACAACGATTGGGGTCCGGCGCCTACGGGCGAATTTCTGGAGGCGATAGACGACGCCTGGCGAACGGGCCAAGACGGGCTCATCTCTCAGATATCGTTCGACGTCGTCAGCCAATCCATGTGCTGTTTCGTATCGGCGAGCCCGATCCTTCTCCAGGCACTTCATCACGATGCAGTCCAAATCCCCCCGGACGAGCTTGCCCAGTGCCTCCCCGCTGGTATGTCGTCCTTGCGCCACCTCCGTGAGGTGCTGGCCCAGGCTTCGCAGTCGCGTCGAGGGCCTCGGCGGATCGGTCTCCCGGATGATCCGCTCGATTTCGGCATACCCGGCCTGTTGCAGCGTGCGTGACTCAAAAGGCGTGGTCCCTGTCAACAGCTCATACAGCAGCACACCGAGCGAGTAGATGTCCGTCCGCGTGTCCACATCGAGTCCGCTCATCTGGGCCTGTTCCGGACTCATATACGCCGGCGTGCCAATCATCTGGGCATAGCGGGTGAACAGGGTCTTTTCCGTCAGACGCTGATTGGTCGCTTTGGCGATGCCGAAATCGATCACCTTGGGAACCGGCTTGTCGTCGTGCATCGTGACCATGACATTCGAGGGTTTGAGATCCCGGTGGATAATCCCCTTGTGATGGGCATGCTGGACCGCCCGGCAGACCTGAACAAACAGCCCGAGACGCTGGCGCATATCCAGTCTGTTCTGGTCGCAGTACTCGGTGAGGGTCACGCCGCGAACCAGTTCCATAACGAAGTACGGCCGGCCGGTCTCCGTAGCCCCGGCATCGAAGACCTTCGCGATGTTAGGATGGTCCAGCAAGGCCAGAGCCTGTCGCTCGGCCTCAACACGGGCAATGATCTGCCGGGTGTCCATTCCCAGCTTGATGATCTTCAGAGCGACCTTCCGCCGGATGGGCTCGGTCTGCTCGGCCATGTAGACCACCGCCATCCCGCCCTCGCCGATCTTCTCCAGGAGCTTGTAGCGGCCCATGACCGTGCCCGGCCCCTCGACCAGAGCGGCACCATCCAGCGTGACCGCCTGATCCAGATCGGGAGAAGGAAGAAAACCCTCCGCCTGATCATAGGAGATCAGCAGGGATTCAACTTCGGACCGCAACGGGGTGTCCCTGCCGCAGACACGATCCAGATAAACCGCTCGCTCTTCGGCATTGGCCTTTTCCATCGCCTCTGCAAAAACTGATTTGGCATCGAGTGATTCCGGTTTCATGGTACACCCTGGTTTCGGCTTGTGCTCTACAGTCCAATGCGAAATCCGGCCCCACAGAGGGCACGAAAGAATCTGAAAGAGCGAAGAATCCTCGAACCTCTCCTGAATTCATGCTGCCACCCTGCGATTTGTCCTCCGGATGGCTCGGCCGGGGCCTTCAGAGCGTATGGGAACCGGGCGTATCATGCCCGGCAATCTCCCGGTGCAACCAGGCCCTGGCAAAGGCGAGGTATTTGACCGCCGTGCGGCGGCCGATCCCCCGGAGTTGCGCCACTTGGTCCAGGGTCAGGCCGGAGAAGTAGTGCAGTTTCACCAGGTCGGCTACAGAGGGCTCCTCGGCCGCAAGCTTGTCCAGTGCTTCACTGACGGCGAGGATGTCTTCCGAGGGGCCGGTGATGGAGAGGGTCAGCTCATCCAGATTCACCCGCGCATGCCCACCACCGCCTTTCTGGCTACGCTTGCGGCGCGCGTTCTCCACGAGAATCCGCCGCATCGCCTCCGCCGCCGCGGCGAAGAAATGCCCCCGGTTGTCCCAGCCTGCGGGTCCATCCCCGACCAGTCGGACGTAAGCCTCGTGCACCAGGGCGGTGGCTTGGAGGGTCTGCCCGGGTGCTTCGCGAGAGAGCTTGTGAGCCGCAAGGACGCGCAACTCCTCGTAGATCAAGGGCAACAGTTCGTCTGTAGCCTCTGCGTCCCCCCGTTCGATCGCGTTCAAGATGCGCGTGACATCGCTCATGGGTATACCTGCCATCGTCCTTCACGACAGGAATATTCTCCCACTTTCCCGGCAGGCTTTCAAGGTGGAGTACTCCCTCCGGCAACAACACCATCAACGCCAAAGGGCCGGTGACTCCGTTGTCCACCAGCCCCTGTTGCCGTGCACGAGTGGGAATACGGCCTATGGTTTCACGACCCGGTCGTAGATCCGCACATCATCGATCCGTGTGGGATGCGTATCACACGCCATTTCCCCAGCGGCTGTGGCAGGAGGCGCGTAGTGCGCGCCCTGCGATTTCACTCGCGGCGTCTATTCTGTCTCGCCGTCCGGAGCGATGTGCGGATACAGAAACTCCAAGGCCACGGACAGCTTCGTCCTCAAGTCGCTGACATGGTCGCCGGGGGTTGGGACGTACGTAAAGGAGAGAACCTTCTCATACAGCGCTGCTACGAGGGCGTCCGCGGCAACCTCCTCTCCGAGCATGGTCGGCCCGCGCCCGTTGGCCACCAGGATTGCGGTGTTGGCCAGATTACCGCCATCCCGCCCGATTTGGTGGATCAGGTCCGCGTCCACCCATTTCTGCCAGACCTCCCCATTGGCGGTCTTTCCCGGGTATTTCACCGGCAGGTCCACAAAGTACGGCGGGTTGCCGAGATTGGGCGTGAACGCTGCGGCCCAGGCATAGAAGATGGCCGCGATGAAGTCCCCCGCTTGGGGCACTCCCACCGCCTCGGGGTACTGCGCCACGAATAGGTCGATCGCGTTCGGCTCGGTTTGGAAGTCGTTGACCGGGCTGAGGGCTGCCACGGCCCTGAAGACGTCGGGATACTCGATCGCCAAGGACAGCGCGCCGTACCCGCCCATGGAATGGCCGGCAATGGCGCGATGGTTCGGATCAGCGATCGTCCGGTACTTGGCGTCGATGTGGGCGACCAGCTCCTTGGCGACGTAGGTGCGGTAATCCCCGATCAGGTCCGATTTGCTGTACCAGCTCCCGCCGAAGGCGTTGCTTGCGTTCGGCATCACGACAATGGCTTCGTCCATCTTGCCCGCCGCCATCAACTCCGTCACGATGTTCCCGACATCGACGCCCAGATCGACCCCAAAGGACTTGTAATACAGGTCAGCGTCCCCGCCGGAAACGAAGCTGGTCTCGTTCGCGGTGAACCCGTGGAGCAGGTAGATCGTAGGATAACGACGCTCGGGCTCGCTGGCATAGCTGGGTGGTAGATAGACCAGCAGCGGTCGGGTCGCCGGATCGCCCAAGGCATTGCCTTCCAGCGCGACACTGGTAATCTGGTCCTGCACGTAGTACTCCGGGATTTGGGCTAAGGCCTGTGCGCCGACAACCAGCAGGCCCAGCGCAACAACTGCGATGATTCTGTTCTTGCTCATGGTACTACCTCCTTCTCAAAGTGCTTGATTCTATCCGGCGGCAACACGCCGGCGGGGACTTCCTTGGTAGCCATAGTGTCCCGCCCTCGCGAGGCAAGGCCAAGATGGGCTCTCCGCGGAGTCACTGGCCATTGTCCGCGCAACACGGCATCACTTCGCCTCTGTGATTACGGCGTCGCCACCCAGGACCTGTCCGGGATGTAGAAGAACCGCACCTCGCTCAACCCGAACTGCCCCATTGTCCCGTACCCGCTGTTGACGGTCAGCCGGACGAACCGGGCCGCCGCGCCCTGCAGGTCCACGGTAGTGTTGTACGTGTACGTGGCTGCCGCCGTCGCCTGGTTCAACATCACCCCGCCCAGACTGGTCCACTCAACGCCATCGGCGGAGTATTCGACCGTCATGTCCTTGAGCCCGAAGCCGAGCAAAAACTCGAACTGCCCGTTGTAGTTCCAGACCCAAAGCTCGTAGAGCTTGTAGACGCGGTCGAACTCGTACTGGATCCAGAGGGGCCCCTCCGCAGGCGGCCTAGCCA
>Ga0068714_10007745_pt1 | contig 10288 bp, 9 predicted proteins | sample MTBNYHSulfiMetaG_FD_62988 | JGI IMG/M metagenome (GOLD analysis project Ga0068714, IMG submission 62988) | Enrichment culture microbial communities from rom New York Harbor, USA that are MTBE-degrading - MTBE-NYH (New York Harbor Sulfidogenic)... | ecosystem: Environmental > Aquatic > Marine >...
TTAATATTTTGTCGATAATTACCTGATCAAAATTGTCACCACCAAGCCACATGTTTCCTTGGAGGTTCAATTGCACAGTGGAACCACCGGATAGGGCAATTACTGAAATATCTAGAGAGCCATCTATATGGAAGGCCAGCACAATTCGAGGTTCTTCGCTTTCTGCCGTTTCATCAATTCCATACGATAAGACAACATATGTATGTTCATCAATTATTCGCAACACATTTATCCCCGCCATTTTTCCGGCCTCCATAGTTTCTCTTCTTTGGAAATCAGAAAAATAGACAGGAACAGTTATTACGACATTTTTAGCTTCTTCTCCAACCCGGTATCCAACGTCATTTTTTATTTTCTTTAAAATCATAGATGAAATTTCAACGGGCGAATATTCTTTACCATTCAAAACAACTGCCAGATTATCACTGGATTTTTCTTTAGATTTTACTATTTTATAAAAAACTTCATTTATAATTTTTTGAACTTCCGGATCATTGAAACCTCTTCCTATTAACTTATTTATAGAATGAATTTTGTTTAAAGGATCAATCGCTAATCTTTTTTTAGCAACAGAACCTACAATTATTTCTCCTTTTTGGGAAGCCACAACAGAGGGAGTCTTTTGTTCTCCTTCCCTATTGTATAATATTCGGGTCCTATTTGATTCAACAATTGCGGCAACCGAGTTTTTAACGCCAAAATGTATACCTATAGTTCTCAATTTTTTAATTTTTTATTATTAGCCTACTGTAGTAAAACTATTCAGATAACTACTACTATCAGTTCCAATTTGGTCCGCTCCCATTATTATTGCTTTGCCACAGTATCTACAATTGGGTTCATTTCTTGGAGTCATACGTTTACATTTTGGATTAGGGCATTCAATCATACCAGTTGGAGTTGGTGTTCCAATTATTTCTTGTGCTTTCAACATAATCATGCTCAAGTCCAACATTCCTTTCGTTTTATTTCCCATCCTAATCTCAATTAATGATTCTTCTCTTTTTTCTTTCAATCTTTGCCTTGCAACTTCTGATGGATTTTTTTGCTCTGCCTGTATTATCAAACTTTGTGATATGATTACCAAACCAAAAATGGTTGGCATTCTTTTACCTTCCACTAGTTCAAACATAAAGTCATCAAACATTCTAAATATTTCATCCGCAAGTTTTTTAGCCAATAAACTGTTTCCATTATTTGCGGCAATAGTTAATTCTTCTTTTTTACTCTGCAACTGATACCTTTGGGTGGGGGAAAGGTAATCGCCGAATTGTGACAATAAATTGTTTGCCATATTTAATGCTTGCTGGTAATCAATTGCTGGGGTAGGTCCATCATCACCACCTTTTTCCTCTTTAATTTCTATTTCATTTAATTTAGCAATTGCATCCTCAAATTCACCATTGATAAGTTTACTTAACAACTCATTCAACTGCTTTTCTATTTTGGTTTGTTCATTCGGTGAGATATTTGCTTTTTTAGTAGAGTAATCGTCTAGTTTTTTATACGCCTCATTAACTGCTTTTGAATCTGAACGTCCCCGTAAAATAATACACTGTAAGGTTTCACCGGTTTCGAGCATGGTTTGTAATTCAAACAATCCATTTTTATTTATCCAAAGTTTTATTTTAATTCCTGTTCCCTTAGGCAATCCATGCGGCAAAACAATAAATACGTCACCCTGCTTTTCGTTTTGAGAGGCGTTTTTAGACTCTCCGCCATATATGGGTACTAACATCATTCGTTGGTTATCAAAATTGGTAGGTCTTGTTTTAGTTACCCTATCCTCAGGCTTCACCGGGAATGGTGTTCCTTTTTCATAAAAAACAATAAATTTATCACCGTGTTGTTCAATACCATAAGAAAAAGCAGTCATCCCGACACTTTCCTCAACAAAATTATATCCGCATTTCACGCATTTCTTTTCGGTAAGATTATTTTTCTCATTACATTTTGGACAAAATATTTCACCTTCAGGAATAATCCCTGCACGCTTAGCAGCACCATCAGCAACACAAAGTTTTGGGTGCATCTTTCTTTTTATTTTCTCAACGCCAAATTTTGCTTCCATGCTTTCTTGTACTGCAGGAATTAAAGTTGAATTACCCGCCATAATAACTATGTCAATATCATCAGGGCCATCGAAACCAGCTCCTTTAATTGAAGTATCTACCAATGTCTGGCATTTGCTAATCAAAGGTTTAATACCTTCTTCGAATTGTTCCCTGGTAATTTCAGTTTCAAAGTCAATTGAATCAAGGATAATATCGGTACTGCGCGAAACGCTTAGAATTTCTTTTGCTTTTTGTGCTTCTATTTTAATTGCTGCCATTAATTTGGAATTCCCTTTAGCATCAATGCCTTCTTCCTCTTTCAGTTCCTTTAATATTTTGTCGATAATTACCTGATCAAAATTGTCACCACCAAGCCACATGTTTCCTTCGAGGTTCAATTGCACGGTGGAACCACCGGATAGGGCGATTACTGAAATATCGAAGGTTCCTCCACCTAAATCGAAAACCAAAGCTATTTTTGGTTCATCAGTTTCATCTTCTTCAATTATTCCATATGAAATAGCAGCAGCTGTAGGTTCATCAATAATCTGTAATACATTCAATCCTGCCAATATACCAGCTTCCCTTGTGGATGTTTTTTGGATTTCTGAAAAGTAGGCAGGAACAGTAATTACAGCGTCCTTAACCTCTTCACCAACTTTGTATTCAACATCGTTTTTAATTTTCTTTAAAATCAAGGATGATATTTCCACAGGCGAATATTCTCTATCGTTTAGGATTACAGATAAACTCTCATTGGTCCCGTTTTGTGGACTGATTATTTTATATGAAACCTCATTGATCATCTTTTTTACTTCTTCATCTTTTATCCCCCTGCCCATTAGTCTTTTTACAGAGTAGATTGTGTTTGCAGGGTCCATCGCTAATCTTTTTTTAGCAACAGAACCTACAATTATTTCTCCTTTTTTGGAAGCCACAACAGAGGGAGTCATTTGTTCTCCTTCTCTATTGTCTAATATTCTGGTTCCTTTTGGTTCAACAATAGCTACAACTGAATTTGTGGTTCCCAGGTCAATTCCAATTTTCATAATATTTTGGTTTTAGTTATTTTTAATAATAGTAACAGTAGATTCCCTAAGTAATTTTCCCTTTAAAAGGTATCCTTTCTGATGAACTTCTCTTATTGTATTTTCTTCTCCGCCTTCTAATTGTGTTGTCTCAATTATTTGATGCCAAACAGGATTTGCCTGTTGACCTACACTTACATCAATTACGGTTACATTTTCTTCTTTTAAAAGTCGAGCCAATTTTTTATAAGTCATTCTAAATTTATTTACCCATTTTTTAGTTTCATCATTAAATTTCTGTTCTTCCTTTTTAAAGCCTTCAAATCTGGTTTCAAATGAATCCATAATTTCTAATAACCCAAGAAGTATTTTTTTATGCTGTTTTTCTTTTTCATTTTTAATATCCAGTAATTCACTTTTAAGATCATAAACTTCATTCATATAATCCCGAATATCTTGTTCAATATCTTTTATTGGTGAATTCATTTCTGTTGCCTTTTAATGTTATTTATTATTGTTTTGGAAATTATTTTTTTTCTTTTAGAAATTCCCAATTCGATAGCTTTTTCTAAATATGAAATTGCTTCTTTACTTCTGGCGCTATTGTATAAAGCCTTTCCAGCTTCCATATATAATTTGCCATTATCAGGTATATTCTCAATTCCGGTTCTAAAAGCATCAAATGCTTTTGAAAACTCAGACTGCCTATTATAAATGCATCCCAGTTCGTAATGCAAATCACTGCACTCGTTAAATTGAGAAATCAGATTTTTAATAAGTACAATAGCTTCATCATTTCTACCACTATTGCGTTTTGTTAAAAATTCAATATATTCAGGATGTTGTTTAATTATTGAATGCTCATACTTTTTTATATCATCAAGCATCTCATTTGCTGTTTGATATCTTTTTTTTGAATCTTTATTTAATGCCCTTTTTAATATTTCATCTAATCCAGCTGGAATATCGGAGCTATCTGGTTTTTTATAATCTTCTGCTGATACTATTTTGGATACAATTACTCCTTGAGGATCCGAATATTCCATACCTAGAGGCAAACATTCAAATAACATTTCATGCAACATTATTCCAACAGACCATATATCAACATTATAGGTGTATCCCTTTTTATTCATCAACATCTCGGGTGCCATATAAAACAATGTGCCTGCAATTGTTTTAGTTGATTCTTTATCATGCATTGCTCGCCCAATCCCTAAATCCGTAATTCGGGCTTTATTATTCTTAAAAAGAATATTTTCAGGTTTAATATCTCTGTGTATTATTTTGTTTTTATGAACAATACTTAATCCTAATAAAATATTTTTTAAATATTCCAGTGTGCAGCTTGTATCACATGATTTGCTTTGAATTTTGTTTCTTAAGTTACCTTCAGGCATATATTCCATAACCATTACCAACTTTGAACCGAAATTTGTATCTAAAGAATAAGTCCCATAAACTTCACATAAGAGATCTAATTCTTCTTTTGTGCAATTTACCCTCATTGCACTGTTTAATTCAATTTCATTGCTCAGATCAATTGCACTTTCTTCATCATTTGGAACCTTTATTACAACCGTTTCGTTGCATCTCCATTTTTTTAATATTTTAGGATTCAGAACTTGTGCTTTAAATGCAGTGGCAAATCCACCTCCACCTAATTCTTTCAGAATTTTAAATGACTGCTGACCCTCTAATCCCATGATTTATTTATTAAGATAATTGAGATGTTATCAAAACCTCCATATTCTAATGCTTTATTTATAAGCATTTTTACTTTCTCATCAAGCTGAGTATTTAAGTTTAATATAGACTCGATCTCACTATTCGAAACCAGATCAGACAATCCATCGGAACAAAGAATTAATATATCACCTTCAATAAACTTAAATTCAAAAAAATCAGGTTTGATGGTTTCATTCCCCATTGCCATGGTTATTAAGTGTTTTAAATGGTGATTAAAAGCCTCTTCCTCATTTATGGTTCCTGAATCCAATAGTTGCTGAACAACACTATGATCTTTTGTTATTTGCGAAAGATGCTTGTTTCGAAGAAGATAACAACGAGAATCGCCAATATTTCCTACTAAAAATCCCTCCTGCGTTAATATTGAAAATACCAATGTAGTACTCATCCCAACAAGAATTGGGTCTTCATCAGATTTTCTAATTAAGTTTTTATTGATCTGAATTAGTAAAGTATTTAGATTTTCCTGTATGTGTGATTCTATGTGGTAGCTGGATAAAAAACGGTGGAGTTCAGTTGCAACATATTCGCTAGCAATTTCACCTGCCTGGCTACCACCAACACCATCGGCAACAATAAAAATTTTATTGTCTTTATCTGCTATTACAAAATCTTCGTTAATACTGCGGACACTGCCTGTAGTAGTTTCTACATATACATTTATTGGCATGGTAAAAAAAGGTTGGATAGAATTAAATTAGCATTTAAATTTATTGATTTAAAATCATATACCCAATTCAATATTAGCATTTAGACCAATTCTAAATAATTAAATCTTTATTATTATAATTCTAAACTAAAGTTCATTATGTCTTATCATGTACACCAATCACCTTTCCTGCTCAAATAGGGGCATCTTTTATAAGGAAAGGAATATTATATTAGAAAGTTTGCATTAGATACTTTCCTAATTGTTCAATTATCTCTTTCAGCTCTTTAGAATTATTCAAATCAACAGTTAAAAGACAGACGGATTTCCCAGATTTTGTCAAAATTCTTTTTTCCGCTTCAAAGGAAGAATCATCGATCCAAAAAAAGTCTGATTCAAATTCAATAGCTTCTGTTTTCAAATCGTTCCAAAAAGTTGGCTGAATAGCTTTTAATTTTTCAATCATTATGGCAGAATAATATTTCGACAAATACTGAATAGCTTTATTCTCGTCTCCTCTGCAATGTGTTGTTAGCCAATAACAATTAAAGTTCTTAGTAATATATGATATGAATTCATCAGCAAAATTTGGGATTTGGCCATCTTTTTTTAAAAGAACTCCGTCAATATCCAGATATATATTGCAATTTCTGTTCATTCCTTTCAATAATCGAATCTAAAAAAACATCCTGATAATGAATCAACTAATTTTTTTAACTAATTTAGTGAAATAATTTACAATCAATTATTTTCGTTGAAAAAAGATATAAATAAAACTGAATTAGAATCTCATATTAGAAGCTTTATAGGGAAAAAATGTATTTACAGGGAAAATGAATTATATATACATTCAGAAATTCATTCAGTAGATTTGCAGGATTGGGAAATCTGGATTATTTTGAAAGATTTAAACTCTCCCGGTTTTACAGGTAAATTAAGAAGAAATGCTGAAAATGAACTCTGGAAAGTTGGCGCAAGTTGGGAAGCAATAGGAATAAAAGGTGAAAAATTTGGGGCTACTTATAGTGGATGGACTATTTTCTTCAATACTCAGTTTATAAAAGCCGTTTGTCAGTATGCTGAAACATTAAATGGAATAAAAATGAAAGACAGACCCAAATTATTCTTAAACTGTGTACACCAACTGCAGTACAAAAAATCGTTTCTGTATATCAAAAAATAAAACATGTCACAGAAATCAGGGTCAAGATGCAACTTTAAAGAGGGCTGGTATTCCACTGGTCTTGGTGAACATTGGAATATGTTTGGCACTTACGGGCTAATACCTATTAAATTGCTTCCCAAAATTGACATGCAGTTATTTAACGGAAAATTTTTTTGGTTACCTGAATTATCTGAAGAATGGGAAAAATTTGTAATGATGGAGGACCTGTCCAATAATTTTTTAACCATTTGCAAATTAGCTGCAAATTTGGGGATTAAGCAACCTGAATCCTTTTTAAACTTTATGGGGTCACCATATTATCAGAATCGTATGGTTTCAAGCACCAACTGCTACTTTGAACTTCCAAAAGAAATTGTAAAAAGTACGGGAGAAGACGGCGGACATTTTATCCGTTTTATGAACGATGAACAAGATGCCATGCTTTGGTATTTATACATCGATCAGAAAGGTAATCATTCAGTTGCAACTACAAAGTGGGTGCTTGATAGTAACTATCCCCTTGGAATATCACTTGAAAAAAAATTAAAAGATATCGTAATATGTTCCCCTTCATTTGAAGAATTTATTTATCGGTTTTGGATAGAAAACAAAATTTGACTTGCAAGTGTATTTATGCTTTCAATGTCAAAAGAAGAAAAAAATTATTTAAATGCAGCTATTGAATTAATGAATAACTTTAAAGTTAAATGATTCTGTTTTATTGGTTATGAAAGAAGATATTCAGGGCTGTAATTCTCTCTTGTTCAAATACGAGAAACTATTTGAAATATTCGGATACCTCCTAATGTGGTTTGGAACTAAGCCCTGAAAAGACGAAGATTGTGTATTGCCGTGCTGCAGGGCTTGCGAAGTCAATCCCAGGGAGTGGCTCACTGATGTGCTTTCAAGAATCCCTGCTTACAATAGTTATTATAGTAAAGATTTGGCAGAACTTTTACCTCATAATTGGAAAGTGTCCAGAAATCTTTAAAAAAATCCAACCATAGTACCAAAATATCCGGAATTTTGTGGAAAAATTAGAACTAATGCAGGCTTTTTAATATCTGTCCTAAAAATCCAAAACTTTCCAGTTTCCTTTGGAAAATTTAGAAATGAATCAAATTTTAGAGTGAAAGTGGGATGTACCTGGCCGAATGCTTACGATTGTTGTTGCTACTAATTAAATTCTAAATTAAGAAAACATCTTGAATAGGTAAATCAGTCCATTACAATGTAACCTGATATTATCCTGCATTTAGTTGAAGAATCTCAAATGAAACCTATTGCCTGTTTGTACATTACTTGTACGAAAATGGGGTACAAACTTTATACATTTGTAACCTTCTGATTTTTAGTAGCGAGAGGGAGACTTGAACTCCCGACCTCATGATTATAAAGCATGTGCGTGTAAAATATTTCCTTATATTTAAAGAAATTCAAGGAAATTTAACACATAAATTTCTCTTTAAAAAGCTCTTTAAATAAAAATAACGTGCTCATTTTCAACACGTTATTTGATAAAAAGGCTCCCCAGGTAGGAAAATATATTTATAATATCGTCCTTCTTTGTAACAAATACGAGATCAATGTAATTTCTGGAACGATTGCCGACAAACCTGTACCCTCTCTTATCACAATTATCATCTTTACACTTTCCCTCGTATATAATTAACTTCGTATCTCCGGCATTTTTACGACGTTTAAATATTCTCTCTATCTCAGCCAGGAATATCTCTTTCGTTGTGTCTTCGTAGGAATATTCATCTTTCAAATAAAGACGGAGTGTATCAATATCCATAGAGACGAAAGCATTCAGAATAGTTTGTATATAACTTCTCCGAGGCATAACCTTAACAGCTTGTCGGTTCTTTGTATAAATGAGGTAATTTAGTCAAAATAGGGAGAGGATATAATTTCGAGATATAGAAAATTATTAACAATATTAGTCAAGTCAATATTATAGCTATATATAATATAAGATGTGGTATTAAAATAAAAATTTTCCTGAAAGTAGAAATATGGAGTTATGGGCATACTTCTTTTTTCTCATACACATAAAATTTTTTCACATTCAAAGCAATAATTTTATTAATTTGCAGAATTTATAAGTCATATTTATTGTAAATACCGGATTTAAGTAGAATTTGAAATGATAAAAGAGAATTTTCTGTAAATGCTAATGAGAATAATGAATTTTATTAAGAATGTTGCACCTATGTTGCACCCATAAAAACAAAAAAGAGCCAGACTCTCATCCAACTCCCTCATTTTCATTGAGCGGGAAACGGGGATCGAACCCGCGACCCTCAGCTTGGGAAGCTGATGCTCTACCACTGAGCTACTCCCGCTTATGATGTATGCAAATTTAGAAAATTTTGCATTGAATCGCTTTTCATGATACAAATTTTTCATATTTATTTTTGAATGACCAATCAGTCAAATTTAACAATTATTTAACATACATTATTTGCTTTTACCTGTATTGTTGTTATATATTTGACCAACCGTTCAGTCATAAAATTAAAAAATATGCCACGTACTCAGGAACAATTCAATGAAATCAGGAAACAGAAAAGAGAGTTAATTATTGATACGGCTCTTGAACTGTTTGCAGAACATGGTTATCACGCCACTACAATGAGCCAGATCGCTAAAAAGGCGTCGATATCCAAAGGGCTTGCCTACAACTACTTTGAAAGTAAACAGGAAATACTCGATGAGATTGTAAAAAAAGGATTCGATTCCGTTTATGCTCATTTTGATCTTGATCATGATGGCACTTTAACTGATGAAGAGTTTCGGTATTTCGTAAATGAAACTTTCAATATGCTGACTCAAAACAGATCATTCTGGAAGCTTTTCATGACACTTATGCTCCAAACAGGATCTGTAGAGTCTTCCCGGGGAAAATACAGTAAAACAAGTGAAAACATAGTTTCAATGTTAAACCGGTTTATTATTTCGGCGGGAAGCACTAATCCCGAATCAGATGTCCTTTCAATTGCATTTTTATTGAAGGGTGCATTTTTGGTTTCAGTTACAAATCCGGATATCACAAAGCAGGAAAATATTACAGATAAAATTACGGAGGCCTGCTTCAGGCTGATAACTAAAAAAAATGAAAAATGAAACAAATCGTGAATTATCAAAACAGGGAAAAAATAAATGACATGTACCAAATTATATCCTTAAAAATGAAAAATTTCAAGAAAATGATGCCGTTTTTGATTTGTTTTGTATTAAATGCATTGTCTTTAACGGGAAACGGACAGGACGCAAAAGAGATAGTCCGGCTGGCTGATGAGAAATTCAGGGGAGTATCCAACATTGGAGTGACCACCATGATAATTGAACGTCCATCGTGGTCAAGGAAAATTTCAATGAAAAACTGGTCTCTTGGCGATGAATATTCTATGATTTACATCACTGCACCGGCCAAAGAGAAAGAACAGGTCTTTCTTAAGCGGGAAAATGAGATGTGGAACTGGGTGCCCTCGATTGAGCGGATGATAAAAATTCCGCCTTCAATGATGATGCAGTCATGGATGGGATCGGATTTTACCAACGACGACCTTGTTCGTGAATCATCAATTGTAAAAGATTATGACCATGAACTTACTGGTGAAGAGACACTCCGTGGCTA
>Ga0068714_10007746_pt1 | contig 10285 bp, 3 predicted proteins | sample MTBNYHSulfiMetaG_FD_62988 | JGI IMG/M metagenome (GOLD analysis project Ga0068714, IMG submission 62988) | Enrichment culture microbial communities from rom New York Harbor, USA that are MTBE-degrading - MTBE-NYH (New York Harbor Sulfidogenic)... | ecosystem: Environmental > Aquatic > Marine >...
ATTACCTGCAACGCTGAGGCAGTTGTCCTGTTCGGAAAGTGAATCCGGCAGAAGCGGGGCTTCTGCCGGTGTTGGGGCTTGGGAAAAACAGCCCGGACGTTTTGGGTGCCTGGCACTTGAGGTATCTTTCCCAAGTGCCAGGCACCTTGCCCCTTCCCTGGTTTATTACCTCCAGTACTGGATCAAGTACAACAGGTCGTTCTCGTTGATGCGGTCATCCTCGTCGTCCACGACCGGGTTGCACCGCTTGTTCTCCTCCGTTGGCTCTTTCTGCCAGTGCAGCGAGAAGAAGAAGCAGTCGTTCATGTCCACGTCGCCTTCGCCCGTGGTGTCGCCCGGCACCGGTGGAACCGTCGGCGTGGGTGATACCTCAGGGGTTTCCGTGGCGGTCGGGCTGAGCTCCGGCGTCGCCGTCGGGACGAACATTGTCGGAGTCGCCGTGGGCGGAACGGCCGTTCCGGTCGCCGTTGCCGTGGGCGTCAGGGTCGCCGGCGAAGTCGCCGTCGGTGTCGGCGTCGCCGTTGGATACTGCACCTTATAGACGCCCTGGACGGTTTGCAGAATTCGCTGTTCGGTGCCGTCCGTTCGGGCGAAAACCGGAGCCGACAGGATCAGGCGGGATTCGCCCAGCTGATCCGCATGGATGTAGAGATGAGCAACCGTTGTGCTCGAGCTGGGACCGGCGGCGCTGCCGGTGGCGTAAGCTCCGACGCGGAAACCGTCGTCATAGGGTTCCGGCCCCAGCGGGTGAACGACATTGCCGCCCTGCTCGAGCGCCGGGCTGAGCTCCGGCGAAGCGGCCCACCCGACGGCGTCGCCGGTGAGGACGCAGCCGAATTCATAGCCGCCGAGGTTGTTGATGCCATCGGCGACGATGTTGACGACCATATCCTGGCCCGGCTCCAGCGAAGCCCGGGAAGGCACGGGGCGCAACTTCACCCCGAGCGCCCCGATCTCCGGCGTACAGGTGGAGCAGTGCACTGCATCGGGAAACTCCAGCGCCCACCGCTCAACGATGGTCAGCTTATCCGCCTCGTCAACCAGGCCGTCTTCGTTCATATCCTTTCGAATGTCATAGGCGGCGGTGCCGACATAGTCGCCCTCGCCCGACTGGACGAACAGAATATCGTGAACGTCCACGCGCCGGTTGGCGTTGAAGTCCACTGCCTTGAACTTGGCCGACAGGCCGGTCATCGGCGTTGCGTCGCCCGTGAGGACTTTCCCAAACAGAAAGGCATCCCTCCATTCGGTCGTGGGAGACTGCCAGGCAAACTCGAATGCGCCACCGGAGGAGGGGACTTGGACCCGAGGCCTGACTGGGTCTGCGTCCTCGGTGGCAATTCGCCCGCCCCAAGGCTCCAGGGTCAGCAGGGTGCCGTTCGGAATGGGGCTGCCTCCATGGTTGACGATTTCGCTGCTGACCAGGATCGAAGACACGCCATCCGCGGGGCAAACCGGCGGGTCGGCCGCCATCCCAAATCCATAGTCGGTCAAGGTGAAGCGGCCCCAGCTATGCTGGTCAAAGACCGTCACCCGACGGTAACCGCTTTTCGTCGCGTCCACGATGAAGGCATATTTGCCGCTGGGGTAAGCCGAGGTCGTGACCCCCGAGGTGGAATAATGAGGCTCGGTCCAGTGCTCGTCGTGGGGCAGGACTATCGGCCAGGGGAAGTCGAGGAAGATGAAGCCGGTCTGAATGCCTCCAGCCAGTCCAACGTTACTGCCGTCGGGCCGCAGAAGGTCGCCCGTGACCATGATCTTGTCCCCTCGCCTGTAAACATCCTGGGGGACGCCCCATCCGAAGCGCATCGAGCGCAAGGTTTCGAAATAGTATGGATAATAGGGGCCGCTCACGCCTCCATCGTGCTCGACCCAGACAAGGAACTGGTACAATCCCGCGGGGATGCCTGTCGTGCCCCAGATCTCGCCATGCGATAAGGTGCCGCCGACGGCCAGATCGCTGAAGCCCGCAGCCCATTGCTGGAACGTGGAGCCGTCCGACCGGTTTTGAATCTGCAGGTACATCGTGCCGCTGACGGGAATGTCTCCCGTGTTCTTGATTCCCAGCCCGAGATCAACGTCCTCGGTGTCCCCGACGAAGCCGGACGTGGCCGAATGAAACCACCGGCTTTCAATGTTCACATCCGGGTTGCCCACGCGGAAGCGGGCGTAAGCGATATCGCGCTCGGCTGCGCTGGCCGCGTCTTCCACCCGGACTTTCACTTGATAGTGCGTCGCTTCGGCACTGGCACTGCTCCAGTTCACCGTCTCAGTTACTGTGCCCAGAGAAGCGAGAGCGATATTATATCGGGGAATCGTCCCCACGCTCAGGCTTTCACCCATGTGGATGATATCCACGAAGTAGTTCACCAACTGTTCGCTGCTCGCTTTGTTTCTCAACTGAAGGGTGATGTTCTGAAGCTCCCCGACGGGAACCGCGTCGTACTGCAGATCGATATCTTCGACGAAGATATCCGACTCGACGAGATCGAGGTCGAAGACATAATCCTGATAGAAGGTAGCGTCCTGGGTCTCGTAATTGTAGAAAAAGGGATGAACGGTCAGGACAAAGTCCAGCCCTTGATCCGGCCGTTCGATGCATGTCCAGTGGAAATCATCTGAGGGAAAGACGCCGGGCGAGGGCACGTCCCCCGGCCCCGGCGTCGTCTTTTCCTCCATCCACGCGGTCGGCAGCGACAAACCCGACTCGTTCACCATTCCGCCGCGCGAGACGAGCGTAACGTCGTTCACCCGCACGCCGGGCGGATAAGTGGCCTCCCAGCGATAGATGGGCACGATCGGCTCGTTGACCACCAGGAGTTCGTCGCCGTGCTCCTCGTCGGGCAGGCTGACGTGATCCAGGCCGTCGGGATAGGTTTCCACGGCGTACATCGGGATCGTAATCGGCAGCTCTTCGGCCAGCTCGGCATACACCGTGGCGGGCTTCTCCGCTTTCCCGCTGCCCGAGGAGCCGCCGCGCGCCGGATCGCCGTAGAGGTTGTACATCAGGATTTCCCGCTTGACGAGCCGGTCCTGATAGCAGGTGGTGTACCAGTGAATGTCGCCCGCCAGCGAGCGCTTGGAGTTGCGAAAAGCCTGGCCGATGGTTTGGCCGTCCCGGTGCCGGCCGGTGATCTTCTTGCCCATGCTGTTGTTCTGGGAGCGCGGGGAAACCTCGGTCGCCCCGATGAAGACTGAGGCGCTGTCGGCGAGAAACGCCTCGGCCAGGTCGTTCGTATCCTGGAGCCGGCCGGTCAGGCACGCGTTGGAGTAGACAATGGGAAACTTGCCTCCAAAATCAATGCTCGGCAGATCCCACCAGCCGAAGGAGTCCCAGCCGCCGACGCTGCCATGGTTGCGGTAGTAGAGAAAGTCCACGTTGTGGGCGTTGTTCAGATAGACATCGAGCCGGTCATCCTCCGCGTAGGTGCTCAAGCGGAAGTTGGACGGCGTGAAAGCGTAAAGGTCGTCCAGCCGGTTCTTGCAGTCCGCGGCGTTGCCTGCGAAGGAGCTCTCGCCGCCGCCGGTGCCGGAAACGCAAATCGCTTTGTCGAAGGAGTGCGGCGTCATCGCCCGCTGGAACAGGGCGACGTACGTGTCCGGGTTCTCGCCCGTGATGCGGCCGATGCACAGCTCGGGCGTATAGTGGCCGTCGTTGTCGAGGTTGGCATAGGTGTTGTCGCTCATGCTCACGTGGTCGGTGCCGCCCCAGGTGCAATGCAGGCTCCAGTTCCACGAGGGCATGACGACGCTGCACCCGACCAGAAGCAGGTAGCCGCCGTTGCGCCAGTCGGATTCGACCTTACTGCCGAAGTTGCTCTGAATGTAGCTGCGGATCTGGCTGCTATCGCCGGTGTGAATGTAAGCGAGGGTGGCAGCCCGATAGACAACGAAGTCCGCCATCGCCCGGGGCATCGCCTGGGCCGAGGCGTTCGTCTCCGAGTTAACCGAGAAGAAGCGGGACAGGTTGGCCAGGACGACATAGTTCGTATAGTACAAAGGCGACTCGACGGCGCTGTTGTCCCAGTCGTGCGTGACGCTGGGATAACTCTTGTAGTAGGCGTGCCCGAAGACGTCTTCCGCCCGGGAGCCGGAAGAGGCCAGCTCGTAATCCACACTCCCGCTGTGACTCAAGAAGGGGACGACGTCCACATTGAGAAACTGGAACCCGCCGGGATAGATATCCGGCACGCTCACAGTGGCATAGATGCGGTTATTGGTGATATCCCCGTAAGAGCAGGTGGCGTTGGCGCTGAAAGGCTGCATCCCGTGGAAGGCCAGGTTGAGCTCGACGTTTCGCGCGTCGCCGTCGCCGACGTTATCCACTCGAAAGTTGAGCCGGTAGTAGGAACCCATATCCTCCACCCGGTTCAGCGTGAGATCCAGATCGGGCGCGTCCTTGCGCACCGTGACTACATAGTCGGCGCCGTCGTTGTCATCAATGGTGGTGCTGCCCGACTGGTCGGTGGCCTCGGGACGAAACCGAATCACGGTCTCTTCGGTCAATGAGGAGATATTGATGAGCCGGGAGTGCTCGGTTCCCAGTGACGTGGAACCGGTCTGCTGCCAAGTGCCCGAGCCGATACGGTAGTTGAGCTTCGCGTTACACAGCTCATCGGTCAACCAGCGAACCGTCAGGGAGCTGTTGGACGTGCGCGGGTACAGCGGCGTCCAGTTCACCCCGACGATCACCGGCGGGAAAGGCGTCGAGCCGGAGACATTCTTTGTCAGGGGGATAAAGGTTCCGCCGGTGCCTCTGCCGACGCAGCAGGTGATGTCCTTGTTGGCCCGAATACGCCAGATGCCCGTGCCGGGGTTGACGTTCACGAATTGCCCCTGGCCGATGTTGTGCGTGGATTGCAGGGCGCGGGTCTCGGCGTCTCGAACCTCGACGGTGGTCCCGTCTTCCAGCCCGGTGATGTAGATGAATCCGTTCGTGTGACTGCGGGTGATGAAGTCCGCGCCTTGCATCTGGCCGGCGGGGTCGAGGGCGTAGGTCATATAGTTCATACCGTCCAAGACCGAAACGCCACCCAGGACCGAGACCGCCGCTTGGTCTTTCGGGATGCGGATCTTCAGGACATTGCTTCCGCCGGGGGCCGGCGTAGGCCCGGTGAAGACATAAGTCTCGCCCTCGCCCAGGGTGCCGGTCTCAATCTGCACCGGATTTCCGAACAGCGTCATCTGGAGCGTGTAGATGGTGTAGGCAGTGCCCTCGGCGAAGCTGTGAATGTTCAGATATTCATTCTCCCCGACGTACGTATAATAATACGCAAGGTCGGAACCCTCGGCCGAATACGGCGGCACGAAGTAGCCCAGGTCGTCGCGGGTGAGGACCATCACTTCGTTGCCCGAAGTGACCCCAAGAGGGGCCCTGACATCGAAAGCCTGGTGATAGTAGTAGTTGTTGTTCGTCGCGAGGTCGAAGTACCAGTACTGCGAGTCCAGGGGCGAAACGTGGATATAGCCCGCCGAGGGGCCTGCGGGAGAGAAGATGTAAAAAGCGTCATCGCAGCCGCTCGTCGTCCGCACAAACCAGGTGAGTGAGTCGGCGTCAGCGAGGTAAGTGCCCCCGGTCTCCGACAGACCGCGATAATGGTAATAACCATTGCACTTATATGTGTTGGAAACGCCCACGAGGACCTGCGGCCGGATGTTATAAGTGTCGTTGCTGGAGACCGAAATATGGTAAAGCCCCGGCGTGAGGACCGTTTCGAAGGGACCCCATTGACTGACCGTTCCCTCGGCGACCGGCGGGTCCGGATACGCCGGATCTCGGATGACGACGGTCGCCTGATGCGATCCGTTTTCAATAAACGCCATGACGGAAACCGGCCCATGGGTGTAAAAGTAACCCTGGTTGGAGTCCACCCCCAAGGGTACAGCAAGCAAGGAATCAGGGATGCGCGCGTCGAAGACCTCGCCATACGGGAGCAGCGGCTCTTCCTCCGCCGCACCTGTCACCGACACAAACAAGCCAAGAACTGCGATTGCCCATAAGATCTGCTTTCCCCACATCATCAATTTTCCCCTTCCCGGCGCAGCCTGTGCCGCGCCCTGAAAACCCTCAGCGTTCCCGGGTCCTTCCTGATGCAAAACAAAGGGGCCAGGCGGCACCCTCGACCTTCGGGGAGCGAACCTGGCCCGAATAAAGGCACTCAAAGCCTCGCAGACTGGATTCAATAGACATTCCGGCTCGGTATTGGTTGTAAGAATGCTGTTGTTCTCTGCCTCCGTCGCCATTCAGACAGTCTATCAGGATTGAGGTTAAATATAGACCTTTCGGGGGGCGAGTGCAAGCAAAAACGGACGGCCTCGGCCCGGATTTCGGCCCCGGTGCCTTTCGCCCTTTCAGGGCTGAGGAGGGAGGAGGAGGGCGCTTCCGGGTCCCAGGGCGCTGCCCCTAGGCTTCGACCTTCCAGCCCTTCGGGCTGCGAAGGTGTTGTAGGAGCGGGGCTTGCCCCGCCTAAGGGGGGCTATCGGGGGCGCAGCCAGCAGCGCCCCTACGCGAGAACCATGGGCAGGATGCCCATGCCACGTGCCTGAATGTAACAGAGTCGTCCTCGGCTGTGCGGGATACGGCACTCGTAAGCAGTAGGCCACGCAAGCCGAGCGTGGCCCGCAGTTGCTGAAGAACGACGGGTTCCGCCTCGGCTCGGAGGACCTGCCGCCTGCTCTCCGACCGGCTGCCACGCTGAAGCGCTTTTGGGGATACGCGTGCCGGGTCGGGAAGCACCCCCCGAGTCCCCAACAACCGCGACTTGAGGGTGGCACCCCTCGGAACGCGTCTCACCGATTCCTCGAGTAGCCCGATTTATCGGGCGTATCGAGAGGAATCGCTGCCCGCCGGTTCCTCGCCTCTCGATACAGGCCGGCTCCGCCGTCCTTACTCGAGGCTGCGGTGGGGATTCCCATTCAGCCACGAATGAACACGAATCAACCCCAAAACGTCCGAAGTGGACTTCTTGATGAAATCTCTTGACGCAGCGCAGGGGCCCCCGGCTGTGGGGCTGTCACCCCGTTGGAAAACAGACAGGGGGTCCAGCGAAGGACCCCCTGAAATTCAGAAGGATGATGGAGTCGCCGAGCCCGGGGCCGCCTCGGTCCCGAGGCTCCCCATCCCCCGGCGATTCCGCTCAGAACCTATATCTTGCGGGCCTTGACCGCCTGCGGGCCTTTCTTGCCCTGGGCAATCTCGAACTCGACCTTATCCCCCTCGTGAAGCGTGCGAAAGCCGTCTCCCTGAATCTCGGAGTAGTGAATAAAGACGTCCTCCCCGTCCTCGCGAGAAATAAACCCGTATCCTTTGGACTCATTGAACCATTTCACAGTTCCAGTCGGCATCAGTTACACCTTCCTTCAGTGGCAGGACTTGATGATTCACAGTCGACCCAGGGGAGGGCTTTCATCGGATCGGAGAGGCTTCTAATCACCGGGAATTATAAGTGTTGCGGGGCCTTCGCCTGACCTTCCTTCCCAACTTGGTACCGAAGGGAATCTTCAACCACACCGCGAATTGTATTCTCGATTCCACATTTGTCAAGCAGAATTTGAAGCGAAGGCGAAGAAAGCACGTGGCGGTATAACCTACTGAAAGATAAAGGCTTAGGTAAAATTCGAGGCCGAGTAGAGGGGGCGCAGGATTTCCTCTGCAAGCAGATATCGCCATGCCCCATGGAGATTTACAGAAGAATGCTTTGTCGGGAAGAACTTTTTCTCAGACCCTCTCGGCCCGCTTTCGGACGCGTCCGCCGTCCGCGCCGTGGGAAGTCCGCTTGGCTCCAGGAGGCGATGGATACTTTCGACACCGACCTGGTCGGCAGGAGAGGCTGCGGATTGTCGTCGGCGGCAGCCCATGACAATCGCCGCTGGCCCGTCGTCGATGCAATGCCTGATCCCATCATTCAGGGATCGAGTTCTCTATTCAGACTGTGTGCTGAGTTGCGAATGGGGACAGAATCGTGTAAGTTACTCGGGTTTTATCCGGCAGCGGCTGGAATTCGTATGGCTTTCTGTATTTCCGACGGATTGAAGAAATAATTGAATGATCATTATTACTGGAAGCGGACGATCAGGAACTTCGATTACGGCCAGGCTTTTCGAGCTGTGCGGCTTTAACCTGGGGCCCGACGTCAAATGGCTCCAGCGAGTGCGCGCAGGCTATGAAGCCTCTCGCGTGGCGCGGCTGAATGACGAAATCATTTCTGAGGGTTTGTGGGCTCAGTCGTACGCATCGGAGGAAAAACTCGAACAGATTGCTCTCAAGTACAAGGAACGGATCAATCAGCTCGCCTCTGAGTACGACGTTTGCAAGGACCCGCGTTTCACGACGACCTTGGAGGTTTGGCTCCGGGCGGGCGTGAAGCCCGAGTTGGTGATTGTTTGCCTGAGGCGACCCGAGGAATGCATTGAGTCCGCCAAGGAAACCGGCGCTGGGTTCTCTGAGGCGAAGAAGCGGCCTTTCGCTGAAATGTACAACGAATACATTGCAAGAATGGGAAAACTGTTTTGCACCCTGCACGCAAACAGTATCCCTTTCAGCATTCTTCGCTACAGCAATTACGTCAAAGACTTCAAAGAGATTCCTCTTGAGTTCCCGGCTTCCCTGGATAAGATTCTTGAAGAGAATTTTCAGCCGACAAATCGATCACAGTTGACAATCACACGCGACGACGGCCATTCCCCGGCTCAGGAGTATGGCGCAAGCGCCCCAGGCCACGTCTGCGACCCGCGACGCGACACAGTATCTCATTGGGAGGATCTGGCGTCCGCGAAGCTGCAACACTATGAGGTCCAGATTCCCTTCGTGGGAGTAAAGAAGATTCGGATTCTGTTCGATTCACATGTGAGACCCCATCTCGTTCTCCAGCGGCTCCGTTTGGTATCAGCTGGTGAATGCTACTCTGTTCCTCTTGATGCCCAGGGGGCTCTTTCGTATCAGAGGATGGATTGGGTCGGGGATATCAGTACAGGACTCTGTTTTGCAGCCAGAAAGCCTCGACCGTGGTTTGACATCTCGGATTTTGGACCTCTTGCGTCGTCTCCGACTGAGAATCTGACCCTCTCTTTGGATGTGGCATTGAAAGACTGCAAGCGCTTAGCGGTCTATTGGGATTCCGGCGAGGGTTTTTCCCGTGATCAGATGATCCCCGTTGAGGTGCAGATAGAGGAAACGTGAGGAATAAAAACTCCAAGCGATAACCGGCTGAGTGTTGTTGGATCATTCATGGCGGGTCTTGGGGTGATGTGTGACACAAGGTAGCCCAGCCGCTCATCGCAGGCCCTTCTTGAGCATTTCGAAGGTGCTTTCCGAAACCACTTTGATGTTGTCATAGCGCCCGCCCATCTTGAGAAAGTTCTCCTTCCCACCCACGGGTTCCATCCCGTCCTTCCGCAGGACATAGATGGTTTTCTCTCCCTGCTTGCGAAGGAAAGTGGGAATGTCGCCCTCGGTGAGGGAGTACTTGGCTTTCAGTTCGTTGAAAACGGGCGTCGAAAGAACGCGGATATCCTTGAAGCGCCCGCCCATCTGCAAAAAGTTGTCCCTGCCGCCGACGGGCTTCATCGTTCCCTCGGAAATGACAAAGATGGCTTGGGAACCTTCTCTTCGCACAAAGATTGGAATCCCCTTCTCAAGGAGGGTGTTGACTCGATCCCGATCCTTGTGGGTTAAGGATTGTTCATAAATGTTGACGACTGCCTCAACATCGCCGGCCTGCTTCACCACTCCCTCGTCGATCCAAATGGCTCGGTTGCATAGGGCTTTGACCTGGCTGGCCGTATGGGACACAAAGACGACGGTGCTGTTCTCGCATTTGATACGCTCTTTCATCATCCGAAAGGACTTCTGCCGGAATTCGATGTCGCCGACTCCGGTCACTTCGTCAATCAGCAGCAGATCAGGGTCAAGTTGAAATGCCACGGCAAATCCCAGCCGGGCGCGCATCCCCGAGGAGTAGGCCGATATCGGCTGATCCATGAACTGGCCCAGTTCGGAAAACTCGATGATGTCGTCCATCCGGGCCACGATTTCTTTCTTTTCCATACCCAGAAACAAACCACTTAGGATGGCGTTCTCCCGGCCGGTCAGGTATTCGATGAAGCCCAGCTGCAAGGTGAGCAGCGAGGCGCGAATCCGATCGGCCCCGACGATCTCGCCATAGTCCGGGGCCATAATGCCCGCCAGTAACATCAGCAGGGTGGTCTTGCCGCTGCCGTTTCTCCCTACCACACCTAAGGAGTCGCCCCGGTGGAGATCGAAGGAGACGTCCTTAAGAGCGTAATG
>Ga0068714_10007748_pt1 | contig 10283 bp, 8 predicted proteins | sample MTBNYHSulfiMetaG_FD_62988 | JGI IMG/M metagenome (GOLD analysis project Ga0068714, IMG submission 62988) | Enrichment culture microbial communities from rom New York Harbor, USA that are MTBE-degrading - MTBE-NYH (New York Harbor Sulfidogenic)... | ecosystem: Environmental > Aquatic > Marine >...
GGCGGGCTCCTGCGGAGGTTTACCGGGTGCATGCATAGGGATGGCCCACACCATGGGTGCTTCGATTGAAGATGTGACCAAAGGGTTGCTGGCGGCCGGGATGATAGGACTTTTCATAAAGGCCGGTTCGACTTTTGCGGCTGAGGTGGGCGCTTGCCAGGCTGAATGCGGCGCCGCCTCGGGTATGGCGGCGGCGGCACTTGTTTCTTTGGCCGGCGGCACTGTCACACAGGCTGTGGCCGCTTCATCCATGGCTCTGCAGAATATTCTCGGAATGATCTGCGATCCGGTTGCGAACAGGGTGGAGGTGCCATGCCTGGGTAAAAACGTGTTGGCCGCGAGCAATGCCCTGTGCTGTGCGAACATGGCTTTGGCGGGGTTCGATGCTGTCATCCCCCTGGACGAGGTGATCGAGGCTATGGACAAGGTTGGCGAAAGTATTCCGCGTGAGTTTCGATGCACGGCCCTTGGAGGTTTGTCCGTTACAAATACCGCGAAGAAAATCGAACAAAAACTGAAGGACAAGCAGGACCGGGACTTCGATGAATGATTCGGCCGGTGAGACCTTTTATCGCATCGGACAGGTATTATATTCAAGTTGGAAGAGAAAAATATGGAATGACTTTTTGTTTCCAAGGAGATTTTTTTTGACTATAAGCGGCACGGTATTCGACATAAGAAAATATAGCATCCACGATGGTCCCGGGATTCGGACCACGGTGTTTCTCAAAGGCTGTCCCCTCTCTTGCAGGTGGTGCCACAACCCTGAGGGGATGGAAATCCGGCAAAGGATTTTATGGAGCCCGGAGCGCTGCATCGGGTGCGGGACGTGCGTGGAAGCCTGCCCTGAAGGTGTGCGCAGCGTGGGGAGCCCTTTGAACGGAAGCAACGGCTGTATCCTTTGTGGTCAGTGCGCCCTTGCATGTCCGGCGGATGCGCTCGAACTCGCGGGCCGCTCGGTTACCGTCGAAGAGGTACTGGAGGAGGCTCTGAAAGACAGGATTTTCTATGAGCAGTCCGGGGGCGGCATCACGTTTTCCGGCGGGGAGCCCTTGATGCAGGGTGAATTCCTGCTCCCGGCACTCGAAGCCTGTGGAAAAGCGGGACTCCACCGGGCGGTGGATACCTCGGGATATGCGGATTCGCAGCTGCTTCTCGATGTGGCAAGGGAAACGGAGCTCTTCCTCTATGACCTCAAACTTATGGATTCGGACCTGCATCGTGAGGTTACCGGGGTCCCCAACGAGCTGATCCTTGAAAACCTTCGGCTTCTGGCGAAAACCGGGGCTTCGATTCAAATCCGGGTTCCGGTGGTTCCCGGAATCAATACCGACATGGAGAATATGGAGCGCACCGCGGAGTTTATATCTACCGTGGGGCTTGATTGTGTTCATCTGTTGCCTTACCATGGAGCTGCAAAAAGGAAATATGAAAGGCTCGGTTTGAGGTATCCCTTATCGGACCTCCAACCGCCTTCCGAGGCTGAAATGGAACTTTTTGCAGAAAGGCTGGAAAGGCGGGATATCAAAGTTTATCTGGAGGGACGGAAATGATCAATGAAAGAGTGGATCGGCTCCGGAAGAAGAGTATGGAAACGCAACCCAGCGTTTCCATTGAGCGTGCCTTGCTCGTGACCGAATTTTACAGGACACAAAACGGCAACTATTCGGTTCCGGTCACGAGGGCCATGAATTTCAAGCATCTCTGTGAAAAAAAGACCCTGTATATCGGAGAAGACGAATTGATCGTGGGGGAGCGGGGGCCTGCCCCAAAAGCGGTTTCAACGTACCCCGAGCTTACCTGCCACAGTGTGGATGACCTTTCAACCCTGAATACACGCCCTATGACCGGGTACAGCGTATCCGATGAAGATATCAAAATTTATGAACGCGACGTGATTCCCTACTGGCAGGGAAGAAGTATGAGGGACAGAATCTTCGCCGATGCCCCCCGGGAGTGGCGGACAGCCTATGAAGCAGGCCTGTTCACGGAATTCATGGAACAGCGTGCTCCGGGGCACACTTCCCTGGATGGTGAAATCTACGCATGCGGCATGAACGACTTCAAGAAGCGGATCGCGGAGAGCCTGACAGAACTTGATTTTTTGGAGGATCCCGAGGCTTCGGACAAGGCCGAGGAATTAAAGGCCATGGATATTGCCTGTGATGCAGCCGTGATCTTTGCTGAACGGCATGCGGCTCTCGCGACCAAAATGGCTGAAGCAGAGCCGGATCCTGACAGGAAGGCCGAGCTGGAGCGCATCGCCGCTGTATGCCGCAGAGTTCCGGTCGAAGCCCCTCGTGATTTCTGGGAAGCGCTTCAGATGTACTGGTTCGTTCACCTGGGGACGATCACCGAACTCAACGGCTGGGACGCCATGAGCCCGGGGCATCTGGATATCCACCTTTTTCCATTTTACCGTAAAGGCCTTCAGGACGGCACCCTGACGCGTGAGAAGGCAAAAGAACTTCTGTCCTGCTTCTGGATCAAATTCAACAATCATCCCGCTCCCCCGAAGGTCGGGGTGACCGCCCAGGAAAGCGGAACTTACAACGACTTCACGAACATCAATATCGGAGGCCTGACAAGACGGGGGGAAGATGGGGTCAATGAGGTAAGCTTTCTCATCCTCGAAGTGCTGGATGAACTCCAACTTCTTCAACCTCAGGCCAACGTGCAGATCAGCCGCAAGACGCCCGATACGTTTCTTAAAGCTGCCTGCGAGGTTATCCGCAAAGGCTATGGATACCCTTCGGTGTTCAATGCGGACCAGGTGGTGATCGAGCAGATCAGGGTCGGAAAAACCGTCGAAGATGCCCGGGAAGGAGGGTGCAGCGGGTGTATCGAGACCGGGTGCTTCGGGAAGGAAGCCTATATCTTGACGGGCTATCTCAATGTCCCCAAAGTACTCGAGCTGGCCCTTCACAACGGGCGGGATCCACGAACAGGCAGCCAGGTAGGCCCTGAAACAGGTTCGATTCAGGATTTCGACGATTTTGAAGCCCTGTACCGGGCCTTCGAAAAACAACTGCATCACGTGGTCGATGTCAAGTTGAGAATGAACAACTACATCGAGCGCTTTTTTGCAAAAAACTATCCTGCCCCGTTCCTGTCAGTCGTGATCAGGGACTGCATCGCCAATGGCAAGGATTACTACAACGGGGGCCCTCGCTACAATACGAACTACATTCAATGCTGCGGCATCGGCACCATAGCCGACAGCCTTGCGGCCATAAAAAAACACGTTTATGAAGACGTTTCGGTTGCTTTTCCTGACCTTCTGAAAGCGCTGGAGGAAAACTTCGAAGGCCACGAACGCCTCAGGCTGTTTATTAAAAACACCACGCCTTTTTTCGGAAACGACAATGACTATGCCGATGACCTGATGAGCCGGGTTTTCGACTCTCTTTTCAATGAAATAGACGGCAAACCCAATACCAAGGGGTCCTCCTATCATCTCAACATGCTTTCCACGACGTGCCACATCTATTTCGGCAAGGTTCTGGGCGCCACTCCTGACGGGCGCCTCGCCGGTATGCCCATATCCGACGGCACCTCCCCATCCCACGGAGCCGATCGTCAGGGTCCCACATCCGTGGTGAAATCCCTGGGCAAGATGGATCAGGCAAAAACAGGGGGTACGCTTCTCAACCAGAAGTTCCTTCCGTCTCTCCTGGCAGGCGAGGATGGTCTGGCCGGCCTGGCCGCCTTGGTAAGGGGCTATTTTGCACTTGGCGGGCACCACATACAGCTGAACGTTGTCGATGTGAAAACGCTCCGCAAAGCCCAGGCCAACCCCGATGAATACCGCAACCTGCTTGTGCGTGTTGCGGGTTACAGCGATTATTTCGTGGACCTGGACAGGTATCACCAGGAAGAGATTATTGCCAGGACGGCTCATACCGGCTTCTAATCCCAGTGCTCCGGCTCTCTTTCGGGTATTGGGAGCGACACGGACAAAAACTTTCTCAGTGAGGTGCGGCAATCATGCGGGGGCGTCTATTTGCGGTGGATTCTCACACGATGGGGGAGCCGACACGGGTGGTTGTCGGGGGGCTTCCGGCTGTTTCCGGGAAAACCATGGAAGAGAAGCGGTCGACGCTCGGCTCCCGGTTCGACCATTTGAGAAGGGCCTTGATGCATGAACCCCGCGGCCACAGGGACATGTTCGGGGCCATCCTGTTCGAGCCGGCTGACCCGCAGGCGGATCTCGGAGTCGTTTTCATGGACGGAGGCGGATATCTCACCATGTGCGGCCACGGGATCATCGGCGCCGTAACCGTGGCCCTGGAAGTCGGCATGATCGAAGCCGTGGAGCCCGTGACAAAGGCCCGGCTCGACACCCCCGCGGGGTTGGTGACGGTATCGGCCGATGTAACCGATGGAAAGGTGGGGGAAATTACCTTTCAAAATGTTCCGGCGTTCCTGTACCGGAAGGATTTCGAGCTCGAGATCCCGGGTATCGGAGATGTGACATTGGATATTTCATTCGGTGGAAATTTCTTTGCCCTGGTGAATGCGGGCGACTTCGGACTTTCCCTTTCGCCGGCAGACGTTGGCCGGATTTCGCAAGTCGGCCTGATGATAAGGAATCAGGTCAACAGTCACCTCAAGGTCATTCATCCACTCGAGCCTTATATCGACTCGGTTCAGCTGGTGGAATTCTGCGGGCCGGCGGCGGACCCCGGGGCCCACGCACGAAACGTGGTTGTATTCGGCCAGGGGCAGGTGGACAGGTCGCCCTGCGGCACCGGAACGTGCGCCCGGATGGCGGCGATGTGGGCCAGGGGAGAGCTGGACCTGAATGTTCCCTTTATACACGAAAGCATCATCGGCACGACCTTTCGAGGGCGATTGGTTGACACGGCCCGGGTGGGGGATTTTCAGGCGGTGATCCCGGAAATCAGCGGAAGGGCCTTCATCACGGGATATCAGCAGTTCGTTATTGATCCGGAAGACCCTTTGAAAGATGGTTTTTTCGTTTCTTGAAGCGCTGGTTACGGGAATTTTTCCCCGGCGCTTGCGCCTGGGGGCCTCCAGAAGGGGATAATTGTAGGCCAAAAAAATACCACTGGTATTTTTTTGGAAAAGCGTGTAGATTCTCTCGGTAGAAAGACACGAAGAGGTCTTTCCCAGCGATTCGGCCCTTGTTTTTTCTGCCAACAAAAGCTCGGGAAAACGGAAAAGCACATGAATCTGGAGATCTACACGACAATCAAAAACAGGATCCTCTTCCTGGAATATCAACCGGGGCGGATTCTCAATGAAAATGCTCTGGCCAAAGAATTCGGGGTCAGTCGAACGCCGATGAGGGAATGCCTTTACCGGCTCGAGTGGGAGCATCTGGTCCGAATCCTCCCACGGACCGGGACGATGGTCACCGAAGTGGAGCTCCAGAAAATGCTCCATGGGTATCAGACCAGGGTGGAAATTGAAAGACTCGTAGGCCGCATGGCCGCCGAACAAATAACACCGAGGCATCTGGAACAAATAGCCTCGGTCAAAGATGACTGCAGAAAACTTGCGGATCATAAGGATTTGAAGGGCTTGGCGGGAATCGATTTCAGATTCCGCGACGTCCTCCATGATGCCGCCAACAATCCGGTTCTCAAGGACATTTCCGAGCTTCTTTATCAGATAACCTTTCGAATATGGTTCCTCACCATGGGGAGGGGCGACTGGAAATCCGAAGTTCTTTGTCTTGAACAGGAGATTTCAGAAATCATGCAGTCTCTGCAGGGCAACGATCCGATTCGCACAGGAGAAATCCGGCGGGCTTACCTTTTGACTCATATCGAAAGAATCCAGGCCAAGTTCTTCGGCAACCGTTCCAATCAAGACGTATAAAAAAATCCCGTTCTCATTCCAAGTGGTATTTTTTTTGACCAACGGACTTGACAGGTTTTTGTACCACTTGTATACTACAAGGTATCATTGCAAGCAAAGGTAGGTATTCTAAGTGTTTCCGAATAGTTAACCCTGTGGAGAAACGCCCTTGCCACGATTTGCTGTTACAAAGCAACGTCAGAGCTGGTATGGGATTCCGGTGGGAATCTTGATCCTCAACGCCAGCTACCCCTGCATACCGGGCAATGTCGGTAACGCGACCAGCTTTCCATTTCCTGTTCGATACAAAGAAGTTTCCGAAGCTTCCATTCATCGTTTAATCAATGAAAAAGATCGGGCTCTGGCCGAGCCTTTTGTAAACGGCGCCCGGGAACTCGAAGCCGAAGGCGTGCGTGCGATCGCAGGTGCCTGTGGATTTATGGCACTTTTTCAACGGGAGATCGCCGAGGCGGTTCAGATACCCGTTTGCATGTCCAGCCTGCTTCAAATTCCCTTTATCCGGCAGATTCTTCCGCGTAAGAAAAAGATCGGCATCCTAACGGCCAACGCCGGTGCCCTGACCGACGACCATTTTGCGGCCGTGGGGGTCGAAGATCGCAGCGGCCTTGTGATTCAGGGCCTGGAAGAATCCAAAGAGTTCAGGGAGGCCGTTCTCGAAGAAAAGGGGACGCTGGACTCTGACGTGATGCAACAGGAAGTGGTGGAAGCAGCGAAAAAAATGAGTGCATCCAATCCGGAAATAGGATCCATCGTGCTTGAATGCAGTGACCTCCCCCCCTTCGCTTACGCCGTGCAACAGGCTGTCTCTCTCCCTGTTTTCGATTTCATCACGATGATCAAGCATCTTCAAACAGCCGTGGTGCAGCACCCATACCATGGGTACATGTAATAAGCTGTTAGCTGTTAGCCATTAGCCATTAGCTGTTAGCCGTTAATTATAAAATAAGAAAACATTTTAACTTGTATTGATTAATTTTTTTAAAAAAAATTAAAAATAACAGCTGCCGCTCGTTCAAAATCCTGTAACAGCTTTCAATTAGGAAGCGAACCGCTGATTTTCAGTCGCCGATTTCAGATTTTGATTCAGAGGAACCGTTATGGCTGATCCAAAGAGATACGATGTGATTATTGTGGGAGGAGGCATCATCGGATCCTCCGTTGCCTACCATCTGACCCGGGACCGGAATGAGACAAACGTGGCTGTCGTAGAGCGTGACCCTGCTTATGAAAAGGCGTCCACCACGCTCTCGATGGTGAATTTTAGAATTCAATTCAGCCTGAAAGAAAATGTCCTGATTTCCCAGTACACCTCGGAGCTCTTTGACCGGTTCGAGGAAATTATGCAGGTTCGAGACACCAGACCGAACATCTCCCTGGCCCGGGAGGGCAATCTTTTCCTGATCAACGAGGCCGGGCGGCCGGCTGCGGAAGCATCCATGAAACAGCAGCAGGAATTGAGCTGTGATGTCGAATGGCTCAACCCGGATGCCATCAAGGCCAAGTACCCCCTGTATGACGCCGATCAATATCCCGGGGGAACCTTCAGTCCGCAGGACGGCCATTTCGATGCCTATGCGGTGCTCATGGCCTACCGTGCCAAGGCCATTTCGCAAGGGGCGGTGTATATAGCGGACGAGGTGACGGGTCTTAAAAAAAATGACGGCCGCGTCACCGGCGTGGAGCTTGCTTCAGGCGGTGTCCTGGAAGCGGAGAATGTGGTCAACTGTGCCGGTGCGTGGGCATCTGAAGTGGCGAAGACAGCCGGGGTGTCGATCCCGGTGATACCAACCAAACGCCAGATATTCGTTCTTGATACGGCCGTGAAACCGGCGGGACCTCTGCCGCTGACCATCCTTCCTTCGGGTCTTTATTTTCGAACGGAGACCGGCGGGTTGATCCTGCTTGGAAAGTCCATGGACGAGGACCCTGTCGGGTTTGATTTCACCTGGGACAGGGACCGTTTTATGGACCTTTTATGGCCGGAGCTGGCGGAATTCGTTCCCGCGTTCGATACGGCCAAGTTGATGCGGGGCTGGGCCGGTCTTTACGCAGTGAACGAGCTGGACGGTAACGCCCTGCTGGGGGAGTGGCCGGAACTCAAAGGGTTTTACCTGGCCAACGGCTTTTCCGGACACGGGTTGCAGCAGGCTCCCGCCGTGGGACGCTACATCAGCGAACTGATCCTGGGAAAGGCGCATGCCCTGGATCTTTCGGTGTTCAATCCGGTGCGGGTCCTGGAAAACAGGCCGCTCAGCGAGGACGGTTTGGTTTGATAACATGGGGTACGTCTATTTTCCATGAAAAGGAGGGGATGTCTTGTCTGGGGGACCGGTGTCTGACGGCCGGTATCTGAATGGAAAGCATAATTTTTTTAGCCAGGAGGAAGATATGAAAAGAGCACAGATGCTGATTCGGGGTATTTTGGTTATCGCTGTCTGCGGACTGCTGGTCGCCGGATTTTCGGCGCCGACGCAAGCCAAGGAGAAGGTCTACGAATGGCAGCCTTCATCCTGGCTTCCGTCCGGGATCAGCTGGGATACGATAGGGTATATCTCCAAGTATGTGGAAAAGATGTCCAACGGGCGGCTGAAGATGACGCCGAGCGCCCCGGGAGCCATCGTTCCGGTCGCTGAACAACTCAATGCGGTGGGAATGGGCGTGATGGCGGCGACGTTTATCTGGCCGGGCTATTTTCCCGGGCAGCTTCCCGTCGCGTTCATGCACGGAGATTGTTTCGCCGCTCCAAAATCGATCGCGGAACTGCGCTATCTCTATGAGACCTATGAAGATGGCAAGATCATGGAGATCTTGAGAAAGGAGTACGCCAAACACGGCGTTTACCTGGTTGGGAATCTCTACTGGACCCTCGACAACATCATGATTTCCAAGGTTCCGTTGAATGGTGTGGACGACATCAAAGGAAAGAAGTTCAGATCTTCCGAATTGATCGCTCTTCAGCTGGCTCACCTGGGGGCCGGCACGATCTGGACGCCGGGAGACGAGATTTACACGATGCTTTCCACCGGTGCCGTGGACGCGATAACCTTTTCCCATGCAGCCGATATGGTGGCCATGGGATTCCACGAAGTCACGAAATACTGGGTGAAGTATCCAACGGTGGTGGGGCCGGCGGCCGATGCGCTTATCGTGAACATGGACGTATGGAAGTCCCTCCCCGACGACCTCAAGGCTATTGTGGAAGCGGCGGTTCAAATGGGGAGCGCCAGGAATGCATTCGAGGCCGAGCTGGCCATCGCCAAGGCCTGGAATTTTGTAAAAAAAGAGGGGATAGAGATCATCGAGTGGTCGGAGCAGGATGCCAGGAAGCTGGCCGGAACGGCCCAGAAGGTTGTTCCGGAAAAATACATGAAGGACCCCGCCTTTGGCGAGATAGCCCAAATCGTGGAACGCTGGGCGGTGGAGATGGGATACTGGGAAAAGTAGTCGCCGCACTATGGTGAAGGTGAAGACGTTTCCGCTTACGCGGATACGTCTTCACCTGAGTGATTTGAATCACCGATGAAGAGAGGTGAAGGATGAAAAGCATCCTGGCAGTCATAGACGGCATCAGCGAATGGAGCGGCAAGCTCGTGAGTTTCTTGATCGTTTTCATTATGACGATCCTTCTTTTTGAAGTGGCGTTGAGATTTGTTTTGAATGCCCCCACCATCTGGGCCCACGAGCTGTCCATGCATTTTTTCGGTGCCTATTCGGTGCTTGCAGGGGCTTACGTGCTTCTTCATGATTCGCATGTCAAGATTGATATCATCTACCTTCGTTTCTCGCCGAGAGGAAGGGCTATCATTGATTCGGTCACTTACCTGTTTTTTTTCCTGTTCATAGGCATCATGCTTCGATACGGATGGATGATCGCCTGGCGAGCGATCGAGCTGAAGCAGACCGTGTCTCCTTCTCCCTGGGGGTCTCCCATCTGGCCTACCAAGTGCACGGTGCCTCTGGCCGCTTTCCTGATTCTTCTCCAGGGGTTGGCCCAGTTCATTCGTACCCTTAAACTGGCTTTTACCGGGAAGGAATTGACATGACAGATTGGCTCCCGTTGGTGGTTTTGCTTGGTGGCCTTGGGTGCGGCCTGGTCACAGGATTCCCGATGGCGTTTACGCTCGCCGGCAGCTCGATCATTGCGTCCTGGATATTCATTGGACCCCAGTCCCTTCCCTTTGTGGCGACGAACGTGTTCGGGATGATGTCCCACATGGTTCTGATTGCGATGCCTTTGTTCATCTTCATGGCATGCGTGCTCGAAAAGTCCGGTGTGACCCAGGACCTCTACGATTTCATGCATCAATTACTCGGGCCTTTAAGAGGCGGCCTGTCCATGGGGACGGTTCTTATCTGCACGATCATCGCCGCCATGTCCGGAGTGACCACCACCGGCGTCGTCACGATGGGGATTATCGCGCTCCCCATCATGCTGA
>Ga0068714_10007751_pt1 | contig 10280 bp, 6 predicted proteins | sample MTBNYHSulfiMetaG_FD_62988 | JGI IMG/M metagenome (GOLD analysis project Ga0068714, IMG submission 62988) | Enrichment culture microbial communities from rom New York Harbor, USA that are MTBE-degrading - MTBE-NYH (New York Harbor Sulfidogenic)... | ecosystem: Environmental > Aquatic > Marine >...
AAACACGTCCCGCGCGCCCGCCTGCAGGAGCCTGTCCATGAGCGGCGGATAGAGTTCCGGCTGGAAATCGTCCATCTGACAGCGCAGAACCAGGACGTCGTCTTCCTCGTACCCGTCCGCCGGTTCGCCCAGGAAGATCCGCAGCAGGTTCGGAACCTCGCCGTCGCGTGCCCCCACGCCGTAACCCACCTTTTCGAAGCGCGCCGTGGGAAGGGGCACGTGGCCGGCGCGGGCCAGCCAGGAGGCGATGGCCGCGCCGGTGGGGGTGACCAGTTCCTGCTCCACGGGGTGTTCCCGCACGCGCATCCCCTTGAGCAGCTCCACGGTGGCCGGCGCGGGGACCGGCAGGACCCCGTGGGAGCATCGGACAAACCCACCCCCGAGGGGCAGGGCCGAAACGAAACACGTTTCGATGCCCAAAGCCTCCAGCCCCAGGGCGGCCCCCACCACGTCCACCAGGGAGTCCACGGCCCCCACTTCGTGAAAGTGCACCCGGTCCGGATCCACCCCATGCACCCGCGCCTCCGCTCGCGCCAGCCGTTCGAAGATGGCCCCCGCTGTGTGGCGAACCCGTTGCGGAAGGGCGGCCCCGGCCAACATCTCCCGGATCTCCCCGTAGTGCCTGTGCGGTTGGGTCGGCTCGTCCACGTCCACCTCCACCCGGGTCCCTTCCAGCCCCTGCCGGCTCTGCCTCGACACGCGGACCCGGTACCCGTGCACCGGGAGCCCCTGCAGTCCTTCCAGGAGGTCTTGCTCGCGGAACCCCAGATCCAGAAGGGCACCGAGCATCATGTCACCGCTGATTCCGGAGAAACAGTCCAGGTAGGCGATCTTCATGGTGGGAGGACCTCTGCACAGCGTGAGGCAATTTCCGGAATCCGCGGCCGGGAGGCGGACGGTCTCACAGTCGGTTCATGAGGCTCGCTGCGTAGCCCGCACCGAACCCGTTGTCGATATTAACAACCGTGATACCGGAAGCGCAAGCGTTGAGCATGCCCAGCAGCGCTGCGACCCCGTTCAGGCTGGCGCCGTACCCCACGCTGGTGGGCACGGCGATCACCGGGCGATCCACCAACCCGCTCACCACGCTGGGCAATGCCCCCTCCATGCCCGCCACCACAATCAACACCCGCGCGGCCTTCAACTGATCGTAGTGCGCCAGAAGCCGGTGCAGGCCGGCGACCCCCACGTCGTAGATGCGCGCCACCGAGTTGCCCATCACCTCCGCGGTGACGGCCGCCTCCTCCGCCACCGGGATGTCCGACGTGCCCGCAGACACCACAAGGATGATCCCCTTGCCCCCATCCTCCAGATCCCGGGAATGCAGGTACAGGGTGCGGGCTTCGGGGTGAACCCGGAGGTCCGGGTGCTTCCGAAGAATGGCGTGGGCCTTGCCGGTGTCCACGCGCGTGACCAGCAGATTGGTCCCCGCTTTTCGGGCCTCCTCCACGATCCTCACGATCTGGGACACCGTCTTGCGCTCGGCCAGCACCACCTCCGGAAACCCTTTCCTCAGGTGACGGTGGGTGTCGATCTTCGCAAAGCCCATGTCCTGGTACGGAAAGTTCCTGAGCTTCTCCATGGCCTCCTCCACGGAGAGCCGCTTGTGGGAAACCTCCTGCAGGAGTTCCTTCAGTGCACCCTTGTCCACGTGGGTTCCTTTCCATGAATCGACGGTGAGCGTCCGGCCCCCGGACCCGGTAGCCTACGTGCAGGGCTCCGCAAACCGTGGCAAGGTTCTGCACGGAGATCAGACAGGCTTGGACCGTTGCGCCCGGTCCTCGAACAGATCTACACGCAGGGTCTGCACCGCCCGGGGCGTGGCGTTCTCCACGGTGATCACCAGGTTGGGCAGACGGAAGACATCCCCTTCTTTCGGGATTCTGCCCATGCGGCTCATGAGGAAGCCACCGAGCGTTTCGTAATCTCCCCGGGGGATGCCCAGGGAAAGCCGTTCGTTCAGGTGCTCGATCTCGCTGCGCGCCTCCACCCGGTAGCTGGAGGGCCCGATCTTGCGAACCAAGGGCCGGCCGCGGTCGTATTCGTCCTCGATCTCGCCGACGATCTCCTCCAGGATGTCCTCCAGGGTAATGCAGCCCGTGGCCCCCCCGTATTCGTCCACGGCGATCGCCATATTGTTGCCGCTCTTTTTCATGAACAGGAAGAGCTGGAAGACCGGCTTGGTCTCGGGCACGAAATAGGCCGGCCGCACCAACGGGCCGATTCCGTCCGTATCCTCCGGAGCCAGGAGAAGATCGAAATGGTGGAGGGTCCCCACGATGTGAACCACCCGGTCCCGAAAGACGGTCAGCCGCGAGTGCCCCATTTCCATCATGAGCCGGATGGCCTGTTCCCGGGTGGCCGTCTCCGGAACCGCCGCCACGTCCACCAACGGGACCATGACGTCCTCCACCGTCTTTCCGGACAGATCCATGAGACGATCCACCATCCTTCGCTCCTCGGCCAGGATGTCGGACCCGAGTTGAGGTGCCTGGAGCAAAAGCCGGAGGTCGTCCCGCCGAAGGGAGCCCGCCCCGTTCTCGGCTCCCGGGGTGGGTTCCGCGGCCAGGGCCCGGTGAAGGGCCGTCATGAGCCACAGCAGGGGGGAGAGGACCCTGGACGCAAACCAGAGACCGTAGACCACGCGGGGAGCCAGTTCGTCGGCCTTGCGTTCGAACACGGCCCTGGGGAGAACCTCGGCCCAGAACAGAACCACCGGAATCAGGACCAGGACGGCCCAGAACACCATCCCGTCGCCCCAGGTTTCCATCACGAGATAGGTCACCAGAACGGTGTTCAAAACCACCGCGAGGTTGGCCCCCACCATGATGGTGGCCACGAGCCGCTCCGGGCGCGCGAGCATCCCCTCCAGCAACCGAGCGCCCCGGAGACCGTCCGCCGCCGCGCGCTTGAGCTTCTCCTTGTCGCAGGCGACCAGCGCCGTCTCGGACCCGGAAAAGAACCCTTCCGCGAGCACGAGGAACAGGACCAACAGGAGGTAGGGAATCAGCTCCATCCGATATTCATCCTCATCCGGGAAACGCGAAGCACCCGTCTGCTGCGTTGGGCTTGGGCCGGTTCGCTGCGACGACCCACAGGTCTGTCTCGCGACCCGTCCCTTCGTCAGGCGGGTCGGAGCCCCTCTTCCCGGGGACCGGACGCAGGAGCCTCCCCCCGGTCCGGCGCGGCCCCGGGACCCCGGTGAACGCGCAGTTCCTGGATGCGTGTTCCCAGCATCTTCTCTACGGTGAACGTGTAGTGCAGGTAGGACACCTTGGCGCCCGGCACCGGGAGTCTTCCGAACAGGTCGAACACCATGCCCCCCATGGTCTCGTATTCCTCCGTGGGCAGGGTCGCACCGAACTGATCGTTGAAGTCCTCGATGGGCATACGCGCAGGGATGAGGAGCGTCTGCTCGTCCACCTTCCGGACCCCGGGTTCTTCCAGGTCGTGCTCGTCCAGGATTTCTCCGAACAGGTCCTCCAGCAGGTCCTGCATGGTGACCAAGCCGGCCACGCCCCCGTACTCGTCCACCACGATGGCCATGTGAATCCGGTTGGAGCGAAACTCCCGGAACAGGTCCGTGGCCTTCTTGGTCTGGGGGATGAAATACGGGTTCCGCAACAGATCGCCCAGGTTCCACCGCTCGGCGCGGTCGGGGTTCACGACATCGTTCAGCAGGTCCTTGGAATACAAGATCCCCACGATGTCGTCCTTGTCCTTTTCGTAAACCGGGATCCTGGAATAATGGTGTTTCTCGATGGTCTCCATGACCCCCGGAAAGGATTGCGTCACCTGCAGGCAAATCATGTCGGTCCGGGGGGTCATCAGCTCGGAGACCCGCGTCTCCCCAAAATCGAAGATGTTGTGAATGAACCGGTGCTCGGAAGCCCACAGCACCCCGTCCTGCCGGCTCAGGTCCACCAGGTCCCGAAACTCCTTCTCCGTGATCGCCGCCTCGTGCCCCGGCCCTTTTCCTCCGAACGTCAGGCGCACGATGCCGTTGGACAGGTGCCACAGCAGCCACCGCAACGGGGAGACCAGACGCGAGAACAGAGACAGAGGGATGGCCGCGAACCGTGCAAAACCCTGGGGATGCCTCAGCGCCAGCGTCTTGGGCACAATCTCCCCCAGGATCAGGATCAAGGGGAAGATCATCGCCGTGGCCGCCAGCACCTTCCACACTACCACGTTCCGGGGCGGCGGACGGATCCAGGCGAAAAACGCGTCCTGGGTCAGGCAAGCCGCCAGGGCCGCCAGGAGGATGTTCACGCACTCGTTGCCGATGAGGAGGGTGATGAGGAGGCGGCGCGGTCTCTGGAGCAGCGCGCGCACCCATCGGAAGGCCAGCGTCTCGTCCCCTCTCCGCGGGCGGTATCTTTCGATGCGCGCCAGGGAAAACAGGGACGTCTCGGACCCGGAGAAGAAGCCTGACAGAAGCAGAAGAAAGAAGAGAAAGGATATTTTCAAGAGCAGTTCGGCTGACAATCGTTCCATCCGGACTGAAGGGAATCCTCTTTTTCCTCCCGCACTACCCGCTCCGTTCCGCTGCCGGGGGTTCAGGAAGGAGCACCATTTCTATCAGTTGATCAGTATGGCGGACGGTTGTCAACTTCGTTTTTCTCCGGACAGCGGGCGGAACCTCGTGAAGATCGCCGAAGTTCCTCGCGGGCAGATACACCTCACGGATCCTGTTCCGGTGCGCACCCAACACCTTCTCCTTGATCCCACCCACAGGCAGGATACGCCCCCGCAGGGTGATCTCCCCGGTCATGGCCACATCGTGCCGCACCGGCCGGCCCGTCAGGGCGGAGATCAAGGCCACCGCCATGGTCACCCCCGCGGAGGGACCGTCCTTGGGGATCGCCCCCGCCGGCACGTGCAGGTGAATGTCCCGCTTCTTGTGGAAGTCCGCGGAGAGCCCCCAACGCTTGGCCGAGGCCCGGGCATAGCTCACCGCGGCACGGGCACTCTCCTTCATCACATCCCCCAGGTGTCCGGTGAGCGTGATCTCGCCCGACCCCGGGAGGACCGAGACCTCCACGCATAAGACCTCGCCCCCGGCCTGGGTCCAGGCCAGGGCATTGGCCTGCCCGACTTGCGGCAGGGACTGTTCCACGTCCGCCGGACAGCGGGGCGGGCCCAGGTACAAATGCAGGTTGCCCGCCGTGATTCGGAAGCGGTTCCCGCGGCCCTCGGCGATCTTCCGGGCCGCCTTGCGGCAGATCCGGGCGATGTCCCTTTCCAGCCCCCGCAACCCGGCCTCCTGCGTGTACTCGGAGATGATCTTCTTCAGCGCGGGCAGGCACAGGACCAGGTTCTCCGGCGAAAGGCCGTTCTCGTCCAACTGCCGCGGAAGCAGGTACGCCAAGGCGATCCGCACCTTTTCCTCATCCGTGTATCCCGGGATTCGGATCACCTCCATCCGGTCACGCAGCGCCGGCGGGATCGGGTCCAGCTGATTGGCCGTCGCGATGAACATGGCGCCGGACAGATCGAACGGGACATTCAGGTAGTGGTCGCTGAAATGATGGTTCTGCTCCGGGTCCAGCACCTCCAGGAGCGCGGAGGAGGGGTCCCCGCGGAAGTCGTTCCCGATCTTGTCCACCTCGTCGATCATGAACACGGGGTTGTTGAAGCCGGCCTGCTTGATCCCCTGGATTACGCGGCCCGGCAGGGCCCCCACGTAGGTTCTTCGATGACCCCGGATCTCCGCTTCGTCGTGGACCCCGCCCAGGGAGATCCGGAAGAAGCTCCGTCCCATGGCACGGGCTATGGAGCGGCCCAGCGATGTCTTTCCCACCCCGGGAGGGCCGGCGAAACAGAGGATGGGGCCGCGCATCCGTTCCTTGAGCTTCCGCACCGAGAGGTACTCCAGGATCCGATCCTTCACGGGATCCAGGCTGTAATGGTCCTCGTTGAGCACCCGCTGGACCTCCCGGATGTCCAGGTTGTCCTGCGTGGCACGGTTCCAGGGGAGTTCCACCAGCCACTCCAGGTAGGTGCGTACCGTGGAAGCCTCCGCGGAATCCAGGTTCATCCCTTCCAGACGTCTCGTCTGCTTCAGGGCCTCTTTCTCCACCGGGGGCGGCATCCCGGCCTCCTCGATCTGCCCGCGAAACCGCATGACCTCTTCCGTCTTGTCGTCGTGATCGCCCAGTTCCCCTTGGATGGCCTTCATCTGCTCCCGGAGGAAGTACTCCTTCTGGGTCTTGTTGATCTCTTCCTTGGCCTGGTTTTGGATCTTGGTCTGCATGCGCGTGAGGTGGATTTCCCGGTGGAGGTAGTTCCCCACCAACTCCAGTCGAGAGACCGGGTCCACGCACTCCAGGAGTTCCTGGGCCTCGTGCACCTTCAGCTGCAGGTTCGCGGCGATCAGGTCCGACAGGACCCCGGGATCCGCGATGTTTTCCGTCAGCATGATGATTTCGTTGGGCAGGTTCCGGATCTCCAGAAAATCCTCCAGGGTGTTCTGCACGGAACGCATCATGGCTTCCACCTCCAGGGGGATGGAGGCCAGCATGGGCTCTTTGACCGCCCGAATGGTTCCGAAAATGCAGGGCTCCACGCAACGAACCTCCTCCAGGCGGGCCTTGGACAGCCCCTGGATCAGGACCTTGATCTTGTCGTCCGCCTGCTTGATCATGCGGACGATCATTCCCACGGTGCCCACCTCATACAGGTCCGACGGTTGAGGGGTTTCCACCTGCGCGTTTTTCTGGGTGAGAAGAAGCACCATCCGGTGTTCCTTCAGGGCCCGCTCCACCGACTGCAGGGACGCGTCCCGGGCGATCAGCAGAGGCAGGGTCATGTAGGGAAAGATCACCGCATCCCGCACCGGAAGTACAGGCAGCGCGGGCGGGATTTCCGTGGGACTGTAGATGGCGTCGGTTTCCATGTGTCTCCTCGGAAGGGGGCGGTCCGGTGCGGACCGGGGTTGTTTTCCAACCCTACTTCGGATCATCCATGGAAAATCTTTATGCCAGCGGACAGCTTCCCATCGGGGGGGGGAGAGGCTTTCGAGGCAAAGACGTGGGTTCTGGGGACCCGGCCCCCACCCCGGGCGCACAGGAGCCCCATGTCAGGGGGACCCTTATCGCCCCGGGATCTCCTGAATGCGGTTCCCGTGGATGGTGAGCAAGTAGAGCCGCTTGACGGAACGGCCGCTTTCGTCGAACGAGGTAGATCCGGATACCCCTGGGTAGTCGGCCGTCCGGGCCAGCGCTTCCCGGAACCGGGCACGGGTCTTGGGGTGCACCTGGTGAAAGACATCCTCGAGGATGAGGAGGCTGTCGTACCCCTGCGCTTCCAGGACGCGCGGCTTCCGACCGAAGGCATCCTCAAAGGCATCCACGAAACGGCGCACGTGCGGCATCTGGCTCTCGGCATAGAACCCGTCCACGAACACCGCATCCCGGACGTATTCACCGGCTTCCTTCAGCAGATGGACCGAGTTCCACGCGTTGTTCCCCAACAGAACCACGTCGTTCAGGTCGTAGAAGGCCAGGTAGGGCGCGATCAGAGACGCCTTGCGGTACTGATCCGGTACGAACAGGGCTCCGAAGGGAGGGATGAGAGGCTTGTCCTCTTGCTCCGATTCCAGGGCGGACTCATCCAGCGCCTGCTTCGGGAATCGCGACACGTTCGATCTGCGCATCTGTTCCCGCTTCTTCTCTTCCTCCTCCCGCCGCTTCATCTCTCTCCAATATGTCTCCCCCAGCAGCGCCCGGATCTCTTCCTGAAAATCCGTCTCCTCCTTCGGGTAGGACACCTCGGAGACCACCTCCGCCCCCATGGCCAGGACCTTTTCCCGGTACACGTCCCGCGCGATGGCCCCGAACTCGTCGTCCGGGAACAAGACGGCGAAACGGGAGATGCCCAAATCCTCCATGGCGTATTCCACGAGGGTGTTCACCTGCTGCCGGAGGGTGAGCCCATTCTGGAAGACGAAATCCCCCTCCAGCGCCACGTCCTCTGCCTGGGCGAGGGAGATCATGGGGAGGCCTGTCCTCTGGGCCTCCCGTGCGCAGGCCTGGGAAACGTTGACCAACAGCGGGCCCACCACCCCCACGACCTCCGGGTTCTCCGCCAGCGCCCGCACATGCTTCACGGCCTCTTCCGGGTCCCCGGCGGTGTCCCGGACGAGCAGGCGCACGGCCACCGAGCGCCCTTCCCCCTCCCCAAAAGCCCCCGCACCCAGGACCAGCGCGTCCAGAATCCCGCTGCCATACCGGCCGTACCGGCCCGAGAGGGGCAGCAGGCAACCCAACGTACACACCTCCGGGCGGACCTCCCTCGCCATCCCGCTCACGAGCGCCTGAATGGCGGGGGTGAAAAGGTCGTCCAGGTGCTGGTCGGACAGTTCCCGAAGGCGGTTCTCCGCCAGACGTACCTCCCCGTTCCGAACGGCGGCCGCGGCCGTACCCAGACGGGCCGCCTCGTGAAAAAAACCACGAGGGAACAGGGCTTCCGCCTGGGCCATCGTCTCCCGGTCCCCTTCCCTGGAGACGACGGCCAGGACCCGCTCTCGCAACGCACGGCGCGCCTCTTCGGTCTGGATCCGGACGTCGCACTTCTCATACCAGGTGAGGGCGGACAGAAGCTGGTTCTGTTTGAGATAATTTTCCGCGATATACCGGGCCGCCTCCACATACAGGGAGACGGCCTCGGGATCCTCCGCCAGCCTGTGCAGAACGTCCAGGGATTCCCTGGTTTCTTCCAGGTAGTAGAGACAGATGCCCAGGTACAGAGCGGCCAGTCTCTTTTCGCGGCTCTTCGGGTATCGTTCCGGGAACAGGAGCAACAGGTTGTACGCGGCGGAAAAACCGCCTCTTTCCATGTAGAAGCGGCAGAGCTGAAGCGCGGCCCCGTCCGAGACCGGGTCGTTCGCCTGCTCGTCCACATAGCGCTCCAGCAGAGAAATGCAGCGTTCTTTGTCGGACTTCGAAGGCGAGACGAGTGCCTCCCGGGTGAGGCAGGCGTCCAGGTTCTGAAGCGACGGCGCGGGAGGCTTTCGGCCACGGGAGGCAAGGCACGCGGGTAGAGCGATGAGGATCCCCAGCACCACGATCAGTGCGAGCCCCCGGCTACGGCGGGAACGGATCTCGGGACCATGCATGAATAGCCGGTGCCTCCCACACCGCGGAACACGACTCAATCCGTGTGCCGCATCTCCTTCCACTGATTCAGGATCTCCCGTTCCTCACGGGCGAGCTTCCGGGGCACCTCCACGTGAACCCGGATCTTCTGATCTCCCCGGCGCGTTCCGTTCACGTCCGGGATTCCGCACCCCTCCAGAACCAGGACCTCACCGGGCTGTGTGCCGGGGGGGATGCGCAGGGACCTGTCCCCGCTCAGGGTGGGAACGGTCACCTCTGTCCCCAGAGCCGCCTCCGTGAAATGCAGGGACAGATCCATCCAGAGGTCCAGATTGTTGCGCTTGAAAACGGGGTGATCCTGTATCCGGACGATGATGTACAGGTCCCCGTTCTCTCCCCCGTCCTCCCCGGCGCCCCCCTCCCCGCAAACCTTCCGCCTGCTTCCGTTATCAACCCCCGCCGGGATCTCCACCGAACGGCTCAACCGGGAGACGATGAACCCCTGGCCCTTGCAGTGCTTGCACGGGATCTTCTCGTTCAGGCCGCTGCCGCCGCATCCCGGGCACGCCACGACCCGCCTCTTTCCGGCAGCCGGTACGGTGATCTCGCCCTCGCCGCGGCAAACCGCACACACGGGAGAGAGCGTGGCGGTGTTCCACCCCCGCCCGGAGCAAGACCCGCAGGTACGATTCCGGGGGATGCGAATGATCTTGCGGACCCCCAGGACCGATTCCTCCAGCGAGAGCGAAAGCATGTACCGATGATCCTCTCCCCGCTGGCCCTTGTTCTTCAGGCGGTTCTTGATCATCTCAAAAACGTCCCCGGCCGCGTCGGTCATCCCCGAGCTTCTTCCGGCGGTCCTTCCACCGTTGGACGGCCGGGAACGTGCGCGTACCTTGCGGGCCCGCTGACGGAGGTAGATCTCGTCGTACCGGTCTCTCTTGGCGGGATCGCTGAGCACCTCGTAGGCTTCCCGCAGATCCTTGAAACGCTCTTCGGCCTGGACGTCCCCCTGGCGGTGGTCCGGATGAACCAGCTTGGCCATGCGGCGATAGGCCCGCTTCAAGGCCTCGCAATCCGCATCACAAGCCACGTCCAGAATCTCGTAGTAGTTCTTCATTTCCGCCCATAAACCGTCCGTTCGCAGAGACCGGGAACCCATCACGAACGATCAGCCGGCCT
>Ga0068714_10007753_pt1 | contig 10277 bp, 8 predicted proteins | sample MTBNYHSulfiMetaG_FD_62988 | JGI IMG/M metagenome (GOLD analysis project Ga0068714, IMG submission 62988) | Enrichment culture microbial communities from rom New York Harbor, USA that are MTBE-degrading - MTBE-NYH (New York Harbor Sulfidogenic)... | ecosystem: Environmental > Aquatic > Marine >...
ACGCTTTGACGAAGTGATGACCGCCGGACGCGGCTTCATCGGTCTGGCCGCGATGATCTTCGGCAACTGGCATCCCGTTGGCTCCTTCTTCGCCGGCACCTTGTTTGGTTTCGCCGATTCGCTGGCCTCGAAACTTTCGATCCTCAATGTGCCGATCCCATCCGAGTTCCTGCTGATGGCGCCCTATGTCGTCACCATGGTCGTTCTGGCGGGTGTGGTCGGCAGCAGCCACGCCCCGGCCGCCGAAGGCGTGCCTTACGAGAAAGAATAAACCATCACAGAACCACAAACCGCCACAGCGCAAAGTCTGTGGCGGTTTTTATTTTGTAAAAATGGAAAGGCCTCAGCCCTTCAGGGGGTAATGGCCAAATTCTTCCACCGCGTCCACCATCGCCACGATGTTTTCTGCGGGCACCTCGTTCATGATGGTGTGGACCGAAGCGACCATATAGCCTCCCCCCGGCCCGAGGGTGTTGATCACCCGGCGCACTTCCTGGCGCACCGCGTCGGGAGTGCCGAAAGGCAGCACCCGCTGGGTGTCAATAGCTCCGCACAGCACCAGGTTCTTGCCGTAGCGGCTCTTCAGCGCTTCCAGGTTGGCCATCTTCCCCGCTGAAGTCTGGATGGGGTTTAGAATATCCACCCCAATCTCCACAAAATCGTCGATCAGGTCAAACACATCCCCATCGGTGTGGAAGAAGACCTTCGCTTTGGTGTTCTCCTTGATAAAGCGGATCAGCTCGGCGTGGACCGGCTTAAGCATTCGGCGGTACATCCGCGGCGAGATCATCAGGCTCTCCTGGGTACCCAGGTCGTCGCCGATTTTGATCATATCCACGTTATCCCCCAGCGCTTTCAGGAAATGACCCATCAGCGTTTTGCACAGTTCCAGGTTTTTCGCCAGCAGCGCTTCGGCAAACTCCGGCTCTGCGGCCATGTTGTACAGGAATTTATCCATCCCCTGCATCCCAATGGCCCGCTCAAAGGGGAACAGCAGCCAGGGAGTGGCCATGATGGCGTACTGGTTCTCGGCGGCCAGCCGGGCAGCCTGTTCAGCCACATGCGCCACCCGGTAGGGGTCATCCATATCCGGCCAGTTGGGGTAGTTCTCCAGGTCTTCGAGGGTGGCGGCCTCCGCCAGGGGGTGTATGCCGGGGTACCACACCCCGGGCTCAATTTCTTTCTGCCCGGAACCCCAGTCGTCAATAAAGGGCGTGTGGGGCGGCCGGTTGCGCAGCCGGTCTTCCACCGCTTTCGGAAAGCGGTCCAAAACCGGGCGGACATCGCTGCGCAGGCGGCGCATGGATTCTTCATCGGGCAGGGAGGTGCCCAGTTCCGGCCAGTCGTACACATACCGGTCTTCCGCCTCGATCCCCACCAGCTTCTTGAAGGCCTGGAAAGGTTTCATCTTGATACCGGTGGCGTTGCTGGCGCCGATCACGATGGGTACACGGTCGGGCTGTTCGTGGTTCAAAACCGCTAAAACCCGTTCACGGGAAGTCATGGACATAACGGCTCAACCTCCATAGATCATAATGAGAAAGTTTAAATGAGTGGTGCCATAATTGTAGCACAGGCCGCGCCTCGCGGAATGGCGTAGGAAGCTTGGGCGAGTTTGATATAATCCCTTTTTACATCACTGGAAGACAGGTGGAGCAATGCGAAGGAAATGGCTGGTCTGGTTGGGGATGGTCTGGGTGATCGGGATACTTTTCCCGATGGCCTGGTTCAGTGGGCGTTCGCCGCTGCTGAACCAGTGGTTCGAGCGCGTCTTCTCGCCGCCCTGGATGCATATTGTGATGCACACCGGGCTGTACGCTGTGCTGGCGTCGCTCGGGGTGCTGCTGGCGCGCCAGTTTGGAGGGCCGTCCTATCTTTCCCTACTCGGCGTGGCCCTGGTGGGCCTGCTACAGGAAGTGATCCAGACCGCGTTGGCCGGCAGGGCAGTCGGCGGCGGCGAATGGTTCGACCTGGCGGTAGACCTGACCGGTGGACTGCTGGGTTTCCTGGCTGCCCTGGCAGTGGAAAACCGACGCAAAAAGCGCGCCAATTAATTGGAGAGAAATCCTTTTTGCGGTATAATAGCAGCACGTTACGCCCCCGTAGCTCAATGGATAGAGTACCTGACTTCGAATCAGTTGGTTGCGCGTTCGAGTCGCGCCGGGGGCGCCAGATGTAGGGATTCCCCCTTGTTTCAACCGCCACATGTGGCGGTTGATGCTTTTTAAAGAAAAACGGGTGGTTTTTTGGGGTAATTTGGGGTAATTTTCATAAATCAGATTTTTTCCCAACGTTTGCTGTGTTCATTTCCGGCAGAACGCATCGGATTGGTGTCACGAGATCTTCCATTACTCTTACGGCTTCATCTTGCATGTTTGAGTATAGATGCCCATAAACATCAAGCGTAACACTGGGTTTCGAATGACCAAGCATTTTGGAAACCACGATAACCGGTATTCCCCGATTCAACATTAGGGAAGCAGCAGTATGCCGCAAATCGTGGAAGCGAATAATGGGTAAACCTGATTGCCCTAAAATTGCTTTGAATTCTTTGGTGATGTTGCTTTGGTCAAGTGGTGTGCCAATTGAAGAGCAGAAAATAAGATTTTCATCTATCCAACGGTCACCCGCTAATGAAACCGCAACTTGTTGACGAGCGTGATGTTCACGAAGTATTTGAAGCGTTGTTTCACCCAGCTTGATGGTTCGTCTTCCTGATCTGGTCTTCGGTTCAGAAAAAATTCTTCCTTCTCCGGGTATTCGTTGCAGTTGCCGGCGAACATGTAAAAAGCCTTTTGTCCATGAGAGGTCCGCCCACTTTAATCCAAGCAGTTCTGCCTGGCGCATTCCCGTCACAATTGCTAAATGGAATAGCGCGTAATGTTTTGCTCCCTGGGCGGAATACTGCCCTATCAGTTTGCAAACAAGAAAGGTGCCTGATTTTCTACTTTACGATTGTTCGAAAAATGGGATCTTGACAATATGTTTTTTTGCTTCATTGGGCAGAAGTAGGTGGTTTTTAGTTTTAAGACATGCCATTCATTGACGGATTTCTTTGCGTACGCCGATGTTTTCTTGAACCAATCTGAGCAATAGAGTTCTTCTGCGGGGAGCGGCCCCGGGTATTTGGACTTTACACAGGATACCAGTGCGATTGTTTTTGACACGTTGCCCTCCTTTGGGATGTCATGTGTTTATCGTATATGAAGTTTTGGGTGGAAAATGACCAAAGTACGAAAAACTGGAATCTGTATGGAAATGAGAATTTGTAATTGTCAGGGATAATGGGATATTAGTCATAAGACAAATTTAGAGCACCCAGAGACCAAATGAGGGGGTTGAAATTCGGACACAGATGTGATATTATCTTTGTGTAAAAATAAACACAAATGTGTTGCACAAAAATGCATCTCTAGCGAACTATACATTTCTATTGGTGCCAGGCAAATATTAAATATCCGTTAGTGATCATCTGGAATATCTTCTGTCAAAGGAAGCACGTTTGAAAATCACCAGTCAAAATCCAATTTTTAATTCATAAAAAAAGGATCCAATATGCAAGACCGTGAACGACTGCGGCTTATGGTGCAGGTTTCAAAAATGTACTATGAGCAGGGTATGACTCAGGATCAGGTGGCTCAAGTTTGCCAGATAGATCGTTCCAAAGTGTCTCGCCTCATCACGCAGGCGAGGCAAGATGGTTTTATTCAGATACAAGTTTTAGATCCTTTTTCAATAGATACCAATTTAACGCAGAAGCTCAAAATTAAATACAGTCTTGAGGACATTATTATCTGTGATTCTATTGGTGTGACGGAAAGGGAATTGAAAAAGGTGATTGGGATGTATGCTGCAAATTTCCTTCTAAGTATATTAAAAGAAGGGGATATTTTTGCTGTATCTTGGGGGGAGACAATTTACCATACCGTGAAGTCCTTGTCTCCTTCTAGCCCGATGAAAATCACCGTTGTTCCTTCTGTAGGGGGCTCTGGTTTGATCAGTCCAGCTTACCAGATAAATGATCTGGTTCAAGAGGTTGCCAGGGCATTTGGGGCTGAAGCGAAAACATTGTATGCGCCAGCTTTTGTTAATTCCGCTGAAGCAAAGTCAGAGTTTATTGCTTCCAAAGATATCCAGATGATCCAGGAGTATTGGAAGAAAGCAACCGTCGCGTTGGTGGGGCTCGGGAAGGCGCCGCATCTGTATGAGAAAAAACAGGAAAGCGATTTGCTTTTTGGTGAGTTTTATCTAAAACCTGTTGAGTTGGAGGAAATCAAATCAAAAGAAGTCGTGGGGGATATTAATGCCAGATTTATTGATTGCAATGGGGTGGAGCAGGACTTGATTGTGCATTCAAGGACGATTTCGATGACTTTGAAGGAATTGAAGCATTGTCGAAAAGTGATTGGTGTTGCGGGAGGTCTTAGCAAGGTTGAAGTGATTAAAGCGGCTCTTGTGGGAAAACAGATTAATGCGCTCATCACGGATAGCCTGACCGCGATGAAATTGCTCGAAAACTAGAAAAGGAGGTGCATCAGATTAGGAGGAGAGGGCGATATCGGATTTTTACAAAAAACAATGAAATAGAGAGAATTAAATTTGATATGGAGGATGAAATGAGTAAAAAACTGTTTGTGTTTGTTTTATTTGTTGCTCTGGCGATGTCATTGGCAGCCTGTGCACCTGCTGCTACTCAAGAACCTGTTGTTGAACCGGAAGCACCGGCTGAACCTGAAATGGCACTGCCAACCTTTGCAATGGTGTGTTCGGGATCCTTAGGTGATAGTGGCATTTTCGACTCTGGGAATGAAGGGCTTCAGAAAGCTGCGGCTGACTTTGGTGTAACCGTTAAAGTGCTTGAAGGGAAGGATGACCCGTCCCTATATTACGATCTTTTGAAAACCGCTGCTTCAGATTACGATGTTGTCTTCGTAAATCCAGGTTACCAATTTGGTAATGAACTGAGTGAATTGTCACCAGAATATCCTGACACCAAGTTTGTATTTGCAGATGGCGTCAGTGATATCGAAGCTCCAAACATTTTATCTGTCCAATACAAAGAGAATGAGGGTTCATATTCTGCTGGTGTTATGGCGGCCATGATGACCACCAGAACGGATATTGCTGGGATTAATGAAGACAAAGTTCTTGGCCTTGTGGGTGCTCTGGATATTCCCGTTATCAACAACTTTGTCGCCGGGTTCAAGCAGGGTGTTGCTTCAGTGGATCCCGAAGTTGAGGTTAAAGTTTTGTATGTAGGTGACTTTAACGACCCTGCCAAAGGGAAAGAACTCGCTTTATCTTTGTACGAACAAGGAGCAGATATTGTTTATGCGGTTGCTGCAAATTCTGGTAGTGGTGTCTATGATGCAGCCTGTGAAAACGGAATGTATGCGATCGGTGTGGACACGAATAAAGATGCTGTTTGCCCAGGGCATATTATGGGAAGCATGCTCAAGCGCGTCGATAATTCCTTCTACGATATTGTTGGTCGCGCGGTAGCAGGAAATCTGGAGGGAGGAGTTGCTTATCGGTATGGTGTTGCAGAAAATGGCGTTGGTATGACCTATAGTGACCTCATGCTGCAAATTGTTCCGGAAGACATTGTCGCAGCAATGAAAGAAGCGGATCAAAAAATCGCCAATGGTGAAATAACGGTTGATGAAGTGAAGTAAGACAACTCCTCCAGTTTTAAAGGTGGAGGGATGAATTTCCCTCCACCTCAATTATACCTTTAGAGGATCAAGAACAAGTCCATGCAAGATTCTTATGCTGTTGAATTATTGAATATCACAAAAAATTTCCCAGGTGTGCTTGCAAATGATGATGTGACTTTGCAGGTTAAAAAAGGCCAAATACACGCTTTAGTAGGGGAAAACGGTGCTGGAAAAACGACCCTGATGAATATTTTATATGGGTTGGTTCATCCTGACTCCGGAAGGATTCGTGTCGATGGAAATGATGTGTCCATTCGGTCGCCACGTGATGCGATTGGAAAAGGGCTTGGAATGGTTCATCAGCATTTTATGTTGGTTTCATCTTACACTACAACCCAAAATATTTTTCTGGGGCATGAAATCAATCGGTTTCTCATTGTGGATCGAAAGGAAGCAGAACGCCAGGTTCAGGAAATATCAGAAAGATACAATCTCTTGGTCAATCCACAAGCGGTTATTCGGGATTTGCCTGTCGGAGTCCAGCAACGGGTAGAAATCTTGAAAGTGTTGCAGCGTGGCGCAAATACCATTGTTTTGGATGAACCCACTGCCGTCCTGACGCCTCAGGAGTGCGATGAACTTTTTTTGATTGTGAGATCGCTGGTTGCTGATGGGAAAACTGTCATTATTATCACTCATAAATTATCTGAGGTCAAAGCTATATCGGATTGTGTAACGGTGCTCCGCCGTGGAAGAGTTATTGGGACTTTCCTGACAAAGGATATCAGTAAAGAAGAACTTGCCAGCAAGATGGTTGGTAGCAACATTCCAACTGCTGGGGAAAGAACAAAATTAAAAGCGGGCGAATTTGTATTGAAAACGAAAGATATTGTCGTTCGTGACAAATTCAACACGGAAGTGGTTCGTAAGGTGAGTTTGTCTGTGCGTCAGGGGGAAATTGTTACCATTGCTGGAGTGGAAGGTAATGGGCAGATGGAATTTGTGGAAGGGGTGACAGGATTAAGAAAAACCATTGCGGGCCAGATCTTTGTATGCGGGAAAGACGTTACCAATTTTAGCCCTGATAAAGTAAGACAAAGTGGTTTGGCGCATGTACCTGGAGATCGTATTGCTACTGGAACAAATTTCAAAGCATCCATTGCAGATAACCTTATTGCTGGCCGCCACCGGCAATTTCCCTTTGCAAAAAGAGGTTGGATAAATCAGAAAGAGAAGCGGAAGTTTTCTCAGGAACTGGTGGAAAAATACAAAATTAAAACGCCGAATATCTCTGTGAGTGCAAAAACTTTATCCGGCGGTAATTTGCAAAAAGTTGTTGCCTCGCGTGAAATGTCTTTTGACACCCCCTTACTTGTAGTCGTTCAACCTACCAGAGGTTTGGATATTGCTTCAACAGGCTTTATTCATGAAATCCTGCTGGACATGAGGAATCGTAATAAAGCCATTTTGCTGGTTTCTACTGAACTAGATGAGGTGTTTGAACTTAGTGATCGTATTTTGGTGATGTATGAAGGAGAAATTGTTGGAGAATTCACGCCAGAAAATGTGACCAGGGAGGAATTGGGCCTTTATATGGCTGGTGTAAAGCGTTTGCCAAAAACAGAGAGTGAATCATCATGAGCAACACAAAAAGATTGCAGGATTTCCTTGAAAAAACTGGTGGCCTCCGACGAGCGATCATTTCGATTCTATTGGCGATGATGATTGGAGCGTTTATCGTTTACTTACAAGGTGACGATCCGATTATTGCCTACACAGCTTTGTTTCGTTCGGCATTTGGCTCGCGTGAGGCTTTTTTCCAAACACTCACAAATTCAACCCCATTGATTGTAACCGGGATCGCCGCGGCAATAACTTTTCGGGCGGGAGTAGTAAACCTCGGTGTTGAAGGACAGCTTTATATCGGCGGATTGGCAGCTGCTCTGGTTGGCGTTTATTTGGAAGGAATTCCCCCATTTCTTCATATTCTACTGGCTTTATTGGCTGGTTGTGTGGCATCTTTTATCTGGGCGGCTCCATTCCAATGGTTACGGGTGCAGTTTGGGGCAAATGAATTGGTGACAACCACTTTATCCAACTATGTGGCAATTTTGCTGACGACATATCTTGTGGCGTATCCCTTTATGAAACCCGGGGCACCGTTAGCGATGACGAAGAATGTTCTTCCAAGCGCTTTTTTGCCGCGTCTGGTTCATCAGGGTCGGCTCAATGTGGGATTTATAATCGGCGCTTTCCTGTGCGTCTTTGTCTGGTATGTGATTAACCGCTCCAGCCTGGGCTTTGAATTTCGGATGATAGGTGCAAACAAGCGGTTTTCACACTATGTTGGAATTCGAGTGAAGCGGATGCAGGTGTTTGCGATGGGCCTTTCAGGTGCTGTGGCGGGGCTTGCGGGTGCGATTGAAGTTTTAGGCACGCAACACCGCTTTATTCAAAATATTTCACCGGGATATGGGTGGGTTGGAGTTCTGGTTGCCTTGATGTCTTCCAATAATCCAATCGCTGTGCTTCCGGTTGGTATTTTATTTGGTGCATTGAAAACAGGTGGTTTGGGAATGGAGGCGGCAACAAACGTACCTTCGGAATTAAGTGATGTTCTGCAGGCAATCATTATCTTGTTTTTTGCCGCGAATGTAGTTTTCCCTTCGTTCCGCAAGAAACCCACACAGAGAAAAGAGATTGAAGAAATTGCACACCTGGAAGAGTCTTAGAATCCGGGATCGATAAGATATCGCAGGAGATGCGTTTATGCTGGAATTCTTATTAAAAACCACAACCTATCGGGCAGCTTTACGGATCATGACCCCCATTCTGTTGGCTGCATTGGGAGGTGCGTTTTCACATTATGCAGGCATTTTGAATATTGCATTGGAAGGCCAGATGCTGCTGTCTGCATTTATCGCAGTAGCTGCAAGTTATTATTTTGGCAGCGCGCTTTGGGGTGTCGTCGCGGGAGTGGCTTGCGGGATTGTTGTTGGATTGCTGTTTGGATTATTTGTGATTACCTTCAAAGCGGATGAGTTTATTGTTGGAACGGCCATTAATATTTTGGCAGTTGGTGGCACGACATTTTTGATGCGCGCCTGGTTCAATGTAAAAGCTAGCTTTGCGGATCCAGGAATTGTACCCCTTCCAGAGATTAATATTCCATTCCTGTCCAATAGTTCGATTCTGGGTGAGTTAATCAATGGACAATCTTCATTGGTTTATCTGTCATGGTTACTCGTCATTGTGTTGTATGTGCTTTTCTACCACACTCCATTTGGTTTTCATCTAAGAGCAACTGGGGAGCACCCGGAAGCTTTTAAAGCGGCAGGAGGAAATGTAACTTTAATAAGATATATTGCTTCAATCTCGTGTGGAGCAATGTGTGGATTGGCAGGAACGCATCTTGCGTTAGGATATTTGACACAATTTGTGTTAAATATGACAGCAGGCCGGGGTTTTATCGCCTTATCAGCCACCATTTTTGGCAATGGAAATCCACTGATTGTTGCATTGGCTTCGTTTTTGTTTGCGTTGGCAGAAAGTTTCTCTATCCGCTTCCAGAGCCTCGGAATTCCTCCTTATTTTGTTTTGATGATCCCATATATTTTTACAATCATTGTCCTGGTGATCATTTCGGCACGCCGGCGCACAAATGAATTGATGGAATAATCTTATATCAAAGGAACAGTATGGCAAAAAATTTGAGAAGCTTTCTGGAACAATACAAATTTGAATATCCGGGTGAAGTATGGGAGATTGGGGATCGGGTTTCACTTAAATGTGAAATGACAGCCTTTGCGCTTCAATTGGAAAAAAAGCAAAAATTTCCGGTGTTGCAATTTAAGAATGTGGAAGATTATCCCTTCCCGGTGGTTTCAAATCTTTTTGCCAACCGAACGCGAATCGCCTTTATGCTTGGACTGGAAGAACAAGGATTAATTTCCGATTGGCCCAGGCTGGCATCCCGGCGGATTAAGCCCATGTTGGCAAATGATGCACCTGTGAAAGAAGTGATTTGCAAGGGGAATGATATTGATTTGTTACGTTATCCAATACCAATGCATTTTGATACGGATGCGGGAAGATATATCTCTGCGGGTGTGACGGTTGCCAAAGATCCGGATACAGGCGTCGGGAATTTGAATTTTACTCGTTTACAAATTAAGGGAGCGGATTTGATGGGCGCAAGTCTCCATTCTAGAGGAGATTTATGGGATTTTCAGAAAAGACAGGAAGAACGAGGGAAACCGTTGGAGGTGGCAGTAGTGATTGGAGCACATCCAGCGGTGTGTATCGCAGGCGCAACACGATTGCCCATTAATGAAGATGAACTTGAACTTGCTGGAGGTTTGTTAGGTGAACCAATTCCATTGGTGCCAGCGGAAACTCTGGATTTACTGGTTCCAGCGAATGCTGAAATGGCTATCGAAGGAATCATAGAACCCAATAAGCGAGATCAGGAAGGCCCGTTTGGTGAATATACAGGATATTCCACGGATCGTTCCACCCGAAATGTTTTCCAGGTTACGGCCATTACTCACCGACACGATATGATTTTCCATGATATTGTGCCTGGTGCTTCAGCTGAGCACTTGAATCTGAGTAAAACAT
>Ga0068714_10007755_pt1 | contig 10275 bp, 12 predicted proteins | sample MTBNYHSulfiMetaG_FD_62988 | JGI IMG/M metagenome (GOLD analysis project Ga0068714, IMG submission 62988) | Enrichment culture microbial communities from rom New York Harbor, USA that are MTBE-degrading - MTBE-NYH (New York Harbor Sulfidogenic)... | ecosystem: Environmental > Aquatic > Marine >...
GCCGTTTACGCACGGTTCTTCGACTATTTCCATTGATGACATTGATTATTTGGTTCCGGTGGATACCCCGATCCCGGAATACCTTCATGAACCCGCGGATAAGGTAGCCGAACAGATCGCCCGCTATGTGGCAAGAATCATCAGCGACGATTCGACGCTGCACATCGGACTCGGCAAGATACCCAATGAAATGCTCAAGTATCTTTCAAACCGAAAAAACCTGGGGATTCATTCGGACGTCATCACAGAGCCGTTGATTGATCTGATGGAAAATGGAGTTGTCACCGGTGACAAAAAATCCAACCATCAGGGGCAGGTGGTCACGAGTTTTTGTATGGGAACCAGACGCCTGTATGATCTTGTGGACAATAATCCCGCTTTCTCTTTCCAACCCATCGACTATATCTGCCGTCCGGAAATTCTGGCCGCAAACAACAAAATGGTTTCCATCACCCAAGCCTTTGCGATTGACTTGATGGGACAGGTTTGTGCCGACCAGTTCAGCGGCGAGTTCTACAGCGGTGTATCGGCTCAGCCCGATTTCTTGAGAGGCGCCGCCGACTCCCCGGGCGGTAAACCCATCATATGCCTTTCATCGACAACGGACGATGAGAAGGAGTCGCGAATCCGCCCGCTGCTGCGTGAAGGAGAAGGCGTAACGATCCCCCGTTCGGATGTTCATTATGTGATCACCGAATACGGCATAGCCTACCTGTACTGCAAGTCCATCCAGGAGCGTGCTTTGGCGTTGATTGAAATCGCGCATCCCTCATTTAGGCCTTGGCTCCTGGAAGAAGGGATCCGACTCGGCTATCTCCGCAAGAACCAGACCTTAAAGAGCAAAACGGCTTATCCCGAGGAAGAGGAACGGGAATATACGCTGAAGAACGGAAAGAAAATTCTGGTGCGACCGTCAAAAGCCAGTGATGTGGAGAGCCTCCAGGATGTCTTTTACAATCTTCGTCCCCAGGATGTATACACCCGTTTTTTTATCCAGCTGAAATCGCTTACCGAAGCCAGAGCCCGGCACCTTTGCAATGTGGACTATGAGAACGAAATGGCGTTCGTGGCCGTCACGGGCCGGCGTGAAAGTGAAAAGGTCATCGGTAGCTCCTGCTATTTCGTGGATCAGACGGACAATCTTGGGGAAGTGGCATACATGATTCGGCCGGATTGGCAGGGGCTGGGTGTAGGGTCTGCTCTCCAGCAGAGCATGACGGAGTATGCAAAAAAGAAAGGAGTTCGCGGGTTTAAGGCGGAAATTCTTACGATAAACGAAAAAATGCACAGCCTGATTCAAAAGGAGCAAAACGTATCAACAAAGAACCGTGGCAGCACCAATGAGGTGATTGTTCTCTTTTGAGCATTTGATGGGTGCTTTAAAGTGAACCCCTGAAACGGGACCATGTGCTGAGATGGAATAATTGGTCTCTGGAAGGGAATACTGATGAAGAAGCGACGAAAATCTACGACGGAATTCAAGGCAAAAGTGGCACTGGAAGCGATCAAAGGTCAGCAGCCGATCCATGAGTCGGCGATGGAGTATGATGCACATCCGAGCCAGATAGCGCAATGGAAGAGGCCACTTGTGGATGGCGCTTCGGACATATTTCGACGAGGTAAAGATCCGGACGCCGCAGCCCTGGCCGAGATACTCGACCGGGCCCAGCTGACCTGCTCTCCCACTCAAGGCACGTCCCTGGTGTGCGGTTTTTTTGTAAAATCGGCAAAATCCAGCGAAATTGTGTTAGACCTGAGAATGATTAATTCTTGTGATAACGAATACTTACAACGAAATGAGGAAGTTCGAAAACTCGGGGTTCTTTTTTCGTAATCATCAGGTCTGCGGTTCGATTCCGCACGGTGGCTCAAGTAAAACCAAGAGATTAGGGGTAATACCTAACCCCTTTTTTGCTTATTTGTGCTCTTCGGTAATTTCAAATCCAACTTCTAGAGAGTTCCGATCTTCAAGGGAATCTCTTCCGCCAAAAGGTTCCCGGCAATCACCAGTCTTTGAATAGAAGGAGTGCCTTCCTCGAGCGCATTGATTCGAGCTTCTCTATAAAGCCTCTCGAAAGGATATGGATAGTTGCGTATGTAAGCTCTCCCCCCGAGTACTTCCATTGCCCTGTCGGTGACCCTCATAAGGGCTTCAAGACCAAATAATTTGGTAATCGAAGTTTCCACAGCACAATCTTCGTCATATTTCCCAGTGGTGAATAAGAAGTGGAATCTACCTTAAAGCGAAATCTGAACTTCCGAACGTGGATCATTTTTCCAGGACGACGGTACAGGGCGATATCGAAAACGGTGCTTCTCGTCACCCATTAATGAAAACCATCAGCCCCATGCTAAGGCCCGATTACATGATATTCCTGTTGGGATCTCCTCCTACGATCCACTTCCTCCCGCAAAATTCACTACTTGTGCTTAAGGGATTAGAGTATACTGAAGAACTGGAAGTGGGTTCTGTCTCATTGGTGGGTATAGTGAATCACTGCCCCGTCAGAGGCGCAGGCACGCCAACGGTCATAGAACGAGTAATAATAACGTAGCCGGCCGGGGCAAAAAAAGACTGCCTACTCGCCCCAGTTAAGAAGGATATTCAGTATGACAGATAAAATGTTTGCATTCGAATCAGTGCCGACGGAAGCGCTGTGGTTGAGAACGAGATTGCCGGAATCAGCGGAGCCGGAACTATAATAGCCATCCACGGCAATGTAATAGAGCACGCCGTTAACTGCCCCAAAACTTACCCCGCTATTGTAATTGGCGCTGCCGTCATCATCATTCGAAGCGACTTCCGTAAGATTGGATACGCTGGTTCCCCGGTAAACGGCAAGGATAGTGTCAAAATCACTGCCATGGGTGTCTATATTCACTGTCCCTGAGGACGGAGCCGTCCATTTCCACCAGACGGACTTTCCTCCCAAATTTCCGGCGTGGTTCGGTTCACCGGCTTCCTTTGTAGCAATCACGTTGGAACCTGTTACCAGCCCTGATGAACCGCTTATCCGGATGGCGTCGGCAAAGTCATCATTCGATTCCGAAGGTTCCGAACCTTGCAAGTAATTGATGGCATTTTGAAGATTCACTCTGGGTTTTGTGATGGCAACTTTTGAATCCGTGACCGCATTACCGGTGGCTATAAGGCAGGATTTCACCTCGGCAGGCGTCAAATAGGATCCATTAACTGCTCGAGTGGCTTGCTGTAACACAGCGGCGGCGCCGGCGGCATAAGGACAGGCCGCCGAGGTGCCGCCAAAGGATGGGTAGTAATCGTCCGGTGAATATCCTCCACCTCCGGTAATATCCGTCGTATAAGCGGCGTTGGAAGGTGCAAACAGTGTCAAAAACGTCGCGCTGTTGGAATAGGAAGTGACCCTGTCGGCGGCGGTATTGTCTATCGCGTACCAGCCCGTAGAGCAGCCGGTAGAAGAGAATTTGGCTGCACACGAGTCTTCCGAAACGCATGGATAGTAGGTCCCGAAGGCGGCATCGTACACGGCGCCCACGGAGATGACATGGGAGATGCACGCGGGCCATCCCATGGCGTTGCAATAGCCGTCGTTCCCGGAGGAAGCAAAGAGGGTAATGCCCGCAGCCGCCGCGTTGGCCGCCGCGTTCGTCATGGACGGAGAATCGCTGTCGCAGTAGCCGATGAATTTGGATCCGCCGAAACTGGTGCTGATGATCAAGATGGGATTATTAGGATCATCGTTTTGATGTGTGATGCACCACTCCCATCCCTCGATCATATCCGATCCGTAGGCGCTTCCGCCACTTCCGAACGCGATTTTGACCGCATACAGTTTAGCGCCATGTGCGACTCCCCCGATGTAGTCTCCGGTCGCTCCCAGGCCTCCTGCGGCTATGCCGGCGCAGCAGGTTCCGTGTCCCTGGGCGTCCATGGGATCGTTATCGTTATCTCCGCAATCGTAGCCTCCAATGACTTTGGCGTTAGGAAACCCGCCCCCTCCCAGTCGGGGGTGCCGATAGTCGATACCTGTATCGCAAATGGCAATGGATATTCCCGCTCCGCTATATGCACTTCTGGCCACGGATGCGTTCATCAACGGAACGCCCTGAGCCGGATGGGCATGGAGGATTCCATCCGCTTCAATGGAAACCACCTCCGCAGCGCCTTCCAATCTCCGAATTCCTTCAAGCGTCACTTCCGCGGAAAACCCGAAGAGGTATGTGAATTGGTTGGTCGGCCGGATCTCGTTTTCGTCCAGCCCGGGCAGGAATCGATTTTGAACGTCCCGGACCGCCGCCGACAGGTGTCTTCGGCTTTCCTCGTGACGCAGATCAGGACTTCGACGAAAACCGGACGGCTCCCGCAGGCTTACGATAACACGCGTCTTGAGCTCTCCCTCGAGGAAGGGGGCCATGATCGCCTCGTGGGTGCGCAGTTTGGTGCTTTGAAGCAGGTTTTGCATCGTATCTGTGGTCGAGCCCTGAGCAAAGCTGCATTTGGCTGAAACCACAACAAAAATGCACGTTACGAGTAATGTCGCCAATACGGCAACGATAAAAAGACCTTTTTCACGAAACATGATGCACCCTAAAGTAGGCCTGCCGAATCATCAAACGTTCCAGGGAAGATGCTCGGATATTTTTTCGTCTCCCGTTTCCGTCTTCGGTATACACGGTGGACTGTTATCTGTTTCCTTGGGCATTCACAGGCAGAGACCGTTTTGGTGTGGGTCAGATCTCTGGGAGACTTTCCGCAGCTGCTTTTAATCCATCATAGAAATCCTTGTCCTCCGGACAAGGTCAGAGTTCAGTGGCTTTGCCATCTGAACGACTCATTTGTTACAACCTCGGCCTGAGTTGTCCCCACAACTTGAGCCAAGGAGTCCCAAATGAGTCGCTTTCGCAAACTATCACAGACGATTTGGCATTGCCAATATCACATCGTCTGGGTACCGAAGTACCGATTCCGGATTTTGACCGGTAAAGTGGCCAATGAGACCGAAGCCTGTGTTCGAGCATTTACAGAACAATTGGGCTGCGATCTGATTGAACTGAACGTACAGCCTGATCACGTTCACCTGTTGGTGATGATACCGCCCAAGATTTCAGTCTCGGGGTACGTGGGCACGGTTAAAGGTCGTACGGCTATTCGAATCTTCAACCGTTTCCGAAAGCTGAAAGAAAAGCCCTATTGGGGCAATCACTTCTGGGCCAGAGGGTACTGCATCGATACAGTTGGCCTGGATTCGGAAACGGTTCAAAAATATGTCAAGTATCAGGAACAGCGAGAACGAGAGTTGGAGAAATCTCAATACTAATAACGGAAACAGGGGACAACTCACTTTGCCCCCTCCGGAGGCAAAGCAGATTTACCCCTTCCAGGGGTTAAGCCAATACCGGCCCCTCTGGGGTCGGGTTGTTTATTTCCGGCCTGTTGTAGTAAGTCAAATGGGTTCATGTTCTACGGTGCCTGCAGTACCTTCAGTACCTTTGCTATTAAAAAACATATATAGAAATGAATATCTTAAATATAGGGAAGTTTCTGTATAAGTGCTGCAAGTGCTGCAAGTGCTGCACATCAATTTCCCGCATTCTCATCCTTTGTCTTAAGACCTATCCCCATATATACACGGTGCCTACCGTCAATCCGGTCAAATTGCTCAAGTAGGTAGTCTGCAAACTTGTTTCTGGTAGCCGAGGGGCATCCGTTACTGTCGCACCATGCTTGGTATTCATCCCACAGTTTTCCCGCTCGTGCCTGGCAATGCTTATCAACCACACAACATTCGTCGATAAACTGTCCTATGAGGTCTTCGCCCCTTCGATATGCCGCTGTAGCTTCTATCACTTCGGGGGGTGGGTTAAGGCCCTGTTCCTGCCACTCTAAGCATCCTCGAACCATCAACGCTAAAACCCCGGACGCTTCAGACTTTAACCTATCAAGAAGTTGAGGGTCCCGTAGCCGTTCATTGGGTTTCTTGGGGTTATCAACAAAAGAGTACTCGAACGGAACTAGGTGGATTCTATCCCAGACGGCAAAGTCTGTAGGATCCACTTTGGGTTTGTGATTGGTGAGAACTATCAGGGTGTGGGAGGGCCGAAACGTTACTTCACGTCGTGCATAGGGCATCCGTCCGACAAGGGTATCACCCCCACAGAGCCATTTCACCCGACCGGCATCAAGGTTTCTTCCGTCGCCTGTTTCTGACGCCCATACCAGACGCTTGCCTCGAAGAGACATGATGTCCGCACTTGGTCCGGCGCTTGAACGGGTCCGGCTCTGTTCCAAGAGCATTTCTGCTTGGATTGGTCCGGCGAGTGCCCCCAGAACAAAAGCAATCAGTTCAAGCAGGGTTCCCTTCCCGTTGCGGCCCTTGCCCCAGAAGATAGGGAGAATGTGTTCTATTGTGGCCCCAATAAGGCAATACCCAATTAAGCGATAGACGTAGTTGATAAGCTTAGTATTGTTGTTGAATATGGATTTTAGAAAATCCTCAAAGGTAGATGCTGATTCGTTAAAACCCTTCCATTCGGTGGGACAGGCCGTTTTAATATAATCCTCTGGACGTCCAGATCTGAAATTGGCTGTCTGCAGTTCAAGGACACCATTTGGGCATCCTAAGAGATAAGGGTCCAGGTCCCATTGTTACCCGCTGGTTCCAAGCGAATCCGGCCCGGATGACGCAAGGGTTAGTATGTTCTTCCGGCGCTGAAGGGTGTTGATTACTCGTACCCTTTGCAGACAATCCGCATACTTCTTTAGTTCCTTAGCTTTTTTCGTTTCATTGCCCTGTTTGTCCGCATTTAGCGACCTCCAATAATAGGTATCCGCCGCCCGAGCAAACTGTTCTGCAACACCGTCTACTCTCGAAAGCGCCAAGCCGGTTTTGTCCACGTCCCAACTATGGCCTCCATAATCAAGCCATTCACCGGCAGAATGGTCAAAGCAGAGCTTTCCTTTGTTTTGCTCGGTGAACAGGTGAGCATCGCCGCGCTCATTGTTGGCAAGGGCTTCTTGGAGCGCTTTCAGGTCGAACCCAAGCGCATTCTTTTCCCGGTTCCCGTTGTCGGATTCACGCTTTTCATACTGGGTGCGTTCGGCCTCACACACCGCGTCCACTTCGGCACGGATGGTGTCTATCGCTTTCATGGGTTCGGTCAACCTCGGCCCTCCATCCACTCGAAGCCTTTCGGCTCTTCCGCCTGAGCAATCCGCTCGTCAAGACGATCTAAAATCCTGCTCAGAATCGGATTCCAGGGCCAGCGGGAACGGTCGAGCCGCCGAAGCAACGTCGCGCGCAATTTGACTGTGCGGTCCGAGTTCATGTCTGCTCTTCCGGCCTGATGAAACGTTTCTGAGTCCACGTCTTAAGCTCATCTTCTGGATAACGGATGCTTCTTTCTCCCAGGCGCACATAGTTTGGACCCTTCCCAAGATGCCGCCAGTTGCGCAGTGTCTGTACGGCCAATCCCAACATCTTGGCCGCATCGTCCTCTTTTACCAGCTTTATCATTATTCCCCCTTATGCAAATTAGCGTTACTTGGTTCTACTTACATAAGGGTCACCAGTGGGGTGACGACGTTACTTCTCGGGTGACGACGCACAATGGCCTGAAATTACATGATAAAAAAATGAAACGACGCATTCGATTTTCGACCTTAGTCCGAATGCGTGTTGTGGCGGCAGGTTTCTCCGGATATGCTAGAGGTGTATTATCCGCGAATAGACGTCTTCCACTCGGGATGATACTGATCCGGATTGTAAACTACACTTGTTGAACCGTAATTTATGGAACGAGTTAAATGAGCAGCAAGCTCTTCAAAAGGTTTGTCTTTTTCGAGTTGCGCTATCGCATCTTTTATTTGCTTTGAAACTGAACGCTTCTTCCTCTCTAGGTCAATAGATAGTTTGTTCCGTTCAGTGATTTGGATCTTGTTACCTGAACGCTTTACATAGGCGCCATATTCTTTATTAAGCACCGACTCAACTCCTAAGATCTCTTCGTCTATTTTTTCGATTTCGTCTTTTCTTCCTTCTTTTCGTGCCTGGACCCTTACAGATTCAATCTGCTTAAGTGTCTCTGTAAATTCTTTTTTGGATTTCGGATCAAGTTGCTTTTCTTTCATGCCGTCTGTTATTGTCAACTGTTCGCCCGTTACCATTTCGAATAATTCTGTGTACTTAAAATCCTTTTTGGGCCAAAGGATAAGATTATAAACATAGTCAAGTCTCTGAAGATATGGCGTAAGCATTTCTTTGTCTTGATAGCGTATAAAAAAGCCACCATGAACGCGCACGAAGTAGTTTGTTGCATCATCAGGAATATTTAAGCTATTTACTATACTATCCTCTTGTTCATCCCGCAAAAATCGAACCGGTAATCGAAACGGAGACTTTAATTTTTTTCCCTGTCTCTTTATGTAATCTTTAAAATCCTCTATTTTGATTCGTCCATCAGTGTAATTTGAACCAATGAATTTTAATTTAACAGAGGGAGCCGTTATTCCATAAGACAATAATTTAAATTTGCCGGTCATCCATATCTCAAAGATGCCCAACCAAGCGTCAAGCCTGTTGTTGAAGGTGGAAAGTGGCGGATTCTTCGGCCCACGGACCTCACATTTGCAACGGTTCCATATTTCTTGAATAACTGCATCGTAGCTGTTACCCTCAGCCGCCATCATCACGGCAAGATGAAACACGGGTATATCGCCGTCTCTCCACTGGGTATCTGATATTATTCTCGAACAGAAGTCTTCCACATAGTCGCTGTCCGTTTCATAGGTTTTCGTTTTCTTGAAAAGCAGTTCCTTCAATGGTTTCTTGTCGGGATCATTGTCTTCTATCCTCCCGAGAGATTTCTCTGTCGACTCTGGCCTGTCATCGTCCATAACGACGTACACCCTCCGCCGCTCTAAGCTATTTGGCCTTTTCTATTTTTGCTACCTTTTCTTGCTCCCCGTTCGTGTATTCACCGAACAGAGACCCGGCCACATCGGACGCTCGCCTAAGCGCTTCATCCCTCAGATGTGCGTATCGCTGCGTCATGACCGGGCTCTTGTGTGTAAGAAGCTTTTGCAGCGTATACATGTCCACTTGACCGGAAGACGCCAGCATGGACGCGTAGACGTGTCGCAAGCCGTGCAGCGGTCTGAAGTTTGCAGGAAGTCCGGCCCGCTTTCTAATTCGCTTTACCGGCCCCCGAATTTCGGTTCTCTGCTTCCCATTTCGTCCCGGAAACACGTATTCAGAGCCGGTCCGTGGATGTCCTTCAAGAGCCTTTCGCGCCTCTGCGTTCATCGGAATCGTTTGACTTATGCCGCCCTTCGGGTTTCTGATGGTTATGAATTCGCGCTCGAAATCCACATCATTCCATTTCAGCTTAAACAACTCGCCCCGGCGCATGCCTGTGAACAATGCGAGTCTCATCAGATTTCCGGCTTGTACGTCATGGTCGGCCTCTATTGCCTCCATGAGTCGCTTCAGTTCCACGGCCGTCAAATCCTCGGTCGTCTCATTATCTACCTTGGGGATCTCAATCTGAAAGGGCAGGGGATCACAAAGTCTCTTCCTGACCCCAAAAAGACAAAGGCGCCTCATGAGGGCCAATGTCAATTTTACCATTTGCGGGGAGAGTCCATTCTTTTTCATTCTTAACTTGAGCCTGTCCACGTCGAGGGGGATCAGCGCCACAGGTTCCTTTTCTCCAAAATCCGGTTGAATGTATCGACGATATCGGCTCTCATCTTGGGCTACGCCTTTTAGGTCGGGCTTATTCTGTAGGTATAGGGACCACAGCCTCTCAAACGTCATGCGGCCCGCCTCGGCCTGTTTCTCGGCTTCCTCGGCTTTCCTGCGTTCCCGGTTGGATTTCGCGCCCTTGATTCTCTCCACCCGGAGCGTGTTCGCGCGCGCGGCCGTCATATCGTCCTCATGTTGCCGTCCGGCCTTCTCCTCAATCAGTCGGCCGGCGCGCCGATATTGGATGTAAAATATCCTTTGGGGATTCTTCGATACGGTGGAGTTCCCCATAACGTAATAGACCCCAGGATATCCCGTCTTGTGTCTCTCTTGCTTTGGCATGGCGTGTCCCCAACAAGTCCCCAACAGGGCGTAAAGGATTCAAGGGAATTTGTTCCAGTTTATAAGAATCCCCAACACTATCCCCAACACACTTTTTAGATTACGGAGTAATTTGAGGTATGTCAAGGAAAAATGGGGAAGGGCTAAGAGGTCGAAAACAGGACTTTTTCCCGTGAATTAAGTAAGGGGAGGTAAGACGGAGTAAATGGGT
>Ga0068714_10007756_pt1 | contig 10275 bp, 11 predicted proteins | sample MTBNYHSulfiMetaG_FD_62988 | JGI IMG/M metagenome (GOLD analysis project Ga0068714, IMG submission 62988) | Enrichment culture microbial communities from rom New York Harbor, USA that are MTBE-degrading - MTBE-NYH (New York Harbor Sulfidogenic)... | ecosystem: Environmental > Aquatic > Marine >...
GGATAAAACGAACCTAATCCAATTCTGTTAACATATGATTTATTATTTTGCAAGAGAAAAAAATCACGAAGTCGTAATCCGTGTGCAGCGAGACCTTATTTTTTGGAGAAAGAACCGGCACCTTTTTATTCTATTAGTTAAATCAATTGGTTAGAGAATTCCTGACTAATTTTTAGAATTATTCCCCCCCCCCGAGATTTTATAGAATCGTCCCATATGTCTTGTTGCTTCAGAGAGAGGAAAATCAAATCCTTTTTGACATAAGCTGATGAAAATTCTTTTGTGTGTTGGAATAATAGAACTTAGAAGGAGAAAAAATATGAATTGTCCAAGTCAGGATTTGAGGTTTTGGAAGCCAGGGGATATTTTTGACACCCAATGTCCAAAATGTGGGAGGAGGGTGGAATTTTTCAAGGATGAAATCAGGCGGAAGTGCCGCTGCAGACATGAGATCGTCAATCTCAAATAGGATTTTGGGTGTGCCCGGTGATGTCCTCACGCTGAACAGTGTGTCGGCGCATTGCCCGAAAATGTAAAAGAAAAGCAAAAAGCAGATTAGAAGGATCTCTTGAGGGAGAGGATCTCCATGGAGATGAAAGAATATTTCGGAACAGATGTTAAACGGGTCAATCATGCCCTCCATTTAATCAAGGAATACTATAAAATCACCAAAGTCACGAATGAGGAGAGCCTTAGGGTAAAAATGGAACGACCAAAAGAAGAGTTCAGGCAAGGGAATTCATGGAAAAGATTTTTTTCAGGGTGAGGGCGTTTTTGATGGCGAAGCCATAAGCATCGTTGTTGAAATAGACGAATACGGTTTTATCTTTTTCTCTCCAATTTCGGATTTTAACTGCCCATTGGTTTAATTCCTTTTCCGAATAATTGGAACCATACAGCACTTCGCCACCGTGAAGGCGGAGATAGATGAAATCGGAGGTTATTTTTTGTATATAAGGAAGTCCTGAACCGTGGGCGATGCAAAAGGCAAAATGAAATTCCTCCAATACCCGGAAAGCCTCGTTGCAAAACCAGGATTCATCTCTAAACTCAAAGGCATGGCGATGGAGTTTAGAACGAGGAAGGGTTGAGAGAAGAACGCAGAATTCTTCCAATCTCTCCTTCTGGAATTTAAATCGTGGGGGGAGCTGCCAGAGCACCACACCCAATTTCTCTTTCAGCGAAGAAGCATGGTTGAAAAGAAGGGAGAGGGGTTCTCTGCAATCCTTCAAGCGTTTGATGTGGGTAATAAATCGACTCCCTTTCACGGCGAAGACAAACTTTTTCGGTGTCCTCTTATGCCAGGCTTCAAAGACCTCTTTCTTGGGGAGGCGATAAAAGGACACATTCAGCTCAACCGTGCTAAAATATTCGGCATAAAATTCAAGCCACTTTCTCTGGGGGAGGCCAGAAGGATAAAAGACCCCATTCCACCAATGAGGATAGTTATAGCCGCTTGTCCCGATGAAGATCATAACCAAAAAGGGTTCAGGCCTGCCTGCCGGCAGGCAGGAATTCGAGGGTCCATGGGTTCAAGTGTTTTTCTTTCAAGATTTTGTCTCGACCCCTTGAATCCTTGAACCCTATCCGCATGGACCGTTGGTCCTTTGATTAATGATAGTAATTTTTGTCTCCCGGGCCTTTTTGGGACCACTTCCGTTTGTAATATTCACGACGAATTTTTTGCCGGATTGTTGGATAGGCCATATAGAAGATGCCGAAGATGAGACCCCCCAGATGGGTGAGGTGCGCGATGCCTCCCCCCGTTCCTTGTATGGAAGAGAAGAGTTCGATGAGACCGAAGATGATCACAAAGTATTTGGCAGGAATGGGGAGGAGGAAATAGATTAAAATGGGGCGATTGGGGAAAAGCCACCCAAAGGCGAGAAGGATTCCGTAGATGGCTCCGGAGGCTCCAATGACAGGCACGAATTGATATGGAGAGAAGATCACCGTGCAGATACCGGCACCGATTCCGCAGTAAAGAAAATATCGTAAAAACTTCTTCGATCCCCAGTAATTTTCTAACTCTCCGCCAAACATCCAGAGGGCTATCAGGTTGAAGAGAATATGGGAGAGTCCTCCATGAAGAAAAATGTAGGTAAAAAGCTGCCATAGGAAATATTTCTTCCAGACCAGGAGGGGAATCAATCCGAAGTAATAATCAACCCATCGGGTGATAAACATCTGGATGAGGAAGACACTTCCCATGATGATCATTAGATTTTTGACAACAGGGGTCAACCCATATCCAAATGAAAAACGGTAGCGATAATAAGTCATTTTATTCTCCTGAGATTTTTTGTTCCCCTTCATTCCCTCCCTTTGTCAGGGGGGAAGAGGGGGGATTAGAACGAATCCGGTACTTCTTCATTTTATATCGCAGCACCCTCTCACCGATGCCGAGGCTTTCGGCGGCCTTCGTTTGAATTCCCTGGTATTGCTGAAGGGCCTTTAGGATGGTGTCTTTTTCAATCTCCTCCAAAGACTCGGGGAGGCTCTTTTCTTTTTTAGAAGATTCCCAGAGCTTCTCAGATTTTTCCTCTTTGAGGTGAAAAGGAAGGTCCTGGGTGGTAATGACTTCTCCCCGACAGAGAACCACTGCCCGTTCAATGAGGTTCTCGAGTTCCCTGACATTTCCGGGATAGGGGTAACGGAGGAGAAGAAATCTTGCTTCTTTAGAAATGTCGGAGATTGATTTCTGATTCTCTTTTGAATATTTTTTTAAAAAATAGTCGATCAGAAGAGGGATATCCTCCCTCCTCTCTCTCAAAGGGGGAAGGGTGATGGAGATCACATTGAGCCGGTAGTAAAGATCCTCTCTGAAGAGTTCCTTCTTGATGGCTTCCTCGAGATTTCGATGGGTGGCGGTGATGATCCTCACATCGGTCTTGAGGCTGAGGTTTGATCCCAGTCTTTGGAATTCTTTATTCTGTAGGATTCTTAGAAGTTTCACCTGGGTGCTGGGGGAGAGGTCCCCAATCTCATCGAGAAAGATAGAGCCCCCGTCTGCCTCTTCAAATCGACCGATCCTTCTCTGGGTAGCACCCGTGAAGGCTCCCTTCTCATGACCGAAGAGTTCACTCTCAAGGAGTGTTTCGGGGATCGCCGCGCAACTTACTTTCACCAGAGGCTTTTCAGAACGAGGGCTTGCATAATGAATGGCATTGGCAATCAATTCCTTTCCTGTTCCGCTCTCCCCCCGGATGAGGACGGTGGTTTGACTGGGTGCCACGCGAGCCACCAGTCCCATGACTTCCTCCATCTTTGGACTTCCGTAAACAATATGGGTGAACGCATAACGTTCCTGAAGCTGGGCTTTTAACTCCGTGTTCTCTCTGATGAGGGTGGTTCTCTCGATCACTCTTCGGAGAATCAGGAGGAGTTCATCCAGATCGATCGGCTTGGTGAGATAGTCCAATGCCCCTTCTTTCATCGAGGCCACCGCTGTTTCCACTGTCCCATAGGCTGTCATCATCACCACGGGTAGATCCGGATAGAGTTTTCGAATCTCTTGGAGCGTTTGCAGGCCATCGAGTTCTGGCATTTTATAATCGATCAAGGCCGTATCAAAATAATTTCCTTCGAGCCTCTGGAGAGCCTCTCTGCCATTGGCCACCGCCTCGACAGAGAATCCTTCCCTTTTCAAGAATCCTTCTAAAAGGTCCCTTTGGGTTTTTTCATCCTCAGCAATTAGAATTTGGGCCTTTTCCATCTCTCTTCATGGTTGAGGTTTGAAGACTGAGGTTTGAGGCAAAACCATTCCCTCTTGCCCGCAGCTTCCAATTCTCCTAAAGGGGAAGCGTCACCGTTACTTTTGCCCCACACCCAACCCGACTTTCAATTTTCAATTGGCCACCATGGGCTTCAATAATTCGATGGGCAATGGGAAGTCCCAACCCCACCCCCTTCTCTTTCGTCGTATAATAATAATTGAAGATCTTTTCCATCTGTTCTGCTGGAATCCCTGAACCTGAGTCTGAAATGATGACCTCCACACTTCCCTTTAGGGGTTTGGATTCAATGCGAAGAATCCCTCCCTGCTCCATCGCCTGCATCCCATTCTTCATAATATTGATCAAGGCCTGTGTCAACCTCTCCGGGTCTATTTGGAGGGAGGGCAAATTGGAAGGGATATCTGCCTGAAGGGTGATCCTTTCCGAAGAGGCCTCTTCCTGAAAGAGGGTGATCAAATTTTTCAGGAGATCCGGGAGGGAAGACTTCCTGAGATTAAGTTGAAAAGGCCTCGAAAGGGTAAGAAACTGTTCGATGATTTCGTTGACCCGTCTGGTTTCTTGGAGGATCAATTCCATGAAGGAGATATATTCTTCCTTTTTCGATTCATCCAGGGGGAGGAATTCTCTCTTGAGCCTCTGGAGACCCATGCCCATCGCATTGAGAGGATTCCGAATCTCATGGGCAACACCCGCCGCCAAGTGGCCAAGGGATGAAAGTCTTTCTCCCAGTTGAATCCGATCCTCCAACTCTTTCATTTTTCTGAGGGACCGGTTCTGGTTCACCCATATCAACGTGATCGCTGAAATTCCCAAGATGAGAAAAAAGGAGATCGAGAGAACAACATTCTTCTTAATCTGGCTGAGCACAGGATGGATTTCCTTTGGGGAGTAGCCAATTCGGATCAGGCCCATCGGTTGGTCCTTCAGGGAAAAAGACTTTACCACCTCAAAGATTTCCTCTCCCCCAAGGGACAGATGGCGTCTGGAAAGAACCTTGATATTTTGAAGAGAATTTTTTAGAAAAGCATCTTCCTCATTCGTGCCAATAACCGCTGTGTCCGTATGAGCGAGGATGTTCAAGAAGATATCCTGGACAGAGATATAGAGGATGCCCTCTCTCAGACCGATATCGGAAATCGCCCTTTGAAAAGCGAATTGCTGGAGAAGTCCTTTCATCTCCTCTCCGTTGAGATAAAGGACAATGATCCCTGCATTCATCCTCCTCCAGATGGCGATGGAGAATAAGTGGTCTTCAGAAAGGGGTTTGCCGAAAAGGTCAAGAGCGACCGGACGTTTCTTCTCGATTAATTCCTGAAGGAGAAATTTCTTCCCAGGCGAAAAAAATGGAGAGGGCCAACCCTTAAGAAGATTTCCCTTGGGATCATAGATTTCAATCGAAGTAATACGGTATTGGGCAATCAGAGTTTTGAGGTCAGAGGGATTCAGAGGTTTTTCTCTTTCGATCCGGTCCACTCGGTGGATGGCCTCCAGAAGGTATTCGGCAACGGAATCCTCGAGACCGAAAAAGAGCCCTGAAACAGGAGGGATGCCGGAATATTTACCGGGCCCACTCTCTATCCATTGAAGGGAGGTGATCGCCTCTTGAATGTTTTTCTCAAAGTGCTGGAGGAGAACGATCGCTTCCCTTTCCAATAAGAGATAGAATCCGTTTTTCGTTCGATTGATTTCTAAAAGTCCGCTGATGATGAGAATGATGAGAAGGGTACCGGATAAGATCCCGAGATAGATGGGGGAAAAGCTTCTTTTAATCTTATTCTCCTGACTGAGCAAGACGAACCCGTCCTTATTCCTCTTTGTATCTCTTCGGCCCCATTGGACCCGTTCCGTGCATCATTTGTCGAAAAAGGGGAAATTCCCGTTCCGGACACCAGAGCTGTAATTGTTCCAGGGTGAGGAGGTTTCGCACCTTGATCAGATATTCTATGGCCCTCTCCTCCTGTTTGGATTGGAGTTCGATGATTTCTAAATATTTCGTACGAATGGAATCAATTTTTACGGCGGGATTGACGAGAAGCTCCCGGAGTTCCAGGCGTTTTGTAAAAAGCTGGGCCCGGATAAGCTGAGCATCTTGGAAGTAACTTTGTTGAATGATATCAAAGCCCTTCCTCTGTTCTTGAGAAAGATTGAGTTCGAGTGCCCTCCAACAGGGACCTTCTCCTTTCCATGATCTCATTCCCGGACCATGCCTCATGAATGATCCTTGCGGAAAGGATGGAGTGGCGATGAGGATGGCAAAGAAGGAGCAAATGGACACGATGATGATTACTGATTTTATCTTCGGCATTTTACACATCAAACGCCTTATCATATATTTCCAAACATATCGAAATGGGTTTAAAAAGTCAAACCTTCACCCCATTGGGGCATACATCGGTTTGACTCTGAGCAGCGCTTTTTTCTCCACCCTGAAGAGTGGGGATTGATGCTATCGAATGAGTTAAAAAATAAAAGGGGAAGGTTTTTCATTCCTTCCCCTTTATTTGGCTGGAGGAGGGGGTTGATTTACTGCATCATTCCATAGCCGCACCCCACCTTATAGCCATGACCAAAACCACGACCCATTCCACCCCCTTGCCCAAATTGGGCGATCTGCTCGGGTGTGAGAAGCTTTCGAGCCTCCAACTTATTTTGGATGACTAGGTCTTTCATTTGATTTTGAAGGTCTCTTAATTCTTTTTCCTTATCCAGAATGGCCTTGGAATCAGCCTTTGGGTTCGTCCACAGAGAGCGAAGTTCCAATCTTTTAGTGAGCGTCGCCCCTTTTAATTGGGCTGTCTCCTCATCGAACCTCCGGCGCAATTCCTGAAACTTAGCCTTCTGCTCAGGAGTTAGGGAAGACCATTCTTGATGCCGCCAGGATTCATGGGGAGGCATCCCTTTGTGTCCAATGCCGAAACCCGGCCCTTGAGCATAAGCAAAGGTTATCCCTAAAAGCATGGCTGTCACCAATCCAAATACGACGATCGTCTTTTTCATCTTTTTCACCTCCTTCCTTTTAGAATTTTTAATTTGTTTAAAAGCAAGACTTATGCCAATCCGGATTTTGTAAAGCTGGATGACACCACTCATCGTCCTTTCTATAATGATTAGTTTAGAGTTTTCAAAGGATTGAAGTATTTTTAGAAATCAGACAAATTCAATTCTTATAAGAATTGATTTCCAAAGATATGATTCCGGAGCGGAAAGACTTGTCGGCACGTCTTATTTTAAATCCATCTACCTTTCGATCTTATTGAATCTTACGCCATATTCCCCTATCAACAACCAATGGAAAATCAATAAATTATAAATATTCACCTTGGATACGGGAACATATTTCATTAATAAAAATGAGTTCGACAATTTTGACGATTTATTCGACAAGATTTTCCTAAAAAAATAAGCACTCCTTTAATTTTTTTACACCTTCTGAAGGATTTCCCTTTCCCAAAAGTTGGAAAAATAGAAAGCATACACTATAATAGGATACTTCTTCAAATTGAAAATCTTTTTCAGAGGATTATCTCATGGCCAATTATATTGTCCTTGGAACATGGAATACAAAACATGAAGAGCTCGATTTCATTTGCGAGGAAATGAGAAGGAGGTCTCACCAACCTATCCCTTTGGACCTATCCTCCCAAAGGGGAACGAGCACGAGGAATATGGCGATCCGTCAATCCATTTCTTTGGCGAAGGTAAAATTAAAAGAAATCACTAAAGAGAAACATATCTCAGGTGTGATGTCAGTGGGTGGAGGAACTAGTCTTTTTATGGCGACCAAATTGATGGAAGATATTCCTTTATTTGTTCCAAAGATGATCATTTCAACGATGATTGTCAATAGTATCCACAATTTTAAACCCTATCAGGATATCCTTTATATTCAGTCTCCTTGCGATTTCGGTATGTTGAACCCTTTAACAAAATCCATCCTCACCAATGGTGTAACGATTTTAACCTCTATGACTGAGGGCCTTCCCCGGCTTGACAAACCCGCCATTGCCATTACTGGCTTCGGGATCACGGATGGATGCTTCAAGGCGGTAAAAAAATTTTGGACCAAAAAAGATTTTCATCTTGTTCCTTTCCATTCTATCGGAGAGAATACGATGGCCATGGCCGAACTCATCCACACGGGTTTTTTTGAAGGGATATTAGACTTCACCTTACACGATGTGATGGATCATCTTGCCGGAGGGGCCTATGGGAAGATTGATAAAAATAGGCTTTATGCCTATCTCTCAAAGGACCTCCCCGCCGTCATCGCCCCTGGAGGTTTAGATACCATCGCTTTTCCCGATGGTCACCCATCCCTTCCTTACTTTAGAAAAAGAAAAAAATATCATCACGATTTTAGGTGGGGGATAAAAGCTAAAAGAGAGGAAGTGGTTCGGGCCGCCAAATGGATAGGAAACATTCTGAGGAAGACCCATCCCAAAAAATCAATTTTTTTGATTCCTCTTCGAGGTTGGTCTTATCCCGGGGAGCAGGGGAGGGAATTCCATGACCCAGAACTCATTCGCATATTTACCAAATTAATAAAAAAATTTTATAGAGAAGATTCTGTCATCGAGGTCGAGTTTTCCATCAATGACCCTCGATTTGGTGCGGTGGCCTCTGAGTATTTATATGCCCTGATGACAGATCAAACATAATGCTATTTCTGAAGTCTATATCCTGTCTTTTTTTCTTAATAAAATTTCTTTCCTGGCTACCTCCTTTCCGGTTCGTGTCAGAAACCAATTGTCGACGGTTGCTTCTAAAAAAACAAGATATTCTCGACGTGGAATATGGAACCGACTTAGATCAATAGATAGCCCTTTCCGGGAGTATCGGGTCAGTTTATCTGCATCCTTGACAATTCGGTCATTCCAAGAGATGGGTCTTTTTCTCGAATCGTGTCCCTGGATGATTTGACAGATCTCTTTTACGTTTGTGGGGGGATAATACAATTCCTCCAAAATGACCTTGGCTATTTTCGCCCCCTCCAATTCATGCACCCTTGCCAATTTGGGATGGGTTGGATTGGGTCCAAAAGCACTCAGGTGTAATTTTTCAGGGATGGCTTTCCAGCCTACATCATGAAGGATGACGGCAGGGATAACGACCTTTATGTCGCCCTTTTCCTGTTCTAAAAGCTTTAAGGCATACCGGAGTGCGATTCGAGTGTGAATGAGGTTTTTCCGAGTACGGAGGAAGGGTTTGGCCTTTTCAAAAATCTTTTGATGGATCGGCTCGATAGCTATCATTTCCAAATCATATATCTTCAATCCACAATCTGAAATTCAAAACCCCTTCATCATTTTTCCCAGAAGATAAGGAAGTTCGATACGGCCAGTTGGAGCGAGGATACGGCTGCTATAATCGGTCACATAATTGGATGTCAATATATTTGTGATTCTTTTGTATTCATCACCTTCAAGGGCTTTGGCAATATTAACAATGCTTGTCGTCGTTCCTTCTGCAACGATGTAAGGACCGGGTCCTATTACAACCTGCCATCCCCCTGTCATTTTTATGCCCAATTTTTCCATGGCCGGAAGATGATCCTTTGCGATAAACTCCGCGTATTCCTTCTCTCTTCCAGGGATGATATTAAAATATTGATTAAATTTCCAAACCCTTAATTGAATCGTATACTTATCTGTTTTTACTCTGCCCGTGGGTTTAAGAACCTTGCTACAATAGTTGAAGACATAGCCCTGGATCTGGGCCGTGATCTTTTCATACTCTTCTGTTTCTAAAGCCTTTTGAAGTTTTTGTAACGAATCCACTGAACCAACAGATATGACCCTGGGACCTTCCCCCACCAACACATAAAATCCTCCTACCGGATTGATGCCAATCTTTTTCATGGTAGGGATGTAATGATTGATAGCAAATTTTGTATATTCTTCTTCTTTTCCTGGGATAATGTCCCAGTGCTGATTAAATAAAAAGATCATCTTTCCCTCCCAGGGGGTTAAAATATACGAAGGATAATGGGATCAGAGCTGGCGGTCACCTCATAGGATTTAAGCAATGGTTCCTCGGCATACATGCCCTTGAATTTTGCAACCAGTTTTTCGTAGTCTCCGCTTTTTTCATAGGCCTCGACATCTGCCTTGGTATCCCATGCCGTGATAGAAATCCCTTCGTCTTTATTGTCTAAAGATTCAAGGAGATGGACGAAGCGAACTCCCTTATGGCCTTTGTGAGCTAAAACGACCTCCTTGTTGTAAGTCTCGCGCAACTCCTGCATCTTGCCTATTTTTAATTTGAAAAAGGTCATTCGGACATACATAGAGATTACCTCCAAATCATTGGGTAAAAAGGTTTGATGTCAAAAGGTTAAGGTAAACCTGCCTGGCCCGCCTACCGCAGGCAGGCGCAGGCAGGGATGCCCGTTTCGTTTTCGGGCCACGTCATTTGTCGTTTTTAGACTAACTCTTTAACCCCTAACGTAACGGGCTTCGTTGTCTAAACACGAAAGTCCCTCTATGAACCATTATCTTCTGAAAAGGGAGGACATCATATCGATAATGATATCCGTATT
>Ga0068714_10007758_pt1 | contig 10274 bp, 8 predicted proteins | sample MTBNYHSulfiMetaG_FD_62988 | JGI IMG/M metagenome (GOLD analysis project Ga0068714, IMG submission 62988) | Enrichment culture microbial communities from rom New York Harbor, USA that are MTBE-degrading - MTBE-NYH (New York Harbor Sulfidogenic)... | ecosystem: Environmental > Aquatic > Marine >...
ACGGCGAATTCACGAACCGTTTTCTGAAGGTCGAGTTGTTCCCGCGTCAGTGAAAAACCGAGCATGGCGTGCCTCCTTCTTCTTGCGTTACGGCCGCAGGATCCGCGGCCTTCCGTCGGGTGAGGAATAGCAGGGGGGGGCGCCCCGGGTCAAACGGGAACCCGAACCGGACGGACGGCCGAAACCCCGGCATCCCGTAGCGAATTGGCGCCGGGCGAAAGGACAGACAGACGGCGCCGTCCGTGGAAGGCCGCTCTCAAAGAGGTCGGCGTTCCGCCAGACGGCCGGAGACCAGGGCCACCAGCGCCCAGATCACGTCCAGGGGGAGATGCTCGCTCACGGAGGCGTCGAAGACGAAGGTCAGGCTGGCGGGGAATTCGTGGTCGGCGGCCCACAGGATGCATTCCAGCGGCACCCGGGGCAGGACCTGGAATCGCAGCCCCGCGTCTCCGAAGGAAACCGTTTCACCCCCGAGGGCGAGCCCCGTGCGAAGAAAGCCGGCCGGGTCCTCGCCGAACCGGGACAACACGGGGCCCCGGGCCAGCTCGTGCGGGCCGCGGAAGAACAGGCCGCCGCCGGGGAGTTCCTTCTCGGTCACCCGTCTTCCGGTCGGGGGGACCGCACGGGCCTTGAGCAGGTAGACCACCAGGATCAGCGCTTCGGTGAAGGACACACGCGGACACGTGAAGTCCAGCCCAGGGGAAGTCCCTTCGGGCACCACAAGGTGTTTGAGCGGGTGCACCCGGTAGGTTCGGTCCAGGAGTCGGACCGCGTACGCCCCCTCCTCTTCCAGGTGTGGGGCCCCGGTTCGTTCCGAAACCTCCCGGGGATCCAGGGCAGCCAGGTCTTCCCAGAACCCCGGAAAAATCTCCTCCTGCTCCCACCGGAGCATCCGGTCCAGGTCCAGGGACGGTGCGCGGGGTTCCGCGCGTCTCCTCTTCTGCATGGCGAGAAACCCCTCGCTGTACGGGTACGGCCCCTGCTCGAACACGCGGCAGGGAAAGGACCGGCAGTCGCGCGGGCAGTAGGCCACCCCGTGGTCGTGGGCGCACTGCAGCACCGGGCAGGTCCCGTGAAAGATCCGGGTCTGGGCTGCAAGCTTCTCTTTTCCCGCGGCCCCGGTGCCCGCCCCGCAAGTGCCGCACAGCCCCCGCACCTTCAGCCGGCAGACATCGCAACGGATTCCGCACGCCCCGGTACCCACGTGAAGCCCCTCCTCAGCTCCTTCGTCCCCCCAGGATCCGCAGGATGAACAGGAAGAGGTTGATGAAATCCAGATACAAGGCAAGGGCCCCGGAGATGGCCGCCTTGTTTTCCATCTCCTCTCCGGGCAAGGAATCCCGATGGATCCGCTTGAGCTTCTGCGTGTCGGACCCGTTCTCCGATCACGAGGCCGAAGAAAAAAAAGGGGTGGAGAGCCCGGTCGGTCCTTCCTCCAGCCGCCCGGCACCGGACGGTTCATCGGAACAACCGGACACGTACTTGATTCGTGGGCAAGCAGCGGCTCCCCGTTGATCGAGGCCCATGAGCACACTCCGCAAGGTCGTCGGCAACGGCGCGGGAAGGTCGTACGGCTTCCGTCCGGCAGCGATGATTTCGTTTCCGACCGGATCCGCAAGACCCGGCGCGGGGGCCCGGCGCGAGTCGGCCGATCACGATCTTGAGCCGTGTCTATACCTGCCCGGTCCCCCTTTCCTTCCCCCTCCGGTTCGGGTCCTGCACGACGGCGTTCGGTCTTCGGCTTCACGCGAGGTGGACACCCAGGCGGCGGGAGGCGAGTTCAGGCCACGGCGCCCTTTGCCTTGAGGACCCCAATCTCCTCCCGGGTGAAGCCGCACCCCTCCAGAACCGCATCGGTGTCCGCGTTTGCCGGACCGCCTGGCCGGGGTGTGGGCGGCGGCGTACGGCTCATCCTCGGCGTTGGAGCGTGCTGAGTCATCCCGTCGATCACCACAAAGGAGCCGCGCGCCTTGTTGTGGGGGTGTTCCGGGGCCTCGGCCAGGGAGAGCACCGGCCCGAAGCACACGTCGCTCCCTTCCATGACGGCGCACCACTCGTCCCGCGTCTTCTGCTGGAACGCGCGCGTGAGCCTTTCGCGAAGTTCCGGCCACTTGCCGAAATCGAACTGGGCCGCGCCGCCGAAAACCTCGGCGTCCAGGCCGGCCTTCTCCAGGAGCAGGGCGTAGAACTGGGGCTCCAGGGACCCGATGCCCACATACTTGCCGTCTGCGGTCTCATAGGTGTCGTAGAAGGGCGCGCCCCCGTCCAGCAGGTTGGTGCCCCGCTCGTGGGTGAACATGCCCTTGGACTGGAGCCCCGAGAACATGGCCATCAGGGCCGCAGAGCCCTCCACCATGGAGCAGTCGATCACCTGGCCCTGGCCGGACCGGGCCGCCTCCAGCAACGCGCACACGATCCCGTAAGCCATCATCAGGCCCCCGCCCCCGAAGTCTCCCACGAGATTGAGCGGCGGCAAGGGCCGCTCGCCCTGGCGCCCCAAGGCGTGCAGCGCCCCGGAAAGGGCGATGTAGTTGATGTCGTGGCCCGCGGCGTGCGCCAGGGGCCCGTACTGCCCCCACCCGGTCATGCGGCCGTAGACCAGCTTGGGGTTGCGGGCCAGGCACGCCTCGGGACCCACCCCCAGCTTTTCAGCCACCCCGGGCCGGTACCCCTCGAACAGGGCGTCGGCCTTCTCGCACAGGCGCAGGACCACCTCCACCCCTTCGGGGGCCTTGAGATTCACCGCCACGTTGCGTCGGCTGCGGAACAGGACCTCGTGTCCGTTGGACGAAAACGGGTTTCCGCCGGGGCGGTCCACCTTGATGACCTCGGCCCCCATGTCCGCCAGCATCATCCCGCAGAAGGGCCCCGGTCCGATCCCTGCCAGCTCGATGATCCGAATTCCTGCCAGTGGTCCCATGCTTCTCCTCCCCCGTGAAGTTCACGTTCGCTCGCCGTCGTGTCCCGACAGGGTAGCTTCAGACGGGCCCGAGGACAAGGGGGACGGTCGGCGCATGCGCCGCCCGTGGTGGAGGACGGAGCCGTTTTCCCGTACACTCGTCGCCGTGCGTGAAAGGGGGCAAGGGCCGGATGGGACCGATTCGCTTCTACCAACGGCAACACGGACAGATCCTGCTGGGGATGGTCGCGGGCGTCGCCATCGGCCTCTTCGCGGGCCGGGACACGGTCCCGTACTACGCCTGGATGGGCGACCTGTTCCTGCGGCTGCTCAAGATGCTGGTGGTCCCGCTCATCGCCAGCTCCATCATCGTGGGGATCGCGCAGCTCGGCGATTCGCGCCGGGTCGGGCGCATGGGGTTCTGGACCCTGGTCTACTACACGGTGACCTCCGCGCTCGCCATCGGGACCGGGCTCGTACTGGTGAACATCCTCCGGCCGGGCGTTGGAGCCGATCTGGGGATCCCCGTGCCCACGGGGCTCGCCGACCCGCCTCCGTTTCGTGAGCTGCTCCTCCAGGTGGTCCCCGAAAACCCCTTGGGGGATATGGCGATGTTCGGCATGCCGGGAGGGAGCGGCGCCGGACTCCTGGGGGTCATCTTCTTCTGTATCCTGTTCGGCATGGGCGCGACCGCTCTTCCCGAACGGCAGCGCGCCTCGTTGCTGGGGTTTTTCGAGGCGGTCTTCGCCGTCATGATGCGCCTGACGGGCATCGTGATCCGTCTGGCACCGCTGGGGGTCATGGCCCTCCTGGGCAAGGTGGTGGCCGAGACGGGCTCCGACGCGCTCGTCCCGTTGCTCGGCTACATGGGCACGGTGATCCTGGGGCTGGCGATACACTTCTTCGTGACGCTGCCGCTCATCGTGTGGGTCTTCGCACGCCGGAACCCGTTCGTTTACATGAAGCAGGTGGGGCTGGCGCTCACCACGGCCTTCACCACGGCCTCGAGCAACGCCACGCTCCCGGTCTCGCTGGACGTCTCCGAGACGAAGGGCGGGGTGGACCGGCGCGTGGGCGGGTTCGTGCTGCCGCTGGGGGCCACGGTGAACATGGACGGCTCGGCGCTCTACGAGGGGGTGGCGGCCCTTTTCATCGCCCAGGTCTACGGCCATCCCATGGGGCTCACCGAGCAGACAATCGTCTTCGTGACGGTGTTGCTGGCGTCGGTGGGGGCGGCGGGAATCCCGCACGCGAGCCTCGTGATGCTCGCCGTGGTGTTCCAGGCGGTGGGCTTGCCGCTGGACGCCATCGGGCTCTTGCTCGGGGTGGACCGTGTGCTCACCATGTGCCGGACGGCCACGAACGTCTGGGGCGATCTGGCCGGTGCCGCGGTCATCGGGGCCCTGGAGGATCGCTCGCCCGGCGACGCTCCCACCGGCGGGCCGCCGCTCTCCTCGGCTTGAGCGAACCGGCCCGGAGATCCTCGACCGCGCGAGGTGTCCAGCCGACCTTCACCGCTGCTTCTCGCGGGTCAGGGGCCGAACCAGCGGCCGCGCTGCTTTCCCATCCCTTCGCCGGAGAGCACCCGCCCCGTCTCGGAGTGGCGCAGTCCGGCTGCCAGCGCTTCCCGGCCCCTCCTCCGAAGCCAGGCCCCCCGGGCGTCACACCTGGAACAGGTGGTCGAAGGCGCCGTACAGGATGTCGGCCACGGCCTGGTTGCCGGCCGCGTTCCCGGCCAGACCGTAGAGCGCGCTGCTCCGGGCCGGGGTGCCCGCGTGCTTCTTGGCGTAATCCACCGCGGCCCGCAGGTCCTCCACCAGCCGGTCGGCGATACCGGGCACCTCGGTCTGGGGCATGGTGACGCAGAAGTGCATGGCCGGGGGGAGCTGCAGGCAGTTGAAGCGCCACCCCTTCTCGCCCATGAAGTCGTTCACGTGGTAGATGTCCACCTCGTCGGAGCGGAAGGAGACCAGAAAGGTGGGCTGGCCGATCACCTTCAGCTCCGGGATGCCCCGCACCCCTTCCTGGATCCGGTCGGCCACGTCCATGATGGCCCGGGCCGCCTTCAGGTACCCGGCCTCGCCCAGGTACACCATGGACGCCCAGGTGGCGGCCGTGAGCCCGCCGGACCGGCTCCCGGCCATGGACGGCGAGGCGTAGATCCCGCCGGGCCAGTCTGGCACGTTGAAGTACTGGTCCCGGCGAAGGGACTTGTTCCGGTAGAGCACCACCGAGGTTCCCTTGAGGCCGAACCCGTACTTGTGCGTGTCCGCGGACATGGAGGTGACCCCGGGGAGCCGGAAGTCGAAGACCGGCACCGGGTAGCCCAGCTTCTCGATCCAGGGCAGGATGAACCCGCCCAGGCACCCGTCCACGTGCAGGCCGACCCCGTGCTTGAGGGCCAGGTCGGAGAGCGCCTCCAGTGGGTCCACGAGCCCGTAGGGGTAGTTGCCCGCGCTTCCCACCAGCGCCACGGTGCGATCGTTGATCCTCGCCTCCACCGCAGCCGGGTCCACCCGGTAGTCCGGGCCTTCCACCGGGACCTCCACGATGCGGATGCCGAAGTACTCGCCGGCTTTGTTGAAGGCCGGGTGGGCCGTCTTGGGCATGATGACCTCCGGGGTGGAGAGGTTCCGCTCCGCGCGGGCCCGGTCCCGGTAGGCCTTCATGGGCATCATGATGCTCTCGCTGCCACCGAAGGTGACGGTGCCGCACACCTCGTCGTGGGGGTCGCGGGCAAGCGCCGCCGGGGCGTTGAGCATCCGGGCCGTCATGGCCACGATCTCGCTCTCGAACTTGGACATGCTGGGGCACAGGTCCACCTGGAGCACGTTCACGTGCGAGAACAGGGAGAAGACCCGGTTCAGAAAGGCCCGGTGCTCGTCTCCGGCGTGGTAGAACGTTCCCGAGACCTTTCCGGTCTTCCACTGGGCGTTCTCCCGCTCGGCCATGGAGGCCATCTCGTTGAAAACGGCTTCCCGGTCACGGCCGGTTTTCGGAAGGTGCGGGTGGCTTTCGTAACGACCCTTGTACGGCTTGAAAGGGTCCACGGCCTCGTTCTTCTTCTCCGGCTCGCTCATGTGCTTTCCCCTCTGTTTGGTGGCCTCTTCGTTCACGGCATGTACACATTCTTGCGTACTGGAAATCCTTCCAGCCCTCATCCATCCCGTTCCGGCAGGCGGGAGGCGCCCAGATGCAAGGCGGGCGAAAGGCCGGGTCGCGAGACGGACCTTTCCGGTCGTCGCAGAGACCCGGCCCGAGCCCAACGCAGCAGATGGGCGCCTCCCGCCTGCCGGATCAGGATCGGTTCAGTGCCCGGAAAACCTTCCGGGTCCTGTTGAAGAGCGCCCGGAACTGGACGTACATCTTGTCATAGACCGCCCGGTGCGCCTCCCGGGGTTCGAAGACCCGGTCGATCCCCACCAGGCCGGCCAGTTCTTCCCTGGAGCGCAGACCCAGCTTGTAGAAGGCGTAGAGCCCCGCGCCCCGGAGGGTGGTGTGCAAAGGGTCCTTCACCCGGTGGATCGGCACCCCCAGCACGTCCGCGTGGATCTGAGCCCACAGGTCCGACAGGGCCCCCCCGCCCGCAAACCGGAAGTGGGAGAACCTGCGCCCCACAAACTTCTCCGCAGGCCCCATGGCCCATCGGTTGTTGTAGGCCACCCCCTCCAGCACGGCCCGGGTCATGTGACTGCGCGTGCTCTTGAGCGACAGGTTGAAGAACGCGCCCCGCACCGAGGCGTCCTCCTCCGGCGTCAAGCTGCCGTTGAGCCAGGGCAGAAACAGGACCCCTCCGCTGCCGGGATCCGCGGCGCCGGCCGCCTCGTTGGTGCGGTCAAAGACATCCTCAGGAATCGGGCCCGTGCGGAAAGCGTCCTCGGCGTAGAGCACGTTCCGGAGGTAGTGCTCCAGGTTCTTCCCCCCGGTGCCCTGCTCCGCGATGAGCAGGTACTTGTCCTTCACAGGGCTGGGCATGCTGGCCATCATGTGCACGATGTCGGTCTTCTTGAACGGGATGTGGCAGGTGAGCACCGCGGAGGTCCCGATGTAGATGATCCCGTCGAAATCCTCAACGGCCCCGGCCCCCAGGGCGGAGGCGGTGGTGTCGTTGATGCCGGACAAGACCCGGGTGGAGGCGGCCAGACCCAGGTCCCGGGCCACCTCCGCGGAAACGGGCCCCACCTCCCCGTCGTTGTTCACGAGTTCCGGGAACTTCCCCGCCTCCAGGCCCGCCAGCCGGAGCAGCCGGGGGCTGTATTCCAGGGTGCTCCAGCGCCGGTTGTCCACCAGCATGAACGGCACCATGGTGTGCTGGGAGGCCGTGCATCGGCCCGTGAGCCGGCAGGTCAGGTAGTCCATGGGTTCCAGGAACTTGCAGGTCCGCGCGTAGATGTCCGGGTGCTCGTTCTTGAGGAACAGGACGTGGCCCAGGGAGTCCACGCCCGAGTGGGTGGGCGCCATGCCCGTTTGACGCAGCCAGGTCACAAGCTTTCCCAGGCCGTAGCCCTGCACGCTGGGAAAACCGCGGCTGACCGCCCGGTTGTAAGGGCCGCCCCGGGTGTCCAGCCAGTGGACCGCCCGGCCGAGGGCCACGCCGTGCTCGTCCACGGGCACCACCACGGACCACTGCGAGGTACAGCTCACGGCGAGGATCCGCTCCGGAGCAACCCCGGAGGCGGCCAGGGCCTTGCGGGCCGCGGCCCGGGCCAGATTCCACCAGTCGGCGGGGTCCTGCTCCGCCCCCCCTCCGGGCAGGAGGTGCGTGGTCACCTTTTCCGCCGCGTGGGAGGCGATGCGGCCCGTGTCGTCCACCACCGCGGCCTTGGGGCCGCCGCTGCCCAGGTCGATCACCAGCACGTGGCTTCGTTCGGGGTCCCGTGTCGCTGCGGGCCCGGGTTGTGGTCCGGACATGAGGGTGCTCCTCAGGGACTGGGAAGAAACACGGAAGGAATCTTGCAAGTCAAGGCACGATCGATTGCCGTGTCACGGACGCGGCCCGGGCTTTAGCTTCTCAAAACCCGGCTGAAACCTCAAGCGCCGGGCAGCACACCCACGCGCACCCCCACGATCAGGCGTCGAGAAGCACGAGCACGGCCACGAGTCGTCCGGATCCGCGTACCAACCGCCACCCCGCAACAAGACGGGCGGAAGCTTCGCGCCATCCATGGAAGAGCCTGCCGTTCCGAAATCCAGCAACCCGGAGCCCCTGCGCGAGAACGCCAAGGCAGCTGCCGAGTGGATGCTGACCACCGAAAACCTGGCCGAACTCGAGGCCGCCGTGCTATTCTTATTCCGTCCTCAAGTGGATTCCCATCCGCCTGTCTTCACATCGGTCGATTTGGGACCCCTTCGTGACAGAAGCCCCCGATACGGGGCCGTGCTCGAAACCAGGAGGGAGAAAATCATGAAGGTTACCTGCAGAAGGGCCAGGACCGGGGCCGCTCTCGTCCTGGGGCTTTTACTCGCGTGCGCCTGCGACGACGGGGGCCTGTACCAAAAGGACTTCAAGCGCATCGCCGCCGGCGGGATCGACGACCGTCTGAACAGCTACCCCTGGGCCATGGAACTCTTCGACGGAGACCGGGACGGGACGCCGGAAGTATACATCGGATCCCTGGGAAATGCCCTGTGCATCCAGACGCCCGGCATGTTCTGGCTCGACTACGTCCTGCCGGGGTACACTTTCATGCCTCCCGAGCGCTGGCAGTGCCCGAACGAACTCTGGGACCCCACGGACTGGACCGCATTCCTGTCCGCAGCCTTCAGCCCGGCGTACGTCTTCCGGGGTACGTACGAACCGGCGGGCGGCACCCTGCTGTGGGAGCGGGTCTGGGCGCCGGACCTGGAGACCGATGTGCTGGGTTTCCGGGGCGCCCGCGTGTTCGAGGACGCCCTGTACGTCTGCTCCAACCACGGGGGCGGTCCGGCCGTGTGGAAGAGCGTGGACGGACAGGTCTTCGAGCGTGCCTCCCCGCCGGACATGGGGATCTTCGGCGGGCCCATGCCCCCCGGCTTCCGTGGGGCGCAGGTTTTCAAGGACCGGTTGTGCGTGGCGTCAGACCAGGCGGCCGCCATCTTCTGCTCCTCGGACCCCTCCACCGACCCCGCAAGCTGGCAGGCGGGGAACAGCACGGGTTTCGTGGACTCCGGCGGGGGCGTTCGGGAGATCGTCTACTGGACGGGGACGGTCACCGGTGCCACGGCGAACACGTTGAACGACGAGACGGGTACGTGGCTTTCCAACATGCATCAGGGCCGGCGGATCCGGATCACGGCGGGCACGGGCGCGGGACAGGATCGCCTCATCGCATCCAACTCCCTGAACTCCCTGACGGTGACCACGGACTGGACCCCGCTGCCGGACCCCACCTCGGCCTATGAGATCCACGACCCCGCGGCCATGGTCAACGGCCCGATCTGGCAGATGGCGGTCTTCGACGAGCACCTGTACGCCATCACCTTCAGCCTGACCGGGGACGGACCGGAACTCTGGAAGACCGACGACCCGGCGCCCGGCAACTGGACCCGGGTCATCCAGGGCGGATACGGCAACACGGGCAACGGGTTCATGAGCGTGCGGCCTTTCGGGGACCACCTCTACATCGGCACCGCCGTGTACCCGCCCCTTTTCGCCGCGGGAATGGAGGTCCAGGGCTGCGAGATCCTCCGCGTCGACGCGGCCGACAACGTGGAACTCGTGGTGGGCAAGCCACGGCCGGAAGGCGCGGTGGGCCCCGACGAGGTGTGGCCGATCTCCGGGATCCGGCAGGGCTTCGGGCAGTTGAGCAACCTCTACGTCTGGTACATGGCCGAGTACGACGGATGGTTCTACGCGGCCACGTGCGACTTCAACGGGATGGTTCTGGACTCCCTGGCCGAGTCCGTACCGGGCCTGATCGATCTGGCCGGCCTCTTCCTGGGGCCCACGGGGTTCGACCTCTGGCGCACCCAGGACGGGGTGAGGTGGGTCAAGGTCACCGACACGGGCTTCGGGGGGCGCGACAACTACGGCGTGCGGAACCTCAAGGTCACCCCGTGGGGCTTCCTCCTCGGCACGGCCAACGCCGTGGATGGGTTCGAGCTGTGGCTGGGAAGGAAGGAGTAGATCCCTAGGACCGGAAGAAGCCGTAAGGGAAGCCGGCGCCATCCGGCCGGCCCACAGACAAGGACCTGTACTCGGGAGATCTCCGCGGCTTCCTACGTCCACCTCGGCAGATCCCAGGGCAGGGCCCGGCCGTCTCAATCCGGGTCCTGGGGGCCCGCGGGCGCTTCTTCCATGGCGGCCCGCACCTCTTCCCGCACCCGGCGGTAGGTGGGTCCGTCTTCGCGCCAGACGCAGCAGGTGTTCTTCATGTACTCCAGCATGCCGGCCGCC
>Ga0068714_10007759_pt1 | contig 10272 bp, 11 predicted proteins | sample MTBNYHSulfiMetaG_FD_62988 | JGI IMG/M metagenome (GOLD analysis project Ga0068714, IMG submission 62988) | Enrichment culture microbial communities from rom New York Harbor, USA that are MTBE-degrading - MTBE-NYH (New York Harbor Sulfidogenic)... | ecosystem: Environmental > Aquatic > Marine >...
CCGGCCGCAGCCGGTGCTCCGGGTGGCGTCCGGCCAGGACACGGGCCCGGCCTGTTTTATGAAAGACAGCAGCGCCGCCTGCCGGGCGGGCAGGCGGACTTTATCCGCCGGCGTCCCGGTAAGATAGACAAAGGGTATTTTACGGGCGGTTACCCGGGGCGGCTCCAGATGGTAGCTTCTGGACAGCAGGTTGCGTTTCCCCAGCGCGGCGACCAGCGCCGGCGCTTTTTTCTTGCCGAATTTGCTCTCCAGCTCTTTCAGCGTAGAGGTTCCCTGCTTCCGGACGAAGTGATAGATGGCTTGCTGCGCTTCGGCAAGGCGGGAAAGGAGCTCGTCCGGGGCGGGTATGGCACTGACCAGGGTGAGCGGCTTGCGTACCGAGCCGGGCGGCAGCATCAGGGCGAGCGCGTCATAGAGCGGCGCCAGATAATATTCGCTCAGCCAGCGCGCCAGGGCAATCTGGACGGGGGAGAGCACCTGGCCAGTGACCGAGATTATCTCGCGGGTATCTTCCACCGCGGGCAGGGGGCTGAGCTCCAGCACCACCCCCTGGAGCTCCCGCTCTCCGAAAGGCACCAGCACGGCGTCGCCGGGGGCAACGCGCAGGTTGTCCGGTACGCGGTAGCTGAAAGTCCGGCGCTGGGCCGCCGGTGAATTAACGCTGACCTCGGCGTAGACCATCTTCCACTCCGGCAGATAGCGCTTGCCTGCCCAGCTCGGTCGGCGGTATTCCGGCGGGGCTAGGAGGATGCCCCGGCTTTCCCTTCCGGAACGGCCGCGGTCTCTCCGGCGGAAGCCTCTGCGGGTGGCGGCGCTTCCTGTCCTTCGGTCAGCTCTGTTTCCTCAAGAGGCTTCTTGCGGCTGACCCGCCTTTCTTTAATGCGGGCGGCTTTACCGCTGAGGCTGCGCAGGTAGTAGAGATTGGCGCGGCGCACCTTGCCGTGGCGGACTATCTCCACCTTCTCCACCAGCGGGGAATGCAGCGGGAAGTTGCGCTCCACGCCGACGCCGTGGGAAACGTGTCTGACCGTGAAGCTGGCGCCGCTGCCTCCCTGCCTGACCCGGATGACCATCCCCGGAAAGACCTGGATGCGCTCTTTATCGCCTTCCACAATCCGCGAGCTGACCCGGACGGTATCCCCCGGGGCCAGCTCGGGTATCTTCGGGTTGCGCTTGAGAGTGCCGGCTGCATCGATATTCATTTTTTGAGCTCCCTGTTCTTACTGATTATGATTTTGGCTTCCTTCTATTTTGCGTTATAAGCTCAGGACTTGCAACTGCCCGGTTGCTGGCTGTCAGGACGGCCCGCTTTCTCCAGCAGGTCCGGGCGGCGTTGCCTGGTGCGCTGCACGGTCTGCTCGCGCCGCCAGCGGGCAATCTGCGCGTGGTTTCCGGAAAGTAAAATTTCCGGGACGGCCCAGCCCCTGAAGTCCGCCGGGCGGGTGTACTGGGGATATTCCAGCAAACCCCCGGCATGGGATTCATCGCGGGCGGACTCTGCCGAGCCGAGCACGCCGGGAATCAGCCGGGCCACGGCGTCGATGACCACCATCGCCGGCAGCTCGCCGCCGGTAAGCACGTAGTCGCCGATGCTGAGCTGCTCGGTAGCCAGGTGCCGGTGCACGCGCTCGTCAACGCCTTCATAGTGGCCGCAGATGAACATCAGGTGGCTGTAAGCGGACAGCTCCCGGGCGATGCTCTGGTTGAAAAGGCGCCCCTGCGGCGTCAGCAGGATGACGGGTATCTCCCGGCTGCCTTCCTCCCGCAGGATTTCTCCGCGCACCGTCTCCACCGCCTCAAAGACCGGCTCCGGCTTGAGAATCATACCGGGGCCGCCGCCGTAAGTGTAGTCATCGGCCGTCCGGTGTTTATCGTGGGTATAATCGCGGATATTATGCAGGTGGAGGCTGACCAGCCGCGAGTCCACCGCCCGCCTGAAAATGCCGTAGCTGAACGGTGTCTGGAACATCTCGGGGAACAGTGTGAAAACGTCAATACGCATTTGCCCGCCCGGTCAATGAGCCGCGTGCTCGGTAACCTCTCCCTTGATGATGGCCGCGGCATGCTCCAGCACCGGCGCGATTACTTCCAGGCATTCCCGGACGGCCCGCGGGCTGCCGGGCAGGTTGATGATGAGGCAGCGGCCGCGCAGTCCGGCGGCGGCACGGCTGAGCATCGCCGCGGGCGTCATGCCCAGCGTTCTTGAGCGCATCGCCTCGGTGAAGCCGGGCGCCACCCGGTCCACCACCGACAGGGTGGCCTCCGGGGTAATGTCGCGCTCGGCCAGCCCGGTGCCGCCCGTGGTCAGGATGATGTCCATCCCGCCCCCGTCCGCCCATTCGGCCAGCTTGCCGGCGATCGTCTCCCGCTCGTCGGGGACGACATCGTATTTCATCAGCCGGCCGCCCAGGGAAGCCAGCATTTCCTGGATGACGGCGCCACTCCTGTCCTCCCGCTCTCCACGGGCGCCTTTATCGCTCACCGTGAGCACGCCAGCAGTAAACATCAAGCTATCCTTTCCGGAACAGGTTCTATTTTACCATATATCCGTCTGCTTGCCAAAAGAGGTGCAGGTGGTTGACATAAAACTAGACTGCGGGAAGAGGGGTCACATTATTGAAATATATTACTAAAATACCATTTAAAAGTATTGACAAAGAGGGGGGTAAATATTGTAAAATGGCGCAAAGTGGATGATTGTGGGGGATAATGGGGCAAAGGCGGGAAGATGTTTTACGGCGAGTTTGATTACAAGCTGGATGAAAAAGGGAGGGTAAACATCCCTCCCAAAGCCCGCGCTCATTTCAAAGAAGGTATCGTGCTCGCCCCGGGGCCGGAGAAGTGCATTATCGCCTATACCGTGGCTGAGTGGAAGAAGCTGGCGGCGGAGCTCACGGGTAACGCGGCGGCGCCCACCCTGAAGATAAGGCGGCTTAACCGGGCTATTTTTGCCACCGCTTTCAGCACTCAGGTTGACAACCAGGGCAGGGTGGCCCTGCCGGTACCGCTCCGCGACTACGCCGCCATCGGCGAAGACGTTGTTGTCGCCGGGGCGAATACTTATCTGGAGATATGGAGTAAAGACCTCTGGGAGGAGGAGAAAGCCGTCAGCCAGGAGCAGGTCTGGCAGATTATTGAGAGCCTGGAAAAACGCTGAGGAGTTAGCCCATGCCAGCTTCCGGTCATATCCCGGTGCTTTTGCAGGAAACCGTCCAGGCGCTGAATGTCCAGCCGGGGGGGCGCTATATTGACTGCACCCTGGGAGGCGGCGGGCATGCCGCCGCTATCCTGGAGCGCAGTTATCCCGGCGGGCAGCTGCTGGGCATTGACGCTGACCCCCAGGCTATCAGGATTGCCGGGCAGCGGCTGAGCGTTTACCGCAACTCCGTCCTCCTGGCCTGTGATAACTTTGTTAATCTCCAGGCAATCTGCGTGAAGTATGACTTTTTCCCGGTGCACGGTATTATATTTGACCTGGGGCTCTCCTCTTTCCATCTGAACGGCTCCGGGCGCGGTTTCAGCTTCCAGAACGATGCCCCGCTGGACATGAGGTTTAACCCCGCCCAGGAATTGAACGCCGCCGACGTGGTCAATACCTATGCCGAGGAAGAGATATCACGCCTTCTCCGGGAATACGGCGAGGAAACCGCCAGCCGGAGGATAGCCCGGCGCATCGTGGAGGAGCGCCCGATACGGACCACCCTGCAGCTTGCCCGGCTGGTGGAAAAAGCGGTCGGCGGGGGGCGCCGGGGAAGGATACATCCGGCTACCAGGACCTTCCAGGCCCTGCGGATTGCGGTCAACGATGAGCTGGACAATTTGAAGTCGGCGCTGCGGCAGTCGGTGGAGCTGCTGGGCTGCGGCGGCCGGCTGGTGGTCATCAGCTACCACTCGCTGGAAGACCGCATCGTCAAGCAGTTTATGCAACGGGAAGCCAGCCAGTGTCTCTGCCCGCCGAAGACGCCGGTATGCGTCTGCGGGCATGAAGCCAGGCTGAAGCTGGTCAACCGCAAAGTGCTGACCCCTTCTCCGGAAGAGGTAGAGAGTAACCCGCGCAGCCGTAGTGCCAGGTTACGGGTGGCCGAACGTATCGGCGTCCCGGGGGGTTGCGGCATGGCGGCCGTGGTCCCGGACTACCGGATGGTAAAAGATGCCAACGGCTGGCGCAGGCCGGCGATACTTAAAAGACTGAAAATGGTTTTTGCCACGCCCTGAGAAATAGCGGGGGTATAAAGGAGGGCATCAGCATGTAAGCTCCGGCAGGCTTAATAAGGGTACTGGCTACTCTATGAATATCTATTTGAGATAAGGAGGTCAGATGAGAAAGCGAAAGGTAATTGCTGCCATTGATGTTGGTACCACCAAGATTTGTACCATCGTGGCGGACCATGATGAAATGGCCGGCTCCCGGGTGGTGGGCGTCGGTATTTCACCATCCCGCGGCCTGCACAAGGGTCTGGTGGTCAACATCAATGAAGCCAGGGAATCCATCCAGGACTCGGTGCGGAAAGCCGAGCAGGCGAGCAACTACAAGATAGAATCGGCGTATGTCGGCGTTACCGGCAGGCACGTCACCTCGATGAACAACCGCGGGGTAGTGGCCATTACCCGTAATGACCGCGTGGTGCGCTCGGATGATTTGAAGCGGGTGCTCTCGGCGGCCCAGAGTGTGAAGACATCGGGTGAGCGCCGGCTGCTCCATGTTATCCCCCGCAACTATTCCGTTGACGGTCAGGCCGGTATTATGAACCCGGTGGGCATGCACGGTTTCCGACTGGATGTGGAGACCCATGTCATCACGGCGGCTGTTTCCTCCATCCAGAACCTGAGCAAGTGCATCCGCAGTATCGGCCTTGATATTGAGGACATGGTGCTGGAGCCCCTCGCCAGCAGCGAGGCCGTCCTCAGCGAGGACGAAAAGCAGGTGGGCGTTATCCTGGCTGATATCGGCGGGGGCACCACCGATGTGGCCGTCTTCCGGGAAGGCAGTATCTGGCATACCTCGATACTTCCGGTGGCGGGTTATCAGCTTACCCGGGACGTTTCCATCGGGCTGGGGCTGCCGTTTGACGTTGCCGAGGAGATGAAAAAGAAGTACGGGAGCGTGATGCCCGTCTATGAAGGCAAAGCGGAGGCGGCTTCCCTTCCCCAGGACGGGCACGGCGTTTCCTACCAGGCGCTCTGTGAAATCATCCGCGCCCGCGTTGAGGAAATCCTGAAACTGATCATGCTGGAGATGCCTAGCTCCGACTATGAGGCGCTGGTGCCCGCCGGCCTGGTGCTTACCGGCGGCAGTTCCAATCTGGCGGGCCTGGCCGTGCTGGGCAGGGACGTGCTCCGGATACCCGTCAGGATCGGCTCGCCGGCCAATGTCCACGGCATCTCTGACGTGCTGAGGGACCCGGCGTATGCTACCAGCGTCGGCCTGCTGCTCTGGGGTTCCCGGCATGAGGGGAAATCAGACTGGGGGGCGCATAACTTCGCTTCACGGCTGTGGCGGCTGGTAGCCCAGCTCAGAAAGCTTTTTACCTAGTTGTTCCACCGTAGGATATTCGGAAAAGAGCATTAAAAGGAGGAGGCTATGGCAAGATCGATTTTTACGGCCAGCCCGGCCAAAATCAAGGTAATCGGGCTCGGGGGGGGCGGCTGCAACGCGGTCACCCGCATGGTCAGGGAAGGTATCCAGGGCGTGGAATTCATCGCCATGAACACTGACGCTCAGGCAATCGCCCTTTGCGAGGCGCCGACCTGTGTCCAGCTCGGCAAGAAACTCACCAGGGGGCTGGGCGTGGGCGGCGACCATAACCTGGGGCAGCGTGCCGCCGAGGAAAACCGGGATGAACTCGCCGATGTGGTCGCCGGGGCGGATATGGTATTTGTCACGGCGGGTATGGGCGGCGGCACCGGCACCGGCTCGATACCGGTGGTGGCGGATATCGCCAAGAAAAGCGGCGCGCTCACCATCGCCGTGGTGACCAAGCCATTCGGCTTTGAAGGCACGCACCGCAACAAGGTGGCCGAGGAGGGGGTGCAGCGCCTGGTCGATAAAGTTGATACCCTGATTATCATCCCCAATGACCGCCTGCTGGCGCTCTGTGACCAGAAAACGGGCGTGGACAGCGCCTTCCGCATGGCGGATGACGTGCTGCGGCACGGCGTGCAGGCTATTGCCGAGGTCATCACCACGCCGGGCATGATTAACCTTGACTTCGCCGATGTCAAGGCGGTAATGCAAGACGCCGGCCCGGCCTGGATGTCCATCGGCCGGGGCTCCGGGCAGAACCGCGCCACGGATGCCGCCAAGGAAGCCCTGGCCAGCCCGCTGCTGGACGTTTCCGTCAATGGCTCCAAGGCGGTGCTGTTCAATATTGTCGGCGGCAGCAGCCTCACGCTCTTTGAGGTGAACCAGGCGGCTGATGTGATTAAAGCGGCGGTTGACCCCGATGCCAATATCATCTTCGGCGTGGCCCATGATCCGTCCATGGATAACGAGGTCAGGATTACTTTGATCGCCACCGGTTTTACCTCCCGGATGGGGATGGGCGGTAAAGAAGAGGATGAGCTTACCATGTTGCTCAAGGGGCTGAAGAATGAGGACGAGATGGACATGCCCTCCTTCCTGCGGCGGCCGATGTACAGCCACCGCCTTCAGCCGGTGCCGCCCGCGGGGCAGTCCATAACCCACAAGGAGGCCAACAGGCAGAAATCGCTCACGTAAGCCGACTTATCCCATTTAACGGCGGTTGAAGCCGGCGGAAGAATGGTTGATATTAACGGGCGTGTCGGAGAGGCTGATGGCGGTTTACGGGAATACGGCGATGAGATGAAACCGCCGCGGACTGAGGTGGGGAACATGCCTGCGGTATTGCCGGCGCGAGCGAAAAGGTAAAGGAGGCATTAGAGAGGTATTAGAAAGGAAGGTAAATAAAAAGACTGGATAAGCTACGGCATCTCCCACCGCTATCAGGGCTGCCGGAGGGACCGCCCGGACGGGCTGCGGCAGGGCTGATAGCGGTGGGAGCTTTCAGACGATATAAATCTAGAGAAGGCAGCGGGGCAGGTAAGGCTGCTTTTTCTACAGGTGCCCGGGAAAAGCTCAGGATAGCTACCCCGTTGACCGCGGCGTCTGCGGTTGACAATTACGGCGACGGTGGGTATGCTATTAGATACCACCCCGTGAACCATCCGGAAGTATTCTGTCAGGACAGCGCAGGGTATTATTGCGTAAAGCCCGGCAACGCGAATGAGAATTATTACTGGCAAGGCAAGAGGACACCGGCTGAAATTCCCCAGGGGGACGACCACGCGCCCGGCAACGGACCTGGTGCGGGGGGCGATATTTTCCATACTGGAGAACCTCGCGGCCGACTGGCGGGCAGTGCTGGACCTGTATTCCGGCAGCGGGGCACTGGGGATTGAGGCGCTGAGCCGGGGAGCGGGCAACGTGGACTTTGTTGAACGTGACCCGAGGTGTTGTGCTATAATTAAGGAGAACCTGGAAAAAACCAAACTGGCCGCACAGGGGCGTGTCTACTGCTGTCCGGTAGCCAGGGCTGTTGACTTCCTTGATAAGGAGTACGGAATAATCTTGGTTGACCCGCCTTATGCTGATTTGTCCATCGACAATCTGCTGGAAAAGGTAGCTGGTTCTTCGCTGGTGGGGCCCCAAACAGTGGTGGTGGTGACTCATTCCTCCCGGCGGACGCTGGCCGAGCGCTATGCTCAGCTGGCGCTCAGCCGGGAATACCGTCACGGGGATAGCTGCATCGCTATTTACCGGAAAGGGCTTTCAAGTTGACGGTAGCTATTTATCCGGGCACATTTGACCCTATCACCAACGGGCATATTGATATCGCCACGCGGGCTGCCCGGCTGTTTGATAGGATTATTATCGCCGTGGCCATCAACCCGGTGAAAAAGCCCTTTTTTAACATTGACGAGCGCATCGGGCTGGCGCGCCAGGCGGTGGCCCATCTGGCGAATATCGAGGTCAAGGCGTTTGACGGGCTGACGGTGGACTTTGCCCGGGAGGTGGGCGCCAGGGTGATGGTGCGGGGGCTACGGATGAGCGCTGACTTTGAGCACGAGTTTGAGATGGCGATGATGAACCGGAGACTGAACCCCGCCCTGGAGCTGGTCTGCCTCATGACCAGCCAGGAATACCAGTTCCTCAGCTCCAGCCTGCTCAAGGAGGTGGCCAGCCTCAAAGGAGATATCAGCTCTCTGGTGCCCAAGCATGTGGCCGACGCCATTCGGATTAAAGCTGGCAGCCATAACACATAAAACGAAAGATATCAAATAGTTGACCCGCTTCAAAACAACGTGTCTCCAAAAAATAATAAACGGGAGGAGAAAGTAGATGGCGTATAAGATTAATGACGAGTGTATCAGCTGCGGTGCCTGCGAAATGGAATGCCCCAACAATGCCATAAGTGAAGGGGAAACCATTTATGTCATTGACCCCGATAAATGCACCGAATGCGTGGGCAGCTTTGAGGCCTCCAAGTGCGCCGAGGTCTGCCCGGTGGATGCTTCCCAGCCTGACCCGGACCACCAGGAAACCCGTGAACAGCTTCTGGAGAAGTGGAAGAAGCTGCATCCCGGCGAGACCCCGGCAGTCACCTAGACCGGCGGCCGGAAGCGGAAATAGCTTCTGAAGTAAATAAGGAACTATCGGTGCGGAAGACGCAAGCCAGGCTTCGGGCAGTCTTCCGCACCGAAGGGTTACCGGAAGAAAGAACGCAGGGCGTCAAACTCGGCGGGCAGGAGCGCCAGCGCCAGGGGGAAGCGGTCCAGTAGGAAGACGGCCAGTGCGGAGCTGGTGAGGGTATCGCTGATGCCCAGGAAATTCACCCAGATAGCCAGCAGCGCCCCGCTGAAAAGCGCCCCTAGAATCAGCCCCAGGACGGCGCCCCCCAGGTGATTGACCCAGGCGAGGAGAATCAGCGAGGTTATCTTCTGCAACAGGGCGGCGGCGATGGCGGCGGCAATCATCACGCCGACCAGTATGATGGCGAAGGCGACAATGCTGGCCACGCTGTCCTGGCTGATGAAGGTGAGCTGGGCGCTGAGCAAATGGTGATACCTGCCCGCCAGCACAATCCCCGCGATGACACCGGCGAGGGAAAGCACCATCTTGATAACGCCGATTTTCATCCCTATCAGCGTGGGGACGACCAGCATTACCAGGATGACGATATCCAGCCAGTTCAAATGGTGTCCGTTCCTTTTAAGTATTATTCTACATCAGTAAGCTATCCGTAGCGCAGGGCGTCAATCGGATTGAGCCGGGAAGCCCTTACCGCCGGGTACATGCCTGAGATCAGCCCGATGATGATGGCTACCGAGGCCGCCAGCAGCACGATATCCGCCGAGACGACGGTATTCAGGCGCGTGCCGCTGAGGTCTATCAGGGAGATGCCTGCCGAAAGCAGCCAACCGCTGATGATGCCGATAATGCCGCCGGTGAGGCTGAGTATGGCGGCTTCAAACAGGAACTGTCCCAGAATGTCCCGCTGCTTGGCGCCTACCGCCTTGCGGACGCCGATTTCCCGGGTACGCTCGGTTACCGAGACGAGCATAATGTTCATGATGCCGATGCCTCCCACCAGCAGCGAGATGCTGGCGATGGCGCCGAGGATAATGGTGAAGACGCCGGTAATTTCCGTGAAAATACCAACGATTTGCTCCTGGCTGACGATGGTGAAGTCGTCCTTATCATCCGCGCCGATATGGTGGCGGCGGCGGAGCAGGTCGGCGATGTCCTCGGTAATCAGTGGCGCCTGGTCCAGGTCGGCTATCTGGACGGCGATGCTCTGCACGGCATCCTCGCCACGCTGCGTCTGCCGGGGGAAAAGCCGTGACTGGTAGGTGGTGATGGGCACGATGACCACCGAGTCCATGCTGACGCCCATCATCGAGCCGCCTTTCTCCTCAATGATGCCGACTACGCTGAAGCGGCGCCCGCTGATTTTGACATCCTTGCCCAGCGGGTCCTCGTCCCCGAAGAGGTCCTGGGCCGTTTTGGCGCCCAGCACCACCACCGCGGAACGCGTGGCCACTTCACGCTCCGTGAAATAGCTGCCGAACTCAGCGGGGTAATTATAAATGAGGCCGAAGTCCGGCGTGGTACCTTCAATTACCGACATCACGTTTTCATTTCCGTAGACCACTTCCACGAAGTTCTCGTTGACCGGGGCCACCCTAAGGACGCCCGGCACGCGCTGGAGAATCGCCTCGGCATCGTCCATGGTCAGGCTGGAGGTGGCGGAC
>Ga0068714_10007760_pt1 | contig 10271 bp, 5 predicted proteins | sample MTBNYHSulfiMetaG_FD_62988 | JGI IMG/M metagenome (GOLD analysis project Ga0068714, IMG submission 62988) | Enrichment culture microbial communities from rom New York Harbor, USA that are MTBE-degrading - MTBE-NYH (New York Harbor Sulfidogenic)... | ecosystem: Environmental > Aquatic > Marine >...
TTGGATGTTTGACTCGTTGGCATTGAAACCTCTTCCGGCAACTGTCAGGCTTGAGCCTACAGCACCTTGGTCAACGCTGAGGCTGATAGATGGAATGACGATAAATTCAGTAGCGAAGAAATCACCGGCTATCTTCAGGGTGACCTTATGCTTGCCCCTGGCAGCTTCCGGAACGATGAAAGCTATCGAAGTGACGCCTTGTGCAATTTCACCTTGACTTATAAGTAGGTCAGTTTCACCCCAGTAAATCTGGTAATTACCAGTACCGTAGCCAGACGCAGACGGAATCGTCACGTTTGTGCCGACAGTTCCTTGCGCCAGGCTCAAAGTTAGGGAACCAGCATGGACTGGCACTGGCATTAGGCAAAAGGCGAGCGACAGAAGGGCAAGTGCTGTAGCCGTAGTTCCTGCTTTCATCGCTTCCTCCGAGTAGTTTTGCTTGTTATCATAACACGAAATAGGTGAAAGTCAATAGAGTTCGGCTTTTTCATAGAAAATTGGTCGTCTGTGGTTGTTGAGTGGATTTTTTCTGCCATTGGTAGCGAAGAATGGCAAGTGTCGGGATTGCCAATAGGCTTTTTCTACTCGCAATGACATAAGAATATTTCCTTATATGTCTTTGGATAGGGTTGCCAGAAACTCAGCATTGGTTTGTGTTTTAGCCATGCGGTCAAAAAGTCTTTCGGTGGATTCGGTGCTGTTTGTTGAATCTTCAGCCAGCATATTGACTATACGCCGGAGTAACCATACCTGTTTTAATGTGGTCTCATCAAGCAATAGCTCCTCACGGCGGGTGCCGCTGTGCAGTATATTCATAGCTGGGAAAATTCTTTTCTCAGCCAAGCGGCGGTCGAGGTGTAATTCCATATTGCCGGTGCCCTTAAATTCTTCGTAAATCAGCTCATCCATCCGGCTGCCGGTGTCGACGAGGCAAGTAGCGATGATGGTCAGGCTGCCGCCCTCTTCGGTATTGCGGGCTGCTCCGAAGAAACGCTTTGGCGGATAGAGGGCTACCGAATCAATGCCTCCAGATAGAGTACGCCCACTGGGTGGCATCGCCAGGTTATAGGCACGAGTCAGCCGTGTAATGCCATCGAGCAGGATCACTACATCTTTGCCTGTTTCTACCAGTCTTTTGGCTCGCTCCAGGGCTAATTCGGCTACTCGTGTGTGGTTCTCTGCTAGTTCATCGAAAGTGGCGGCAACAACTTCGGCTTTGACCGAGCGCTTCATGTCAGTAACTTCCTCGGGTCTTTCGCCGATGAGGCAGACCATGAGGTGGGGTTCGGTGTAGTTGGTGGTGATGGCATTGGCTATGTGCTTAAGAAGTATAGTTTTGCCGGCTTTAGGTGGTGACACAATAAGCCCGCGTTGACCTCGGCCGATGGGAGCTATCAGGTTTATGAGCCGGGTTGATAAATTATGTGCATTTGTCTCCAGGTTGAATATCTGGTCAGGGAAAGTCGGTGTTAGGTAGCTGAAATGAGATCGGCCCTTCGATTGCTCTGGGTCGATCCCGTTAATTGCTTCGACGCGAATCAGACTGCAGTATTTCTCTGCCTCTTTAGGTGGTCTGCCTTGCCCGGAGACAGTGTCACCAAGTCTTAATCCAAAGCGGCGAATTTGGGAGTTAGAGATGTAGATGTCGTCGGGTCCGGGGAGAAGGCTGTCCTGACGTAGGAAGCCGTAGCCCTCACCCATGATGTCTAGGATACCACCGACGAACAGGTAGCCCTGCTGTTCGGTCTGAGCTTGAACAAGCCGCATGATAAGCTCTTGTTTCTTAAGCGCACTGTAACCTTCGATTCTCTGTTGTTTGGCCATCTCGACCAGTTCTTCTCGAGTTTTAATTTCCAGTTCAGCTATGTTCATGTTATTAACCCCTCATGTAAAGTATAATTGATTATCTAACGCCTAGTATCTGCAGTAGTAGGTCCCATTACTTTGTTCCAGTCTTCCAAGAATCTCCTGATGCCGATATCGGTCAGAGGGTGTTGAATCATCTGCATCAGTACTTTGTACGGAATGGTGGCTATTTGAGCTCCAGCTTGAGCTGCCTCAATACAATGCTGCGGATGCCTGATACTGGCAGCGATTACTTGCGTCTTTATCGAATCGGGATAGTTATTATAAACTGCGACAATCTCCTTTACAAGTCTCATGCCATTTTCGCCGATGTCATCCAGCCTGCCGACAAAAGGACTAACGAATGTGGCTCCGGCTGCAGCGGCGAGAAGGGCTTGATTGACAGAGAAACAAAGGGTAAAGTTCACCTTAATGCCTTCCTTGGCTAGTTGATAGGTAGCTTCAACACCTTCCAAGCTGGCTGGTATTTTTACCACTACATTTTCTGCCCAGGAAGCGATTTGTCTAGCTTCGGTGACCATTCCTGCTGCATCCTGGTTTACCACCTCGGTTGATACTGGCCCGGGCACTATAGAGCAGATTTCCTGGACATGATGTTTATAATCCACCTTGCCCTCTTTGGATATCAGGCTGGGATTGGTGGTGACACCGGTAATTACTCCCATCCTGACGCCGTGGCTTATGTGTTCGATGTTAGCTGTATCTAGAAACAGTTGCATGTGTCCCTCCCACAGGTGATTAGATTACTAATAGTTTCATGTTAGCGGTAGAGTCACTTGAGTGCCTTCAACCAGAGTTTCGTTGGCAGCTCCGACGAAGCTGGCAAACAGGGGGTGTGGATGGTTGGGGCGTGATTTGAATTCGGGGTGAAACTGGCAGGCCAACATCCAGGGATGGTCTTTGATTTCAACTATCTCGACCAGTCTATTATCCGGGGATAGCCCGCTGGGGATAAGTCCTTTCTGCTCCATCGACTCGCGGAAGCGGTTGTTGACCTCAAATCGGTGGCGGTGGCGCTCATAGACTATTTTTTCTCCGTAAGCTCTGGCTGCTTTTGTCATGGGAACCAGGTGACATGGATATGTGCCTAGCCTCATAGTGCCGCCCATGTCTGTTATCTCGTGCTGTTCCGGCAACAGGTCTATTACTGGATATGGAGTATCAGGGTCAAACTCAGTGGAGTTTACCTGTTTGCTACTAAAAGCATATCGACCGAATTCAATAACCATGACCTGCATACCCAAACATAAACCAAGGTATGGGATGTTGTTCTGGCGGGCGTAATTGGCGGCAGTTATCATGCCTTCTATGCCGCGGTAACCGAAGCCGCCTGGGACTATAATACCCTGGGCTGATTTCAGTAGATTTATATTGCTGTTAGACTGCAAGTCTTCAGATTGAACCCATTGTATGTTTATCTGCCGGTCGTGGTGTAGTCCGGCATGACACAGAGCTTCCCGCACGGAATAGTAAGCGTCCCGAAGTTCTACATACTTGCCCACAAGGGCTATGGTCACTGGCTCTTTGGGTTCTTTTAGTTTGGCCACCATCTCGCGCCACTTATTGAGGTCGACGTTTTTAGCTTCAAGCCCGAGGCGGCCAACAATTAAATTGCTCAGGCCAGTCTCTTCGAGCATCAGTGGTACCTCGTAGATGGTTTCAGCGGTGACCAGCGGTATTACAGCCTCTTTATCCACATCGCAGAACAGTGATATTTTGTCTTTCAGACTTTGGGGGATTTCATAGTCCGAGCGGCACAGGATGACGTCTGGCTGGATGCCGATGCGTCTTAACTCGTTAACACTGTGTTGGGTTGGCTTGGTCTTAAGTTCGTTGGTGGTGGCGATGTGGGGCAGGAAAGTAACATGGACATAGAGTATGTTGTCCCTGCCCTCCTCATTCCGCATCTGGCGGATGGCTTCCAAAAATGGCAAGCCTTCGATGTCGCCAACTGTACCACCAACCTCAACTATAACAACCTCAGCGTCTGATAGTTGGGCTGCCTCCCTTATCCTCCGCTTTATCTCGTTGGTTACATGTGGTATCACCTGGATGGTGCCACCAAGATAGTCTCCTCGTCTTTCTCCGGCGATAACCGATGAATAAATCTGACCTGAAGTAACATTGGAAGCAGAGGTCAAATCGATATCGATGAATCTTTCGTAGTGTCCCAAGTCAAGGTCGGTCTCGGCACCATCTTGTGTGACAAAAACTTCACCGTGCTGATATGGAGACATGGTTCCCGGGTCGACATTAAGATACGGGTCGAGCTTCTGCACGGAAACCGAGATGGCGCGGCTTTTCAAGATTCTGCCTATGGAGGCGACACTGATACCTTTGCCTACTGAGCTAACTACGCCACCGGTGACGAAGATATACTTGCTCATTAGCGTGATCGATGCTTATCCTGATTTCGAAAAGCTAATTTCCCTGAGAGTTGAGGTTTTTCTGGGGAAGCGAATGTGTGTGTCACCATAATATAGTTCTAGTTATAGCTATACGAACGCATTTTGTACAGTTCATTGCGGGAGAAACTTTAAGCGAACAACGAGCTTGAGTGTAGGGGCAGGTGGTTTTTTCTTATTATAGAGAACTCATTTGCAGATTGTCAAGTTTTTGACAGGCAGGCTCATCTCTGGCGTGCTCTAAAAATGAGGACTATTATGGCAATTAGCAGAGCTAGACCAGTGGCGATGACCACCCACGCCCAGAGTGGAGTTTCTGGTTGGGGTTCAGGTTGTGCTGGTGGAGTTGTTGGTTTGGGCTCGGTCTGGAAGCTGAAGGTGGCGGACCAGTCGCTCGGCGCTGGCTCGAGTGCCATCACCCGCCAGAAATAGCTTTGGCTGTATTCTAGCTGTCCATCGTACTCGTAGGCAGTGTTGGCCACATCGGCCTCTTTGACTATCTGGGTCATGGCCGCATCATTAGCCAGGACGAACTTGTACTTGGTGGTGTCCTTGAATGGTGACCATGTGAAGGATACTGGTTTTACCGGACAGCTGCTGCGGCCGTTATTTGGATATACTGGCTGTAGCCCGTATGATGGGCTGCTTGCCGGCAGCCCGGACTCGACGGTAAAACTTTTGACTTCAGACCAAGGGCTGAGGATGTACTGGCCGGTAGCTGCCTGACGGACTCTTACCCGCCAGTAGTAGGTGTGACCGCTCTCTAAGTTAGCCCATGGTGTTAAGGCAGACGGTGACCTGGCTAAGCCGCCAGCAGGGTAGTAGGCGGCAGGTGCCCCGGATGAGGCGGGGGTGAAAGCACCGGTATCGAGAACTATTATGGTGAAGCCCGGGTTTTTGGCGATTTGCACCTGGTACTCACTGGACAGGCAAAAATCCTGCCAACTCAGGTCAATCTCCTGGCTTTGCCCGGATACAGGGTCGCTACCTATCAGCGTCTCATCGGGTGGTGTGGCTGTGGTAGTGCTGGTACTGGTGCTGGTTGTGTTATCTTCAGGTGAGGGGGTAGAAACGTCATTGTTATTTGTGGTGGGGGTAGGTGGGGTAGCAGTTCCCTGAGGCGAGGCTGTTAGAGTACAACCGCCGGCTAGACTAACCAGAACTATCAGCGACGTAATAATTGATGCCAAGTACCACTTATCTCTTTTCATGTTTACCCTGTATGCTATGTAGTTTAGGTTGGCAAGCAGGCTTTGTCAAGCTGAAGAATAACCCCCCAAAATACCAAAATCCAGGCTCTGGGTTCGAAACGCCTTCTATTTTCTCATAGGTGTTTTGTGCTTTGAATTCAGGATTTCTTAAGCATGCAGTTGTGGAGCTTCAGCCGTACCTTATAATGCAAAAGGTATAAATAAAAGTAGGGATAGGTCTTTACACCTATCCCTACAGATAGCTTAGCCCACGCCGCCACTATGACCTGGGGGACGCTGGGATTTTGCCAGGTTGGCTGCTATTCCTGTATTATTCTGGGGTTCACCCACTTTACGCAGTCTCCCTCAGGTGAGTTCTTAGCTTCAACATAGAGGAAAAACTCCGTCCTCTTGCCAGCGAGGTTGCCCAGGTCGACTTCATAAGTGTGCAATTGGCCGTCACTGTACACGTCCATCTGGGGGAACAACACCATGCTGAACTTTTCATCGAGGTAGCCCAGGGCGACCCTGACACCGTCGGTAGAGTTTTCGCCTCGCCTGAAGCCCAGTTCGGAGATAAATTTGGCATTCTCTGGCACCTCAATTTCTCGGCTACGACCCATTGTCCCGCCATATTGGCTGCTAATATTCATCTGTTCATCGATGGAGAAATCGTAGAACCTGCCTAATATCCAGCCATTGCTTACTTTCTCGGGACACGTCGTCAGTTCTCCCAAAAATAGGAAGACTGCCCCCTTCTCATCAGTGTAACGCCCGTCCCATCTTACGTCGCCGTCGCCGCTTCTCCATTTAGCCCTGTGGGCGTAATACGTAAAGTCGTAGGTTTCTGTGATTCCCCACATCTCGTTGAAGCAGTTGTTGCCTTCGTTGCTTTCGGCTACGGCGTTGTCCTCATCGATACAGACCTTAATGTTTGAGGGAGCAAACTCAAAACCCTCCTTAGTGGTAGTTATCTGCTGAAGATGCTGATAAGCTGAAAAGTTGTTTAACTCCTCTTGTCCGGGAGCCAATACGTCTAGATATTTGCTATCTTGCTCAAAACCGTTCACATACAAACGTAATAAGGTTGGTTTGCTGGCAGCAACGCCTTGATTTTTTACTGTGTAATATATTGTCTCGGCTGCAAGCCAGACGTCTTCAATGAACAGGTCAGGCATGCCAGCTGCTACTGTCGTGACTGTTACCGTAACCGAGCCGGTAGTGCTGCCGGCTTTGTTGGTAGCTGTCAGCGAGTAGGTAGTGTCGGCAGTTGGTGATAGCTGCAGCGAGCCGGTTGGGCCTGAGGTGCCGATTCCGGGCTCTATGGTAATCGTGGTGGCACCCGAGACATCCCAGCCGATGGTCGTCTTCTGCCCGGTACTGATGCTGGTCGGGCTGGCGGTAAAGGAGTTGATTGTTGGCTTAGCAGCTGGTTCTGCCGGTGCTGTAGGGGCACAGGCGGTGGTGGAGCCAATCAGAGCCATCACCGAAATGACGATTAAGACAAGAAACAATTTGTTTTTATTCATATTCACCTCCGTTTACTAATATTTGTTTTTGCATGACTTTTCTTGCTTAGTTAAAAGTGGCCTGCGTGTGCGTTGTGGTTCTTACTTGAGATATATCATCCCCCCTTTCGTTTGCGGTAATCCTTATGAAGTCCTAAAAAGGATAACGAAGAACGGGATTACTTTGTTTAGCTTATTGTGATACTTTAGTACCAGACTTTAGTACTGCTTTGTGATACCCCAATAGTTTTCGGGTATATCGCCCCCCTAAAGAGATTATGCACCCAGTTGTTGATTGTTGTCAATCTGTTTTCGCTATTTTCTCTGCATTAGCTACGTTTTTGTCATTGTAATTTTGGATTAGTTTGAGATTTGGAGCTTGAGATTTAGGATTTTTCGCGGTTGCCGCGCAAATATAAAGGGTCGCACCTATATGTTGAGGTAGTAATCTATATCCGGCGGCTTCTAAAGAGTACTATCGTGACCACAAGTATGCAAAATCCGAGGACGTTTATCACTACGCTTGCCTGTAACCAGTGCAGAAGTTGGTAGTAAGGTGATGGGGGAGTTGACGGTGGCGATGGCCTGGACAGTGTGGTGAAACTGAATACCGGGCTGGGCTCACCGGGCACTGGCTTTGTGGCTGTTACCTGCCAGAAGTAGCTGGTGTCGTAGTCTAATCTACCGCTGTATTTGTAAGCTGTAGTAGGCAAGGTCTCTTGGGCAATGATGTCCGTCAAAGCTGAGTCTCTGGCCAGAACGAAATTGTATTCGGTAGTCTCCTTAAAAGGTGTCCAGGAAAATGCTACGAATGACACAGGAGTGTTTCTGGCGCCGTGGACTGGTTTGAGGGCTTGTACTCCAAGGTACGGACTGATTACTGGTAACCCCGCCTTGATGCTGAAAATGCCCTCTTCTGACCAGTGGCTGCGGATTACCTGTCCTGTGGCTGCCTGTCTGACTCTCACCCGCCAATAATAAGTGGTATTGGCTTCCGGTAGTATACCGGTCAGGATCCTGTAGGCCGGGTTGGTTACTGTGGCTGGCTTGTAGTACGGGTTGGTTTGGGGCTCGGCCTCTATGATTCGAAGGCTGAAATCTTCATCCCTGGCTATCTCAATCTCATAGGCATCGGCTAAAGAAAGTTGTTGCCATCTCAGGTCTACTTCCTGGTTTCTGCCACTTACTGCATCGCAACCGAGCGCTGCCATATTATCGAGTTCAATCAGTTTTGGTCCGTTTCTGGCCAGGGTGTCGATAAATGCCCAGAGGCAACCTTCTTCTTTCGCCGGGTTGTAACTACGAGCGTCGATTGCCCACAGAGTGCTCTCGGAGATGCTTACAGAGTTGGGTTCGGTGGAGAACTGGACACCGGCAGCCAGGCCGACTGTTACAGCATCCCAATATACGCCTGGCTTGGGAATACCGCTTCTGGGATAGAGTGTCCGGTCGATGCCGCTTCCAGTTGAGCTATAAGCTCCGTACAGGGTTCCGCGGCTGCCTAAGGCTATGCCGTAGAAACTGTGATTGGGAGGTGCCATTTCTTCCCAGCTATAACTTCTATCCAGGCTCCACCGGTATATACCTCCGGCGTCATCAGCCAGATATATAAGCTGGTTTGTGTTGAAGTAGGTGTCAAAGACTACGTGGCGATTGCCAGCGCTTGGTGTCTTGTTAGTAATCTTTGTCCATGTCTGGCCACTGTCAGTTGAGTAGGCTGCAGATGATGGCTCGTTTGTAGCAGTGCCAACCAGGACGTAGTCATTGCAAACGGCGATTGTATGACCTGTAGTTAACCCTGTGTCAATGCTCTTTGCCCATCTCCAGCAGTCAGCATAGCTGCCCCTGCGCACCTCCCCGTTACCCTGAAGTATGTACAGTGTCTGACTATCGGGTGCCGCCATGTCCTGTATGATGACATTGGGCAGGCAGTCGTTCCAGGTTTGGCCATGGTCTGTGGAGCGGCGGACCTGGTCAGTGCCCTGGTTGCCCCACAAAATATTGGCTCCTTCATGGGTGTCTGGAGCCAGCCTTAATATTGGTGAATCGCCAGTCAGGCACATTACCCGTTGCCAGACTTCTCCCAGAATTGGGCTTTGACTACGCCACAGGCTGTCGAAGCCGATGTCATTGACCGATGCCAGATAAAGGACTGATTCATCCTCAGCTGCAGCCACGCTTCTCAGACGGTCGATCCTGGTATCGATAAGCCCAATCTGGTTCCATGATTTACCGTCGTCTAGGGTTACTGAGACTGCTGACTCGTCAAGGATTTGGCTATTCCAGCTGGGGTTGGTTGGGTCTGCCCATTTCTGTGGTGTATTTCGATTTCCTGAGCCGGTACCGCAGAAGGCATGCGAGCCGTCAGCTGACCAGGCGAGCTGAGCGTTGGCATAGCCGTCTTTGCCGCCACCGGTTGGCGGTTTAAGCGATGGTTGCCAGGTGGGGCAGAGTAACAGGGGGTCATGGCATATCCAGACCCTGGCTGCGGCTTGGGCCGGATTGGCGGCGACCTCGCCAGCCAGTAGCCTGCCAGATTTGTTATCTCCGGCGTAGGCGATAGTGCTGACCCTGGCGCTGGTGCCGGCCCCGGGCAGCCTCAGCCTGGTGACTATGGTATTGTCCAGACGATAGACGTCATCAAGCACCTGGCTGGGCCCCAATGCGGTTCCATCGGAGTCGTAGGTGGCGAAGATTAGACGTTGGTCTTCTAATGTGCCGATGAAGTTGCCGGATAAAGCTATATCCCCGGTGATGATTCTGTCCTCGCCGCTGGTATTGCCAACGCTTTGGCTCGGTTCGCACATCTCTACTGGCCAGCCGCTGTCTTTGTTCCAGGCGCAGGTATTGGCAGCGGTGTCGCGATAGCCAAGGCAGAGGTAGGTCCGTTGCGTGGTGGCGACCATAATGACCAGTGTGAAATCGGTGCTGTAACTTGGAGAGACGCAGAGGGTAATAACGTCACCGCCAGTAAGGCCCTGTGCCTTCCAGCCGCTGAAGCCGGGATAGCTCAAGATGTAAATCTCCCCTTGACTATTACCATCGCCAGGGTTGCGACTGCCGAGGATAATATCATGGGTTAGCCTGCCGCTGGAGCTGTAGGCCGGCGATATGGCGATGGCGCCGATTTGTTCGCCGCCACCATAAACCCAGGGAATGGCACCGGTGTAAACCCAGTTGCTGCCGCCATCGTCGGAGAGATACACTTCGCGACGAAGTGTAGCTGCATTATTTAGGCAAACAACAGCTACCAAATCAGGGTTATCAGGGGCCAGGGCGATATCCATTACCGGCAGAGTCGG
>Ga0068714_10007761_pt1 | contig 10270 bp, 9 predicted proteins | sample MTBNYHSulfiMetaG_FD_62988 | JGI IMG/M metagenome (GOLD analysis project Ga0068714, IMG submission 62988) | Enrichment culture microbial communities from rom New York Harbor, USA that are MTBE-degrading - MTBE-NYH (New York Harbor Sulfidogenic)... | ecosystem: Environmental > Aquatic > Marine >...
AGACATCCAGTCCAGCTTCCGGGGGCTATTTCATTATCTCGGCGACTGGTGCTCGACGTATTGACAAACTCGCCCCCGAGTGCCTCCGTTTTTTTAATGTTCCCAAAACTGCCTCAGCCTGACTTCTGGTCTGGCTTTTTCTGGGGCGCTCATCGGGTCATTTGATATAATAGCCCGATACTTTCCAGCTCCCGTCCTTTTCTTTCATAGGCGTCACAGTTTCGACCGCTGCTTTTTTGTGTTCGAATTCCGTATTAAATTGGACCACCACATATTCACCTTCCGGGGCACCGGGTAATGTTCGAGTGTATTGCTTGGATTTTAGTGTGCGTTTGACAATTTTACCGAGGGGTTGCCGGAAGGATATCATTGATTCGTTCCATTTTTCCTTGGTGACCGCTTTGGTGAAAAAGCTTGCTGCATTTTGCCAACTTTCCGCGTATTGACTGGCATCGACTAATTCCAACCATGATTGTGCGGCAGACAAGGCCTCACTTTCAGCTTGATCGACAACAGGTTGATCACTGGCAATACCAGAAACAGCAATCGACAAAACAAAACAACCGAACAGGCAAACACGAACCAGGTTCAGCTTTGACATAAACCGCTCCTTTCAAAAGTTTGGATGATGGTTCTCATAAAATCTATGCTACTGGAGTTTTCAAAAAAAGTCCACCTGTTTAATTGCCGAGCTATCCATACCTGAAAAAACCACTTGCAATTCCAAGGTATATCTTTTATATTGTTATCAGAGAGTCATCAATGCGTACCATACCCCGTCGAGGAGATGATATATGCTACATGAAATGATCGTCCATGGTTTGACCCTGGATCCGTTGACCAACGCGCCCATTATAATTCTCCGCGATAAAGACAATCAACGTGCACTTCCCATCTGGATTGGTATTTATGAAGCAAATGCCATCCTGCTTGAACTCGAAAAAATCCACACACCTCGCCCGATGACTCATGATCTGCTTAAAACCATGATCGAACAATTCAAGGGCAAGGTCAATCGCATTGTTGTCAATGACCTGAAAGACAGCACCTTTTATGCCAATATTGAAATTACGCTCAACCGGACCAATATTGTCATCGATTCCCGACCCTCGGATGCCATTGCCCTTGCCCTCCGCGTTAACGCCCCCATTTTTGTCTCGGAAAAAGTCATCGCTTCATCAAAAACAATTGAGCGTCCGGAAGACGATGAGCAATTAAAAGAGTGGCTTGATCAACTCAAGCCGGAAGATTTCGGCTGATCCAGAGCGGTTTTCCCATCAACGTTCCGATTGATGTTCTCCGCCTGTCAGACCTTGTTATCTCTTATTTTTGAAATCCCCTGTCTGATCAAACATGATCGTGTTTATGTCAGAACCTGAAATCCAGCGAGGAGGTCTATTTTTGTGTTCCGAGTATGGTCTTGACATACATAAATAAAGGGCCTATTGAGGATGAAGCTGTCCAAAGTAGATATGACTAATTGAGGGCTGACGCCTGTGTTCTGATGACTGCTTTTTCTGCATCAGCATTTTTCTCGGGAGTAATTCCATGAAAATCGGTACGATCTCCGAGAGTCTTGAGGATTATTTGCTTATCATTCAGCAACTTCTTCAAGGACAAAAGCAAGCCCGCGTCAAAGAGATAGCTGATTTGAAAGGTGTCAAGATGTCGTCGGTTTCTGCCGCATTGAAAAGGTTGTCCAAGCTGGGTTTAGTGAGTTATTCTGCCCGGGAATATGTGGAGATGACGCCCATGGGAGAGCGACTTGTCCGTCGTTTGATGACGCGTTTCGAGCAGGTCAAGCGGTTTTTGCAGAAAATCCTGGGCGTGCCAGACGAGTGTGCTCAGCATGATGCTCATGGCATTGAGCATCATGTGAGTCTCGAGACCCTTGATCGTTTGGCCGCATTTCTTGGCTTCATCGAGAACAGCCCATTTGCCCGACAAGATGTTCCGGGGCAGTTTGCCCAGTATTATTCCCAGTGTCTGGTCAATGTCCCGAATGGTGTATCTGCGGAGGAAATCACCGAGAAATTCAGGCAGATATGTCTGGAGCGTTCCGAAGAATCTTTACTCGATCTGCAGCCAGGTGAAAAAGCAGTTATCAGAAAGATACTGGCGACCAGCGCGATTCGTCAGAGATTGGTCGATATGGGTATATTGCCCAATGTCATAGTCCTGATGGAACGGGTCGCACCATTGGGGGATCCGCTCGAGGTCAAGATCAAGGGCTTTCACATTTCGTTACGCAAGGACGAAGCGGCAAGGATATTGGTCCGTCGGCTGGGGCCACAAGATAATTGAGCGGTCCTTGACTTAATGGAGCACGATTATCAGCGAAACAGGGCTTATGATGGGCAACCGAAAACATAACGGACAGGAAACCATTGTCGTTGCTCTGGCGGGCAATCCTAATGCGGGCAAGACATCTATTTTCAATGTTCTGACCGGAACGCACCAGCATGTCGGGAATTATCCGGGGGTCACGGTCGAAAAAAAAGAGGGTGACTACCATTACAAAGACAAGATTTTTCGTGTTGTTGACCTGCCCGGGATTTACAGTCTGACGGCATTTTCGATCGAAGAAGTTGTGGCCAGGCAATTTCTGGTTGAAGAAATGCCTGATGTTGTGGTTGATGTTCTTGATTCCACGAACCTTGATCGCAATCTCTACCTGGCCGTGCAAATGATGGAAATCGGTTTCAACCCAGTACTGGCCTTGAATTTTTCTGATGAGGCCCGCTTTATTGGTCAGGTCATTGATAAAAGTATCCTCGAGGCCCGACTACGGACCATCTGTGTCGAGACGATCGCCAACAGAGGCCGTGGTGGCGAAGACCTCAAGGAGGCTATCTACCAGGCTGCTTCAAACCGTGCAGCGCCACCGCGGATCAGTTTTTCCGAGGACATCGAGCGAGAAATATGCCTGCTGCAGTCACATCTCGATGAAGCGAAATTGGCCCCTTATCCCGTCAGATATGTGGCCACCAAATTACTCGAACGTGACCAGGAGTTGGCCCGATTTGTGCTCGACCGCGTTTCCAGTCCGGAGGAGTTGACCCGGCAAATAGAGCAGTCGATCCAGTCCATTGAAACGCTGACCGGAGACCCGCCCTCGATCCTGTTAGGTGATCAGCGTCATGGTTTCGCCAGCGGTCTGGTCCGTGAAGCGACCCTAAGTCCGCCGCGTTATGATCGGGTATCAGTGTCTGATCGGGTGGATGCTGTTCTGACGCACCGCGTGATCGGCCTGCCCTTCTTCCTGTTCTTTATGTATCTCCTGTTCTGGTTGACTTTTACTATCGGCAGTTTTCCCATGTTCTGGCTCGAAAAAATGTTTCAGGGGCTTGGTCATCTTATCGCTGATGCGTGGCCGGATGCTTCTGGGCTGTGGGCCCGTTCGCTGATTGTTGATGGCATCATCAACGGTGTTGGGGGTGTATTGATTTTCGTGCCGAATATTTTGATTTTATTTCTTGGTATCGCCGCTTTGGAAGATACGGGTTATATGGCCCGAGCGGCGTTTATCATGGACAAGGTCATGCACAAGATCGGTTTACACGGCAAGAGTTTCATTCCCATGCTGATCGGTTTTGGGTGCACTGTTCCGGCTATCATGGCCACGCGGACCCTCGATAATGTTCGCGACCGGGTCACCACGATCATGGTTTTACCCTTGATTTCATGCGGGGCCCGCTTGCCGATTTACATGCTCTTGATCCCGGCTTTTTTCGCTCCGCGTTATCAGCCCCTGATGCTCTGGTGCATGTATCTGATTGGTATTGGACTTGCTGCTTTGGCGGCCAAATTGCTGCGGTTGACCCTGCTCAAGGGAGAAAACACACCTTTTGTCATGGAACTTCCTCCTTACAGGATGCCGACATTCCGAAGCATCACCATTCACATGTGGAACCGGGCATGGTTGTATGTGCGGAAAGCGGGGACCATCATTTTGGCTGTCTCCATTGTCATCTGGTTTTTCAATTCATATCCGAAAAAGAAGGTCTTCGAGGTGGACCAACAGGTCCGGAACGGGGTCTCGCTGACCGACCCCCAGATCGATGCTGCTCGCAGGGCTGAAAATCTTCGTTTCTCGATCTCCGGACGCACAGGTTTGGCCCTCGCACATGTCACCCGATTGATGGGTTTCGATTGGAAAATCACGACCTCTTTTATCGGGGCATTTTTAGCCAAAGAAGTATTTGTTGCTCAGCTCAGTATCATCTATTCGCTCGATAAAGTGAGTGATTCGAATGTCACTATCAGGCAACTCCTCCAGAGACAATACTCACCGCTTATCGGTTTCTGCATCATGCTCTTTGCCCTGATCGCGACTCCCTGCATGGCGACCTGTGCCTGCACGCGACAGGAAACGGGTGGCTGGAAGTGGACATTGCTGCAGTTTGGTGGTTTGACATTTCTGGGATTTATACTAACTACCATTGTCTATCAGATTGGATCTCGGCTCCCTTGGTGACCAGGACCGATGTCCGTTGAGTAAGCAGGCCCATTACGTTCATCACTCATCAGGTGAGGTCAAATCCATGACTGGCGGCAGAAATAACCATGAAGATATCAAAAAGCAGTTTTTAGTTCTTCTGGAACAACTTGGCGAGAATTTGAATGTCCATTACGAAAGGGTGCTGGACTTTTTTTTCAGTTCAGACCAGCACTTTTCGGCAAAAGAAATCAAGCAATTACTGGAACTCGAAGGACACTCTGTTGAGATTGAGACTATTACCGACATTCTGGATGCGTTCGTCAAGTATGGGATTGCCCGTGTCTTACGGACTGATGACAGTGTTGTGCGTTATGAGCATCTCCACATAAACGAGCACCATGATCACCTTATTTGCACCAAATGCAACCGGATCATCGAGATATGCAACAGTGATCTCGAGGCTTGTCAGGAGAAAATCATCCTCGAAAACAAATTCTATCCTTTCTATCATCGGCTTCAGATATACGGTATCTGTGACGAGTGCGTGGGCAAGAGAAAACAACTGCTACCTCTTTCTTACGCCTCGATTGGGGAATGGGTCCGCATCGAAAAATTCAACGGTGGGGAAGCGATCGCCAACAGATTGATCGATATGGGGTTGCAACGCGGTTCCGAGGTCAAGGTCCTGAACAATTGTGGGGCATATATTCTGCAAGTCGGTGAAAAAAGGATGGCTATCGGACGTGGTATGGCCCGCAAAATCATCATCACTCCACTCATAAAGAAAAACCCGCCTCTCACGATTTAACCCGGAGCAGGCCTTACGTGACCTTCGGTCTTCCGCAACAGGTGACCTTAGATCCAAACGTGGTTAACACTATGACAGTGGATCAACTGGTTCGAGTCGGACTTTCCGACCGACCTGTCTGTTGCCGGAATCATAGAGGGGAACGGTTGTAACTTGAAAGGGTTGTGCCTTGGAATTAAGCACAATCTGCTCGGCAGAATCACTGCTATTGATTAAAGAAAGGACCTTTTCTCTGAATTGACGGTCAGTCGTAAAAAGCGGTTCAAGAAAGACATTGCTGAGGACGATGTGTGCTTCACCATCAATGACGAATGAAGGACACGTTTCACTGTTCAATAAGGCCAATGCCAGCAAAGTAGCCCGAGACAATTTTGTCTTTTCGGCAGCACGAGTATCGCTGAGTGTATCAGTCAAAACGTTGATGGCATTAGCTAAATGGGCGATTTCATTGTTACCGGAACAATGGACCCTGGTTTCCAGGTTTCCCTGGGCGATCCGCTCGGTCGTCCAGGTTACCGATTTCAGAGGTGTAATGATGTTCCGGGTCATCACATGCCCCATGAAGATTACAACCAGTAATCCCAGGACAGTGATGATAATGATTGAGGCAGAACTTGATGAAGCCAGAAGGCTGGCCTTTTTCTCGGCAATCATCATTGCTTCGAGATTGAGCGAGGTCAATTGCCGGCACGAAAATTTCAGGTCACCAAATAATGGAACAAGTCTGTCGTTATAGATCATCCGGGCCTCTTTCGAATCACTCTGCTCAAGGTATTCACCCTCTTGAGAGTACTCCTCATACTGGCTTTTGATACCACTTAATAATTCGTGCTCGCCTGCCAGAGTAATGTTTGACCAGGCACTCTGAAACGCATCTTCAAATGTTTTTTTGCCGTCGGCAACGATATTTTTGTGAAGTGAACCCTGGTCTGTGAGGTATGTCAGAAACGCACTGTCCTGACGTTCGAGGGCCTCGATCATGCTTCGTGCAGCTTCAATACTGCGGTAATTTTCCCGTAAAATCCTGTCGATGGCCCCACCCAGATCAGAAAAGCTGAGCAATGCAGTCAGACTCATCAGCATAAGCAGCACCAGAAACAGCAGATATCCACTCCAGAGACGCGTTGTAACTGTCATATGTTGACCTCAGTGCAGTTGTGAGAGTTTATCGACACTGGAAGCGTTCCCAACGACCAGCAAGAGGTCGTCCTGCTGAAGAATTGTATCCGGCTCGGGATTGACCATAACCTTGACCTGCGAACCAGCTGTGGACCTGTTGATGGAAATCACCGTAATATTATAGGCCGTCCTCAGCTTCAGGTCTTTCAGTGAACGATTGTGAAATTGCGTTGGGCAATGTATTTCACTGACGACTATATCTTCTGACAGAGGGATCATTTCAATTAAACCAGGCCGGGCAAGTTTCTGGGCCAGCCGTTTTCCCATCTCTTCTTCCGGGTTAATTGTTTCAAGTGCCCCGACCTGTTTCAGGATTCTGGAATGGAGGGGAGTCGTTGCCCGGGCAATGATCTGGGGAATACCAATTTTTTTCAGGAGAGCGGTAGTCATGATGCTTGCTTCGAGGTATTTTTCGCCAATGGCACAGATGGCTGTTTCGACTTGTTCTGCGCCTATCTCGAGGAGTGCATTCTCATTCGTTGCATCCAATTCGAGGGCCCGGTTGACTTCTTTGCTCACTGCTTGGACCAGGTCCGGATTTCGATCGACAGCCAGGACAAAAAAACCCTGACGAGCTAAAGATTTAGCCAATTCCATGCCGAATTGACCCAAGCCAATTATCAATGTCTTTGCCAGCATCGTGGTGAGGCCTTTCCTTAACCTACGGAAATATCGCCATAGGGCAGTTTATGATGTCGTGTTTCTCTGGCTTCAAGCGTGAGTGCCAGAGTGAGAGGACCAAGTCGGCCCAGAAACATCATCCCGATTATGACGAGTTTACCAAAACTTGTCAATTGCGATGTAATACCGCACGACAATCCGACAGTCCCAAAAGCGGAAACCGTTTCAAATAAAAGCTCGCCGAAACTTGCGGATTGTGTCAGCAAAAGGACGAAAAAAGCCAGGGCGATTGCTATGAGCGACAAGGTAATGATTGCTGTCGCCTTGAAGACTGTCGACAGTGGGATACGTCTGTGCAAAAATTCAACCTCGTTTCCTCCTCGTATAATTGACACGACTGTCAACAGAATAATGATAAAGGTAGTTATTTTAATACCGCCGCCCGTCGATCCAGGACAAGCACCAATAAACATGAATAAAATCATTAAAAACTGTGATCCGGATGTCAGGCTGTCTATGGGGACTGTATTGAACCCGGCTGTTCGGGGCGTTGCCGACTGAAAAACGGCGTTTAACACTTTTTGAGACAGGCTCTGGTCTTGTAAAACATTGGACCATTCCAACATTAGAAAAAGACCGCTGCCTCCGATCAGCAGGACCAGCGTTCCCAGTACTGCGGCTTTGACATGGAGACTCAAGTAATGTCCCTGCCCGGGATGGACGAGTTTATCCCACAGGCTGTAGAGAACTGTAAAGCCCATTCCTCCTGCAATAAACAGCAAAATAACGGGCACGATGATGACCGGTTGGGCATAAAAGGATTCAAGGTTGTCGCTTTGCAAGGCAAAGCCCGCGTTACAAAAAGCGCTGATTGCGTGGAAGATTCCGAACCAGATTGACTCTTTCAGGCAGGGATTGACCCGGAACATGCCATAGCTCAAAATCACGGCACCGATGATCTCAAGGGCAAGCGTCCCCATGACAATAAATCGTATAAAGCGGAACAACGACTGGGGGTTCTTTTCTTCCAGAATGGCACTGAGGGCCCACTGGTGCGGAAGCCCAAGCTTTTTGCCCACAATCAGGACCCCAAACGTACTGACAGTCATGAAACCGAGTCCTCCCAATTGAATCAGAAAGAGGATGATCAACTGACCGAAAAAGGTAAAATCGTGTGGCGTATCGAGAACAATCAAACCAGTGACGCAGGTGGCACTGGTGGCTGTAAACAAGGCGTCTATCGGAGCAATCCCACCGGGGCGTTCGGTCGAAACGGGGAAAGTCAAAAAAATAGTCCCCACCACGATGATGACCAGAAAACTGACCGTCAATAGTTGGGCAGGAACACTGAACAATTTCAGCACTGCACTCCTGACCCTCTGGATTCTGCTCATTAAATACATTAAGCGGAATGATTGACGCACGATCAACATGGTTATGACCAGGGACCAGGTGAATTGAAAGAAAATGAGAAAAGCAAGCGGGCTCAACTCCCATAACAGAATTTTCCAGGAGGGTCTGGTTGCTCGATAAGCATCACTGATGATTGTGATCAGGAGGAGAATTCCCAGAACCAATAAAAGGCTTATCCTCACCCCAAAATCAGAAAACAGCTGGTAACCAGCGGCGAGGACGCCCATTATAATGACGATAAACGACAATCGTATTTCAACGGGTTCCCAGAGTTGACCCGCTCGAATTGAAACCTGACCACGCTCCTCGGGACCGACTCCCTGCCCCAGGTGATGACGATTAATCACGAAGAGGAGCCAGATATTGAGCGCACTCATGATGACGGATTTGTGCGGCTCGAAGCGGAAAAGCCACATAAAAATACCCGTCCAGATCAAAACCATGGACCAGAGAAACCACTTATCTATACTTTTTCCTCTCAGCAGGAAAAGCAACCCCACGAGCCACAGCAGACATCCAACCAGAAGGGTTGACCAGCCAATCCGGGTGATTCTGAACTCGGGACCGCTCAATATAATCAGGCCAAAGAAATTCAGGGCATTCAACGCCCACGCCAAGGCAAAGGCGATGATCTGTGACGTCTGGATATGCGGTAATGTATCTTTCCTTGTCGAAAGGTTTTCCATATCCGTCACAACCAATCATGTTTTTTACTGGGGCGAGTGTGGATAGGAAGACCCTTCCTGTTCAGCCAGGAACTTTTCTGTTTCTATGGCGGCAATGGCCCCACTGGCTGCGGCGGTTATGGCCTGGCGATATACATGGTCATGCACGTCACCTGCACCAAGCACACCCTTGATATTTGTATGGCCGTGGCGATCCACAACGAGATAGCCGTTATTGTCCAGTTCGAGTTGGCCTTTGAACGCTTGCGTATTGGGAATGAATCCGATGAAAACGAAAACAGCGTCAAAGGGGACTGTTTCCTGTTTCCCTGTTTTGAGGTTTTTCAGGGACAAGGCATTAACCGTGTTGTCACCGATCACTTCGTCGACAATTGTGTCGTAGATGAAGCTGATTTTGGGGTTGTCAGAAGCGCGTTTTTGCAGCAGAGAATTGGCCCGCAAGCGGTCCCGTCTATGGATAATAACTACTTCCCGACCGAATCTGGTCAGAAAAAGTCCCTCATCCAGCGCACTATCACCACCTCCAACAACAGCGATTTTCTTGTCCTTGAAAAAAAATCCGTCACAAGTGGCACAGTATGAGACGCCTTTTGACAATAACCTTTTTTCGCCGGGAACTGACAAACGACGGGGCGAGGAGCCGGTCGCAATTATAATCGCTTTCGCTTCGAGTGTTCCACTTTCAGTCTGCAAGGCGAAGGGGTATTTTTTAAAATCGACGCTGTTGATGACTGACCGATCGATGCGGGCCCCAAATCGTTCAGCCTGTTGTTGAAAACGTGTGGCCAGTTCAAAACCACTTATGCCATCCGGGAAACCGGGATAGTTTTCGATGTCGCTGGTCAGGGTAATTTGCCCACCGACCTCCCTACCGCTGATAACCAGTGGAGAAAGCTGGGACCTCCCGGCGTATATTGCAGCGGTGAGACCAGCCGGTCCTGTTCCAATAATAACAACATTTTCCATTATTGTTCACTCCTTCGACTGTTGAGATTTCATCAATAACGACTCTGGCTGCGCGGCGGTCGCGGGACCCGTGACCAGGGCACTACATTTTCAAATTCGGGTTTGCGGAGCACGATTTCCTTGTCTGCGGTCGGCTGTTTGGGTTTCGCCGTAAAC
>Ga0068714_10007762_pt1 | contig 10266 bp, 7 predicted proteins | sample MTBNYHSulfiMetaG_FD_62988 | JGI IMG/M metagenome (GOLD analysis project Ga0068714, IMG submission 62988) | Enrichment culture microbial communities from rom New York Harbor, USA that are MTBE-degrading - MTBE-NYH (New York Harbor Sulfidogenic)... | ecosystem: Environmental > Aquatic > Marine >...
GCCGCTCTGCTCCATGAACTGCTCGTACCCGTCCACGCATATGGCGAAGCCCGGCGGAACCCGCATGCCCAACTGGGTCATTTCTCCCAGGTTGGCACATTTTTTCCCGACCATTTCGTTGTGCTTGCTCCCCAGTTCCTCGAACCAGTAAATCCATTTGCTCGCCATGGGGTTCAATCCTTTCGTTTCGAGAGGAGGGGGTCAGAGGCACCATTCGTCCCTCGCGCCCCTGGCCCTCCCTCTGAGGAAATCAAGGGTTAATTGAGGATGAAGACGACGCCCAGGTTGGCATCGACCTTGATTTTTTGTCCCGATTTGATCTTGGACGTTCCTTCAAACACGTTCATGACCACGGGAATGCCGTATTCCCTGCCCACGATGGCCGCATGGGAGAGGCTCGCCCCCCGGTCCACGATGACGCCCTTGATCATGGAGAACACCGGCGTCCAGCTCGGCGAGGTGGTGGCCGCCACCAGGATGTCCCCTTCCTGGACCAGGTGAAGTTCGTCCTCCGTCATAATCACCCGGGCCGTTCCTTCGGCCACGCCCGGTGATCCGCAGATGCCGTAGAGGTCCGCCTTCAGCTCCGGCCTCACCTGCGGCATCGAACCCACCACGACCTTGAGCGCGATGGGGTCCATGGACTGGACGAGCACACCCATGGCCTGATTCAGGTCGAACCCCTCTTTCAGGAAGGCCGGCGGGTTGGGCGTCTTCTGCCACTCCGTCCACTCCGCCTTTCTCCTCTCCACAATGGGCCGCATGTTGAACTGATCCGGGTTGATCCCCGCCCTCCGGACTTCGTCGGGAATGAGGAAGAAGATGTCTTCCGGGTCGTCCAGGGCGCCCAGTTTCGTAAAGCGCTTGCCGAGTGCCAGGGCGCTCCGCCTCATCATGGCGTGGGTGTAGAGGTCGAGGTAGTGGTCGTGTTCCTCGCTGAAAACCCCGCTCTTCTGGGCCAGTTTCATGAGCTGCTCGAACCATCCCCTTTGCTCCTGCGGGACCTTGGCCATCACTTCTTTCTCGGCGGATAGTCTTTCTTCCGTGATCTTCCGGCGCTCTTCGTCCAGGTTGAAGTCTCCCCCCTTCTGGAGGAACTGCTTGACGTTCACCAGGGCCGGGGTGGGATCTTCGACCCAGGTCGGCAGGTTGATCTCGGACATGCGCTGCATTCTCCACCCGTCTTCGTTCATGAGGGCCGTGAAGTCCTTCATGAAGGCTTTCCCTTTGTCGGTGGATTCCAGCTTGGGCTTGATCGCCGTGGCTTCGTTGTTCAGAAAGACATCGCCGAGCCCCTCCTGCTGCGCGCGTTTGGAGAACTCCCACAGCTTTCGATCCACCTGGAACACCTTGTTGTCAAAACCGGAGACCATCTTGTGGAACAAGGGCGAGGTGTCGTCGATTTTTGCCACGTCCCGGCAAATGTTCTCAAACAGAATGTAGGCGGTGTAGACGCCGTACATCATGTACATGTGGATCTCCCACATGCGCCGGCAGGTGTTGATCGTGTCCTCGAAATTCTGGAGCAGATCGATGTTCGATGCCGTGTCGGGGTCCGTTTTCTTGAGCTCTCCGTAGCGGCCCAAAATTTCCTGGATGAAACCGCCCCACAATCCGTCGAAGTCCTGGATGAAGGGCAGGATGGCCTTTCGAAACTCGACCTCTCTGCGCCGTTTTTCCTCCTCGCTCTTGACCAGGAGGAGCGTCAGGTAGCCGCCGCCCTTGTGGAATCGCCAGTCCCACCCCTTGACGGTGGGGAGGCTGAGCTTCTCGGCCCCGTACTGCATCCCGTGGCGGCAGAAGTTGATCCAAAACCATCCGAACATGGGCGTCCACGGCGGAACTGAGTGGGTGCCGTCCAGAAACCACGCCGGTGATTGCTCGAAGTCTTTCTCCGGTTCGAATTCCAATCCTGGGACCACATCGTAGACTTTCATCCTCTATCCCTCCTTATTTCCGTTTTGCGTTGATGGATAATGCCCTCCTGTAACCCACCTTCTACACGAAACAGGGACGTTCCGGCCCACTTGGTATGAGCCCTCGTTTCACCTCCTTTCTCTTAGGATGAGAGGCTCTCCTCCTCCACGAGCACGAGCGCTTCGGCCGCGCACCACTTCACGCACTCGGGATCGGGAGGTTCGCCGCAAAAGTCACATTTCAAAGGGATGGCCGTGTCCGGTTCCTTGTAGATGCTCTTCTCCGGACACGAAGCCCGGCACAGGATGCACCCGTCCACCTCCTTGCCGTCCCACAGGAGTGTTTCCTTCGAGTTGCACGCCGCCTCGGTGTAAGGGCCTGCGATCACCGGAAGGCAGAAGGTTTCTTCGATGAAGACCTTGATTCTCGACCTCTGCGGATTGACGCCCTCCGTGTGCTTCAGCGCGCAGGCGACCTCGCAGAGCTTGCAACCGCAGCACTTGGTGTGATCGATCTTGATTCTCATGAAAGCCCCGCCCCTTCTTTTTCCAACCCCAATTGACGAAGCTTCGCCGGCGTCGGCGCGCCCGCTTCGTCCCACCCCCTCAACCGATAGTATTCGGGGAGCATGTCCGAGAGGTGAACCACCTGGTTCTTCACCCGGGGTTCATCGGTGATCCGCTTGGGCAGCGTGTCGTCCTTCCCGCTCAGCCCGGCTCTGAAATTGAACACCCGCTCCAGGTTCCATATCCGCTCACCGATGAGCCGCACCTCTTCCGCCGAGTAATCCAATCCCGTCGTGAGCCTCAACCACTGGAGGGGCTTCTCGCTCCAGAGCGGCCCGTGGTAAATGATCCAGCAGAGCACGCCCGAATCGACGATGGCGACATAGTCCTGATCCTGCTTCGTCCACTCCACGTGGTGCACCGGATCCTTTCTCCCTTCGTAGAAAGGCAGCGTGGCCTTGGTGTGGCAGGCTCCCACGTTGCTCGTTGCGTACTGCAGCCCGATGACCTCGATTCCCTGAGGGTGCCAGGCCGGCATGCCCTGTTTCTTGACGCCCATGAAAAGCTCCGGGCGGCCGAACCGCTCCGCCACCGAGGCTCCTCCCTCGGCCAGCATGGCCCCGAATCCCCGGCGCAGGGCCGTCTCCCGCAGGGCCCGGAACAGGGCGTCGGCATTCCCGAAGGGGAGCGCGAACCCGATGTCCTTTTCGTTCAGGATCCCGGTTTCAAAAAGCTCCATGGCACAGGACACGGTGGCGCCGGCCGTGATGGTGTCCAATCCCAGTTCATTGCACAGGTAGTTGGCTCTGAAGATGTCTTCAAGATCGCCGACACCGCAGTTGGACCCCAGGAGCGCCATGGTCTCGTGCTCGGGCCCCTTGGTGGTGTAGGGGTACTCCGGGTCGCTGATTCGTGCCCGCTTTCCGCACCTGAAGGGACAGGCAAAGCAGCCCTCGTCCCGGGCCCTCAGCATGTTCCGGATGTAGGCAGGGTCCTCGAACTTGGTGAAGGGCTCGAAGTAACCGTCCTGGAAGTTCATGGCCGCCTGGGTCTTGGACCGGTTGGCCCTCCCGGGGAGCCCCCACGTTCCCCACATGGACCTTTTTTCGAGCTCCTTGTTTTCCCTCGCTTCCCTCAGGAAATCCTGGAAGGCCTGCCTGAAGGCCCCCGGATCGGGAATCCGGATTTCCCCGGTCCCGTGGACGGCGATCGCCTTCAGGTTCTTGGACCCCATGACCGCTCCCAGGCCCGAGCGGCCGGCCGCTCTGCCGCCGTCGGCCATGACACACGCAAACCGAACCAGGTTCTCTCCTGCCGGGCCGATGGTGGCCACGCTTAGGATGTTCCTTTCCCATCGATCCGCTTCGGACCCCATCTCCGCACGGACGGCGTGCTCCGTATCCGTGGCCCATTTGCCCCACAGGTGAGCCGCCGGCCTGATCTCCACGCGGTCGTTGATGATCGAGAGGTAGACGGGTTCAGGGGACTTCCCTTCCAGGATGAGCACATCGTACCCCGCAAACTTCAGGTTGGCGCCGAAATATCCGCCGCAGCAGGGGTTTCCGATGGCTCCGGTGAGAGGGGATTTGCCCACCACGATGAACCGGCCTCCGGCAGGAACGCCCGTGCCCGTCATCGGGCCCGTGGCGAAGATCAGCTTGTTGTCCGGGCTGAGGGGGTCGATGCGGGGGTCGATCTCGTCGAAGAGGATGCGGTCCCCCAAACCGCGTCCGCCGACGTACTGTCTCGCCAGGTCGGAGGGCAAGTCCTCCACGCTGCAGTTGCCCCTGGAAAGATCGATCCTCAAAATTTTTCCTGTCCAGCCGTACATGATTTACTTACCTCCGGTAGACGGGACACGGCGCACGGGGCACGGTTCACGGTAGCGCCCCGTTCCCTGAGGTGTCTTTTCCTTGCCCCCTGCACCGTCTACCCATCTTCCGCTCATCGTTCTCTGTTCACCGCAGACCCGCCCTTTGTCTTTTCCTCCGCCGTGTCCCGTGTCCCGTGCACCGTCTTTACCCACGTGCCTCCCCCGTCAGCCGCGAAAGCTCGTGTTGTGAGAACACCGGCCCGTCGCTGCAAATGTACTTGCTCCCCACATTGCACCGGCCGCACTTCCCGATGCCGCACTTCATGCGCATTTCCAGGGAGAGCAGGATTCTGTCATCCCCGAACCCGAGTTCCTTCAGCACGGGCAGCGTGAAGTGGATCATGGCCGGGGGTCCGCACACCACGGCATAGGCCTTTTCAGGATTCGGAGCCATGGCACGGGTGACCTCCGGGACAAAGCCCACATGGCCCTGCCACCCGTTCCCGCCCTTGTCGACGGTGAGATGCAACCGGAGATCTTCCCGTTCCCGCCAGCCCTCGAGATCCTTCTTGTACAGGAGCAGCCCGGGGCTCCTCGCCCCATAGATCACCGTGAGGTCGCCGTAATCTTTTCGGTTTGAATCATCGAGCATGAAATTCGTCAGCGACCGGAGGGTGGAGAAACCGAACCCCCCGCCGATCAGCACCAGGTTCTTCCCCTTGAAGCTTTCCAGCGGATACCCGTTGCCCAGAGGCCCGCGCACGCCCACCACATCACCGCGTTCCATCTGATGGAGCGCCCCGGTCACCACGCCGATCCTGCTCACGCTGAACTCGAGGCGGCCCGGGCGAGTGGGGGTGGAAGCCATTCCAAAGGGCGCCTCGCCTTTCCCGAAAACCGAGATCTCGGCGAACTGGCCGGGGGTGTAAACGAATCGCTCGCCTTCCTCTTTGCTCATGAAAGCGAGTTCGAAGGTCTTGATGTTTTCATCCTCCGTCTCGACCGTCACGGCTTCGATGCGCATGGGAAACGGGACATAGGGATTTTCCATCACCGCGGATTCCCCTCTGAAAGCGTTGTGATGACTTCGCGGATGTCCAGGTTGACCGGGCATTCGGTAATGCAGCGTCCACAGCCGACGCAGCCGGGCATGCCGTGGGTTTCCGGAAGATAGCTGAACTTGTGCATGATCCTCTGCCTGAATCTCTCCTTCACGGTGGGCCTGGGGTTGAAGCCGGAAGCCTGCCGCGTGAAGAGGGGAAACTGACAGGAGTCCCAGACCCTGATTCTTTGTCCTCCCTGGCCCGTTCCCTCGTCACAGAGGTCGAAGCAGTGGCACGTCGGGCAGAGGTAGGTGCAGATCCCGCAGCCCAGACACGTCTCGGCTAGGTCCTTCCACGCCGGATCCTCAAAGATCCGGTTCAGGCGCTCCCCCAAGTTCTCCCTCACGTCCAGCCGCCCCATGGAAGCTTCGGCCGCTTCCCGGATCCCCCTCGACAGGGCAAGAGAGGTCTCATCGGCCTCTTCAAGATCCTGGTCTTCCAGCAGAGCCGATCCCTTGTCACTTGCCGCCTCGACCAGGAACCGGTCCCCGAGATCGAGAAAGAACAGATCCGATCCCTCCGCCGAACAGGGTCCTCCGCCCACGGACCGGCAGAAGCAGGCGGGATTCGGGTGCACACAACCCATACCGATGATGACCGTCCTGGCTCTCTTGTCCCCGTAGTAGGGGTCGCTGCAATCGGCGGAGAATACCCTGTCCAAGAGCAAGAGCCCCCTGGCGTCGCAGGGACGGACCCCGAACAGCACCTGATTCTTTGCTTCGCCCCGGGGCACTTCCAGCACCACCTCGCCTTTCGTTCCAGCCCGATACTCGAAAAGGGTCTCCCGCTGCGGGAAGAGCGCGAACTTGGGGGACGCTTGGGTGTTCTCATCGTCCAGGAGCACGTCGCCGGCGGAATCGATCCTCTCAAGGACGACCGCATCTCCTTTCCGCCGGGGAGCAAAAACCTCCCGCTCCTCGAGAAGGCGCTCCAGAAACCCTTGGAGCCGTTCTTTTCTCAGTGTCTTGGTTCGCTCGCTCAATTCCCGCCGCCTGAAATTATGGATTCACAATGAAGGTCTCCGGATCGTCAGGCCGAAACGTCGCCAGGGGACAGGCCTCCTCGAGGCTGAGTCCCGCCTCGTAGCCGAAAAGGCTCTTGACGTCCTTCAGGAGTTTCCTGTTGAGTTTCCGGATGTCCACGCCGACCGGGCAGGCCCGCTCGCAGGCGCCGCAGGCCACACACCGCCCCGCAAGGTGGTAAGCCCGCATGAGGTGAAAGATCATGGTGTCCGAAGCGTCCGTGGATTTCCCGATCCACTGGGGCATCGTGGCATCCACGAAGCACTCCGGGCAATAGCAGAGCGGGCAGGCATTCCTGCAGGCATAGCAGCGAATGCACTTGGCCATTTCCTCGCTCAGGTATTGCCACCGCGCTTCGGGCTCCATCGCGTCAAAAGCTTCGATGTCGGCAAAGGAATCCTGGTTCCCCTCCCCCACCGGCTCCCCCACAAGCACGTCGGCCAGCACCGGGTTCGGGTGGGTGCAGGTCCGGCAGGCATCACAGAGGAAGTCTGAACGGGACACCGTCTCCTCGAAATCAGCCCCTTTGACAAGGAGGCGATCCTGTTTCTCGTCCACCTGTAGGATTCGTTTCGGAGACACCGAAGATTCCAGCCTCGACCGGTCAAGCATCCCCCGGCAGGGAACGCCGATGATTGTCACCTGGTCCCTGGACACCTGGTTTTCCTTGATGAGTTCCACCACAGCCCGGCTGTCGCACCCCTTGGCCACAAGGGCCATGGGTGCCTTCCTTTTGGCCGCGTACTTGGCGAGGTTGTTCTCACAGGTTCCGTCCCACACCAGCCGATCCACGTCTTCCTCGTTCCTGACAAAGCAGGGCCTGCTTCGCAGGGGAAGGCTTCCCCGTTCAAAGCCGATGACCACCTCCACCTTTTTTTCGCGAAGGAGTTTGCGGGCGGCTTCCCTGATTTCGGTCGTTAAGGCGTTTTCCATCGTTCCCATTTCATGCATCCGCCCCCCTCACCGCGTGGGAGCGACCTCTGCTTCGAACTTGCTCAGGACCCTGAGGTTCTCGAAGGGCCGGTCGCGGTTTTTCGCAAGCAGGAGCTTGCTCCTACAGGGAGAGAGCGGACTGAAGAGGCCGCGTTTTCACCAGTTTCTTCGCCGGACCCAGGGTTTTGATGCGGGACGTCACCTTCTCGATCACCTTGGCGAAGCGGACCCCTTCCGATGCGGAAACCCAGCTGAACTGGACCCGGCCCTCCTCGATCCCGGCAAATTCGAGAAGGCTTTTGAGGAGGGCGAATTTCCGTCTTGCGCTGTAATTGCCCGTGAGATAGTGGCATTCCCCCGGATGGCAGCCGCTCACCAGCACCCCGTCGACCCCCCTCTGCAGGCTGGCCAGGATGAAGAAGGGATCCACCCTGCCGGAGCAGGGGACGCGAACAATCCGGACATTGGGGGGGTACTGAATCCTGCTGGTTCCCGCAAGGTCCGCTCCTGCGTAGCTGCACCAGGTGCAGAGAAAGGCGACGATCTTGGGTTCCCATTTTTCGGAATCGGTCATCTTCCTTGTCCTGAGTGAATGAAATCTGCACGGGCGGATTTCATAGGGCCTGAATCACCGACCAGGTCTGCTGGTCGCTCACCCCGCCCAGATCCAGCGCCCCGCTCCGGCAGGAGGAGACGCAAACCCCGCACCCCTTGCAGAGGGCCTGGGTGACCACCGCGACCCCCTCTTCGCCCAGCGCGATGGCCTGATACGGGCACACCTGTTCACAAAGCCCGCACCCGCTGCACCTTCGCGCCGTCACCCGGCAAACCGGCCCTCCCGCTTTCAATTCCTCCTGGCTGAGAATGGTGAGGGCGCGGGAGGCTGCAGCCTGGGCCTGGGCGATGCTCTCATCGATGAACTTGGGACTGTGAGCCGTTCCGCACATGAAGATGCCCTCTGTGGCAAAATCCACCGGGCGAAGCTTCATGTGGGCCTCCATGAAAAAGCCGTCCTCGTTCAGGGGCACCTTCAGCAGTTGGGACAGGGCCCGGTTCTCAGCCGCCGGAACCGCGGCCGCAGCCAGGGCCACCCTGTCCGCATCGATGACGAGCCGTCCTCCCAGGGTGGGCTCCGTCAGCGTAACTCTCAGGACGGGGCGGCCTTCTTCCTGAGTCGCGGTCACATCGGGAGGGTCTTCCTTCTCATAACGAATGAAGGTGACCCCCTGCTCCGCGGCCTGCCGGTAGTAGTCCTCCCTGAAAGCATAGGTTCTCATGTCCCGGTACAGGACGTAGATGTCCATGGCAGGGTTGAGCTCCTTCAGCTTCAGGGCGTTCTTGACGGCCTGGCTGCAGCACACCCGGCTGCAGTAAGGCCTTTCCTCGTCCCGGGAGCCCACGCACTGGACCATGACCAGGGTGTTGATCCGCTTCAGCCGCTCGGGGCCTTCGCAAATCTCCTTTTCCAGCTCGAGCTGGGTGACCACGCGGGGGTCCTCGCCATAGAGGTACGTGCCGGGTTTGAATTCCTCCGCGCCTGTTGCAACGAGGGTGACGCCGTGGGTGATGTCCTTGACCGCAGGCCGCTCGCCCATCGAAATCCGGGAGGTGAAGTTGCCCACATAGCCTGAAAAGTCGACGAGCCGCGCCTCTGTGTGCACCTGGATGAGAAGATGCTTGTAGACCTTCCGGATGAGTTCCCGGAGATAGGCCTGAATGTCGGTTCCTTCGATGGTGTAGCGGATTCTTTTGGCCGTGCCGCCCAGCTCTTTCTCCTTTTCGACGAGATGCACCTGGATCCCCTGCTCGGCAAGGCTCAGGGCCGACACCATGCCGGAGAGGCCTCCGCCGATGACCAGGGCGCTGCGGTCGACGCGGTAAGCGATCTGGTCAAGGGGCTCCAGGAGCACGGCCTTGGCCACAGCCATTCGAACCAGATCCTTGGCTTTGTCCGTCGCGCTCCCTTTCTCGGTCATGTGGACGAGGGAGCACTGCTCCCGGATGTTGGCGAACTCGAAGAGATAGGGGTTGAGGCCCGCCTCGCGAAGCGCATCCTGAAAGACGGGTTCATGCGTCCTTGGTGTGCACGCTGCGACCACGAGGCGGTTGAGGCCCTTTTCCCGGATCACGTTCGTCATGTGCGTCACCGAGTCGATGGAGCAGCTGAAGGTGTTCTCCTCGGCGTGCGCCACCCCCATGAGTCCGCGGGCGTACTCGACCACCCGCTTCACGTCCACGGTCTTGACGATGTTGGTGCCGCAGTCGCACACAAAGACCCCCACCCTGGGCGGCTCTCCTGTCACGCTCCGTTCCGGGGGATAGGCTTTCTTCTCCACCAGGGTGCCCCGGCGGTCGTTCAACAGCTGGGAGGCCAGGGAAGCGGCTCCGCTCGCCATGGTCACCGAGTCCGGGATGTCCATGGGCGCATGGAAGACCCCGCAGTGGTAGATGCCCGGCCTGGAGGTCTCGACGGGAGAAAAAGGCGAACCCTCGCAGAAGCCGTATTCATTGACCGCGATCCCGATTTTCTCCGCAAGATCCCTGTTCGTTTCCGGGGAAAGGAGCCCCACGGAAAGGACGACCAGGTCGAAATCCTCGTCCTTGAGGCCTGTGCCGTCCACCCGGTACCTCAGTTTGACGGCCCCGGTTTCCCGGTCTTCTCCCAGGACCGAAACCTTGCTCCAGGTGAATCTCACGCCCGGCGTCTTTTTTGCCCTTTCGTAATATCGTTCGAACCCCTTCCCGTAGGCGCGAATGTCGTTGTGGAGGACGTGGGCTTCCATCTCAGGGTCGTGCTCCTTGCTGAGCAGCACCTGCTTGATCGCGTACATGCAGCACACGGAGGAACAGTAGGGGTTGCCCGCACTCTTGTCCCTGGACCCCACACACTGAATCCAGGCGATCTTCCCGGGGTGACCGCCGTCCGAAGGCCGGCGAAGCTCTCCGCGGTTCGGACCCGAGGCGCTCAGCAT
>Ga0068714_10007763_pt1 | contig 10262 bp, 9 predicted proteins | sample MTBNYHSulfiMetaG_FD_62988 | JGI IMG/M metagenome (GOLD analysis project Ga0068714, IMG submission 62988) | Enrichment culture microbial communities from rom New York Harbor, USA that are MTBE-degrading - MTBE-NYH (New York Harbor Sulfidogenic)... | ecosystem: Environmental > Aquatic > Marine >...
GGGAAGCACGGGCGCCTCGCAATCCACCTGAAAAGCGACTCCTCGGCATACTGCTCCGATTGCCATGGAGCCCACATCACGGTCTCATTGAAGGAACGGGAACAGGCGCTCACGGCCTGCTCCCGCTGTCATCCCCGGGCCCGGGAGAATTTCACTTCATTCGTCATCCACGCCTCCATGGAAGGAATCGCCGAAAAAGGAGAGGACAAGCACCGCACGGTGGTTCTAATTCACCGGATCAAAAGCATCGCCGCCGTGATCGTGTTCCTGATCATCATTTTCTTTTTCGGCCATACGTTCCTGTGGATCCTGAGAGAACTTCATGAAAAACTGAGGAAGCAGTAACATGCCGACGCAATCGCCTTCCCCGCAACCCGTATTTCAACGGTTCAGTGTTCTTCACCGATTCCTCCATCTGGTGGTTTTGGTGGGATTCACGGGCTTGGCCCTTACGGGGCTTTCCATGGCCTTCCCTTCCCAGCCCTGGGCAAGAGCCGTCATGTGGATCCTGGGCGGACCCGGAAATGCGGGAGCCCTGCATCGTTTCTTGGCGGTGGTTACTTATGCCTGTATCGTGGTCCACTTTTTCTGGTTTTTCTACTATAAACTCGTTCTGAAAGGGCCCTGGACGGGCCCTCGATCTCTTCTCCCCAGGAAGCAGGATTTCATCGACATGGCGCAGCACTTCCGCTTCTTCTTCGGAACCCGGAACACGCCGCCAAAATTCCACAAGTTCAGCTACCTGGAGAAATTCGACTACTGGGCCTTCTTTCTGGGAATGAACACCATGGGATTGACCGGATTATTCCTGTGGTTTCCCGAACCCTTCAGCCGCGTATTTCCCGGCTACTTCGTGAACCTGGCTCAGGTGCTTCACTTGTATGAGGCCATAATGGCGGCGACCCTGAAGATCTTCCTCCATGTGATCACCGCCCATTTTCGGCCCTCGGTCTATCCCCTGGACGCCTCGATTTTCACCGGGAACGTGACTGCGGAAAAGATGATGACCGAACACCCGGCGGAATGGGAGACTCTCGCGGCGCCACACGAGACCTCCGTTTCATCCGCCTCATAGCGGCCCGTTGATCAACGCTATTGCGGGCAGGCCGCTGAAAAACGATGAACTGCAAGGCCCGCGAATCCTGAGGAATGAGGCGTACATACAGTACGCCTCGCTGACGCCCGTCTGCGCCTGCCTGTGCGTGTCCGCACGCAGACAGGTGGGTCGCACAGGCAGACAGGCAGAAAGGATGAAGCGTCACGCCAAAGACGTGACGGCATATTGCGTTTTTCAACGGCCTGCCGGCTCGTTCGCGCAAGGAACTGGATGCCCCATGAAAACAAAGGTAGCGCTGACTTTTCTGTTGATGATCCTGGGAACGACCTCGTTCGCCGCCGTCGGTATGCCCACCCACACAGACGGAGAAGAACGCTCCTGCATGGATTGTCATCGCCACCGGAATATCCACACAAACGAGGGGGTGCTTTCCTCCAAGGCATTTTGTTACGAATGTCATGCCAAACAAGAATGCCGGCGCCTGGTGGATGGTACGTCCGTCTCACTCCAGGTTTCCGAAGAGGCCTTTGAACGCACCCGCCACCGCAATACCGCCTGCATTCATTGCCACACCGATGTAGCCCGATCGCCGCACACATCCGACGCCGGAGTCCAATGCAGGGGATGTCACACGGTGCACGGCGAAGGAACCATGGGGGATCCGCATCTTCGCGTCCGGTGCGAAGCCTGTCACGTCGCCGGGTCCTTTGTGCGGCTGGACCCGGATTCGGACCGGGTGGCCCTGGCGCGACAGGACGACAAGGGGAGCCCTTTAAGTTACTCGGCTCACGCCATGACGGAAATCTATGACAAAGCCTTCTGCCAACGATGCCACACGTCGGGGAACCCGGTAGGAGCGGCGGCCATGGTCCTCCCCTCCAAGAGTTTTCTTTGCCTGGTCTGCCATCCCTCCCCGGCCCGGGTGGGACATCCCATGTTCTGGATCGCATTGTGTGTCCTGGCGGCAGGACTCATTCTCATGGTATCCCTCTGGTTCAGAGGAAAGGTGGGAGACGAAGAGTCCTCCACGCACCGGAAAGCAGCCCTTCTGTCCGAATCCGTGTGGAGCACCCTGTTTTCACGACGGCTCTTCACGGTGTTGGGCGCCCTCTTCTTCGACGTGCTCATGCAGCGGCGACTTCTCAAGGAAAGCGTTCGGCGCTGGTCCATTCACTCTCTCATTTTCCTGGCGTTCGTGGGTAGATTCCTTTTGAGCCTTACCACGGTTCTCCTGCGCAATCTGGTCCCGGATTCCCGATGGGCTATGGTTTTGCTGGACAAGAACCACTGGTTCACCGCAGCCGCCAACGACCTGTTGGGATTGTTCATCCTTGCGGGCGTGATCTGGGCTGCGTCGCTTCGGTTCATCCTGCGCCCGAAGCATGTGCTCTCGGAAGAGCAAGACACGTTAGCTCTAGCCGTCATCGGACTCTTGACCGCAGCCGGTTTCGCTTTGGAAGGAGCACGCATTCTGGTGACGAATCTTCCCCAGGACATCGCCGCGGCTTCTTTCGTAGGGTTCGCGATATCGCGGCTTTGGTCCCTCCTGGGATCCGACTGGCAAACCGCTTATGGGATTCTCTGGTATGTGCATGCCGCCTTGTGGGTGGCGTTTATCGCCTATCTGCCGTTCGGTAAGCTGAAACATGTGATCACCACGCCCTTGACGTTGATCATCCGGCGGCTGAACGAGGAGACCTCATGAAACCGAAGGCCCTCCTCGCTCCCGGTTCCGGTTCTCTGCGGGAGTGCTTGCGGATCCCTTCCGCCCGCGTTACCTTATTACGAAACAGCCGCCCGAAGCCGCGCTGCGAGGTTCTACCCCCGTCGAAGCGCCTCACGAGCGATGGAACGAGGAACCCATAATGTCGGAGAAAGATCCTTTGACCGCCTCCTCCAAGGAAGAAGAGGCCGGCGACCGGACCAGGAAGTGGGAATCACCCGCACCATCCGGTTCCGAAAACCCATCCGCGATTTCAGAATCCATATCCCCCGGCGCGGAGACATCCCGCAGCCCATCGGGCCTCCGTGAAACACTGGAAAAGAAGCCGGAATCTTCCGCGGCCAGAATCCTGCCCATTCATCACCTGTCCGCTCAACGACTTCTTCAATTGGACGCCTGCACCCGTTGCGGGGAGTGCTTGAACTGGTGCCCCATATACGACCAGGACCATCGCGAGGACGTGATTCCGAGGACCAAGATCCGCGATTTCTCCAGAATCGTTCGCGCCCAACATGGGATGGCGGGCCGTATCGCTTCCAGCCGGCATGTTTCGCCCGCGTTGAAAAAGCTCATTCGAAGCATCTTTCGGGTTCCGGAAGTATCTGAAGAGCGGATGCGGTCCTTCGCCGCCAATCTATACGAATGCACGACCTGCGGCCAGTGCCAGGTCGTATGTCCCGCAAACCTGGATACGGTGAATCTCTGGGAAAACATTCGGGAACTCGTGGTCGGCGCCGGTTACGGTCCCCTGGAATCACAACAGGTGCTGGTCAAGAGCGTAAAGGCCTACGACAACCCCTGGCAGCAACCGCGCCAGGCTCGGACCAAATGGGTTCGTCGGGCCAAGAAGGAGAAACTGATTGCCGATACGCCCCGGGAAATCAAGAAGAGCGGAGGGAAAGTGCTTCTGTTCCTGGGATGCACGGCCGTGTACGACGTGAACGTTCGGCAGTTGGCCATCAACACGGTGAACATATTCGAAGCGCTCGGGGTGGATTACGGCTGCCTGGGCGGCGATGAAAAATGTTGCGGAAGCGTTTTGCTGCGTATGGGCGACTCGGAATTCGAGCGCATTGCTTCCCAGAACATCGCCCAGTTGAACAACTTGGGCATCCACACTCTGGTTACGTCGTGCGCCGGATGCTTTAAAACCATCAAGCAGGACTATCCCATGGTGGAAACGTTGGGTTTTGAGGTCCTGCACACGGTGGAATTCCTGTCCAGGCTCAAGGAGGAAGGCAGGCTGCGCTTTCCCCATGCCGTGGAACGGACCGTCACCTATCACGATCCCTGTCATTTGGGCCGGATCGCGGGCGTGTTCGACGCCCCGAGAGAGATCATGGGATCCATTCCGGGGCTGAACCTCATCGAGATGCCCCGAAGCCGCCAATATTCCCGATGCTGCGGGGCGGGGGGCGGCGTGAAGGCCGGGTACCCGGACATCCAAGCTAAAATGGCTCAGAGACGCGTGCGGGAAGCGGAAGAGACCGGTGCATCCGAACTCATATCCGCCTGCCCCTTTTGTTATGCGGGGCTGCAGGTGGGAATCAAGGCCTCCGATTCTCCTCTCGTGATGAAGGATGTGACCAGTCTCGTGGCGGAATCCTTGATGGGCGTCACGGTGGAAGCCTCCCCTGAACCGGAAAGGGAATCCGCATGACGGATTCCCCAGTGAGATAGACGCGTGGCTTTTCACTACCTGAAGTATGCCGCATGGCTCAACGAGCATCAGGCCGCCGATGCGCGTTCCGCGCTCGAAAACAAGGGATTTCGCCCGGTCATTGCTTCGAAGGCCGTGTGTGTCCCGCTGGACCGCCGGGTTCCCGTGGGTATCGTTCCCCCGGAAGCGTGGAGGAAGACGGAACTGTGCAAACGACCGTTGACCTGGTACTGGATATCCCCCCGCGCGGGACAGTACCTGCTGATCAGTTCGGAAGATCTGGGTCCCCTCGGGTATCCTGCTCAGATACGGTTGGAAGCCACTTCTTTTAAAGCACCCCGCGTACCGGATGAGAACGAGAAGCGCGCCATGGTGTCCCGTTCCAGTTATCGAGACGCGCGGCCCGACGCCTGGGAAAACCTCGACGGAGAGGATCCGGCGAAATTGGAGCGATGGATGAAGGTCATGGGGATTCGATCCATGAGCTATCAGGATCTTTTCCTCACTCATTGCGCCAACCACGCCAACTTCATCGAACCCGTCTACTTCATCGAGGATCCGGACGGGATCGTCCCTTACTCCATTGCCTCCACCCATTTCGTCTGCTCCGCCTGCCTCGAGTTTTTCAATATCCTGGGAAGTTCCTTCCGTCGGAAACTGGTGGCGCCCTGTCCGGGAGCCGTTCTGTTCGCAGCATTGCGGCCCAACACGTATCTGGAAGTCAAAACCATGAATTCGGAGGTTCCCTGACATGAACCGGCTCGTCCCGTATTTGTGCGTTCCGTTTCTGATCTTCGGCTCGATATCCGGCTACGCCGCGGAGAGCACGGAGAAACCCATTCGGATGGCCTATCTTCAAAACGATCTGCATCACCTGGCTTTGTGGGTGGCGATGGAACAGGGCTTTTTCAAACACGAGAATGTTCCCGTCGAGATCGCCGGGGTGTTCAAGGCCGGTCCGGAAATCATGACCGCGTTTGCCGCCGGCGCTCTGGATATGGCCTATGTGGGAGAAGCACCCGCCACTACCGCCGTGGCCAACAAAACCACCGACGTGGTGGTGGTCGCTCAGGTCAATACCGACGGCTCCGCCCTGGTGGTATCCTCCCGGAACTCCGGCATCGGCTCTATAGCCGATCTGGCCGGGAAGACCGTGGCCGTGCCGGGGCATTCCACCGTCCAGGATTTGCTCCTGCGTAAGGCGCTGGCCCGCCACGGCCTCGACGATCGACAGGTGAGCATCATGGTGCTGAAACCACCTGAGATGATCCCGGCCTTGCGAACCGGTCAGATTCATGCCTTCATCGCATGGGAAACCTTCCCGTCCAAGGCGGTTACCCTGGAAATCGGCCGCATCCTGGCCGCATCCAAGGATATCTGGGCGGATCACCCGTGCTGCGTTCTCGTTTCGGACCGGAAATTTCTTGAATCCAATCGGGATCGGGTGGCCGCCGTGGTCCGGGCTCATGTCAACGCCACGGATTTTATTCGTTCCAACCCGGACGAAGCCGTTCAAATCGCCGTGAAGTACACCGGAACGGACGAGGAAACCGTGCGGCTCGCTTTGAGAAACGTACATTTCACCTATATCCTGAGCGTCGAAGGTGAAAAGGAATATGTGGAATTCCTTTCGGATCTCAAGTATATCCGGGTGCCTGACGTGGATATTTTCCTGAAATCTTTCATGGATTCGGACCTTCTCGAAGCGATCTTGAAATCGCCATGAAACGGCGGCGCCTTCTTTCCCCCTTGATGCTGGCGGCTCTGTGGCAGGTCCTTTGTGTCTGGGGGATCATTCCCGCGTATAAACTCCCGGCGCCTACCCAGGTGTTGGGGGGACTGTGGGAACTCATGACTCTGGGCATGCCTCCGGGCCGTCTGCTGCACCTGCACGTTCTGCACAGCCTCGAGCGGGTCCTTTACGGATACGCCGCCGCCGTTTGCACCGCCGTTCCCTTGGGCATCGCCATGGGCTGGTTCCCTCGATTTCGGACCCTCGCGGAGCCCGTCGTGGAATTGATCCGGCCCATCCCTCCCCTGGCGTGGATCCCCATCGCCATTCTCTGGTTCGGCATCGGTATCAAGTCCGCGGCATTCATCATCTTTCTGGGTGCGTTCTTCCCCATTCTCCTGAACACCATCTCCGGCGTGCGCAGTATCGATCGCATCCTGATCGAAGCAGCCCGCACCCTGAACGCCAAAGACAAGGACATTTTTCTCAAGGTGCTCCTTCCCGGTTCGGTTCCTTCCATATGGACGGGGCTCCGCATCGGGGTGGGCATCGGTTGGATGACGCTGGTGGCGGCCGAATTCACGGGAGTCCGGGAAGGATACGGGTTGGGATACATGATCATGACGGCTCGAGACATTCAGCGGCCGGACGAAATCGTGGCCGGCATGCTGGTCATCGGTATGATCGGGCTGAGCATCGATGCGGGTCTCCGGCTTTTGGAGCGAAGACTGATCCGCTGGAGATAGCGGCAGTCCGTTGATACACAGTGTTGGGGGCAGGCCGGTGCAGAACGATGAGATGCAAGGCGGGCGAATCCTGAGGAATGAGGCGTACATACGGTACGTCGCAATGACGAACCATGAAGCCTCACGCCTAAGGCGGGAACGCGGATCGCGTTTTTCGACGGCCTGGTTGGAGCGGCGCCCATGGCATTGAGTCTCGAGATCCGGGGACTGACCAAGCGGTTCGACACCCAAGACGACCATGCGGGCCTTCTGGCCTTCGAGAACTTGGACCTTTCCGTCGAAAAGGGCGAATTCGTCTCCATCGTGGGGCCCAGCGGCTGCGGAAAGACCACGCTGCTTCGGATCGTGGCGGGACTGGAACGTCCCACCGGCGGGCGAATCCTACTGGAAGGCCGCCCCCTCACCCAGCGCGAACCCAGGGTGGGTCTCGTGTTTCAGGAATACGCCCTGTTCCCTTGGCGCACCACTCTGGAAAACATCGAAATGGGTCTGGAAATCATGTCCGTGGGCAAATCGGAACGTCGAACCTCGGCCATGGAATACATTCGGGCATTCGGTCTGCACGGGTTCGAACACGTTTATCCCAAGGAATTGTCCGGCGGGATGAAGCAACGGGTGGCCATAGCCCGGACTTTGATCATGAATCCCCAGGTCGTATTGATGGATGAGCCCTTCGGCTCCCTGGACAGCCAAACCCGGAACGATCTCCAGAATTTCCTGCTGGGCCTGTGGCGCCGGCGCCGGGACACCGTTCTCTTCGTCACCCACAACGTGGACGAGGCGGTCTATTTGAGCGATCGCGTGGTGGTGCTGTCCCGCCGTCCCGCCGGAATTCTCCTCACCTGCAAGGTCCCCCTGATCCGTCCCCGGGATCGCACCAGCCGCGAAGCCAACGAGATCCGAAAGGAAATCCTTCAGGTGCTCGCCGGGTTGAAAACGGCTCAAACTCCGGACTTGTCGACAACCCGTTGATAAACCGTATTGCGGCCGGGCCGGTGAACAACGATGCGATGCAAGGCGCGCGCAAATCCTGGGGAATGAGGCGTACCTACAGTACGCCGTAACGACAAAGGTTGAAGCGTCACGGCGTCGGCGTGACCGCTGCAGATCGCGTCTTTCAGCGGCCTGCCAAGAGATCCGTCGGACCGGCGGCCGTCCAAGTCCTCGCAAATGGTTGCCTTCACGGCCCTCGCTTCCCGGTCTGCCGACTTGGCGGAACACAGCGCCGACAACCCATCTCGCGGCTTGTCCCCGACCCAGCCGTTGAGATACAATCGCCCCGGACCGCACGGGGGCCGACCCAGTGGACGGACTTCCGGAGGATTTCGGAGAAGCGCCATGCCCCATGGAAAAAAACCACTGACCCTCCTGCATACCTCGGACTGGCACATCGGGCGCACCCTGTACGGCCGAAAGCGTTACCAGGAGTTCGAGTCGTTTCTGTCCTGGCTCGTGGAGACCCTCGCGCGGGAACGGGTGGATGTCTTGCTGGTGGCGGGTGACGTGTTCGACACCACCACCCCCGGCCACCGCGCACAGGAACTCTACTACGGCTTCCTGTGCCGTGTTGCGGCATCGTCCTGCCGTCACGTCGTGATCATCGGAGGCAATCACGATTCCCCTTCGTTCCTCAACGCGCCCAAAGAACTGCTCCGGGCCCTCCACGTTCATATAATGGGCGCGGCGCCCGACCGGCTGGAAGACGAAGTGCTGGTTCTTGACACAGCGGACGGTTCTCCGGCGTTGATCGTCTGCGCTATCCCATACCTGCGGGACCGGGAACTCCGAACGGCCGAAGCCGGTGAGAGCATCGAAGACAAAGAACGGAAACTGATCAAGGGCATCCGGAGCCATTACGCCGCCGTGGTCGCCCTGGCCCAACGAACACGCACGGAACTGGGCGTCGAGATCCCCGTCGTGGCCACCGGCCACCTGTTCACCGCCGGGGCGCACACCGTCGACGGGGACGGCGTGCGTGAATTGTATGTAGGCTCCCTGGCCCATGTCGCCGCCGGCATCTTCCCCGGCGGTCTCGACTACCTAGCCCTCGGCCATCTTCACGCGCCACAACGGGTGAACGGCTCCGAAGTGATGCGTTACAGCGGCTCACCGCTGCCCATGGGCTTCGGAGAGGCCGGGCGGGACAAGAGCGTCTGTCTTGTCGAATTTTCCGGCGCCCGAGCCGAAGTCCGACTTATCCAGGTGCCCGTATTTCAGAAGCTGGAACGCATCCAGGGGACCTGGGAAGATCTCGCCACCGCCGTTTCCAAGCTGTCCGCCACCGGCTCCCGGGCTTGGGTCGAGATCGTTTACGACGGCGACGAAGTCCTTAGTGATCTCCGCCGACGCCTCGATGACCTCCTTTCCAAGTCCGATATGGAGATTCTTCGCGTGAAGAACAACCGGATCGTGGACCGAGTCTTGGGGTCGATCCAGGATCAGGAAACATTGGACGATCTGAACGTGGACGAAGTATTCGAACGGTGTCTCTCGATCCACGAAGTACCGGAAGATCAGCGCATGGAACTCCGTCTCGCCTATCGGGAGATTACGGCGTCTCTCCAGGAAGACGACGGCTTGGCGGAATAGACGGACTGGTCGATGCGGATTCTGCGGATACGATTTCGAAATCTGAATTCCCTGGCGGGCGAGTGGGAAATCGACCTTACGCATCCCGCCTTTGTCTCGGACGGGATCTTCGCCATTACCGGCCCCACCGGAGCCGGCAAGACGACCATCCTGGACGCCGTTTGCCTGGCCCTTTACGGGCGCACCCCCCGACTCAGTAAAGTGACTCGGAGCGGGAACGAAATCATGTCCCGCCAGACCGGCGACTGCTTCGCCGAAGTCGTTTTCGAAACTCAGGAGGGGCGCTACCGGTGCCACTGGAGTCAGCATCGGGCGCGGAAAAAACCGGACGGTGAGCTTCAGGCGCCGAAGCACGAGATAGCCGATGCCGACACCGGCGCGATTCTCGAAGCCAACATCCGGGGGGTCGCCGATCGGATCGAAGCCGTCACCGGCATGGATTTCGACCGGTTCACCCGCTCCATGCTGTTGGCGCAAGGCGGTTTTGCCGCATTCCTGCAGGCGGGACCCGACGAGCGGGCCCCGATCTTGGAGCAGATCACCGGTACGGAGATCTACAGCCGGATCTCCATGCGCGTCCATGAGCGCCGGCGTGAAGAGCAGGAAGAGCTGAACCTGCTTCAGGCCGAAACATCCGGTATTGTGATTCTGCAGCTGGAACAGGAAAAAGAGATTCAACGGGAACTCGAGGCAAAGAAAAAAGAAGAGGCGGATCTCACCGCCAAGTCGACTGAAACGGGGAAAGCCATTACATG
>Ga0068714_10007764_pt1 | contig 10261 bp, 9 predicted proteins | sample MTBNYHSulfiMetaG_FD_62988 | JGI IMG/M metagenome (GOLD analysis project Ga0068714, IMG submission 62988) | Enrichment culture microbial communities from rom New York Harbor, USA that are MTBE-degrading - MTBE-NYH (New York Harbor Sulfidogenic)... | ecosystem: Environmental > Aquatic > Marine >...
GCCAGAAGTGAAAGATGTTTTCTGAGGGTGTTTATTTCAGTAATCGTGGCCCCGCTGAGGATGAGTTTGTGATAAATAATCCGCAGGTCATCGAGTGAAAATGGCTCGATCGGCAGTGTCAGCAGGGATGAGGCACCTCCAGAGACGAGAACCAGAATATTCGACTCAAGCGAGGATTGCCTGATCAGTTTGACAATGGTTCGGACACCTTCGCACCCTGCTTCACTTGGCAGGGGATGTGTCCCGTGGAAATAGATAAGAGGAGCGAACACAGAGGGTGAAGATGCTGTCGGGCCAATTAACACTCCCCTCACCGTCTGGTCCCGGACATGAGCAAGAGTGCCGTGAGCCATAGCCAGAACGGCCTTACCGGCACCAATTATGAGTAAAGGGGTCCCGGATCTTCCAAAGTAGGCCTTGTAGAGAGCCGGAGACTTTTTCGATAGCTTATCGAGTGCATTTATAACCAGTCGCGTGGGACAAACAGCTGCCAGCGCCTTTTGATAAAGGAGATAAATATCTCTCCGGCACGACTCTGGATCAAATGGTGTTATCACATGCGAATGCTCCCAACAGGGTCATGGTCAGATATTGGAGAAGTCCTGCAGAGCTGCTTCCTGATCGGTGAAGATTTCACCAAATTCGTTTATACCAATCATGACGAAGAGCTTGTAATTGATCAGGGAAAGATTTGAGAAGCGAACTTTGATGCCTGCATTGATCGCTTCCTGTAAAATATTGAGGATCTGGCTCATGCCTGTTGAATTGATTTTCCGGGTATTGCAAAAGTTGAAGAGTAATCTCGTCGCCCCCAGAGCCTTGATTTTTTGAAATGCCTCGCTCAAGCCAACCTGGGCGTCAGCGTCAATGTAACCCTCAGGAAGAATAATGTGGACGTCATTTTTATGTTCTATGGCAACAGAAAACAAAGAAGTCATGAGAGTACCTTTCATCAGAAGAAATCGTGGTCAAAGAGTCCTGCTTATTGCGTCCTGAGAGGGTGAGACAGCTGGACAGCATCACTGAGTTTTCATCATTTATCATCCTTTAACCATATAGAAATTATTGTGCGCTGTCAATATTTTTCCTTGACCGTCGGGTCATAAGTGGCTATAATATTGAACGAACGGGTAAACTGCAGCGAACATATCGTGTTCTGACACAGCGGTTCTGTTGTTCATCAAGACCATGATAAAAGGGTATTTTCCATGAAAAAAGTTCTGGTTGTTGAAGATGATCCGAGTCTCCTCGAGTTGGAAAAGTCAATTCTGGAAGAATACTATGCGGTCCAGACGGCAGAGAATGGAAAGGAAGCCCTGTTAAAAATAAGGCAGGAAAAACCTGACCTGATCATTCTTGATCTCATGATGCCGGTAATGGATGGCTACCAATTATGTGAAGAATTAAAGAAAGAAAAGGGACTTGACACAATCCCCATCGTCATGGTGACGGCCAAGAACAAGCATGAAGACATGGAGGAGGGATATTTATCAGGAGCTCAAGGATACATTTTTAAACCTTTTACGGCCAAGGACCTGCTCAAGGTCACTGATCTTCTTCTGAGTAATTGAGGACCTTTCCGTCGCTCACTCATGTCCCTTTTCAGTTCATCACGCCTTCAGGGTCGTGAGCAGTCATTTTCAGATCGCCACCCGAGCCACAGTAAAAGCCCGGACCTGACCGCTTCCGGCTTCGAGCAGTTTTCGTGCGCATTCGTTGAGGGTCGCTCCCGTCGTCATCACGTCGTCGATGAGGAGGATATTTTGTTTTCTGATCCGATCGGGTTTCCGGACGGAAAACGCATTGTTGATGTTGTGCTGGCGCTGTTCCCGATCACCTGCTTGAGGTGCGGTCCTCTTACTTCTGAGCAAAACATTCTCAATATAACCTAATCCAAATTGACGGGCCACAAGACGAGCCAGAAGAGCTGACTGATTGAAGCCCCTCTCCATAAATCGGCTCCAGTGCAAGGGCACAGGCATGACGATTTCATTATCGATGCGTGGCAGGTGTTGTGGAATACTGTTAATCATAAGCGTGAGCAATGGTCTGATACAAGAGAGGTTTTTGGCATGTTTCAAGGCGAGAATAATGGCCCTGACCGGGCTTTCACGGTTGTAAAGGGTCGCCGAACGGGCCGTTACAAATGACGGTCGCTCAAGCAGACACGATTGACACAGGGCGAAATCCTCAGTTTCCGGGTCAGAAAAATTCTTGAGGCCCACGATAGGCAGACCGCAACACTGGCAGAGATAATCAGGAAGCAATTCAATTAATGACCAGCATGTTGGGCATAAAGGGCTCATTTCCCAAACAGGGGAACGTTTCTGACAAGCGGGGCACATAGCCGGATAGATGATATCGATCAACGCCTGAAACAATTCCTGACCTTTGCCCGACGCTAAGAGTGTACTCATTTCCCGCTCTCATTGAAAAAGCAAAATACCGCTTCAGCGAATTCATCCGGACCCATCAGCGATTGTCACTTATGTGGCCCTGCTCGTTGATTGTGAAGCACTCCGGTGAAATTTCCTGAATGCTGCCGGGGTGATAACGAAAAAAGCGCGGGCCATCCTCCGGTGTCAGTTGTAAGAATGTGCTATGGTCGATCCAATCACCGATATTGACGACAATAGCTTCACGTTCCGGGAAAGTGTATTTGTTTATAAAGGGCTGGTGTGAATGGGCCATGACACAGAGGTCTGCCCCCTGACTGACCTTCAAAAAGCCGTAGTCAGTGTAGGCTTTCAGTCTGTCAATATTTTTCCAGCCCGTATAGTGTTTGCTCCCTTTTGAGAGCAATCGGGCCAATTTCCAGCCAATATCCGGGTGGACCCATTGAAAGGCAAAACGGACTGGGCGACTGCGGACCACAAAGCGTAGAAACCTGTAGCCCAGGTCTCGTTTATCCAATCCATCCCCGTGAATGACCACGATATTGAAGTCATACAACGACTCTTCTGCACTCGATTCAATGATCCGAAGGGGAATTGTCTCTTCAAACAATGGTCCGAGGTTAAAATCATGGTTTCCCAAGACGTAAATGATCTGGCAACCATTCTGATACAGCCGATACAGTTGGCAGAGGACCGGGAAGAAATATCTGAAAACAACGGTTTTATACCCGAACCAGAAATCGAACAGATCGCCAAGAATATAGAGTCGTTCGAGTCCGTTGATACTTGACAGAAAAGCAACCAGGCGTTGCTGTCGTTCGGTATCGACCTCATTCAGGTGAACATCTGACAGAAAAATAGTTTTTTTATTCAAGACGGGTCCCATAGTAGCTTTCCCATAAGGTTGCAGGATACTGATTTAACAGCATAGCAGATTGAGCGGGTCTCTGCCAGCAGATCATGCCTGAAATAATTCGGCTCATCTCTTCTGGCGGAAAAGAAACGTCAGATGCTGTTATGTTTCTTAAGCTGTTTACAAAAAGCATGATATTGCTTATAATCGGAAAACGTGTGTTCACTTTCACATTTCAGCAGCCAGTCTGTTCGAGACAATAAGGCAGCGGTCCTCAAGGAGGTAACTATGGACGAACTGATCAGAGAAGTCAATCAGAATTTTCATCGGGCTCTGGATAAGGTTGAAAAATCGGGGATTGCGGGTCGCGACATCGTCGCGTCCGTCAATCAGGAATTTCACAATCGCGGTTGTGTCATTCTGACAAAAAAGGGTAACACACCGTTCCCTGTTTTTATCAAGCCCTATTTTATCACGCGGAAGCACATGAACGAGGTTAATTACATCACGCAGCATACCATGAGTGCTCTGGAAAAGGTCACGGATTTATATTTCAGCAATCCTGAGATACGGCCATTATTCAACCTGACTGAAAAGGAAACGGAGCTGGTGTCGTGTGAGACAGGCACAAAGCGGGCCATCTGGATCACCCGGAATGATGCCTTCATGTCTGATGATATGAGTTATCTCAAATTTGTTGAATTCAACACGGATTCTCCTGGCGGGCCGATGTATTCAGATGTTCAGACGGCCCTGATCGAGCAGACTCCGGTCATGGATGAGTTGCGAAAGAAATATTATTTTTCATCTGACCGGTTCATTCCCCAGGTTCTGTACAATTTGTTGCGGGCTTATCGCGAGTGGGGTGGCAAGAAGGAACTTCCGAACATCGCCATCGTTTCCGACAAGGGTGCGACGTATCCGGAGTTTTTATTGATTGTCGAGGATTTTCGTCGTCAAGGGTTTCAAACAGAATTTTCGACCCCGGAGGAGATAACCTATGACGGCAAAAAAGCATATGCTGCGGGTATGCCGATAGACATCATCTATCGCCGCGGTTGGATCAGAAACTGGACCGATGTGTTTGATCAAATAAAACCTTTGCGCCGGGCTTATGCGGCCAATCATGTCTGTGTCGTCAATTCGATCCGCTCGGTTATTGCCACGATTAAAAGTCTGCTGGAACATTTACAGGACCCAAAGATCATGAAACTGTTCAATGCTGAGGAGAAGAAGGTCATCAGAAAGCATGTTCCCTGGACCAGGCTTGTATCCGAAAGAAAGTCCTCGGGCATGGATGCAAAAAGAATCGAGCTCGTCGAGTATATTCGCCGTAATCGGAAAACATTGGTCCTGAAACCTATGGATCTCTATGGCGGGCAAGGAGTCTGTGTGGGTAAGTATGCCACCCAATCCGAGTGGGAGAAAACGCTCCAGATCGGTTTGACGACAGCCCAGAAATATGTCGCCCAGGAATATGTGCCTATTCCCGAGGAAGACCTTCCTGAAATTGACCGTGACGTTGTCTGGAAACCGAAGAAACTGAATCAGAATTTTTATGCGTTTGGCGGAATGCATGCCGGTGGTATGTGCCGCACCTCGGAATCGCCGGTCATCAATATTTCAGCCGGTGGCGGTTTATGTCCCATGCTCATTGTCGAAGGCAAGCGATAAGAACCAGCAGGTCATATTTTCGTCATGTTTTCCTTCACCTCACCCGCTGGGGTGAAGGAAAACATTCACCGATTGTGTATTGTTTCGCATAAGAGGGAATGCAGAAAAGAGGTCCCGCATGACACCACAGGAACTATTTGAAAAGTACAGCAAGGAAATTGCGGCCCAGGGAATCGAGCTCAATCCTGATCAGGACTTCACCTTCGATTTGCTCGCAGGTATTCTGAAAAACCGCGAGCGATATGGTGCTGATTACTGTCCCTGTCGGCTTGTGACTGGAAACAAGGACATTGATCGGGAAATCATCTGTCCCTGTGTTTACCGTGATGATGATATCGAGGACTTCGGTCAATGTTTTTGCGCTTTGTATGTCAATCAGGAATGGATCACGAGCGGTCAGCAAAAGCAGATCCCGGACCGCTGGCCGTCCGACCGGACGGAAATCAACCAGGAGTCAGCGACGATGAAGCAGACGGAACAAACCAATCCCGTAGCGTCAGCGAAGGAAAGCCAACCCCAGGTGACCCTGAAAGCTGTCACATGTTGGCAATGCTCGGTGTGCGGCTATCTGTGCCTCAGGCCACAAGCGCCCCCGGTGTGCCCTGTGTGTGGGGTTAAAAAAGACCGCTTCAACCGGATCAATCTGGCAGTCATGACCTGAACAGCGTCTGATCAGCTGAAAAATGTCTGACCGGTCCGTTCTCTATTGGCCCAGAAAATCCCGCAGGAGCGATCGCATGGTCGTTTCGTCCTCGAGCAGGAAAATCCGGGGACGGATACTGCTGACATTTTCAAGCCCGGACAAATAGAAACTGAGAAATTTACGAAATTTGATGACTCCGATTTTCGGTCCCAGTTCAAAAACCAGACTGGTCAGATGCGAGTCGATCAGCTGCCACCGCTCTGCAGCCTGCCAGGGAACAACCGGAGCACCCGACTCACAGAATGTTGTATACTGCCTGAATATGGCAGGATTCCGGACGGCTGCACGACCGACCATCATGGCATAACAACCAGTTGTCCTCTTCATGGTGAGGGCATCTTCGACAGATTTGATGTCACCATTACCAATGACCGGGACGGGAACTGACTGGACCAGTTCAGCGATCAAATCCCAGCGGGCCGGGACCAGATAATTCTGGGTCCGGGTCCGGGGGTGAAGGGTTATGGCATCAACTCCTTCGCCCACCGCAATAGTAGCAATTTCCTTGAAATTCAGGGACTGCTCGTCCCAGCCTGCTCGACATTTGATGAGCAAGGGAACATTGATCGCCTTCTTGACTTCGCTTATGATCCGTCGGGCCTGGCCAGGGTTTTTCATCAAGGCAACACCGGCCCCATTTCGCACGACTTTTTTGACCGGGCAGCCCATGTTTATATCGATCATGCGTGCCCCGAACTTCAGGGCAATCTCAGCCGCATAGGCCATGGTCATTGGTTTACTGCCGAACAGTTGGACCCCGGTGGCTGGCTCCTGGCTGACATTGTCGAGATATTTGATCGTCCTTTTTTCGTTTCGTATCAGTCCATCTGCAGAAATCATTTCCGTAAATGTCACCTGGGCCCCGAGGGCATACATCAATTTTCTGAAGAAGTGGTCTGAATATCCGGCCAGCGGGGCCATGACCAGATCGCCTTGTTTAATGATTTCAGTAATGGACATCACCACAGAGTCCGTTTCATTTTCCGGAATGGGCCCCGAGGAACAGGCCGAGAATTATCAAAGGTCACGCACAATGACGACTGGTTGCGGGCTGAGCACGCTGTGAGTGAACGTGTTGAGCTCATTTGTTTCTTACAGCAGTCATTGCCCCCTGCAGGTGATTAATTGCCTGAACCAGAACCGCGTCCTTGATGGACCGCTCAGACAAAGACATTTTCCGCCATTCGTGGGGTGCCAGAGGATTGTCGATACCAACCACAGGAGAAAACGAATCCGGATAAAGAGGTCTGCCCTCAGGAGTATGATACACCCCGGCAACAAGGTAGATAGTCCCGCCACTGGCAACGGGCAACTGGGCTTGTTTAAAGGCATAACCAAATGTTTTCTGGCCAATGCTCTGACATCCTCTTCGAGAGGACAATGCTGCAGCAAGGATTTCCGCCCCTCCCGCAGTTCCCTGATCAACCAGAACGGCCATTAACCGTTTCGCAAAATCCCCTTCCGTGTGAGTGATGCTCGGCTCAGGAGCGATCTTGTCGAAATAATGCAGCACGGTTATCACTTTATTTGCGGGCAAGAATAAAGATGCTATCTCGATGGCTGTTTGACAATTGAGCTGATATATCTGTCGCAGGTCCAGGACCAGAGTCTGCAAAGAATTGGATTGCCTCAGTCCCGTTTGCTGCAGAAGCTGTTCAAACTCAGCCAGGGTCGAAATCTGGGACGGGTGTATGTAAACGACGTTTGCTGCGGGTCCAATAACACCGGTTTCTGGCTCAGCTGTTTTAATCCGGGTTTGGAGGCTCATGGTTTCACGTTTGAATATTTCAGCTTTTTCGCCGCGCAAGTAGGTGATACCCAGGCCTGTCGTATCATTGTCATTCCGGGTCTTCTGTAACCCCTCGCTGTTTGTTTGTTGGTCATTTTTGGGGGCCGAGGTTGGTCCATTATTGACCGTAGCCGGCTTTGATGTAACCTCTGCGGCACGGTCGGGTTCAAGAAGGAGTTTATAATTTTCTAAGAGTGAGGGGAGTGTTCCAATCAAGGTGTCTCCGATAGACCATATCCAGTCACCGCTGGTTAATCCCGCTTCAGCGCCAGCTGAGCCCATGACTGAACTGATGACCAGCAGTTTATCATCCTTGACTCCCAGGACAAGTCCGTAAGCATTACCCGGGAGCTTCTCCAGCACACCATCTGAAATATCCTCAGCTGAAAGATAAAAATTGTTCCGGTCAAGAATTTCAATCATACCCCGGATAGCGCCTTCAAAGAGGATGCTGGGGTCAGTCTCGTCAACATAGAAATTGACAATCTTGTCGTACACATCGGCAAACAATTGGTAATAATTGTAGATTTCCTTGTCTTTTTTCGCTTTTGTGGCAACGGATTGGGGTTGCAGTGCGAGCATGAATATCAAGGCCAGCAAGGGAACAAGAAGATATCGAGCAAAGGTGGACAGTGACCTTTCCCGAATATTATTGTTGTTGGATTTGATCGTTTTCACCCAAAACCTCCCCTCATCATTTCAAACAGCTCAATGACATCAACTCCTGATTAGGGCGCATTGTGATCTGTGCCCAGACATGTTTATCTTTCTTGAGAGCTACATAGAGCATGTTCATATAATGATCCAATCATCGCGGCCCATTATCTTTTGCTGAGCCACTTCGTCGGGTTTTGCGGGACCCCTTTATGTCGCAATTCAAAGTAAAGAACGAAACCCGAATCAGAGCCTGTATCGCCGACACGACCGATGATGTGCTGACTGGAGACGTTGTCACCGACATTGACATTGATTTCCGATAAATGGCCGTAGAGGCTGAAATATTCATCTTTGTGCTGGGTGATGACAAGATTACCATACCCCTGAAACCAGTTCGCAAACTGGATGACCCCATCAGCCACAACACCGACCGGCGTTCCTTCTTCAGCGGTAATCAAAATGCCATTGCTCATCGTGTATGTTTGAAAACGAGGGTTGATTTGACGTCCGAAATATCGGGTAATCCTGCCTTTCACGGGCCAGGGGAGTTCGCTTTTCAATTCCTTGAAACTGCCCTTTAAAGGAATACCAGCGTTCTGTTCCAGCCAATTCTCCAACTCCTTGCGGTATTGCTCTATTCTGGCACAATGTTTTTCATAATATTCCCTTTTATTATGGACCTGCTCAAGGATGACTTCTCGAGAGCGTCGTTTTTTTATCAGGTCCATCTTGTTTTGGGCAATCGTAAACATAGTGTTCTCGATCTTCTTTTCGAGCTCAAGCAATTCATTTTTGCGGTCAGACAAGATGCTGACAAAGCGATTATGTTGATTGATCAGCTCCAGATCAACCTGGGCGATACGTTTCATTATCTTCAGATTATATGCCACTTCCGAAATTGAGGACGCGTTGAACAGTAGTCTCAGTGCAGTCCATTCCCCTCTTTTATAAATTGCTTTCAGCCTTTTACTGAGAATGACCTCTTGCTCCCGAACAGACGTCTGGCGCTGGGTGATTTCCTGGCTGACTTCAGCCTTCTCCTGGTGCAAGCTGTTCTGTTGCAGAAGCAGCATTTGGACCTCTGTATTCATCAAGCCAATGGCAAAATCAAGTCCCTCCAGTTCACCGATAAGGGTCTGCTCTTTCTGTTCCGCCTGCTCGAGTTGGGCCAAATGTGTTTTTAGGTTATTTTCGATCTGTTTTAATTTGTGCTGTTTCTGCAGAATTTCATGGTGTTCAATTTGGAAAGCATGGCCAGCATTGAGGGCAAGTACCACCCCAAACAGGACAGGGCAGAACAGAGGCCACCGTGCTCTGAACCACGGTTGTCGAATTCCTCTCTGGACTGGACTTTTCATCATCGTCCACATCACCACAAACGCCATGAAAACTTTGGCGTGAGAAAATGTCTGGCCGAAATATAACTGCCGATCAGCCCGATAATGACACCCAGAAATATGAGCTGAAGACATTGCTGAAAGGAAATAAAGAACACTGAACTGAATCCCAAAACGATAGCTTCGTCGAAACGTAACCGGGTCAGAAACAGCTGGTATCCCACGAAAATCAAGGCAATGGACGAGAGAGCACCTGTCACTCCCTGAATAATGCCTTCGAGCAGGTAGGGCATCATGACAAAAGAGTTTGTTGCCCCAACCAGTTTCATGATCTCAATTTCCTGAATGCGGGTATACAGATTGAGTTTGATCGTGTTTGAAATAATGAAGACCGATGCGGAAAAAATAAGAATTCCGGTAAATAATCCAGCAAGCCCAATGAAATGAGACACGATTTCAAGTTTTCCGACCAGATCGGTCGCGGACGTGACATCTTCAATGCCCGGGATTTCGAGTAATTCACTTGCCAATGCCTGTATTTCAGTAATCGAACGCTTGTCCGGATGCACTGTGATTTGAAAGGATGCAGGTAGGGGGTTGTGGGCCAGTCCAGCAAAAAAATGTTCATAGCCCTGCTTCTTGAATTTTTCCAAAGCATCCGTCTGTGAAACATAGGTAATTGGCTTCACAATGTCGTCCCGATTCTCCAATTTTCGGGCAATGATTTCAGTTTCCTTCAGCGACAGATCGTCCGCCAGGAAGACCTCGACCTGAATTTCTTCATGCCACCTGGTGAGATAGAGCTGAACATTTCTGGAAATAAGAAGGTAGATACCCACAATGAAGAGGGCA